>Ga0308175_100000688_pt1 | contig 22509 bp, 20 predicted proteins | sample PhyCR1_3_FD_203893 | JGI IMG/M metagenome (GOLD analysis project Ga0308175, IMG submission 203893) | Soil microbial communities from UC Gill Tract Community Farm, Albany, California, United States - DLSLS.C.R1 | ecosystem: Environmental > Terrestrial > Soil > Agricultural land | place: USA...
AGTCAGCCGAGCGCTGGTAGAGCTGGCAGGAGAGGCGGCCGTCGCGCGTGACGTAGAACTGGAAGAGGACGTGGCAGGGCGCGAGAGCCATGCGGGGGATTTCGGCAACGTTCCAGGCGCTCACGATCAGGCGGCGGGAGTAGGGATCTTTACGAATGAGGTCGATCACGTTACGGAGCTGGTCGATAGGTTTGCCATCGGGCGCCGGCCAGCCGCGCCATTGTTTGCCGTACACAGGGCCGAGCTCGCCCTCTTCATTCGCCCATTCGTCCCAGATGCTGACGCCGTGCTCGCGGAGGTAGCGGACGTTGGTGTCGCCGCGGATGAACCAGAGGAGCTCGTGGACGATGGAGCGGAGGTGGAGCTTGCGATTGGTGAGCAGTGGGAAGCCGTCGGCGAGGTCGAAGCGCATCTGGTGGCCGAAAAGGCTGCGGGTGCCGACGCCGGTGCGGTCGGGGCGGGGCTCGCCTTCGGCGAGGGCTTTTCGGACGAGATCGAGGTACTGCTGCATCGTGGTGGCATTATGCGCGAGCCAAGTGCGCGGACAAGATTGAGGTCGCGTGCGCGTCAGCCCTTCTGCGTCAGCCCCAGCGCAGGCCCAGGATGGTGGAGGCGGCGAGGTAGATGGCGTATCCGATGACCAATCCCAGTCCCTCGCCGCGGCCGAGTTCCCAGCGGCCGACGGCGGCGGGAATGAGAAGCAGGCCGAGGGCGGCGAGCACGACCGTGTCGATCCGCCAGGCGGCTAAGGGGAAGGGCAGGGGTTTGACCTCCGGCGGCGATGGCGGAGAGGCGCGCGTGGCCGCGGTGGTGGCGGGCTGGGTTGAGGGGGCGGCGTCGGCGATTTGAACCCAGGGCGCCAGGCGCGGGGCGATTTCGGGCAGACCGTACCAGAGGCCGATGACCAGCGGGAGGAGGAGGCAGAGGTTCAGGAGGGTGACCCCGACGGCGCTGGTGAGTGCCGCGGAAGCGTGGCCGCGCCCGCCGAGATTCAGGCCGCCGCTGATCATCGGGAGGGTGAGCAGGGGGCTGAGGGTGCTGACGGCCAGGAGGGCGGGGGAGACCATGCGGGACGTCTGGCTGACGTGAATGACGCCGCGCGTGCCGGCCCATGCGGCGAGCACGGCCAGAGCTAACGCGAGGATCAACTCGACCGCCCGGATCAGAAGTTTTCGTGGATGCAATCGCGGAGGCGGATCCGTTACCACGGCCGCCGTGGCGCTCGGTGGTGCTTCGGACTTTGGGCGGCCGAGCCAGAGCAGGAAAATGACCAGTCCTTCCATCAGCAGGACTTCGGCGTGGAAGGGGGTGAGTTGGCCGGAGAATCCGGCGAGCAGTGCCAAAGCGGCAACGGGGAGGATGAAGGCCCACGTCCGCCGCAGCGGGGTGGGAGACTGTTCGGCCGCGTGCGAGAGGAGCAGGACGAGCCCGGCGACCAGTGCCAGGCTTGCGACGCTGGTGGCGAAGATCACGCCGACGGTCACGTCCGGGTAGCCGTAGAACAGCGCGAGCAGCGCCATGGCGGCGACGGGGAGAAAGTGGCCGATCGCGCGCCGTCCAGGGGAGGGGGGTTCCGGCGTGCCGTCGGCGGTGTGGCGCGGTCCGGCAAGGGCGTCGACGGCGGACCGCGATGCGACGTACACGCCCGCGGCGCAGCCGGCGAGGAGGATGAGGCCGAGTTGCTGACCGCCCAAGGCCAATTGCATGGCGGGCGGAGTGTGCGGCAGGGGATGGGGATTGTCCAGACGTGCCGCGCCCGCGCTGCGTTGCAGCGTCAGACGCCGACGGGCAGGACGGCGCGCAGTCGCGAGATGACGGCGGGCAGGACTTCCAGCGCCAGGTCGATTTCGCGGTCGGTCGTGTAACGGGAGAGGCTGAAGCGGACGGCGCCGTGCGCGATGCGGGGGTCGAGGTGCATGGCCTTGAGGATGGGCGAAGGTTCGAGGCTGCCGCTGGAGCAGGCGGCGCCGGCGGAGGCGCAAACGCCCTGCTCGCTGAGGAGGAGGAGGATCGCCTCGGCCTCCAGGCGGGCGAAGCCGACATTCGTGGTGTTGGGGACGCGGCGGTCGCGGCGGCCGTTGACGTGCGTGTCGTCGATGCGCTGGAGGATGCCGGATTCGAGCCGGTCGCGGAGGGCGGCGACGCGGGCCATGTCGCCGAGGTGGTCCATCGCGAGTTGGGCGGCGACGCCGGTGCCGACGGCGCCGGGGACGTTTTCCGTGCCGCCGCGGCGGTTGCGCTCCTGGGGGCCGCCGATCAGCAGGGGCTGCATTCGGAGGCCGCGGCGGACGAACAGGCCGCCGACGCCCTTGGGGCCGTGAAATTTGTGGGCGGCGAAGCTCATGGCGTCCACGCCGGCTTCGGCGACGTTCACGGGGACCTTGCCAATGGCCTGCGTGCCGTCGCAGTGGACGGGCACGCGCTGGGCCTTGCAGATGGCGGCGATTTCCGGGACGGGGAAGATCACGCCGGTCTCGTTGTTGGCCCACATAATGGAGACGACGGCGACGTCTTCGGTGACGGCGGCGCGCAGCGCGTCCAGGCCGAGCGTGCCTTGCGAGTCAACGCCGATTTCGACGAGCTCGGCGCCTTGCTTGGCGAGCTGGTGGCACAGCTCGCGCGTGGCGGAATGTTCGACGGAGCTGATGACGATGCGCTTGCGCGGGGAGCGGGCGGCGAGGAGGCCGCGGATGGCGGTGTTGACGGATTCCGTGCCGCCGCCGGTGAAGGCCACCTCGCCTTCGCCGCAGCCGATCAGGCGTGCGACCCGGCCGCGGGCTTCGTCCAGCGCCTGGCGGGCGCGTTGCCCGAAGCGGTGGACGCTGGACGGGTTGCCGTACAGCTCTGTGAAGAACGGGAGCATGGCCTCGACCACTTCCGGCGCGGGGCGGGTGGTGGCGTTGTTGTCGAGGTAAACGAGGTCCATCGCCGCATTGTACGCGTGATTCCGCCGGTTCCTAACGCGCCGGCGGCGCGGCGGGGGTGCGTCGCTTTCAATAATTTCGAAACTTCCGGCGGCTTCGCGTTCGCATCGACCGATTTCTATAATCCCGCGACCCGAACCGATCGCTACGGCGTCGGCGCCCGGCGGACGACGCCGCCGGCGCGGGCCGCGGAGAACACATGACGACCCCCACGCTGAGCAGCCTGACCGAGTGCATCGCCCCGCAGCTCGCCGCCGTCGATCGGCTGTTTCACGGGGAGCTGTCCGGCGACCTGGCGTGCGTCAACACGCTGGTCAAGCACGTCTCCCGCTTCCGCGGCAAGATGCTCCGCCCGTGCCTGGTGCTGCTGTCGGCCAAGGCGGCCTCGCCGGAGGCGAACCTTTCGGAAGTGCACGTGACGCTCGCCACGGTGGTCGAGATGGTCCACATGGCCACGCTGGTGCACGACGACGTGCTCGACGACGCGGAGCTCCGCCGCAAGGGCGCGACGATCAACCACCTCAAGGGCAACGAGGCGGCGGTCCTGCTCGGCGATTATCTCATCTCCCACTCGTACCACCTCTGCTCGTCGCTGGACTCGCAGTTCGCCGCCCGGCAGATCGCCCGCACGACGAACACGGTTTGCGAAGGCGAGCTGCTCCAGATCGACAACCGCAACAACATCGACCTCGACGAGCAGACGTACCTCCAGATCATCACCCGCAAGACCGCCAGCCTGTGCGCGACGTGCTGCCTCCTGGGGGCGAAGTACGCAGGCGCGTCGGACGCCGTGGCCAGCCGGCTCGAGCTCTACGGCCTGTCGCTCGGCACGGCGTTCCAGATCCAGGACGACATCCTGGACATCGTCGGCGACGCCGACACCGTCGGCAAAACGCTCGGCATCGACGTCGAAAAAGGCAAGATGACCCTGCCCATGATCCACTTCATGCGGACCGCGCCGATCGAGCACCGCCAGCTGCTGCGGTCGCTGCTGCTCTCGCACGACGTGGACAAGCTGGAGCGCATCCGCAACCTGATCCTGCCGAGCAAATCGATCCAGTACGCGCGGGACCGCGCCCGCCAGCTCGTGGACCGGGCCCGGAGCACGCTGGTGGACCTGCCGGACTCCGACGCGAAGCGCACCCTCGACACGATGGCGGAGTTCGTCGTATCCCGGCCGATGTAAGTCACCCGGCGCCGCCGCTTTTTTTCGCTACTTCCCTCCCTTATCATTGCCCGACCCTGGACTTGGCCCCGGGCAATGATGACTGAAGAATCGCCAAAACCTCGCATGCTCGGCCGCGGCATTATCCTCACAGCCGTCGCGGTCTACATCGTCGTGCTCGGCTGCATCATGTGGCCGACGGAGTCGCCGCGCGGCAAGACGCCGGAGGAGGGTGCGGCGTTGCCGGCCGGCACGCAAGCGCCGCCGAACCTCGCGGGGCTGCCGTACAGAGGGGTGGCCATGCAGATCCAGCGGGTGGACTGGGTCGAGCAGTACAAGAAGAACATCGACGAGATCGCCGCGATCGGGGCGGACACGGTGCTGCTGGTGCTGGACACGCGGCAGGAGAATGCCAAGTCCTGCCGGATTTACCTCGACATGCGGATGACCCTCTCGCCGGAGAAGCTCGGCGAGCTGATCGCGCACGCGAAGGGGCACGGCCTGCGCGTGGTGCTGATGCCGGTGGTCCTGCTGGACAACCCGGCCGTCTCGAGCAACGAGTGGCGCGGGACGATTTCGCCGGACGAGACGCACGGCGGGTGGAACGAGTGGTGGGACAGTTACCGGTCGATGATCAACCACTTCGCGTGGATCGCCGAGTCGAATCACGCGAACGTGCTGGTGGTCGGTTCGGAACTGGTGAGCACCGAGGACCAGCTCGACCAGTGGACGCGGACGATCCAGGCCGTCCGCCGCACCTTCCACGGGCAGCTCACGTACTCGTCCAACTGGGACCACTACACCGCCGTCCATTTCTGGGACCAGCTCGACCTGATCGGCATGAACAGCTATTGGAAGCTGGGGCCCGATCGCAACGTGTCCGTCGAGGAAATCCAGAAGAACTGGCGCGAGATTCAGCACGGCCGCAGCGGCCACGACGGCGTGCTCGATTTCGTGACGAAGCAGCACAAGCCGCTGCTGTTCCTGGAAGTCGGCTGGTGTTCGATGGCGAATGCGGCGTCGGAGCCGTGGGATTACACCACGTCCGACCCGGTGGACCTGGAACTGCAGCGCAAGCTGTACGAAGGCTTTTTCAGGACTTGGTACGGCAACCCGCACCTCGGCGGGTTTATGGTGTGGGAGTGGCCGCCCGGCGACGGCGGCGCCAGCGATCGCGGCTACACGCCGGAGAACAAGCCCGCCGAAGCGGTCCTGCGGGAGTGGTTGGCAAAGCCGCGGTGGGAAGTGAAATGAAACAGGGGACCGGGGTCAGGGGTCATTAAAGACCACTCCTCTCCCTCTGATCCCCAACCCCTAACCCCTCACCCTATTCAAATGGAAGCCATCGAAACCCGCTACCGCACCGCCACCTGTGGCCAGCTCCGCAAGTCCGACGTCGGGCGCACCGTCAAGCTCGCCGGTTGGGTCCATAATTACCGGGACCATGGCGGGCTGGTGTTCATCGACCTGCGCGACCGCGACGGGCTCACGCAGCTCGTCTTCGACGCGGACATCTGCGGGCAGGCGACGCTCGACGAGGCGCGCAAGCTGCGATCGGAGTGGGTGGTCTCCGCAGGGGGCGCGGTGCGCGAGCGCGGCGTCGATCCCAGGGGCAAGAGCCTCGTCAATCCCAAGATGGCCACCGGCGAAATCGAGATTGCGGTCAAGACCATGGAGGTCCTCTCGGCGTCGCCGACGCCGCCGTTCACGCCCGACGAGCACGAGGCGGTGAACGAGGAGCGCCGCCTGCAATACCGCTACCTCGACCTGCGGCGGGCCGACATGCAGCAGAACCTGCGCACGCGGTACCAGGTCACGAAGATCATGCGGGATTACCTCGGCGACCTGGGCTTCTGGGAGGTGGAAACGCCGTTCCTGACCAAATCGACGCCAGAGGGGGCGCGCGACTTTATCGTGCCCTCGCGGCTGGTACCGGGCTCGTTCTACGCGCTGCCGCAGTCGCCGCAGCTTTTCAAGCAGCTTCTGATGGTCGCGGGCACGGACAAGTACATGCAGATCGTCCGCTGCTTCCGAGACGAGGACCCCCGGGCCGATCGGCAGGCCGAGTTCACCCAGCTCGACGTCGAGATGTCGTTCATCGACCGCGAAAACATCATGGGGATCATCGAGGGTCTGCTGCGGCGAATCTGGAAAGAGGTGCTCAACGTCGAAATCCCGAACCCCATCCCGCGGATGGATTACGACGAGGCCATGAGCCGGTACGGGTCGGACCGGCCGGACCTGCGCTACGGGATGCAGCTCCACGACATCACGGACCTGGCGCATTCAACGGAATTCGGCGTGTTTAAATCCGCGCCGATGGTCAAGTGCGTCGCCGTTCCCGGCGGGGCGAAGCTCACCCGCGCGCAGACCGACGCGCTGGCGGAATGGGCGAAGGGGTTTGGGGCGAAGGGGCTGGCGGTGACGAAGGTCGTCGCGCCCGGCGGCAACCCCGGCTTCGACACCGGCGTCGCAAAGTTCATTAACCCCATCGCCGCGAAGCTCATCGAGCGAGTCGGCGCGAAGGAAGGCGACCTCCTCGCCTTCGCGGCGGACAAGCCCAAGACCGTTCACAAGGTCCTCGGCGAGCTCCGCCTGAAAATGGCCCGCGACATGCAGCTCAAGCCGTCCACCGATTTCGCGTGGACCTGGGTCGTGAACTTCCCCCTGTTCGAATACGACGAGGAGGAGCGGCGATTCGTCTCGACGCACCACCCGTTCACGACGCCGCTGGACGAGGACCTGCCCAAGCTCGACGGCCGCGAGCGCGAAGCCGTCGAATCGATCAAATCCAAGGCCTACGACATCGTCGTCAACGGCTCGGAGATCGGCGGCGGGTCGATCCGTATCCACCGGATGGACGTGCAGCAGAAGGTCTTCGCGCTGCTCGGCATCGACGCCGAGGCGCAGAAGCTCAAGTTCGGCTTCCTCCTCGACGCCCTCCAGTACGGCGCCCCGCCCCACGGCGGCATCGCGCTGGGCCTGGACCGGCTGATCATGATCCTCCGCAACATCCACAACATCCGCGACGTGATCGCGTTCCCCAAGACGCAGTCCGGCGCCGACCTGATGTGCGGCTCGCCGTCGCCGATCGACGAGCGGCAGCTCAAGGAAGCCAACATCCGCATCGCCGTCCCCCCGCCGACGTCAAAGCCGCCGGCGCCGGACGTCCACGGCGTCGTCCACAAGGACATCGGACGCATCAACCCATAACCGGGCTGCCCGATTCAGCGATCAGCGTCCAACGTCGATTTGAACCTTCCCCCCGCGCCAGGCGTCCTGCGGTCAACGAGCCAAAGGAGCCGCCCTGACGCACGACAAGCAAATCCTGGAAACCGAGCTGCTGGTCACCCGCTGCCAGCGCGGCGACCGGGGCGCCTTCGAACCGCTCGTGCGGCTGTGGGAGCGGCCACTGTTTTACTACCTGCGCCGCCTCGCCCCGTGCGAGGCGGACGCGTGGGACCTGCTACAGGAGACCTGGCTCAAGGTCTTCCGCGCGGTCGGCTCCATCCGCGACCCCCGTACGTTCCCGGCGTTCCTCTACACCACCGCCCGCAACTCCGCCCTGAGCCGGCTGCGCCTGCGGGTCCATGAGGAAGAGCAGCCGAACGCCGAAAATCCCGGCGATTGCGATTACGCCTTCATCGCGTTCGACAACGCCGAACAGGTCCACCACGCCCTCGATCAACTCCCCCTCGCCCAGCGCGAGGCCGTAACACTCTACTTCCTCCAAGACCTCTCCATCGACGAGATCGCCAAAGTCCTCGGCGTGCCCCCCGGGACGGTCAAATCGCGGTTGCACTACGCCAAGCAGGCGATCCGCAGGATCCTTTCAGACGGAGACCCTCATGACCACTGAACAGTCCGATTTCCGCGAACGGCTAATTGATGCGCAGCAGACGACGCCGCAGTTGCGGGAGGAGTACCACAAACAGCTCCGATCGCTCCTGAACCACGACCTGACCCCGCGCACGCGCCTGCTGACATGGGCCGCCCTCCTCGGCTCCGTGACGGCCGCCGGCCTCTGCGTCTGGTCGCTGGTCGTGCACCACGCCAAACCAGACGTGAAGTTCGTCCTTCCGAGTTACGCCGCCGTCTTCCTGCTCGTGGCGGCGTGGCTCGGGCGCGTGCTCTGGAAAGGCGGCTTCGCGCGGCGGACCTCCTACGCGGTCGTGGAGTGGCTCGGTTCGATCTTCGTCGGCGTTTACGTGAGCGTGGTGCTCCTGCGAGGCATGCAGCATCCGTCCGATCCCGCCGCCATGTACTGGTCGGTCTGGGCGCTGATGTTGATGACGGTCGGCTTCGCCTGGGGCACCGGCAACCGGATCGCCGCGGCCACGCTGGAAACCCGCGAGCACCTGCTGCGCCTGGAATCGCGCCTGGCCGATCTCGCCGATCGCGTTGGAAAATGACCCCCCCGCGCGCGGGACGTTGTTCGGCGTTTGTGATAACGTGACGCGGCGAAAGGAATGATCGCAGATGGGCAAGACGGCGGAAATTGTCGAGCGCGGCAGACGGGTGCTGGTGCCGAACTACGCGCGCCTGCCGGTGGCGATGGAGCGCGGCGAAGGCTCGTACCTGTGGGACGCCGACGGCAAGCGATACCTCGACCTCTTTGCCGGCTTCGGCGGCGCGATCCTCGGCCATTGCCACCCGGAACTCGTGGCGGCGGTGAGGGATCAATCGGCCAAGCTCTGGCACGTCGGCAACACGTTCTATTCCGAGCCGCAGGTCGAATTGGCCGAGCGGCTCAACAAATCTGCCTTCCCCGGCCAGGCCTTCTTCTGCCACGGCGGCGCCGACGCCAATGAGGCGGCCGTGAAGCTGGCGCGCCTGCGCGGGCAGGACAAAAACCCCCGTCGGTGGAAGATCATCTCGCTCAACAAGAGCTTCCACGGCCGCACCCTGGCGATGATCGCCGCGACGGGGAACCCCGCGGTGCGGCAGGGATTTGCGCCCGACGTGCCGGGCTTCGTCAACGTAGAGGGTGGTGATTTCGCCGCGCTGGAGAAGGCGGTGGACGACGAAACGGCCGGGATCATCATGGAGCCCATCCAGGGCGAAGGCGGGATCAACGTCTATCCGGCGGACTACGCGCCGCGCGCGCGGGACCTGTGCGACCGCCGCGGACTCACGCTGATCTTCGACGAGGTCTGGACCGGCTGCGGACGCACGGGCAGGTGGTTCGGCCACCAGTGGTTCGCCGGGCCCGGCGGCGCGAAGGTGCAACCCGATATCATGACCCTCGGCAAGGCCGCCGGCGGCGGGCTGCCGGTCGGCGTGATGTACGCCAGGCCGGAGGTGGCGGCGCTGATGGGGCCGGGAAAGCACGGTTCGACGCTCGGGGGAAATGCGATCGCCATGGCGGCATCGAAGGTGGTCTTCGACGTGATCGAGCGCCAGCAATTACTGGATCACGCCGCGGCGCTGGGCGAGCACGCGGTCGCGCGCCTGCGGGCGGAGCCGAAGATCGCGGCCAAGGTGGCGGAGGTGCGCGGGCGGGGTCTGTTCCTCGGAATTGAATTGAAGGAGCCGCCGGTGAAGATCGTGGAGCGGGGGCTGGACTGCGGCGTCATCGTCAACGTGACGGCCCAGAAGGTGATCCGCCTCGCCCCGCCCATCAACATCAAGCGCGAGGACTGGGACGCGGGCCTGGCGGCGGTCATCGAGTTGATCGCCGGTTAAGCCGGCCGAACCAAAAAGGCGGCAGTCATGGCACGCCAGGGGTTGACGAGCATAATCCGTTGCTGGACGGTCGCCTCGGCCGTCCTCGGCTGCGCGAAGGGGACGGAAAAGCCGAGGGCGGGAGCGGCGGCGGGGATGGACATTCCGAAGATCCGCATGACCGAGCTGACCGCGCGCCCGACCACGCAGGGCCCGCGGGACCCGGCGCCGGCGGTGCCGCTCAAGGTATACCTGGAGATGTACCAGCTCTCCGTGCCGCTCTGGTCGGTCAGCAAGAACGACGACTTCTGGAAGCGCGTGGACGAAAACGTCCTCGACGTGGCGGGCAAGGACCTCCTGCTGAAGAACGGCATCCGCGTCGGCGTGGCGCCGACGGGGGAGTGGGAGTACTTCAAGAAGATCATCGACCAGAACCCCGCCGCGGTGCGCAAGACGATGTTCAAGAACGCCGAGGCGCAGGGGGCGGAGTGGGAGCTGAAGGGCGCGATGGTGGACGAGACGATCTTCACCTTCGACGAGCACAATGAGGCGGTCGGCCGGACGTACACGCAGTGTGCCAACCTGCTGAGCATCACCTTCCAGCCCGTGCCGCGCAAGCTCGGCGACGTGCGCGTGGCCGTCTGCCCGCTCGTGCGGGGGCTGCGGAAGGAGCTGGTGTACAACGCGCTCGAGCAGAGCAGGGGCGTGGAATTCGTCAGCCCCGAATACTTCTACGACCTGAACCTGGTGGCCGAGGTCCCGCTGGAGCACTTCATGGTCGTGGCGCCTTCGCCGGAGGCGGAGCTGCCGATGAGCCTGGGCGCGAATTTCCTGATCGACGGGTCGGCGGCGGAGCGGACAGAGCAGATCATCCTGCTGGTGCCGCGGCAGTTCCGGTTGGAGGAGGAGGGGAGTCTGGCCAACCCGGCGGCGAATCGCTGACGCGCCGCTCAGCCCTTGTCCGGCTTCTGCTCGGCCGGTTCGCGTTGGATGTTGCCCCAGAGGTAGCCGGAGTGCGTCCCGCCGGACCAGAAGCCGGAGAAGTGGTCGCGGTAGACGAGCACGCGCGCGGTGTAGATGCCCGAGCCGGGCACCATCATGTCCGTGACTTCGATGACGGCGGTGTCACCGGCCCACTTGACGGGGATGACCATGGGGATGGTGATGTCGTGGCCGGCGTACTGGATGCGGGAAAGAAACAGCCACTTATCGCCGTCCTGCTTGGTGACCTTGACGATGTGGTAGCTGTTCTCCTTGGGCTCGTCGCCGCGCCCGCCGACGTAGTGCCCGGCGAGGACGGCGTTGGTCATCTTTTCGGCGAATTCCTTTTCGAGCGTGGCCCGGTCGGGCGCCTCAACAGGTTTGGATTGCGAGGGCGTGCCGGCGGGTGGGCCGGGCTCCGCGAACGCGGGGGCGGCGACGAGGAGGCATAGGCCGAAGGTGCTGAGGCGAGCGAGCATGGGTTCTCCTTTTCCGTTGCGCCGATATTGTGGCGCGGCGGCCGCGGGGAGGGAAGGGGCCATTGCCCCGCGGTTTCATCGCGGCGGCGCTGAAGGACGCGGGGCGGCTACGCGCCCGGCGAGACTTGCGACGGTGACGACCAGTTCCCGCGGGTCAACCGGCTTGACGACGTGCATCTGGTACCCGGCGAGCAGGGCGCGCGTGCGGTCTTCGAGGCGCGCGAAGGCCGTGAGGGCGATCGCCTTCACGCGCCCCGCCGCCCCGCCGAGCATCCTTACACGCCGGATGAGCTCGTAGCCGTCCTGATCCGGCATGCCGACGTCGCTCACCAGCACGTCGGGACCGAACGACTCGATCACCTGCAGCGCCTCCTCCGCCGACGCGGCGGTCGCGACCGCGGCGCCGCAGCCCGCCAGCACCCGCCTGAGGACGTCGCGTGCGTCGGGCTGGTCGTCCACCACCAGCACCCTCAGGCTGCCGAGCGACACCCCGGCAACGTCCAGCGCCTTCTCCGCCACCGCGGCGCGCGGGTGTACCCGCTCGCCCTCGGCTCCCTGGGGGCGGAGAACGGTCAGGGGCAGTTGCACCACGAAGGTCGCTCCCTTGCCCTCGCCTTCGCTGATCGCCCGCACCGAGCCGCCGTGCATCTCGACCAGTTCCTTCACGATCGACAGGCCCAGCCCCAGCCCCTTGGTCTTTCGCGTTCCCGCCGAGTCGGATTGGCGGAATCGCTCGAAGGCGTGCGCCAGAAACTCCGGGCTCATTCCCTGCCCGTTGTCGACGACGCTCACCTCCACGTGCGAGTCCACCCGCCCCATCACGACGCGTACGAAGCCGCCCTTGGCCGTGAACTTGACCGCGTTGCTCAAGAGGTTCCAGAACACCTGCTGGAGGCGTCCGGGATCGCCGGACACGACGACGCCGGGGTCCACGACCTTCTGGAGGCGAACGCCTTTGGCCTCGGCGGCGGGGCGGGCGGTTTCCAGCGCCGCCTCGACTACCCCGGCGAGCTCCACCGGTTGCACATCCAGCCGTATTTTGCCGGACACGATGCGGCCCATGTCCAGCAGGTCATCGACGAGCTGCACCTGAACGCGCGTGTTGTTCTCGATGACCGCCAGCCCCTCGGCCAGTCCTTCGTCGCTTCCGTAATCCTGGCGGAGCAGCTGCACCCAGCCGAGGATCGCGTTAAGCGGCGTCCTCAGCTCGTGCGAGACCATTGCCAGGAACTCGTCCTTCGCGCGGCCGGCCTGCTCCGCCTGCTCCCGTGCGGCGCGCTCGGTCTCCGTCGCGGCCTCGGCCTTGCGCCGGGCGAGGAGCAGCTCGCGCTCGTACTGCCGCCGGTCCGTGGCGTCGAAAACGGTGATGCGGACCAGGCGGCGCTTCCCGTCGCCGTGTTCCCTTTGGACGGCGTTGACCAGCGCCGGCAACGGGTCGCGCCCGGGGCGGGTGATGTCCAACGCCACTTCCCGAATGTACCCCTGCATCTGAAGGAGCGGCCAGAAGTGCGTGTCGTGGAAGACCTTGCCCGGGACCGTCAGCAGGTCCTGGAAACGCCGGCCGTTCAACAGGTCGTGGCGCGAATGGCCGGTCCAGGCGAGGAACGTCTCGTTTACCCGTACGATCGCGCCATCGAGGCCCGTGGACAGGTAGCCGCAGGGGGCGCACTCGTACAGCTCCTCGGCGCTTTCCCCCAGCCCTTCCTGGATGTCCTTGGCCGGTTCCATCTTGAGTATCTACCCGCCTGCTCAGGAGGCGAGGAACGATTTGATTGCCGCGACGGTCTCGGCCGGGGCGCTCAGGTGAGGGCAGTGCCCGCTCACGTCCAGGACGACCATCTCGCTGCCCGGGATGCGCTCGTGAACGTAGCGTCCGACGCACGGCGGCGCGATCGCATCGTGCCGGGACTGCACCACCAACGACCTGGCCGTGACCCTGCCCAGGTCGTCGCGGTTGTCCGAAAGGAACGTCACCCGCGCGAACTGCCTGGCCACCTCCGGGTCGGTGCGGCAGAAGCTGTTGGCCAACTCCCCGCTCAACTCCGGGCGGTCCGGGTTTCCCATGATGACCGGCGCCATCGCGCTGGACCATCCCAGGTGATTATTGTCGAGGAAGTCCAGCAGCTCGTCGATCTGGTTGCGGGTGAAGCCGCCGACGTAGTCGCCGTCGTTCACGTACCGGGGGGACGGGCCGACGAGCACGAGGCGGTCGAATCGCTGCGGGGCCTTGGCCGCCGCAAGGATTCCGATCACCGCGCTCACGGAGTGACCGACGAAGACCGCGCCGGCCAGTTCGAGACGGGCGCAAATCTCCAGCAGATCGTCGGCGTAACCGTCCAGCGTCGCGTAGCGCTGGCGGTCGTACGCGGAGCGATCGGACTGCCCGTGTCCGACGTAGTCGAAGAGGACCACGCGGTATTCGTCCTCGAACGCCGGCGCGACCAGCCGCCACATGTTCTGGTCGCAGCCGAAACCGTGGGCGAAGACGATCGCCCTCTCGCCCCTGCCGCTCACCTTCACGTTATTCCGCCGCAGCACGTCCATCCCAACAATGTACACCACACCCGCCCCGGTGTGACAGGCCGCCGGGCCGCGCGTGCAGCGCCGGCACCGGCCTACTCGGGGGTGCTAACCGTCTTGATCGCGACCTGCTCGTTGCGGCTAAGATCCGCCAAGGTCTGCTTGCCCATGATCGCCTTGATCTGCACGCGCCCGTCGGTGAACTGCCGGTCGTGGATGCGCGTGTGCGATTCGATATAGCTCAGCAGCCGGCCGTTGGTCACATCGGCTTCGAGCGTCACGTCCACCTGTTCCTTCCGCACCTGCTGATAGACGGCCTCGTGCAGCTCCGCCAATCCCCGGCCGGTTTTGGCGCTGATCGGAATGGCCTCCGGGTGCAGCGTCCGCCAGAAGGGATAATTCTCCTCGCCTTCATCCGTGTCGATCTTGTTGAGCAGGAGCAGCTCCGGCTTGCCCTTCGCGCCGATTTCTTCAAGCACCTTGTGGACCGACTGGTATTGCTGCTCCGCGTGCGGGTGGCCGACGTCGAGTACGTGCAGGAGCAGGTCGGCGTGGATGGCTTCTTCCAGCGTCGCCTTGAACGAGGCCACGAGCTTGTGCGGCAGGTCGCGCACGAATCCGACGGTGTCGCTGAGCAGCACCTCCGTCCCGCGCTCCAGCCGCCACGCGCGGGTCTTGGTGTCGAGCGTGGCGAAGAGCTTGTTGTCCGCGTAGGTGCCCGCCGCGGTCAGCGTGTTGAAGAGCGTGGACTTGCCCGCGTTGGTGTAGCCGACGATGCACGCCGTGAAGTGCTCGCGGTTGCGCTGCTCGACCAGCCGGCTCTTGCGCTCCTGGATCTTCACAATGTCCGAGCGCAGGTCCGCGATGCGCTTGCGGACAATCCGGCGGTCGGTTTCGAGCTGCGTTTCGCCGGGGCCGCGTGTGCCGATGCCCAGGCCCCCGCTCTGGCCGGCGATGCGCTCGAGGTGGCCCCACATGCGCGCCAGCCGCGGGTAGGTGTATTCCATCTGTGCCAGCTCGACCTGGAGCTTGGCCTCGTGCGTCCGGGCGCGGGTGGCAAAGATGTCGAGGATCAGTTCGGAACGGTCGAGGATCTTGATGCCCTCCTCGTTGCGGCTGCGTCCGGCCTCCTGGTTGATGACTTTTTCGAGCGCGCCGATCTGGCCAGGCGAAAGATCGTTGTCGAAAATGACCACGTCCGCCTGGTGGCGCTTGGTCAGGGCGGCGACTTCGCCGGCCTTACCCGAGCCGATATACGTGCCTGAGTCGGGTTTCTGGCGGCGCTGTAGGACCTGCCCGACGACCTTCGCCCCGGCCGTCTTCGCCAGGGAGGATAGCTCGCCCAGTGGGTCGCGGGGGTCGGCGGTCGAGTCGGGCAGGATCACGCCCACCAGGACCGCGCGCTCCTGTCGGACGGTCAATTCGTTGCGCTTTAATTCGGCCAAAGCGGGATTTCCTCTCTTTCCGGCCGGAAAACAATGCTCCCGGGCCTAGTACTACGCGGAATCTTACAGAACGTTCGGGCGGCGTGCACCCCTTGCGGTTTACAATTACGGCATGGGACGGCAAGACAACGGCAACGCCAACGGGCGCTTCGTGCTCGGCGAGTACGTGGACGAATTGCTCGACGGTATGCGCAAGTCCTTGCCCAAGGCGTTGGAAAACGCGGACGGCAAGGCGGTGCACCAGACGCGCGTCGCGACCCGGCGCGTGCGGGCGGCCGTCGAGCTGATGCGCCCGCTGCTGACCGACGGCGACTGCGGCGCCATGCGCAAGGTCCTCAAGAAAGTCCGCAAACGCCTCGGCCCCGTGCGGGATTTCGACGTGATGCTGCACCAACTACGGCGGCTGACGCCGGCGAAGCTCGCCGAGGCGCGCCAGTGGCTCATCGAGCGATTGACCGAGCAGCGATCGGCGCGCCAGCGCGACGCGGCCAAGCGCTCGGCCTCCAAAGTGCTGGGGAAGCTGGGGAAGTGGTGGGGGGTGTGTGAGGAAATGTCGGCCGCCGCCGACGCGGTCGCCTTTCTGCTCGCGCAATCCGTGCACGAGCAGATGGACGCGTTCGCGGAGAAGGCGGACCGGCTGGCGGCGCGCGACGAAGGGATCCGGCAGGACCCGCACGAGTTGCGGATCGCGGGAAAGGCGCTGCGCTACACCCTGGAGATGGCCGGGATCGCCGGGGTGCAGTTGCCGAAAGAGGTGACCAGGGCGTTCAAGCGGATGCAGGATGCGCTGGGCTCGTGGCACGACGACGTGGTGCTCGCCGAGTGGATGATGGGCACGTCCGTGCGGCAGAGGCTGGCACACCACGACGCCCGGCTTCAGAGGCAGGTGCTTGAGCTGGCGGGGAAGGTGCTGGATCGAGCCGAGCGGGAGTTGGAGAAGTTTGCCCAAATGTGGCGGGCGGAAGGCGAGGGGCTTTCCCGAACGGTGCGGGGCGCTTTCGCGTTGACGCGGACCGTGCAGGGGCTCGCGGCGCCGCTCGATGCGGAAGCGGTGGCCGAACCGGTCAATTGAGTTGCTCCTTGGGGCTGCGGTCGCGAAGGACGTCGGCGGCTGCATCGGCGAAGAAGCAATCCGTGCCCTTGCCGCCCATGATCGCATTTCCGGCGCCGTCGGCGACGGTCGTCATGGCGGCACGGGCGACCGCGACGCGGGCGGTGTAACTCCCCCGGCCGGACCATATCGCCAGCAGCGCCCGCGCCGCGGCGGTATCGGCGTCGGCCATCGTCGCGGAGGCGACGAGCAGGTCGGAGCCGTCGCCGCCGTCAAGCGCGTCGGACCCTTCGCCGCCGACCAGCACGTCATTGCCGCCGCCGGCGAATAGCGCGTCGTTGCCGTCGCCGCCCACCAGCGCGTCGCCGGCCCGGCTGCCGAGCAGCGTATCGTCGCCGGCTTCGCCGAGGAGAACGGCCGGCTGCTTCGCGGCGGGATTAATCTCGATGCGGTCGTTGCCGTCGGAGCCGTACGCGATAATTCGCCAGAAAGCCTTGCGGGCGAACGTTCCCAGCGTGCTTCCGTTGGCGGTGACGACCACCTGGCCGCGCGAGGAAGGGCCGACGAGCACGGCGTCGTCGCCGCCGGTGCCGTGGATGACCAGGAGCGATCGCCCCGGCGCAAGGGGGTCAGTCTCAATGGCGGCCGTCGGATTGGCGCTGGCGCCGCTTACGTCCGTGCCGTCCATCGGCGGCGCAGGCGGCGACGGCGGGACAACCGGTCCGGACGGCTGAAACTCGTACGCCCCCAGGTCCCACCCCGCCCCCTGCGGCCGGGCGGCGGATTCAAGATCTGCCGCGGGCGCCGTCTTGGTCCAAAACGTCCCCACGCCGGCGTTTACCGCCGGGCTGCCCGCGGTAAGGTGGTAGTCGCCGCCGGCGGGATCGGCCAGAAGCTGCGCGGGATCGCCGAACGTCAACGAGTGCTGATCCTGCCCGGTCTGGGCGGCCCACTGCGCCAGCGTGAGAACGCTGTCGCCGTCGTCCGTGGTGAAGCGGTCGATGCTCGCGTTGTAGTCGCTGTGAAATCCCGCGAGGCTGTCGGCCGAGACGTCGATCCCGCCCCGGTACGTGCCGGCGTTGAACAGGATGTTGTTGAACAGGACGTTGCCCGTCGAGCCGTCCCGGATGTTGACCGCCCACCGCCCGTCGGCGGCGACGAGGATCGTGTTGTTGACGATGACGTTGTCCTTCGCGCCCTGTGCGGCGTCGATGTCGTACAGGCTGATGCCGCTCGCGTGGTTGTCGTACAGGAGGTTGTTGCGGAACACCGAGTCCTGCACGCCGTCGCAGTTGATCCCCGAGCCGCCGCCGCGGCCGTTGTCGTAAATGACGTTCCCCTCGACCAGGGCGTTGGAAATGATGCCGTCGCCGCCTTGCGAGACGTCGCCGTTCATGTGAATGCCGGCGGCGTAATTGCCGAACACGGTGTTTCCGCGAATGACCGGGTTGTCGGCGCTGTTGGAGAAGTAGATGCCGTGCTGGGTGTGCGAGTGAGAGGCGACGTTGCCCTCGATGAGGATGTCGTCGGCGAAGCCCGTGAAAATGCCCCACGTGCCGTTGTTGTCGGCCACGTTGTTGCGGACGACCACGTGATCGGAGCCGACGACGCGGATGCCGGCCCGGGTGATCGAGCCCGACGCGTTGTTGACGGTAAACCCCTGAATGACGACGTACGCGCAGCCGGGCTCGAGGTCGATGCCGTCGGCGGTCTTGTTGGTGCGGCCGGTAATCACCGTTCCGGGATCGGCCAGGAACGTGATCGGCGCGTCGGCCGTGCCGGGCTGCGGGTTGTCCCACCCCATGACGAACCCGGCGGAATACGTCCCGGCCCGAACGACCACCGTGTCGCCGGCCTGGACGGAGTCGGCGGCGTGCTGGAGCGTGCGAAAGGACGCCGCGTCCGACGTGCCCGCTGCCGAGTCGGAGCCGCCGGGCGAGACGTACCAGGTGGTCAGGAGGAGGCGGGGTTCCAACCTTTCGAGCAGTTTCATGCGTCGCATATCGGCCTCCCGTCCGGGACGCGCTCACGAATGGGATATGCGATTCGATGGCAAACGGGGCAACCTTGCAGGTTATCGGACGCTCGAATTCCGCGCCTTCACTGCGCGCCCGGGGACTGCGCTGCCGCGGCGGGGGGATCCGCCCCTGGATCGGGGGCGGATTCGGCCATCGCCGTGGACTGCAGCGAGCCGTCGGCCGCCTTGCCGAGCAGCTCGATCTGCTTCTCGGCGGAATTGAGCACCCCCCGGCAGTGCTGGATCAGGAAGTTCCCGCGCTCGTACTTGACCAGGCTCTCCTCCAAACCGACTTCTCCCCCCTCGATCTCGTTCAGGATCTGCTCCAGCTCGGACAACGCTTCCTCGAACGATTTGGGCGGTGTTTGGTTTCGTTTTGCCATTGCGGCGATTATACGGACGGCCGGGCGCAAAATGAGTTCGTTGGCCGCGCGGAGTTGCAAATCGTGTATCGTGCAATACGCTGGGGGGAACCCCGCCAGGACGGCGCGGGTGCGAAAACGTGCACATCCCAGTCGCAGAACAGTCGGAAAGGAGTCCGAATGTCAGCCGATTTCGATTCCCGTCTGGAAACCGCCCGCGGCGACTCCCGCGAATCCACCTTGACCGCCGTGCTTCAGAAGGCGCAGTCCGCCTCGGCGGCCCTGCAGCGCATCGAAGAGCAGATGCTGTCGCTGGTCGAGCAGCGGCGGAAGATGCTCGCCGACCTCAAAGGCGTGCAGGCCCAGATCAACGACGAGTTCGACCGCGTCTTCCGGGCGAAAAAGGCCGCCGAAGCCAACGGCAACGGAAACGGCAACGGAAACGGAAACGGCAGCGGCACGCACTCGCCGGTGCGCGTGGAAGTGAACGGCAGCGTTATGTCCCGAACGGCGGTATCGGCGGCGTAGGTTTGCACGCGATACGGGGCCGGCGGTCGCCGCCGGATTCGTGTACGCGCGCCGCGGCGGATAGAGTACGTCCATGTCCATTGCCGAAGGTCCCGCGCACGCGCCGTCATCGAGCGGCGCGGCCGGTGCGCGCCCCCCGGCGTCCGGCGACGCGGTCATTGACCTCCGAAACGTGACCAAGATCTACCGCGGGGACGTGCACGCCCTGCGGGGAATCTCGATGCACGTGCGGCCGGGCGAAGTGTTCGGGCTGCTCGGGCCCAACGGCGCGGGGAAATCGACGCTCGTCAAAATCATCATGACCGTGATCCGCCCGACCCACGTCGAAGGCGAGATCCTCGGCAGGCCCGTCGGCCACAAGCCAACGCTCGGGCGGATCGGATACCTCCCGGAGAACCACCGCTTTCCGCGCTACCTCACCGGGCGGCAGACCGTCGAATTCTTTGCGGCGCTGCACAAGGTGGACCGGCGGACGCGCAAGCGCCGGGCGGCAGAGCTGCTGGAAACCGTCGGCATGGCGCCCGACGCCGACCGCAAGACGGCAACCTATTCCAAGGGGATGATGCAGCGGATCGGTCTGGCGCAGGCGCTGGTGAACGACCCCGCGCTGGTCGTGCTCGACGAGCCCACCGACGGCGTGGACCCCGTCGGCCGGCGCGACATCCGCGACGTCATCGCGCGCCTGCGCGCCGGCGGGACGAGCGTGTTCGTCAACAGCCACCTGCTCAGCGAGCTGGAAATGATCTGCGACCGCGTCGCGATCCTGGTCGCGGGGCTGGTGTCGCGCTTCGGGACGATCGACGAGCTGACGCGAAAGAGCCAGCGGTACGAGATCGACCTGGCGACCGAGCCGGGCGTGGACCTGACCGCCGCCGTCGCCGCGGCATTGCCGGGGACGTTGGACAATCCCGTGACTCCCGCCCCGCCGCCGTTGCAAGGGAGAATGCCGGCCACGCCGCCGCCGCCCATCCGGCGGGGGCAGCTGCACTCAGGATTATGGGTGGAATTGCAGGGACCAACCCTGCGGATCGGGACGACCGACCCGGCGCAAGTCCAGCCGGTGATCGACGCGCTGCGGGCGCGGCGTTTGACCGTGCGGCGGGTCCAGATGATGCGGCCGTCGCTGGAAGAGTTGTTCATCGAAACGGTTACGGATTCGGCCGGGCGGGGGCCGACGCTATGAGCTCTGACGGGCGGGCCGCCCGTGCCACGATAAAGCGGTGACCCAGGTCCTCGCCATCTTCCACGACGCCTACCGCGAGCTGAACGCCAAGCGGATGTTCTGGATCGTCCTGATCCTCTCCGGCGTCGTCGTGCTGGCGTTCGCCGCGATCGGCGTGAGCAACGACCACCTCACGCTGCTTTGGTGGCAGACGCCGCTGCCGGCTTTCATTCCGCCGGCGATGTTTTACAAGTGGATGTTCAGCTTCTTCGGCGTCGGCATGTGGCTGACGTGGGTGGCAATGGGGCTGGCGGTCATTTCGACCGCCGGCATCATTCCGGATTTCATTTCCGGAGGATCGGTTGATTTGTTCCTGTCCAAGCCCATCAGCCGCCCTCTGCTCTTCCTGCTGAAGTACCTCTCGGGGCTCCTCTTCGTCGCACTCCAGGTGCTGGTCTTTTCGCTCGCCAGCTTCATTGTCGTCGGCGCGCGCGCCGGGGTTTGGGACCCCCGGCTGTTCCTGGCCGTCCCCCTGGTCGTCTGCTTTTTCAGCTACCTCTACTGCGTTTCGGCACTCGCGGGACTCCTCACCAGGTCCGCGATCGCGGCGATGCTTTTGACCATCGTCTTCTGGGCGTGCGTTTCCCTGATCGATCGCGGCGAGGTAATCCTGCTCGGGGGCAAGATTACCGCCGAGGCGGAGGCGGCCAGTAACGACCGGAGCTACAAAATCATCGACGGACAGGTGCGCTACATTGAACAGCACCCGCCGGCGACGAGCACCACCCGCGCCGCGGAGCAAGAATCCAGGCGTCTTGAAAACCTTCGCAAGCAGCGCCAGGAGCACCTCGACGCCGCCAATTCGGCCAAAAAGTGGGGGCACGTTCTCGGGTACATCCAGCAAGGGTCCTACGCGGTCAAGCTCGCCCTGCCGAAAGTCGCGGAGAACAACGACGTGCTCGACCGCGCCCTGTTCAGTCCGGCTGAACTCCAGGAGTTCGGCGGACGCCGGCGGGAAGAGGCCGCGGAAATGGACGACAGCGGCGGATTCGGCCGCCCCCATCCCGAAGCCGCCCGGGAGCTGCAGCGGCAGATGCAAAAGCGCTCCACCGCATGGACCTTGGGTACCTCCCTGGGTTTCGAAGCGTTCATTTTGATGATCTGTGTCTGGATCTTCTCCCGCCGCGATTTTTGAGGCCGTTGCCGACCCCACCGGGACGCCACCGTGCAAAATCTGCCCGATTGCTTGACCGTCGTCGAAAGTCGGGCTATTCTTCCGTTGTCCGGCTAACGAACATTCTGATGCTATCGATCCACGGGCGGAAGTCCCCCCGTTGTTCGGAGTTCCCCCCCTCTCCGGCAACACCTTCCGCCCTCTTTTTTTGCGCCGAACCGCCGGCCCATACGTATCCGGAATTCCCTGAGTTTTGCCCTTCCAGCCGCGACGCTTCGCCCCTAACATCTACCCGTGATGTTGCTCCAACCGCCGCCGGAGGGCGCCAGCGGCTCGGCCGCCGGCCCGGCGCGAACGTTAATTGTTGAAGACGATTACACTTCCAGAACCGTGCTGGCGCGCCTCCTGCGCGCCCACGGCTTGGAGACGTATTCGGCCTCCACCGTCGCCGACGCCTTCTCTCAACTGGAAGAACTCTGCGGCGCCCAAGGCGACCGTCCCACCTACCTGATCCTCGACCTGATGCTCCCCGACGGCCTGGGCACCGCCGTCCTCCGGCACATCCGCGAGGAACGCCTGCCCGTCCACGTCGCCGTCGCCACCGCCACCAACGACCCCCGCCTGCTCTCCGACGTGTGCGCGCTCGGCCCCGAGGCCGTGTTCCAGAAGCCCCTGGACCTGCCAAAACTGATGCAGTGGCTCAACCCCGCGTAACGCCGAATTCCGGGCGGCGGGAATCGAACCCGCACGGGCCCTGCGGCCCAACGGATTTTAAGTCCGTAGCGTCTGCCGTTCCGCCACGCCCGGCATGAGCAGGATTCTAGCGGAATTGCGCGGGCCACACTATCGCGCCAAGTGTCTGAATCGATCCAGCGCCGCCGCGAGCACGATCGTCCCGCCGATGAAAATCCTCTGCACGTTCGTATCGATCTGCGCGATGTTACACCCGGTATAAAGAAACCCGAGCATCAGCACGCCCAGGACCGACCCCATAACGGTGCCCTCGCCGCCAAAGAGGCTCGTGCCGCCGATAACCA
>Ga0308175_100000689_pt1 | contig 22499 bp, 18 predicted proteins | sample PhyCR1_3_FD_203893 | JGI IMG/M metagenome (GOLD analysis project Ga0308175, IMG submission 203893) | Soil microbial communities from UC Gill Tract Community Farm, Albany, California, United States - DLSLS.C.R1 | ecosystem: Environmental > Terrestrial > Soil > Agricultural land | place: USA...
ACGGTGGACGGTGATGGGGTGCAGACGGTGGACGGTGATGGGGTGCAGACGGTGGACGGTGATGGGGTGCAGACGGTGGACGGTGATGGGGTGCAGACGGTGGACGGTGATGGGGTGCAGACGGTGGACGGTGATGGGGTGCAGACGGTGGACGGTGATGGGTCGCAGACGGGCGGATGGGAACGGCGGCAAACAGATCAAGACCGGAGGCAAGTGGATGGAACTGGCTGGCGGCCAGGATCGGGGAGCTTGGCAAAGGCGGACGGAACTGGGGCAAGCAGACGAAGCTGGGGCAAGCAGACGAAGGGGGCGGCAACGCGGTGGAGGCTGGTGGCAGGCGGTGTTGGGGTGGAGCGTTGGCGGCGAGCGGGTGAGCGGTTGGGGACCGGGACAAGCGGTGAGACAGGTGGTTGGGGTTGGTGAAAGGTGTTGGGCTGGCGCGAAGCGGTCGGAAGCGGCCGCGACGCGCTGATCCGCCATTTGGCGGGTCAGCGCTCGACCGACGGGCGGTGCTGTCATCCGCGGTGACATCGCGGGGCGCCATGGTGCGCCTCGCGATCGCGGGCGATCGGATCGGTGGCGTCGCCGCGAGTGGTGCCGCGATCCTCGTGGCTCGATGGTGACCCGCGGCGCGACGGCCGCACGCGGCTCGCGCCACGCGCGATCGGGCTGCGCGGTCGCCGCGTGCGTTGGCGCCGGAAGGAAGTTTCGCGCTAGAACCTCGGGGTGCGCGGGCCGATCATGACCGCGATCATCGTGATCGGCGCGCTCGCGTCGCTCGCGTCCCGTGCCGGCGCGCACCAGAACTCGGTCAAGTACGTCGACGTCACGGTCGACGGCCGCCGCGCGACGATCCGGCTCACGGTGGCGCCCGGCGACGTGACCGAGCCGCTCGGCTTGCCGCCGGATGCCCGGCCGGCAGTGGCCGAGGCGACCACGCCGCGCGTGGCCGCGTACGTCGCACGCTGGCTCGCGGTTGGCCCCGACGGCGAGTCGCCCTGTCCGGCCGGGCCGCCCCGCGCCCAGCCCGACGCCGACGCCCGGTTCGTGGTCGTCGCGTGGGAGGTCGCGTGCCCCCGGGAGCTCGCCCGGCTGGCGCTCGACTTTCGCGCGTTCTTCGCGGTCGATCAGCGCCACGAAGCGATCGTGACCGTGCACGCGCCGGACGCACCGGGCGACGCGAGCGTCGTGCGCGCCACCGATCCGATCCTCCACGTCCATGCCGGCGAGGACCTTGGCCTCGCCGGGTGGATCACCGAAGGGATCGAGCACATCTGGGACGGCCGCGATCACGTGTGCTTCGTGCTGGCTCTCCTGCTCGTCGTCATGCTGGTCCGCCGCGATGGCGCATGGGCGACGCGCCCGCCGCTCGCGACGCTGCGCCACACCGCGACGATCATCACGGCGTTCACGATCGCGCACAGCCTGTCGCTCATCGCCGCCTCGCTCGGCTGGGTTCGCCTGCCGAGCCGCCTGGTCGAGTCGCTGATCGCGTTCTCGATCCTCTACACGGCGCTCGAGAACGTCGCCCGCCCCGACGTGCGCTGGCGGTTCGGCCTGACGTTCGGCTTCGGCCTCGTGCACGGCCTGGGGTTCGCGAGCGTGCTCCAGGCCAAGCTGCCGCCCGACCACGTGATCGGCCCCCTGCTCGGCTTCAACCTCGGCGTCGAGATCGGTCAGCTCGTGATCGTGGTGATCGCGCTGCCGCTCGCCTGGCTCGCCGCGCGCGAGCTCGGCGCCGAGCGCTACCGCCGCCGGGCGATGCCGGCGCTGTCGATTGTAATCGCGTTCATCGCGCTCAAGTGGCTGATCGAGCGCGTGTTTTTGGTCACGCTGGTCACGCTCTGGGGACTGTAGGTCGTTCACCGCGAGGGCTGCATCGCCACGGCGCCTCACGCTCGCCACCCGCGCCTCTTCACAGCCCCTGGCGGTAGGGTCGATACTCCGTCCACATTGGCAGTCGTCGCTACGGAACCGCCAGTTATCGAAGACACTGGGAAGCCGATCGTCGTCTGTGTCGACGACGATCGTAACAACCTCAGGGCCCTCGGGCGCGTGCTGGGGAGCCGGTGCACGGTGCTCCTGGCCAGCGGCGGCCTCGAAGCGCTCGACTACGTACAGCGCAACCCGGATGTCGCGTGCGTGCTCGCGGATCTGCGCATGCCCGGCCTGCCGGGGGCCGAGCTCCTCGCGCGGGTGGCGCAGATCCGGCCGCAGTGCCGGCTCGCCGTGGTCACCGGGTATCCCGAGTCCGAGGACCTGATCTCCGCGATCAACGCCGGCCACCTGCACTACGTGATCACCAAGCCGTGGAAGCTGCAGGATCTGCTGCAGGTCGTCGAGCAGCTCGTCCGGACGTTCCGGCTCGAGCGCGACAACGCGCGGCTGGTCGCCGAGCTTCGCCTCGCCAACCAGCAGCTCCACGAACACGAGCGCGTCCTGGTGGCGCAGCTCGAGTCGCGCGGCCGCGAGATCTCGGAGGCGACCGAGCAGCTCGCGCAGATGGGCGTGCAGCTCGACGCGCTCACGCTGCGCGACGGGCTGACCGGCCTGTACACGCACCGGGCGTTCCAGGAGCGCCTGCGCGAGGAGTGCGCGCGCGCGCTGCGCTATGGCCAGCCGATGGCGCTGCTGATCGCCGACATCGACGGCTTTGCGTCCGTCAACTACGACCTCGGCTACCAGGTCGGCGATGACATCCTGCGCCGCATCGCGGGCGTGCTGCAGGAGGACGACTCGCCGGACCGCGTGCGCAGCGCCGACATCGTCGCGCGCTACTCCGGCGAGGAGTTCGTGGTCCTCTTGCCGGAGACCGGCAAGGCCGGCGCCTTGACCAAGGCCGCGCGGCTGCGCGACGCGGTGGCGCGCGCCGAGATGCCCGGCGGCCGCTACATGTCGATGTCGATCGGCGTCGCGTCGCTGCCCGAGGACGCCGCGGACCCCGAAGGCCTGCTCACCGCCGCCGAGTCGGCCGTGCGCGGCGCCAAGCGCGGCGGGCCGGGCCGGGTGCACTTCTTCTCGGCCGGCGACGCTCCCTCGGTCGAGCGGTCGGCCACGCGGTCGTTCACGCAGCTGCCGCCGCTCGATCGGTTCCGCCCGTACCAGGAGCGGCTGCACGAGGTGACGGCGATCCTGATGCGCGATCGCTCGCTGTCGTGCCTCCTGGTCGATCTGTCGCGGCTGCATCGCGTCGAGCTCGATCAAGGCGTCGCCCACCACAGCGAGATCTACGACCACGCGGCGCTCGTGCTCGATCAGCTGCGCGGCTCGCTGCTCGATCCGGCGGATCTGATCTGCCGGTCGGGCGACGGCGATGGCTACTTCGTGATCCTGTCGCCGCGGTCGGAGCCGCGGATCGACGAGCAAAGCGGGAGCGCAGGGGGCGACGGCCTGGCCGGCGGCGAGGGCGGCCTGTCCCGAGGGAGCGAGGAGCGCGGCGGGAGCGCGGGCGGGGGCCCCGAGGGCGTGGCCGGCGGGGCGGGCGGCTTCCCCCGGCGGATCGATCTCGAGGGGCTCGCGACGAACGTCGAGCGTGCCGTCGAGCAGGGCATCGCGCCGATGGTCAGCGAGATGCTGCGCGAGCAGCCGCGGATCACGGTCGGCTCGGCCCGCGTGCTCGGCAACTCGCTGCTCCGCCCCGAGCGGATCACGGCGCGGCTGGTCACCGACGCCGCCGCGGCCACCCGCAATGCGCGCGAGCGCAAGGCGCATCGCGATCGCTCGACCCTGCAGGACATCATCCTCGGCGACGGCCTGACCTCGGTGTTTCAGCCGATCGTCGATCTCGGCAGCGGCGACATCTTCGCCTACGAGGCGCTGACCCGCGGCCCGCGCGGCACCGCGCTCGAGTCGCCGGCGACGTTGTTCGCGATCGCCGACGAAGTCGATCTCACGGTCGAGCTCGATCGCGCGTGCTTCCGCGGCGCGCTGCGCAGCGCGACCATGCTCGAGCCGGTCCACCGGCTGTTCGTCAACCTCCTGCCGATGTCGTTCTACGACGCCGCGTTCATCGAGGTCGAGGTCGGCAACCTGCTCACTGCCGCCGGCCTCACCCCCGCGAACATCGTGTTCGAGATCACCGAGCGGCTGGCGATCGAGAACTTCGCGTCGTTCAAGCGCGCGCTCGCCGCGTACACCGCGATGGGGTTCGGCGTCGCGATCGACGACGTCGGGACCCGGCACTCCAACCTCGAGACCGTGATGTCGCTGCGCCCGCACTTCATCAAGATCAGCGACGTGCTGGTCCGCGGGATCGCGCGCTCGACGGTCAAGCGCGAGATGCTGCGCTCGCTGCGCCACATCGCCGAGACGATCGACGCGGTGATGATCGCCGAGGGGATCGAGCACATCGAGGACATCGTCGCGCTGCGCGATCTCGGCCTGCGCTATGGCCAGGGCTACTACATGGCGCGCCCGGGGCCGGGGTTCCCGACGCTCCCCGACGAGGTGCGCGTCGCCCTGCGCAACGTCAGGGTGAACGCGCCGGCGCCGGCCCTGGCCACGCGCGACGATGATGAGGACGACGAGGACGACGACGAGGACGACGACGATCGCGATCTCGTGGGCGCCGGCGGCCCGCCGCGGACGATCTCCACGGTGATCCCGCGCAACGCGTTCGGCCGCGCGGAGGACGAGATCACGAGCGACTTCCAGCTGCCCGACGGTGAGGACGGAGGCTGGCCCAGCGGGCCTTCCGCCCTGGCACAGACCGAGCCGGAACACCAGCCCCTGCCGATCTGGCAGCCGCTCGTCGACGACGACGGCGGGACCAGCCCGGAGGCCGAGCCGCTGCTCGACAGCCTGCGCCGCGCGCGCGCCGAGACCTCGTCCGACGACGAGCGCGGCGGCGGCCGGCCCGGCCTCAACTGATCCCGGTCGCCATGGAGCGGAACGCGTTCCACAAGCTGCTCGCCTTCGGGATCGAGCGTGGCGCCTCGGACCTCCACTTCGAGGTCGGGTACGCGCCGCACTACCGGGTGAACGGCGAGCTGCTCGGGGCGACCAAGGTGCCGCCGCTCGCGGCGCAAGACACCGAGGCGATCGCCCGCATGATCCTCGAGGACAAGGATCTCACCGTCGACGTGACGCGCCGGTTCGCCGAGTTCGACGTCGGCCACATGCTCGCCCAGCGCGGCCGGTTCCGCGCCTCGATCTTCCGCCAGCGCGGCGCGGTCGGCATCGTGATCCGGATCGTCCCGATCCAGGTGCCGGCGCTCGAACAGCTCCAATTGCCGCCCGCGGTCGCCAAGATCGCCGAGCAGCGGCACGGCCTCATCCTGATCACCGGCGCGCCCGGCCACGGCAAGACGACGACGCTGGCCGCGATGCTGCGCAAGATCAACGAGACGCGGCACGCCCACATCGTGACGATCGAGGATCCGATCGAGCTGGTCCACGAGCCGCGGAACTGCATGATCATCCAGCGCGAGGTGGGCTCAGATACCGAGAGCTTCGCGAGCGCGATGGCCGCGGCGATGCGCCACGATCCCGACATCCTGATGGTCGGCGAGATCCGCGATCGCGAGATCGCGCGGGCCTGCCTCGCGGCGGCCGAGGCCGGTCGCCTCGTGCTGAGCACGCTCGGCACGCCGGACGCGCTCGCCACCGTGCAGCGCTACCTGAGCTGGTTTCCGGCCGACGAGCGGGATGCGATCCGCGATCGCCTCGGCTGTTGCCTGGAGGCAACGATCTCGCTGCGGCTCGTCGCGAGCACGGACGGTCGCCGCCGGATCCCGGCCGTCGAGATCCTGCGCATGAGCCCGGCGATGCGCGCGTGCGTGCGTGCCGGACGCCTGGGGGAGATCCCGGAGCTGATCGACAAAGGCCGCGATGGCTACGCGATGCAGCGGTTCGATCAGCACCTGGCCCTGCTGGTGAACGAGGGCCTGATCACCCCGGAGGTCGCGATCGCCGCCAGCTCGAACTCCGAGGACCTCGAGCGCATGCTACGCGCCGAGTGACCGGCCGGCGATGATCACCGGCAGCGCCGGTCAGCGACGCCCGTCAGCGGTGCTTCGTTTGCGTTCTCCTCCCGCGCGCAGTTCCTGGAGACCGCGCACACGCTCGCTTGCGCCGCGGGTCTGGGCTCGTCGCTAGGACGAAACAACACAGAAGCCTACGGAAACGTTTCATCACACGCGGGTGGGTCCCCCCATGCCCACCCAGGACGAAACAACACAGAAGCCTGCGGAAACGTTTCATCACACGCGGGTGGGTCCCCCCATGCCCACCTGCTATGAAAATAACGTCGGCGTTCTCCACCGCGCGGAGTTGGTGGAGACCGCGGACACGCTTGCTTGCGCCGCGGGTCTGGGCTCGTCGCTCGTCCGTTGACCGCCGGATTGCGATTTGACCTCGGTGCCATCTCCACGACCGACCGGCGCTTGACCACCCGGCCGTGCAATTTATCTCGCGCCGAACCCAGCCCGCGTCGCTGCGCGGCGCGTTGCCGTCCTTGCGGGGCAGACGGGAAGACAGCTCGCGTGCCGCCGCATCTTCGTTCAAGGGTGGCGGTCTGACGGCGACGGGGGCCCGTCGGGGGCCCGTCAATGATGGCTGTGCGCTCCACCGCCGGGCGCCGCCGGGGGTGGTGCCGGGGACGGTGGCGGCGGGGGCGCGGCGGGTACGTGCGTCGCCGATGGGGCTCCGCTCGGCGCGGGCGGATGGTAGACGCCACCCCCGGCGCCGGCCGGCACCGGGCGGCCGTAGATCGGGCCGCCGGTCGGAGCCGGTGAAGATCCGCCCCCGGCGCCGGGTGGCGGTGGCGAATAGATCGGGCCGCCGGTCGGAGCCGGCGGATGCCAGATCGGGCCGCCGGTCGGGGCCGGCGGATGCCAGATCGGGCCGCCGGTCGGGGCCGGCGGATGCCAGATGGCGCCACCCTCCGACGCCGGCGAGGGAGGCGGGCGGCCCACGCCCCCGGCCACCGGAGGCCTCTGGACCGGCGGGCGCCAGACGGCACCACCACCCTGTGCCGGCGGCGTCACGATCGGGCCACCAGTCGGCGCCGGCCCCGAGGGAGAGCCCACGGGCCCGATCGCGGCCCCACCGGCGGTGCTGGCCGGAGGTACGTACGATCCGGTCGAGTGCGTCGCTGTGCCCCCCGGAGTGGCCCTGGGAGGCGGGTAGTAATACTGTGCCCGCCCGCCGTTCGGGTCGGAGACCGGCGGACGCGAGCGTACGCCGACGGGCGGGTTGGTCGATGTACCGCCACCGATCGGCGGACGGTAACCCCCGGTCCCCGCCGGCGGCGGGTTCGGCCGGCCGCGGTGATCGCGCACAATGACGCCGTTCGCGTCACCGGCGATCGGCGGACGGTAGCCACCGGTCCCGACGGGTGGCGCGACGACGGTGGGCCGGCCATCGCGATGGTCCCGCACGTTCCAGCCATGCGGCGCGCGCTCGGGCCGCGACCAGTACCCCGGCGTGTAGACGAACTGGTCGCCGACGTAGTCGTAGTACGGCTCGACGTAGACGTAGCCGGCTTGCTCGCGCTCCCACCGGCCGTTCACCCAGACCCACTCGGACCCGTTCCAGTGCCAGTAGCCGTCGATCCAGACCGTCCCGTCCCCCGGTGAATCCGTCATCTGCTCGTAGAGCGGCTCCGGAGGTAGGCTCGACACGTAGTAGGGGGAGGGTTCTCCTACCGAGGTGTTCTCGGAGGTGTACGCCGGGGGGCCGAAGCCGTACCCGTACCCAGGATTCACAGGCTGCGTGTCGTGAACGACGCACGCCGCAAGCCCCAGAGCGAGCCCTGCGCCTCCGGCCCACCGAGCAACGAGAGCAGCAACGGGAGCAGCAAGGAGTCGTATCTGCATGACTTCTCCAGAGGCCTCAAGATTTCGACGGCGAAGACGCCCGAAGCTTCACAGTCTAGTTGACGGGTATTCTTGCCACAAGTACACAGAACGCCGATGAAAACGGTCTTCTCGGGCATCCAGCCAACGGGGGAGCTCCATCTCGGCAACTACCTCGGGGCCGTTCGCAACTGGGTGGCGTTGCAAGACCAGTACCGGTGCGTGTTCTGCATCGTCGACTATCACGCCCTCACGCAGGACTACGACACGAAGGAGATGGCGAAGCGCGTCACCGAGATGGTGATCGACCTCATCGCGCTCGGCATCGATCCGGACCGGTCGCTGTTGTTCCTTCAGTCGATGGTCCCCGAGCACACCGAGCTTGCGTGGGTGTTGACCAACGTCACCGGGTTCGGCGACCTCGAGCGCATGACGCAGTTCAAGGACAAGGCCGAGACGCAGCCCGAGAACATCAACGCCGGCCTGTTCCAGTACCCGGTCCTGCAGGCCGCCGACATCATGCTCTACAAGGCCGAGCTCGTGCCGGTCGGCCAGGATCAGGTGCAGCACATCGAGCTCGCGCGCCGGATCGCGCGCAGCTTCAACCATCGCTTCGGCAAGGTGTTCCCCGAGTGCGATCCGCTGCTCACCAACCTGCCCAAGCTGCTCGGGCTCGACGGCAAGAAGAAGATGAGCAAGTCGCTCGGTAACCACATCCCGCTCGCGGTGTTCGCCGAGGGACCGGCCGCCGACAAGCAGCTGCGCAAGCTCCTGGGCCGCGCCGTGACCGATGAGAAGCGCGTGACGCGCGAGGATCCGGGAAACCCCGACGACTGCAACATCGGGACGATCCACAAGGCGCTGTCGTCCGAGGCCGATCTCGCGTGGGTCTACCAGGGCTGCACGACCGCGGGCATCGGCTGCGTCGACTGCAAGGCCCGGCTCGCCGACAACATGAAGGCGCACTTCGCGAGCTACGCCCAGCGCCGCGCGGAGCTGTACGCCGCGCCCGAGCGGGTGACCGAGATCCTCGAGCAGGGCGCAACCAAGGCGCGCGCGATCGCGCAGCGGACGATGGCCGAGGTGCGCAAGAAGCTGGGCCTATGGCCCTCGCGCTGACCTCGCGGCGCGGCGCGCTGGCAGCGGTCGCGAGCGCGCTGGCGGCGATGGCGCTCGCCGCGGCGGTGGCCGGGCGCAGCTGCCGCGTGACCGAGCCCGGGCCGGAGGCCGCGGTGCGCGACATGATCCAGGCCGCGAAGACCGGCGACCATGACACGGTGTTCGAGCTGCTCACCCCGATGACGCGCGACCGGCTGGAGGCCGAGGCCAAGCGCGCGACCGATCTGGTCGGCGCGTCGCAGCGCTACCGCGCCAAGGATCTGATCTCGATCGGCAGCTCCGACGGCGTCGCCGATCCGACCGACATCACGGTGCTCGAGGAGCGCGGCGATCGGGCCGTCGTCGAGGTCGTCTCGGCCGCGGGCCGCGCGCGGCTCGACCTGGTCAAGCTCGACGGGCGCTGGCACATCGATCTGCCGCCGTACGGCGCCCTGTGACGCTCGGCCCACCGCGCTCGACCGGCCGGGGCGCCCGGAGCGGAGAGCAAGTACTGCGTGTGATCGTGGTGGCGGCAGGGCGCCAGCGTGTCAGCCACACCGCCTGAATCGCGGCCCGCGCCAGTGGCTACCATGTCGTGATGTCGTGGGTGGGAGCACGGCGTCGCGCAGGCCGGCTGCGGCGCATGTGAGGTCGTGCTGAACTGTCGTCATGGACGACTCCTCCCTAGCCGAGCTCGGTCGCCAGATGGCATCGGTCGGCGGCGTGGTGGCCGTGGTGCTCGGCGGCAGCCGGGCGCGCGGCACGCATCGCCCGGACTCGGATGGCGAGGTGGCGCTGTGCCGCATCCTGGCGGACCCGACCGGCGAGCTGGTCGCGCTGCAGGCACAGACCCGGCGGTATCCAGCGGCGCTCGGCGATGCGCTGGTCCGCGGGCTGTGGGAAGCCGACTTCCTGCTGGCGCATGGCGCGCGCTACGGCGCCGCGGGCGCCGATCCGACGTTCGCCGCGGGGTGCCTCTTCCGCGTCATCGGCATCGCCTGCCACACGCTCCATGGTTACGGCCGCCAGTGGCTGACCCACGAGAAGGGCATGGTGGCCTCGGCCGCGCGCTTGCCGCAGGCGCCGCCGCGCTTCGCCGAACGGGCGCAGTCGATCCTGGCTGCCGTCGGGGCGTCGCCACCGGAGATCGAGGACACCGTGACACGGGCTGCGGCGCTGATCGGCGAGGTCCGCGCCGCGACCGAGCCGCCGGCCTGACCGGCCCGGACGTCGCGCCGAGCCGATCGCGGCGCCGAGGGCGTGGCGCGCCTCGGCCCCGGCTCGCTGGTGGACAGGGCAAGGCCATGTCAAAAGTCGGCGGGCCGGTCCATGCAGTCGAGAATGCGCCGCGGCCACGCGGACCCGCTGCCACGCAAGCCTGGTGGCGGCATCGGCGCGAAGATAGCCACGAACCCTTGGTTGATCCCGACGAGCCATGCTGCCGAGGGGCGAAGCTCTCGCCGACGCGGTCCTCGAACTTGTTGGTGAGACCGGGGTCGGCTACCCTGCGCCCGGCTCCAGGCATCATCCGATGAGCAACGCAAAGCTGCTGGCTGTCAGCGTCGAGCGCTTCAAGTCGTTCGAGCACAACACGCGTGTCGAGTTCGCGCCGCTCACGATCATCCTCGGCCGTAACAACTCCGGCAAGAGCACGCTCATCCAGAGCCTCCTGCTCCTCAAGCAGACGCTGCGCGACGTGAACCCCGGGGTGATGCTTCGCCTCGATGGGACCGTCGATGCGTTCAACTTGCGCGAGCTCACCTTCGGCTGGCCGCCGACCGACGCTCCGAGGCCCGGCTTCGAGGACTATCCCCCCCGAACACGTGGTCCTACCATCACCGTTGAATGGGAATGCGAGGTCGACGTCAAGAGTGCGATCGGTCAGCTGCGCGGCGCCGATCTCGACAACCTCGCAAGGTATTCGGGGATCACGTGGCTTGCGTCTCCGCCTGGCCACAACGTGCTTCGAACCGCGATGACGATCAAGACCGCCGACATCGCAGGCACCGCGAGCATCGCTTCCATCACACTCACCACCGGTGAACGCGAACGGCGAACAACTATCGAGATTGTCGTCGATGACGGCTCGGGTAGCCTTCTATGGAATGATGAGTATGCGGGTGACATCGATGTAGAGTTCGATCACTTCATTCCACGCTTGCACATCGATCGTAGCAAGCTGGGCAAGCGAGATCGCCAGCGTGCTTGGTACAATGCGTATCTGGTCGTGTTTGCTCCGCCGCTGCAGAGCCTCAAGGAGCTGCTCACCGAGATGCACTACCTGGGGTCGACCCGCCAGCCTCCTCCGAGTCTGTTCAAGGCGGCGACGACGGCCCCGAACGAGGTGGGCGTCAGCGGCGAGCTCGCCGCGCAGCTACTGCACCGGCGGCAGCGAGATGTCGTGCACTTTCTACAGCCACCGATCATCTCGGGCCAGCTTGATCCGCCGGACCGGGTCTTTGCGCGACCCTTCGTGCAGGCCGTGAACATGGTCATGGAGTCTTTGTCCGTTCAGGCCCCTGTTCGGGTAGAGGACGTCCAGGAGGTCGGCTTCCGGCTGATGTTCGGCAACGCCAGCCTCACGCACGTCGGCCGGGGGCTCGGATACCTGTTGCCGCTGATCGAGCTCGGTCTGTTTGCAGATCCGCAGAAGTTCACGGGGCCGGCGCAGGACACCTCCTTGGCCGAATACCAGAAGGCCTGCCGTTCGTTCACGCACATCGCGCTCGAGGAGCCAGAGGCGCACCTTCACCCCAAGGTTGCGAGCCGCCTCGCGCACTGGCTCGTGAGCCTGGCGATGTCCAACCGCCGGCTCCTGGTCGAGACCCACAGCGATCATCTCGTTCGCCGGCTGCGCGGCCTGGTCGCGCGCGCCGGCCGCGGCAGCGAGCTCGAGGCCTGGCTGCTCACCAACGTCGTCGTGCTCAGCGTCGAACAGGATGAAGCAGGGCGGTCCACGGTCACGACTAGCCGGCTCACCGCGGAGGGTGGATTCGGCGAGGTCTGGCCTGCCGACTTCATGGACGAAGCCACCGACGAGGAGAGCGCGATCTACTACGCGAAGCTCGACAAGGCCGAGTCACCCGAGCCGCCCGTTCGCCGGGTAGACCCGATAGAGATGATCGGCGGCGAAGAACCTGAGTCCGAAGAAGCACCGTGATCGGCTTGCTCGATCCGGCGCTGTTCCTCCCACGTTCCGATCCGGAGGTCGAACGCGATCTCGATCTGGTGATCCGGGCGTGCCGCGAGCACGCGATCCAGCTGGTACCTCTCGACGAGTACTGGCGCGACCTCTGGACCGACTTCGCTCAGCCCCTGGAGCGTCAGCTCGGGCCGAGCGCCCGGCGCGCGGTTCAGCAGCTACGGAAGCTGGCCGAGGCTTCCACGCTGTATGCGCCTGCTCTTTCATCGGGGGCCGGCAAGGCGTGGTGGGCTGGCTTCTCGCAGCTGTTCGGGCCCCAGGCACTCGGCGCACCGTGGGAGGAGAAGATGGCCTGCGCCACGCTCCGCGCCGTGATTGCAGACCGCGAGGTCGTGATGCTCACGCGCCGCGTGCCGGGTCGCAACCTCGCCGCCCACGCCGCATCCGGCAGCACGCTGGATGAGACCACCCGCTGGATCCTCCACGTCCAGCCCAAGGGTATCGGCCACCGGCAGATCCTCTGCATCCACCACCCGCGGAATCTCCGCGAGCGCTGGACCGCGCGCTTCGACTGGCGCCTGCCCTCGTCCTCGGATGGTGCGCGCTATCCATTTTGCCCGCCCGCGTGCTGGTGGAAGGGCGCGACGCCGGCGCACCGAACGATCGAGTCCAAGCCGGCCTGGCTGGACACGCACGGCAACGGCTGGGCACGGCCCAACATCGCCCAGGGCGCCGGCTATCACTGGGACGTCTTCATCCAGTCACCTGCCCTCCGGCAAGCGGTCGGACTCCAGCAGATCAACGTCGTGGAGTTCGGCGCGCCTCGCTCGGAGGGCAAGCCAGGTCAGCTGCACCACGTGCCCGACGCCAAGCTGGGCAAGCTAACCGGCACCGGCTGGCGCTGCTGAACGGCGCGACCCGCATCGGCATTGGGGCGACGCTGGTCACGCTCAGGTATGGGCCGGCGCAACGGCGCACCTCCCCGCTCACGAGATCGCTCGACGGCGGGGCGGCTCCGGTGTACATCACGCCGCATGCGCAAGCTCCTGACGGTCGCGCTCGTTGCCTGTAGTGCCTGTGGTGGCGGATCCCAGGGGCCCCGCATCCCGGTCGATCCACCGTCCGGCGCCCTCGCCGGCGCACCGACCGACGTACCTTCCGGCCCGATCACCTCTCACGCAAACGCACCCGAGGTCCCGATGCCGCCGAACCATCCCTGGCCGACGACACACACCGACGATGTCACCGACATCCTGCACGATCAGCCCGTCGCGGATCCGTACCGCTGGCTCGAAGACGAGCACGCGCCCGAGGTCCAGGCGTGGATGACCGAGCAAGACAACTACGCGCGCGCCCAGCTCGCCAGATCGCCGCATCGCGACGAGATCGCCGCGCGCCTCAAGCAGCTGTTCTACTTCGACGCGATCAGCGCGCCGCTGCACCGGAGCGACCGGTACTTCTACACCCGCAAGCATGCCGACAAGGAGAAGACGATCGTCTACTGGAAGCAGGGCAGCGCCGGCGCCGAGAAGGTCCTGTTCGATCCGAACCAGTGGAGCGCCGACGGCAGCACGGGGCTGGGGAGCTGGTCGCCGAGCTGGGACGGCAGGTACGTCGCCTACGCCGTGAAGGAGCACAACTCCGACGAGACCGTCACGCGCGTGTTCGACGTCACGGCCGGCAAGGATCTGCCCGATACGCTGGAGGGCACGAAGTACGCCCAGGCGTCGTGGGCGCCCGATAATCACGGCTTCTACTACACCTGGGTCCCGCCGGTCAGCGACAAGGTCACGGTCGCCGATCGCCCGGGCTTCGCCGAGCTCCGGTTCCACAAGCTCGGCACCCCCCCGGCGAGCGATCCGGTCGTGCACCCTGCGACGGGCAGCGCCGAGACCTTCCTCGCGGGCCACGTCTCGCGCGACGGCCACTGGCTGATCGCGGTGATCCAGCACGGCTGGAACTCGTCGGACATCTACATCAAGGACCCGCGCAAGCCGGCCGCGGCATGGACGACGCTGGTCGCCGGGGTCGACGCGAACTTCGACGTCGAGGTCTGGCGCGACCAGTTCTACGTCACGACGAACGACGGCGCGCCGCGTAACCGGGTGTTCAAGGTCGATCCCCACCACCTCGAACGCGCGGCGTGGAAGGAGATCGTCGCGCAGAGCGACGCGACGCTCGAGCACACGGCCATCGTCGGCGAGCACCTCGTCCTGACCTACCTGCGCAACGCGGCCAGCGAGCTCGCGATCCACGATCTCACCGGCAAGCTGGTGCGCAAGGTCGAGTTGCCCGCGCTCGGCACCGCGGGCGGCATCTCGGGCAACCCCGACGAGGACACCGGCTACATCGACTACACGTCGTTCACCGAGCCGCACATCATCTACCAGACGTCGATCAAGACCGGCAAGGTCTCCGAGTGGGCGCGGATCACGCTGCCGGTCGATACCTCGCAGCTCGCGACCGAGCAGGTGTTCTTCCCGTCGAAGGACGGCACGAAGATCTCGATGTTCCTGCTCCACAAGAAGGGCGCGACGAGAAACGGCGCGAACCCGACGATCTTGACCGGCTACGGCGGGTTCAACGTCAGCCTGACGCCGGGCTTCGCGAGCTCGCGCGCGGCGTGGCTCGAGCGCGGCGGCATGTACGCGATCCCGAACCTGCGCGGCGGCGGCGAGTACGGCGAGGACTGGCATCGCGCCGGCATGCTCCTCCACAAGCAGAACGTGTTCGACGACTTCATCGCCGCGGCCGAGTACCTGATCGCCGAGCGCTGGACCTCGCGCGACCACCTCGCGATCAGCGGCGGCTCGAACGGTGGCCTGCTGGTCGGCGCGGCGCTGACCCAGCGGCCGGAGCTGTTCAAGGCCGTGATCTGCTCGGTCCCGCTGCTCGACATGCTGCGGTTCCACCTGTTCGGCTCGGGCCGGACGTGGGTGCCGGAGTACGGCTCTGCCGAGGATCCGGCGCAGTTCAAGGCGCTCTACCAGTACTCGCCGTACCGGATCGCCGTCGACGCCGGGCCGCGCGCGTACCCCGCGGTGCTGCTCGACTCCGCCGATCACGACGACCGCGTCGATCCGATGCACGCGCGCAAGCTCGCCGCCATGCTGCAGGCCGCGCAGACCGCCCACGCGCCGATCCTCCTGCGGATCGAGCGCAACGCCGGTCACGGCGGCGCCGATCTCGTGAAGCAGCAGGTCGAGCGCACGGCCGACCAGCTCGGCTTCCTCGACAGCCTGCTGCGCTGACGGACCTCGGCGCACCCGGTTCGCTCACCGGGTACGTTCCTGGCGGCACGGCGGGTTCGCAGCGCCCGCGTTCTGCGGGGCGCGGGCGGCTCTGCTATCACACAGGCATGAGATTCGCCGTGCTTGCCGTGGCCGTGCTCTTCGCGTGTGGTTGTCCGCACGGCGAGATCCCCAAGCCGAGTACCACGCCGACCGTCGCCGAGGTCGTCGATCACCTGACGCGTGCCAAGGACGAGCTTCACTCGTTCACCGGCGAGGCGGTCATGGAGTACTGGCTCGGGGGTGATCGCTTCAAGGGCGACGTGCTCGCGATGGGGGAGGTCGGCGCGAAGGTCCGCATCGCGGCGCTGTCGCCGGCGGGCGGCAGCACGATCGCCGAGATGGCGTGCGACGGCCGCCAGTTCGTCTCGGTCAACTACCAGAACAACTGCGTGCTCACCGGGCCGTGCGACAAGCAGTCGATCGCGACGTTCTTCGGGATCGAGCTCGCGCCCGACGACTTCCTGCACCTGGCGCTCGGGACCCCGCCGCTCGTCGCAGAAGCCCACGGCACGGTGACCTGGGACGCCGCCAAGGGCCTCCACCGGGCCCTGCTCGAGGGCGACGGCGGCAAGCAGACGATCGGGATCGACGATCGCGATCAGCGCTGGGACGTCGTCGACAGCGAGCTCGTCGGCCCGGACGGCAAGCCCGTGTGGTCGGTCAAGAACGCCGCGTTCGACAACGCCAAGGACCCCGACGGCAAGGACCACCGCGTCCCCACCAAGTCGCACTTCACGACGCCGAACCGGCAGAGAGCGGATCTGACCGTCGAGTGGCGCGAGCGAACCGTCAACGTGGCGATCGATCCCAAGAAGTTCGCGATCGCCGTGCCGCCCGGCCTACCGACCTGCGGGCAACCGGCGCCCAAGCCGTGAGCTAGCCCGTTCGGGCCGCATCGATCGCGGGCCGCTGCACGTGAGCGTGGCCCGCGCGGCTAGTAGGTTTCTTGTGCGTGCGCGGCCTGCGCGGCGCGCAGGAGCATGGGCTCGAGCTTGTCCGGATCGAGCCGGACCTTGCCGTCATGGGTCGCCGCGATCTCGGGCCCGGTGAGCGTGAAGTCACCCGCGCCCTCGATGTAGACCACGACGTGATCCTTGGCGACCTTGCGCACCGCGCCGATCTCCTCGCCACCTTCTTCGAGGAAGACCTGATCGCCAACCTGGATGTGGAACGTGTGTAGTGGCATCCGCTACCTCCCCTGTCGACTGTGCCATGCAGCCGATCGCGTGACGAGAGGAGCCAGCGATATCCGATGCCCAGGTAGGTAGGCTTCGCACCACGGGTTTTCGCACCCGATCCGGGCGGAGCCCCAGCTCGTACCTTCGCCGTGGGGCAGCTGGCTCGTGATACAAGGGCTCGGATGAACCGGGTCCACGCGCGATCGACGCGCGCACGCATGGCGCTCGCCGCCTGCGTGTTGTGGATGGTCGGCGTCGAGGTGATGCCCGCGCTTCACGAGGCGATGCACGGCCAGCTCGCGCCGCACCGCCACGACAGCGGCTCGATCGTCACGGTCTCGTTCGAGGATACAACGCACCGCCACCCCGATGGCTCGATCCACTTCGTCACCCCCAAGGCGCGGACCGCCCGCAAGCCCGCGCGCGACGGCCGGCCCCATGCGACCGATGGCACCCCGCACGCCGACGGCCTCGCCCACCATGCCGCCGCGCTGTTGCCACCGCCACCGCCGATCACCAGGCCCCTGCCGATCGATCGCCGGCCGAGCTTCCTGGCGGTCGCGCGCTCGGTCGAGCTCGTCACCCGCCACCCGCTCGCCGCCACGGCGCGTGGTCCCCCGGCCGCCGCGTAGTCCAAGCAGTGCTTTCTGGAACGAGTGACCAGCCGGAGCAGGCGCGCATCTGGCCCCCCCTGCGCGCCTGCCCCGGCTGGTTGCGATCGCTCCTGCGTGCGCAGGGCGATGGACGATGACGCGATGGGAACGACGATATGGCTCACTCGAACACTGTGGTTGCGGTGTTCGCCGGGATGGCGCTTGCCTACGGCGTGACACGCAACGCATCCGCACAAGCCGATCCGGGCGCCGGTGCCGGCTCGGGCTCGACGAACACCACGGGCTCGGCGAGTAACCCCGGCTCGACGAGCGGCGGGAGCGCCGCGCTCCGCAGCCCGGAGGGTACCGGCACCCCCGGCAACGCCGGCGCCCCGGCAGGTGCGGCGCCCGATCCCGGCACGCCGAGCAACGCCGCGCCGGCCGCCACGGACCCGGCCTCCACCAGCCCGAGCGTCGCCGGCGGCGTGCCGCCCGATCCCGCGGTGCCCCCGGCGGCGGACGACGTGCCTCCGCCGGATCCGGAGGCCGACCCCGAGGTCATCGAGATCAGCGATACGGCACCCGCGGAGTCCGCCTCGTCGGTCCACATCTCGCAGGGCGATCTGAAGTACCGATCGCGCACGCAGGTGTCCGACATCCTGCGTCAGGTCCCGGGCCTCATGGTCTCGCAGCACGCCGGGGGCGGCAAATCCGACCAGTACTTCATCCGCGGCTTCGACGCCGATCACGGCACCGATATCGCGATCTACGCCGACGGCATCCCGGTCAACATGCCGAGCCACGGCCACGGCCAGGGCTACGCCGATACCCACTTCCTGATCCCGGAGACGGTGTCGACCGTCGATGTCCACAAGGGCCCGTACTCGGCGCAGTTCGGCGACTTCTACACCGCCGGCGCGATGGAGCTCCATACGCTCGACAAGGTCGAGGGCCCCACGCTGTGGATCGCCGGTGGCATGCCGCTCGCCGGCCCCAGGGCGTTCGATCAGTACAACCGGCGCGTCGTCGGCATGGCGAGCCCCGAGCTCCGCGACAACGCCGCCGACAAGGCCCTGATCGCCGCGCAGATCGCCGACACCGACGGCCCGTTCGACAACGCCCAGCGCTTTCGCCAGGGCAACGCGCTGGTCAAGTGGCAGGGCCAGGTCGGGCGCGGCGACCTCACGCTCGAGACCAGCTGGTACGCCTCGAGCTGGAACGCCTCGGGCCAGGTGCCCGAGTCCGCCGTCACCGACCACCTGATCGACAGGTTCGGCTCGCTCGATCCATCGGAGGGCGGCGATACCTCGCGCACCAGCCTCCAGCTCGGCTATCGCGTGCACGACGACCACGGCGGCCTGTGGCGCGCCTCGGTGTTCGGCCTCGAGTCTCGCCTGCGCCTCTACTCCGACTTCACGCTGTTCGCGCGCGATCCGGTCCACGGCGACGAGATCGAACAGAACGACGCGCGGTTCACCTGGGGCCTCGACACCGCCTACGAGCGCCACTTCGCGCCCGGCGGCCTCGACACCTACCTGACCACCGGCGTGCAGATCCGCAACGACAACGTCGAGACCGCGCTGTGGCACGCCGAGAAGCGCGTGCGGCTCGGTGACTGCTTCGGTCAGGGCGAAAACCCGTGCAACGATAGCTACGATCGGATCCGCGACATCGCCGGCTACGCCGAGGCGACGATCCACGTGCTGCCGCACGTCCACCTCCTGCCCGGCATCCGGTTCGAGCAGTTCAGCTGGGACGTCGACGACCTGAACCCGGCGACGCGCACCGATCCGATGCTCACCACCGGCGGCACCGCCTCCCGCGCGGTCGTGCTGCCCAAGCTCTCGGTCGAGGCCGAGGCCACCTCGAAGCTCAACCTGTTCGCCAACGCGGGCAGCGGCATCCACTCCAACGACGCGCGCGGAAACGTGGCCAACCGCGGCGATGGCTCGCTCGCCCGGGCGCTCGGCGCCGAGGTGGGCTTCCGCACCACCGCGATCCCGCATGCGCGCATCGCCGCCGACTTCTGGTACCTGCACCTCGACTCCGAGCTGGTGTGGAGCGGCGACGCCGGCGGCACCGAGGCGTCGGGCCCGACGCGGCGCTACGGCGTCGATCTCGAGGCGACCTATAACCCGCTGCCGTGGCTCCGGCTGGACGCCAACCTCAGCCTCGCGCGCTCGACGCTGGTGCAAAACGCCGGCAACAGCAATGGGCTTGCACTGGCGCCCAAGATCATGGGCCAGGGCGGCGTGACGCTGGTGCGCGGCCCCGCGTTCTTCTCGCTCCGCGCCCGCGGCATCGGCGATCGCCCCGGCAACGACACCGGCACCCTGACCGCCCAGGGCTACCTGATCTTCGACCTGACGGCCGGCCGCACGTTCGGCAAGCTCGACGTCAACCTCACGATCAATAACCTGTTCAACGCCGACTGGCGCGAGGCGCAGTTCGCCGACGAGTCCGCGGTGATGCCGGGCGGCCCGATCGTCGAGCAGATGCACTTCACGCCGGGCATCCCGCTCAGCGCGACGCTCACCGCGGCCTACCGGTTCTAGGCCCACGAGCGGCGCTACGCGCTATAACGCGCTGAGCCTGGGAACGAGCCCATCGATCATCGATCATCGATCAGCTCCCAGCTCCCAGCGCCAGGCACTGCGCCCGGCAGCTCGCCTCCTGGATCTCGTCATGGCAGATATCCACCCATCCCCACCACCCGGTAGCGCGACGATGCGCGCGATGGTGCTCCACGCCGCCAGGACACCGCTCGTCATGACCGACCGGCCGGTGCCGGTGCCCGGACCCGGAGACCTCGCGATCGCCGTTGCCGCGTGCGCGGTGTGCCGCACCGATCTGCACGTCGTCGACGGTGAGCTCGCTGAAGGCGGGCTGCCGCGCGTCCCCGGCCACCAGATCGCCGGCACCGTGACGGCGGTCGGCGCGGGAGTCACGGCGTGGAAGGCCGGTGATCGCGTCGGCGTGCCGTGGCTCGGCTGGACCTGCGGCGTGTGCAGCTACTGCCGCGAGGGGCGCGAGAACCTGTGCCGATCTGCGCAGTTCACCGGCTATCACCGCGATGGTGGCTTCGCCGAGGCGTGCGTGGCCGATGCCCGCTATGCGTTCCGTATCCCCGAGGGCTACACGGCGGTCTCCGCCGCGCCGCTCCTGTGCGGTGCGTTGATCGGCTATCGCGCGCTGCGCCTCGCCGGGGAGGGCCCGCGCCTCGGCCTCTACGGCTTCGGCTCGGCCGGTCACATGATCGCGCAGATCGCGCGCCATCAGGGCCGCGAGGTGTTCGCCTTCACGCGTCCGGGCGACGTTCGCGCCCAGGCGTTCGCCCGCGAGCTCGGCGTTGCCTGGGCCGGCGCCTCGGATGCTCGCCCACCGGTCGCGCTCGACGCCGCGATCATCTTCGCGCCGGCCGGTGAGCTCGTGCCGGCCGCGCTGGCGGCGGTCGCGCCGGGCGGCGTCGTGGTCTGCGCCGGCATCCACATGAGTGACATCCCCTCGTTCGCGTACCGCCTGCTATGGGAGGAACGGGTGATCCGCTCGGTGGCGAACCTGACGCGCCGCGACGCCGAAGAGCTGCTCGCCCTCGCGCCGGTCGTCGGGCTGCGCCCCACCGTGACGACGTATCCGCTGGCCGAGGCCAACGCCGCCCTGGACGACCTGCGTGCCGGCCGGTTCGACGGCACGGCGGTGCTCGTGACGGCTTGATACCCATCATGGCGATCGCGCGGCAGCGCCCCGCATCAGCTCCGTGCCTCGGGGAATGTACGTCTCAGGAACGAGGCTTGCAGCCAGAGGGAGATTGACGAATGCCATGCGAGCACGATCTCCCGTCGAACGTGGTCACCGCGACGCGGCGCGGCGAGCACGAGAAGCACGTGAGCTGTTACGGTGGGGCGTTATCGGCCCTCCCCGGCTTCATGGATTGTTATCAGGCACTCGTGTATCCCCAGCTCCGGCCTTCGGACGCGAAGACGTACGTGAGGCAGCCCATCACCGATCAGGAGCTCGCGGCGGGTTCGTAGTACGGATTCGAGTATCAAAAGAAGCTCAATACCCCGTAGGACTGGGTGTGGATCGAAGCCGGCGCAGCTCGCGGTGGCAGCGGCCCGCGGTCTCGGCGAACACCGTCACTCTCGACTCCAGCTTCATGATTCCGCCGGTCGACGGTTGCCGCCATCTACTTCGCCCCGCGGGCCGCGACCTTCACGCTGCTCGAGACCAAGGGCGACAAGCACCTGTTCTCGATCACGTCGCCTGGGTACACAGGCCGAAGCTGCGGCTGGTGGTGATGGGCGACCTGGCGCACCCGAGCGGAGGCCGGCTCCTGGTCATGGACGATCACGACGCGATCCAGAACCTCTATCCGCTACAACCCCTCCCGCCGCAGTAAGTACGCATCGTACCCAGCCCACTCCCGAACTGAGTTCAGTGATCTTGCGTACTTCGATACGGATCTGCCTGATGATCGCCAGCGTCGTCCCAACCTGGGCTCTGCGTGAGGTCAGCCGGTGCGGCGCAGATCCTGCGACCTTTCGTGCCGGAACACTCCCGCCGTGATCAGGTACTGGACGTGCATGGCCGAGCTGCATGACGATCACCATGGAACAACTCGTCGTGACGCTGTTCGATTCGTATGACCGCCGGCTGCACGACGAAAAGCTCGCCGCTGTGGCGACCGAAGTTCGCATCACCGAGTTGCTCGAACAGAGCGCACGCGCCCAGCGAGCGCGGACGCTGCGAAGAGCCGCCTAGGTTGCGACGGGAGCAGCCGAGTGACGAACCTGCGCATCGCGCTTACCTTCGAACGTATCGACGATCTGCAAGGCGCATCGCCGTTCCACATACGCGGGTGGCGCGAGGCGGCGCACGGCGTCCGCGAAGATCCCCGCGAGCTCGCCGAGGTGTCCGGGACCATGGCCGCGAGCTCCGCAACCGTTCAACATCTCAAGTCGGCGGCGGGTCCAGTTGCCATGTGAACGTTTCGCACGAGGCACATAGGTATTCGACACCCTGTACTATGAAGCCAGACCCGAGAACGGGAACCGAATGAACAGAGGTATCGGCCTCGTCAGGAATCGCTACGCCTTACCCAACCCTGGATCACGGCTCGCCAGCATCCTGGATCTCGGGTAGATGAATCGTGAAATTGCCCTATCTGAGCCCAAAAAGCCTTGACTTAATAGATAGCTTTGGAACTTCCTAGTGGCCATGAACCGCAAGAAGAAGAAGCGACATCCAGCCAAGGAGACCACCGCGCCTGGCAAACCTGCGGGCCGCGGCAAGATCGTGGAGGTCGCGCCCGACCGGCCGGGCGGCCGTGGCCGCGGCAAGATCGTGGAGGTCGCGCCCGACCGGCCGGGCGGCCGTGGCCGCGGCAAGATCGTGGAGGT
>Ga0308175_100000690_pt1 | contig 22462 bp, 27 predicted proteins | sample PhyCR1_3_FD_203893 | JGI IMG/M metagenome (GOLD analysis project Ga0308175, IMG submission 203893) | Soil microbial communities from UC Gill Tract Community Farm, Albany, California, United States - DLSLS.C.R1 | ecosystem: Environmental > Terrestrial > Soil > Agricultural land | place: USA...
CTCGGGATAAACCGCACGGCTTTACGCCCGAAAACCTCAGGCGCTCGCCGCCGCCCGCCCCCACTGCTCGAATCGCCCCAGCATCTCCGCGTTGACCGACGGCGGCGTGTCCGCCAACACGTCGCCGAGAATCTCCGCCGTGATCGCCCCCTCCTGCCCCGTTGCCACCGACCGCAGAAACGGGATCGTCGCCGCGCGGTCGCAGACGTACTTGATGTCCGCCCCGCTGTACCCCTCCAGCCGCTTCGCCAGCGCGTTCAAATCCAAGTCCTCGCCTACCGGCCTCTTGGACAGGTAAATCTCCAGCATCTTCCGCCGCGCCGCCACGTCCGGCAGAGGGATGTACACCTTCTCGTCGAACCGCCCCGGCCGCAGCACCGCAGGGTCGAGCTGCCACGGCACGTTCGTCGCCCCCATGAACAAAATTGGCGAGACGTTCTTCTTATCAAACCCCTCCATCCCCTGCAGGATCTGCGGCACCACCCGCTGCATCACGCTCGACCCCTCGTCCCGCCGCGCCGGCACCAGCGCCTCGATCTCGTCGATAAAGATGATCGCCCGCTTCTCCCCCGCCGCCGCGTCGAACAGCTTTTTGATGTTCTGCTCCGCCTCGCCCACCCACTTGCTCAGCAAATCCGCCGGCGACACTCTGAAGAACGTCGCCTCGATCTCCCCCGCCGTCGCCTTGGCCAGCATCGTCTTGCCCGTCCCCGGCGGCCCGTACAGCAGCACCCCGCCGCCCGGCCGGATGCCGAACTTCTCTGCAAGCTCGGGGTGCTCGAACGGATAGATCATCTTCAGCCGGATGTCCTCCTTCACGTCCTCCAGCCCCGCCACGTCCGCAAACCGCAACGACGGCTTCTCGCTCACGATCCACTTGTCGGCAGACGGCGACCCTTCGGACTCCGACGACGCGTCGGCCGACCCGCTCGATTTGCGACCCGCGATTTGCGACTTGCGATTCTCAGACTTGGCCTTCTCGCAGTCCTGCGCCAGTTCCAGCAGCTTCGCCGCCATCTGCCGCCGCCCCTCGCGCAGCTCTTCCCCCTGCGCCTCCTTGCTCAGCGCGACCATCGCCCGCGCCGCCTCCAACAGGTAAATGCGCGCCGAGTCCCACTGCCCCGCCCGCCGCGCGTCCAGCCCCTTCTGCCGATACCGCTCAAACGTATCCCACGAGACGTTGCCCATAACCCCGGTATTGTCGCCGCAGCAAGGTCAGCCGGCGATTGGAAAATCCGAACGTTTGTGGAACCGCCCCCCTATCGCCGGCCGTGGTGTTGATCGATGGCATTCATCGCCCACCGCCCCATCAGGCTCATGTACCCGACCATGACTACTACCAGCCCCACTGCCAAGCCCGCCGAGCGGGTGAACTGCAGCAGCAGCGCCACCAGCGCCACCGCCACCAGCGCATAGAACAGCAGGTACCCCGCCCATCCCCACCACCGCCGGGCCCGTCCGAGGTCGATTTCCAGGAACTGCGGCCGCGAGTGTCGGACCTCTCGGCCTCTCACGATTGCGTCGTCCACGCGGTCCATCGCAATACTCCTCCCGGCTTTGGCGTCCCTCACCAGATCGGACGTTGCCTATCCCTTCCGCACGCCCACGGCACCCCGCGCGTGCCGCAACCCGTGCAAAACGGATACCGCGCCCAATCCCAGGATCACCCACCGGAACCACCACCCGGACAGAACGATGAACAGCAACGCGAAAAAAATCCCGAACGTCACGAATAAAACCGCCCCAATCCAGTGCTCGCGCCGGGTGGGTGCGCGAAACCAATCGGGATCGGTGGCATAGCCTTTCTCAGGCTCTGGGCTCTGCTGCGACATCAAACTTGAAAGACAGGATCGTAGGCAATCCAACGGCGTTCGGCAGCGCGATCTCTTTACGCCAATTCCAGCGGAAAGTCCATTAAATTCCTCACGCCGTCCTTCGTCACCAGATATTGATTCTCAATGCGCATCCCCCCCGCCAGCTCCGGCCCGTACTGACCGGGCTCGGCCGTAAAAACTTCGCCCTCCAACAACACATCGTCCCATTTGGGATTCAGGTGCGGGTACTCGTGCGGCTGAAGCCCGACGCCATGACCCAGGTGGTGCGGCATTCCTCCGCCGCGCGCCAGCTTCAAGTGCTCATCCACCGCCGCAAAAATGTCCCGGCACCGCGTCCCAGGCCTGGCCATCTTCTCAACAATCCCGAACACCCCCGCCACCGCCCGCCAAGCCTGCATCTGCGCGTCCGTCGGCTTACGATCCACCGCAAACGACCGCGCATTGTCCGAGAAATACCCCCGATACGCCGGCCCCAGGTCCAGGATATAAATCTCCCCCGCCTTCGCCCGATGGTCCTTCCGCGGCGGCCCTCCGGGCACGCCGCACGCGTAATCGTTCCCGAGGTGCATCGGATGCAGCGGCTCCCCAGCGGCCTCCACCGCCGCCGCATGCAACTCGGTAAACACCTTCAATTCCGGCACCCCCGGCTCAATCACCTCCCGCGCGCGCCGGTACATCGCCAGGCAACAGCCGATCGCCTTCTGCATCAACTCCAGCTCGTCCGCATCCTTCTGACGGCGAAGCCGATGCAAATCAAAATCGACCGACACCGCCTCCCCATCAAACCCCATCAGCACCGGACAACCCGCCAGCGACGCATCAACCCCGATCCGCTTCACCCCCCTCCCCTTGAGTGCCTCCAGCGTTTTTCCCGCGATCACCTCCGGCTGATCAGACCGCTGCGTCCCAAGCCAGTTGGCCTCGTACGAGACGACCTCGTCCGCCGCCGCCTCCCGGTTCGGCTGGTTCGCCGTCGCCAGCCACGACCTCCCGTCGCCGAACAGGATGAAGCATGATTGGTGCAGCCACCCCGTCAGATGCGCAGAGAGGTAATACACATGCCCCGGCCAGGCAACGACCGCCGCGTCCAGCTTCCGGCGTTGAAGCACCTCCAACAGCCGCTCCTGACGCACCAGGGACAATTCGGCTTTCAGCATACGTCTCACTCTACGCGCGCCCCACCCCTCGTCCAGCTTCGCACCGAATGTCGCCTGCCCCTGCTGGTAATTGCCAACCGATGCGCTTGTCGTTACCACATCCCCATGCCAACCGCGACGATCGCGACGGCCGCCGATTACGCCGATGCCATGATGGCCGCCCGACGGGCGAAAAACTGGCTCTACCTCCTCCTCCTCTTCGTCCTCGTCGGCCAACTCGCCATCTTCTTCCTCGTCCGCTTCAAGGTCATCTCCCTCCCGACGGCCGCCATCGCCGCTACCCAGCCCGCCGACGCCGCCGCCACCCAACCCTCCCCCCGCCCGTCGCTCGGCCTCCGCATGGCCCAGTACCTGGTCGCCCTCTCCGATCTTCTAGGAATCGTCTTCGTCATCGTCCTTTGCGTCGTCCTCCTGCTGATCGTGAACATTATGCTCGTCGGCCGACTCATCGGCGTCTCGCTCGTGACCGGCGCCTTCATCTGGTGCGTCGTCCTGGCCGTGCTCCTTTTCCCCTGGCAGGTCTTTCGCAACGAAACCGACCCCCCCACCGACGCCGATGAATCCGTCGTGGACTTCAAGCTCCCCGGCGTCCTCTACACCTGGCGCGAGCTCACGCAGGACGCCACGGTGGATTGGAAATTTACCGGCGAGCGCTGGGACCGCGACGTGCTCAAGTGGGCCCGCTTTGCCGGATTTCCGATCTTCGCCCTGGTCCTGTTGCTCAACGTACATGTGAAGAGCAATCGAGGTCTGCGCGTGGCGCTGGGCGAGGCGGAGCTGGACCAGACGGAGCCCCCGGAGCCGCCCGCCACATGACGCCAATGTCACCGGCCTCGGCCGTGGACGCCGCTTAAAATGCCGCAACGCCGCACGCGGCGCCGAGGTATTGATTCCGCCAGCGCACCGTAACGGCAGCACACCGGAGAATCGTCAGTATGCGTGAAGAGCGGGGACAACTCAGCGGCGACGTCACCGTTTACGAGCCGTTCAACCTCTGGGGTAACGTCGGCGGCAACGTCAACGTCATCGAGGGCGGCAAGTTCTACGTCCGCGGCGCCGTCTACGGAAACCTCATCATCGAATACGGCGGCCGCTGCCACATCTTCGGCAACGTCTTCGGCAACGTCACCGTCAAACGCGGCGGAAAGCTCATCAATAGCGGCGTGATCGGCAAAGACGCCGTCAACGAAGGCGGCCGCCTCTTCATCGACGCCGGCGCCACCGTCATGGGCAAGGTCAAAACCAAGAAAGGCGACACCGTCATCGACCCCAAAGCCAAAGCCGGCTGACGCATCCCCAACCAAAACAGTTTAGCCGCCGCCGCGGCGGCGCATTCAGCAGCAAGCCTCGTTTGACCCCTCAACAATCCAAGGCGATAATCGACATACCAGTTCAGCTATTTCGCTGGAGAGGTCAATGCCCGTCCAGAAACGTCCATCGTCAAAGTCGCACAAACCGAGCCGACGAAAGACCAGCCCTCGCAAACCAGGCAAGCGGCGGACGACGCAGAACTCCACCAGCTTCCATTCCGCGGCAATCGCAGAGATCGAAAAGATGGCGCCCCGCCACGAGGAGCTGCTGCAGCTTGCCAAGCGCAGCCGCGTCCCGGATTTCGTTCCCGAACACGAGGAGCGCCCCTTTTAGCTGACGGCACATGAACGGCACGCGGCGTCCCGAATTGCGACGTGGCCGTATCATCTGGGCAACCTTCAGGGGGCGCAAGGGAATCGAACTCCATCCGGCCGTCGTACTCACGCCCACGAACCAGCTTCCGGACTCCGACGACCCGGACGTGGACGACTCCGCCCGCCTCATTGACATCATCGGGGCCAGTTCCTCGTACCCGACGAAGGTTCCCCCGGAAGCCGTCGAGCTTCCCTGGCATCGTGACGGCCACCCATACACAAAGCTACACAAGCGGACCGCCGCCTTCATTGGCTGGTACGACTCCATCGCATTGAGGGACATCCGCGGCTACGGTGGCGATGTGCCACAGGACAAGCTGAAGAAGATTCTTCAGCGCACGGACGAATACAGGCGACGGCCGTAGCCCGGGTCCAAGCCTTGTGTCGCGGGTGCTCCAGGCGCACGATGGACGTCATGCCCCCCCGCATCCTCGTCCTCTCCGCCTCCGTAGGCGCCGGCCACCTTCGCGCCGCACAGGCCGTTGAACTCGCCCTCCGCCAAACCCACCCCGACGCCACCGTCAAAAACCTCGACGTCCTCGAGCTGACCAACGCCGCCTTCCGCCGCATTTACGCTAAAGCCTACCTCGACCTCGTGGACAAGGCCCCCCACGTCCTCGGCTACTTCTACGACATGATGGACCAGCCCAGCCGCTCCGGCCGCAACCGTACGGACAAGCTCCGCCACGCCCTCGAGCGCCTCAACCTCATCCCCTTCATGCACTTTCTCGAAGAGGAGAAATGGGACCTGGTCATCAACACCCATTTCCTCCCCGCCTACATCGTCGCCGCCCTCCGCCGCGATCATAAGCTCGACCTGCCGCAGGTCACCGCCACCACCGACTTCGAAACCCACCGCCTCTGGGTCAACCAGCCCTGCGAGCGCTACTTCACCGCCACCGAGGAAGGCGCGCGCAACCTCCGGGCTTGGGGCGTCCCCGCCGGCGACACGGCCGTCACCGGCATCCCCATCCACCCCGTCTTCAGCACTGAAAAACCCCGCGAGGACTGCCTGAAGCGCCAACGCCTCATCGGCGACCGACCCATCGTCCTCCAACTCGCCGGCGGCTTCGGCGTCGGGCCGATCGAAAAGTACTACCGCGCCCTCCTCGACGTCGAACAATCGCTCGAGCTGGTCGTCGTCACCGGCCGAAACGCCGCCGCCAAGCAGCAGCTCGAATCCATCCCCTGCCCCGCGCGCCACCGCTGCAAAATCCTCGGCTTCACAGACCAGATGGACGAGCTCATGGCCGCCGCCGACGTCGTCGTCTCCAAGCCCGGCGGCCTGACCACCTCCGAAGCCCTCGCCCGCGGCGCCGCCATGGTCATCGTCAACCCCATCCCCGGCCAGGAAAGCCGCAACAGCGATTTCCTGCTGGAAAACCAAGCCGCCATCAAAGCCAATAACCTGAGCACCTTTGGCTATAAGGTGGAGAGTTTGTTGGCCGACAAATCGCACCTGGCCACGCTCAAAACCAACGCCCGCCGCCTCGGCCGCCCCAGGGCGGCCTTCGACGTAGTAGCACATTCCCTTGCATTGCTGCGCTAATCGCGAGCGCGGATTGCCACCCGCCGTAAGCGATTGAGCCGCACGCGCACCATCCCGAATTCCGTTTCGCATCATTCAGAACCATCATATAATTGCTTCGCGATCATCCGGGCGTCACTGACAGAAGGAGGAGCCGTGCGCGCCACGCCTGCCGCCATCGGACTTGTCGTGTGCTTCTTTGCTTCCAGCGCGATCGTCGGCGCCGCTGCGGCGCCTCCGCCGGCGGAAGCGGACGCCAGAAAGACCGAACTCGCGAAACTCGCCCCGCAGTTGGAGGACGTCTACCGGGAAATGGCCCAGGCCGTGAAAGAGTTCGACCGCCAGCGGTTCGACCCGCAGGCGATCATCGAACAGGTCGGCCGCGACCCCGAGAAACTGTGCGACTGGATGAGAGACAACGTCGCGCTGCTGCCGTACCGCGGCGCGCTGCGCGGCCCCACCGGCGTCCTGATGGAGCGGGCCGGCAACAGCCTCGACCGCTCTCTGCTCCTCGCCGAACTGCTCCGCAGCGTCGGCTACGAAGTCCGCCTGGGCAACGCAAAGCTGACCAAGGACCAGGCGCAGCAGCTTCTCCAGCGCCTCGCCGGCGCAACGAAGCCCGCGGAACGGCAGGCTTCGCCGGTCAGCCCCGAAGGGCAGCAGGCTCGTGACCGCGTCCGCGCGCAGACCGAGCAACTCCTCAAGGCCATCACCCCCGCGCCCGATGCCGCGGCAGCCGGCAATCGCCTGGCCGACGCCCTGGCGGACCACTGGTGGGTCCAGCGTCTGAGCGGCGGGAAATGGCTGGACGTGGACACGACCGGGTTGACCATCGCCACGCCGGCGCGCGTGGTCCCCTACACCGGCCTCGGCCAAACTCTGTCGCTGGGCGCCCAGGATTGTCACGAGGTCGAGCTGAGGGTCGTCATCGAGGCATTCAAAGGCGACAAGCTCCACACCGAAACGGTCCTCAAGCAGACGCTGCGGCCCGCCGAGGTGTTCGGGAGGACGCTGAACTTCACAAACTCCCCGGGCGAGCCGATCAAGGAGGACGACCTCGCGCACGATCCCGCCGCGCGCCGCCGCCTCAAGGCCGACCTCGCGGGGCTGCACGTTTACATGCCGATGCTGCGCGTCGGCGACCGCCCGTTTACCGACGCGTCCTTTACGACGGCGGGCGACGTTGACCATAACCCCACCCTCGACCCCGCCGGCAAGCTCAGTTCGTCGGCCAACAAGGCGATGAGCGGCATGTTCGGCGGCCTTTCCGGCGACACCCACGCGGCGACCAGTCCCGCCGGCGTCCTGACCGCCCAGTGGCTCGAGTACGAGGTGCGCGTCCCCGGCCGGCCGGCACGGACCATCCGCCGCGAGGTGTTCGACCTCGTCGGTCCCGCCGCGCGGGCCGCGGGGGTCCGCCAGCCGCCTAACCTCACCGACGCCCAGAAATTCCTGCGCGCGCGGATGCTCCTGGGACTCACCGAGATTCAGCTACAGCCGTGCGAGTTCCCTCCCGAATTCCTGGTATACGTCATCGCCAAGCGAGCCCTGAGGGACAAGGACGCGTGGCTCAGCCTCGTCCGCGGCGAGATCAACACCCGCGCCAAGCGGAGGAGCTTCCTTGCGAAGGTGTCCGACGGTGACGACGTAACCCCGCTCTGTGCCGTGATCCGCGACGGCCTTGGGGGACCCCCGACGTTTATCGGTTCGCCCAACATCGTCGAGCACCGCCTCTGGATGGCCGAGGGCGACGGCGACGCATTGGTCGTGCGGCGCGGGATCGATCTGGCGGCGACCGACTGCGACGCCGTTGGGCCCGACGCCTTCCGGGCGCGGTTGGAACAAGGCGTTGCCGACACCCTGGCCGAGCACCTGACGCTCGGACCGGCGGCGCTCCCGGCGGAGAACACGTTTGCGGTATTCGAGGCCCTCGCCGCGAAGGGCGCGGCCCCGGTGGTTATGCGTCCCGCCGACGGCGCCGCCGCGCTGGCGAAGCTGCAAATGCCCGCCGACGCCAAGGCGCGTGCCGCCGCCGACCTCGCGGCCGGCCAGACCCTCGTCCTCGCCGGCGACCCCGATGGCCGGTGGACCTGGTGGCGCATCGACGCGCGCTCCGGCCAAACGGTCGGCGTGATGGACAACGGCTACAACGCGGATATGACTGAAGAGGCGAAGATAAACAAATGGGTTACCGACATGGCCCGCGTGTGGGGCGAGGACATCAATGCCGCGAAATTGGAGGGCGCCTCGCCCAACCAAGTCCTATCCTGGTCGAGAGGCATCCCCGCTCGCCTAAGCTTATTAGAAGGTTGGCAGACGATGCTGAAGGCGCTTACAGCCGCGTCCCTGTGGAGAGAAGGGTAATGCGCGCGGCTGCCGGGATGCCGGGGGCAACAACGCCGACCCACGCGCGCAGCATCCCCCCTACGCCGCCAGCGCCGCTTTGAGCGCGTCGATGGCCTCGGTGTGCCGGCGCGAAATGGTGGACTTGTTCTTCCCGAGGAGTTGCCCGACCTCGGTCATGCTCTTGTGCTCGAAGTAGAGCATGCGGATGAGGTCCACGTGCTCGCCGGGGAGCTTGGCGACCGCGGCCTTGAGCTTCTCGACCAGCTCGCGCTGCTCCGCCTCGTCCGCCGCGCTGCGGCCGTCGGTGGGGTCGTTCTCGCGGTCCTCCTCTCCGGCGTGCGACGCCAGGAATACCGCCCCCAGCCGGCCCACCGCCGTGCTGAACTGCTTGGCCAGGAACTCCGGGTCGTTCGACCCCTCCTGCCCCGCCATCGACTCGCCGACCTCGTTCTCCCCGTTGATCTGCGTCAGCTCGCGCCGCAGCGAAGGCGGAAGCCACGCCATCTGCCGCAGCCCGTCCAGGATGGCCCCGCGAACGCGGTAATACGCGAATGTCGTGAACGCCGCACCGCGGCCGGACTCGTACTGCTTGGCCGCCGACACCAGCCCCACCTGCCCCAGCGACACCAGCTCCTCAAAATCCACGTGCTTCGGCAGCTTCTTGGCGATCCCGCGCGCCAGCGCCCTGACGTAGTCCTGGTGCTGCATGACCAAGTCGTCAACCGCGTCCATCTGGAAAGCGCCTTCGCCCATGAATTCCGACCGCGCGTCCGGGCCGACGTGCCTACCGGTGCATGAACACCAGCCGCGCAAGATACAGTAACCCCGCCACCACCAGAATCACAATGATCACGGCGCCCACCACATCAAACCCCAGCCATGACCGCTGCGCCGCCGCGGGCGCCGCTTTGACCGGTCCCACCGCAGCCGGCTTCTTCTCTTCCTTCTTTTCCGCCTTCGGCTTCGCCGGTTCGGGCTTCACCACCTCCGCTTTCGCCTCCCCCGCGCCGGCCTTCTCCCCTTTCGCCGCACCCGCCTCCTGCCCGGGAGCCGGACCGTCCACCGGCGGCGGAGCTTCAATCGAAGTCGCCGGCTTCGGGTTCGCAGCCTCCGCCGCCGCCGGCTCCTCCCGGCTCGGCAGCACCTCCCAATAGCAGACGTACTGAATCGTGCTCTTGCCAATCCGAATCTCGTCCCCGTGTTTGATCGGCGCCGCCCCCATCAGCGGCTTGCCGTTCAGCTTCGTCCCCCAGCGGCTCTTGAGGTCCTCCACCATCCGCTTGCCGCCCTCGATGAAAAACCGCAGGTGCACGCGCGACACGTGCTCGTCTTCGACGATCAGGTCCGTCCCCGTCCCCCCGCGCCCGACGACGAGCTGGCTGCCCTCCTCCGTCGGCAGCACGCATCGCAGTTGCTTGGTCCGCCCGCCGTCCGGCGTAATCACCCGAATTTCCGGTGCCGCCCAGTTTGCGTTATCGACGATCGTCGATCCCGTCTCGTCCGGCACCGCGTGCGTAATGCGCAGCTTCCACCCCCCCGCCTCGTGCCACTGCCCGATTCCCAGCGGCCGGTCCGCGCCGTCAATCGGCTCCTGCAAGGCGAACCCGCCTTCGGCCAGCCGCAGCACCAGCGGCGCCCCCGCGCCCCCCGCCGCCGGCACGGCAAACCCATTGTCCTGCGTCGAAATAAGAATCGGCGGTAGCCGAGCGCCGTTTGAGGCGCCGCCCTCCGGGTATATTTCCAGCAGCAGCCGACTCATGCCTGGCGCCTTTGACCCCCTGGAAAAGCGTGCAACGCCGCCTCACGTGACTCGACAACCCAGTGTAACTCCGCCCCCGTTTCCGGTAAACTCGGGCCCGCCCGACCGGTACCGGCCGGCCACCTCGTGCAATAGTGGAACGCTCCGCATGAACCGACAACCCCTCCGTCGCGGATTCGCCCTGGCCCTCCTATCAACGCTGGTGGCCGGCTGCGTGATCAAGCAGCCGGAAAAGTTCGTCGGCGTGAACCGCGTCAGTGCCAACGGCGCCAAGTTCTACTTCGACGCCAAAAAACAATACGCCGAGGTCCGCGCCAGGGACCTGACCGGCCCGCCCCTCGCCGCCGCCATGAACCAGGTGCTCACGCTCATGGACGGCGCCGTCACCAACGACCCCAGGAACCCCCTCTTCGTCGGCAAGCGCGGTGAGCTGTTCATCGAAACCGGCGCCGAGAGCTACGAACGGGCCGAAACGGACCTCAACACCGCACTGGCCATTACGGAGGACTGGGTGCCGGCATGGATCGGCCTTTCGGAGTTGGCGGCCCGCCGCGCAAACCTCACGCAGGCCATGAATTTCCTCATCAGCGCCGACAAGGCATTGACGGTTATCGAAGATCGCGAGGGAAAGCACCCCATCCCGACCGTCCGCATTTACGGCTTGACCATTCTCCAGCAGGCCCCCGAAACGCACGATCCCAACGATCCGGCCCTGGTCCAGACCGAGCGCCGACAGCTCATGATGGCCTGGCTACAGGAGGAAGAGCAGTTCGTACTGGAAAACCCCAACCTCCTCACCCCCCTGCAAGGCGGCGGCAACGGCGTCAACACTACGAATCTGATCCGCCGCCTGCACGCCCGCATCGAATTCCAGAAAGTCCTCATCCAGATGCGTGCCGGCCAAAAGCCCGGTCAACTCCTGCCCATGTTTGATCGCGTCCTCCAATGGGACCCCGATTTCTTCCCCGCGCGCGTGGAGAAGGCGGAGACGATGCGGAAGTTGGCAGAGTATCGCGAAGCCGAGCGGCTGTTACGACCCTATATCGACTCCCCAGATCCCAAGCTCTCCGGCAATGCCCGCCTGCTATGCGAGATGGGAACCATTTACACGGACTGGTACATACAGGATTCGCAGGCTCCGGACGCCGAGCAGCTCTCAAAGAACGCCGAAGCGTGCTTTGTTCGTGCGATTGCGGTAAATCCTCAGCACGCCGAAACTTGGATCAAACGCGCCGAGCTCTACGCGGTTGCCGGCACCCGCGCCAAGCGGCCGGACACGCTTACTGATGCCCGAAAGTGGCTGAGCAACGCACGCGAAATCCTGAAAACGGACACCCCCGAGATCAAACACGTCGAACAACTGCTCACCCAACCCAAGCCATGAATCCCACCCGCCCTCCCACAACTCCTGTTACAAAAGAGACTTCTGCAACAGGATTCGCCATTATCGAGCGCCTGCTCCAGGAAAAGCGCCAGCGTGGCCGCAGCCTGACGCTGGACCGGTGGCTGGCCGACGCAAAATCGCGCCTCAGCCACTACCGGGCGGCCGTTACGACTCCCAAGGCCCAGCAGGAGGCTGCCACGGTGGAGCGGGCACTTCAGAGCGCCGCGGAACTGATGCAAACACTCGCCGCCGAATCAAATCGTGCAACGGGACCTTCATCGCCACGATAACCCCGTGGTTGCCCGGTACACCCCGAGCGGGAACACCCAGGGGCCGGGCCAAACGGATGAAAGGAAACTGCCATGGACATCACACCCACCAGCGATCAGCTCGAAGTGACTGCGACCCCCACGCACAGCGACACCAATACCAGCTCGGCACAGAGCGCGGCGAGCTTCGCCCAGACGCTCGGCGGTGCGGTGAACGTGGCCGGCCAGCTCGCCGGCGCCGCGGCCGGGGCTTCCGGCTTCGGGCTCGGGCCGCTCGGCGGGATCGCGTCGGGGCTCAACAGCCCGATCGACCCCAATGCCGGGGCCAATGCCGGCGACCTGTCCTTCGCGCAGTTGCTCCAGTTGCAGCAGCAGATCCAGAGGGAATCGGAGCAGTTCAACGCGATGACCAACATCTCCAAGACCGAATACGAGACGTTCATGGCGGCCATTCGAAACCTGAAGGCGTAAAAAACAATGCAGAATGGAGAATGCAGAATGCAGAACGACCGCGCAAGGGACGCGGTGTTCTGCATTCCCATTCTGCATTGTTCATTCCGCACTCTGCATTTGCTGGAGGTGTGGTGATGGCGGCGGGGCAAATGCTGGCAGATGCGCTGGGGCTGAAGCAGCCGGGCAATGAGCTGCTTCGATTCCTGGGGGAGGCGGCTTACCTCTGGTCCTGCCGGGGGCAGCTGGAAAAGGCGGCGGAGATCTTCCAGGCGATTACGATCCTTGCGCCAAACGACCCCCTCGGTTTCATCGGCCTGGCCGAGTGCCATTTGACGCAACGGCGTTACCGTGAAGCCGATAAATCCGCAGAGGCGGCCATCCGCACGAGCGGCATCGACCGCAGGACGACCGCCTTCGCCTACAAGCTGCGCGGCAAGGCGCTGATGCAGCTCAACAGGCTCAAGGACGCGCAGAAGGCGCTGCAGCGGGCGGCGGAAATCGACCCCGGCGGCGCCGAAGGCAAGACCGCCGAGCAGTTGCTGGATTTGTGCAAAAAACTCGGGATATTCCCGGGCGACGCAGGCGCGGCGGCGAAGGGATGAACGCGAAGTTGCCTTGGAAAACGATCACAAAGGCCGAACAGTAAGGACGGCACACCATGGACCCGATCAACAGAAAAACTACCCCCCCCGACGTATCCCAGGCTTCTCCCACCGGGCCGGCCCAGGGCGCCGGCTCGGCCGAAAAAAAGTTCGACGTCGGCGCGACCGGCGGGCAGGTGCCGTCGGCCGCTGGCGCGGCGGCGGCGATCCGGCCGAACTTCGACCGCATGGCCTCGCGCATCCAGTCCTACGTCTCCAAGTCCATGTCGCGCGACCAGGTGCTCGACGCGCTGGTGGATTCCGAGACCAAGCAGACGTTCGGGGAATCCGCTTCGCCGCAGATGACGGCGGCGGTGGCGGAAGCGTTCCGCAACGACCCCCACCTGTCGCAGATGTTCAACCAGCTTTACATCAAGGCCACCAGCAAAGCGAATTCGGGCAACGCCCCGTGAGATCGCTCGATAACCGGTTACCATCGGGCGCGACGCGCCCCTCTGAAGAATGAATTGGTAAACCAAGGACCAGCCATGAGCATCCCGATCGGACAATCCGGAGTCGTTCCCGGCGTGGGGACGCAGGTGCCGGGCACGGGTCCCGGGGCGGGCCCCGGGGGCGCCGGCGGCGCCGGCCTGGAAAACGGCATCCAACAGAAGCCGGCGTTCCTCGAGCAGATCCAGCAGAACCAGGCCGGCCTGACCAACGGCGCGAACACGCCGCAGAACCAGCCGCAGGTCAGCCAGGCCGGGCAAAACAACGCCGTTTCCGAGCGGCAGTCGCTCAACCGCGTGAACCAGGCGTCGTCGGCCAAGAGCCCGGACCTGTTCGCCCGCTTCGACCAGATTCGCGGCGAGATGGACACGTTTGTCCACAAAAGCTCCGAAATGGATAAGATGGTGGCCGAAGGAAAGCTCAAGCCGAACGACCCGCGCGTGTTGTCGGCCCACCGCGACGAGATGCGGCAGATGCTGTTCTTCCAGTCCGAGATGCAGAGCGCCGCGATGAAGGTGGAGATCGCCTCGAAAGTCGTCGAGCACGGGACCAGCGGCGTCAAGACGGTGCTCCAGACGCAGGCGTAACGGGCACGAGCCGGGCGACGGGCTATCGTCCGCACGAGGAATAACAAACGCATGAGCGACACCCGCCAATCGCAAGCGGTAATCCACGGCGCGCCGCGCACCGGCAAGACGTCGAGGGGCCCGCTGTTCGTCCTGTGCGCCCTGATCCTGGGATTCAGCTCGGGTTGCGACAGCCGCTCGGAGCTCACGCGCGTCGATTCGGAAAAGGAGGCGAACCTCATCCTCGTGGAGCTGGCCGAGCGCGGGGTCCCGGACGCGAGCACCGAGGAAAAGGCCGTGCAGCGCAAGACCTCGTACTCGATCACCGTACCCAAGGACTCGCTGGCCAAGGCCCGGGCAATCCTCGTGCAGTGCGACCTGCCGCGGGACAACCACGGCGGCTTCGGCGCTTTGGTCGAAGGCGGCGGGCTGATTCCCACCAAGAGCGAGGAGCGGGCGAAGTTCATGTACGCGATGGCGGGGGAGCTGGAGCGGACGCTGGAGACGATCGACCGCGTGGTCAGCGCGCGCGTGCACATCGTGCTGCCGGAGCGCGACGTGATGCAGCGGGATACCAGGAACCGGCCCAACGCCAGCGCGATGGTGCTTATCAAGTACACGCCCGTGACGGCGGGGGAGACCAGGCCGGCCAGGAAATCGCCGCTCGGTCTGTACGAGGATACGCCCGCGACGAACCCGGGCGCGCTGCCGGCCGAATTCGCCGACGCCCCTGTGCAGCCGGACCAAATCCAGCAGATGGTGTCAAAAAGCGTGGAGGGGCTGACGCCGAGCGACGTCTTCGTGACGTACACGAAGTCGGTCGGAAGGCAGGTGCCTGAGCCCAGGACGGCGGTGGCGTCAACGCCTGCCGCGTCGGCGGGAACGGCGGCGTCGCCGGCCGTAACGTCGGGCGGGGGCGCGGACCGCCAGCTCCTGGTGCAGTTGTTCGCCGCGACGGCGGTCTTCGGCCTCGCCGCCGTCGTCATGACCGCCCTGCTCGTGCGCGAGAAACGCAAGAACCGCACGACGGCGCTGGCGCTGGCGGAGCGATAGTATCAGCCGATCACGTCCGTGAGGGCACCCCATGACGCCGTCCCGCCCGAAGGGCCCGAGCCGTGACTTTCGCGCCGAGGGGCTGTTGTGCGCGATCCGCACGTGCTCGACGACCGTCTCCGACCTGCTGGCGCGGCACCCGCGGGCGTCACTGCTGCGAAGCAAGGCGGCGGAGGAAGACGCAAAGGAGAATCACGCGTCGCTCGGCGAGCTGCTGTGGGACGAGCTGGTCACCGGCGAGCGTTCGCACCTCGGCCGCGGCGAATCATACCTGGAGCCAGGCCGCGGGACGCCGGCGCAGTTCTGGCTGCGCCGCCGCCGGCTCGACGAATGGGGCCGCCGCCGCGACATGGGCGGGCTGCTCCCGCCGCCGTGGCGGCGCGTGCTGGAAATGCCCGCCCACGAGGCGCGCGACTTCTGCGCCAACGTGGGAATTGAAATGCTCGTGGGCGCCTCCCGCGGCCAACCGTCGCAGAAGCTGGTGCCGTGGCTCGGCCCGCTCGGCGGGGACCTGGCAATGCGCGTCATCGAACAGCTTCGCCTGACCGCCGCGAGCCCCGCGCCGCCGGACGTGGCGGCGCGCTGGCGCGACGCCTACAGCCGCTGCTCCCGGCACGTGCAGGGGCCGCGGATCGCGTCGGCGCTGGGGCGCGGGTTGCTGGCGGCGATGTACCGGCGGCTGCCGCAGGACCAGCGCGAGACCGCCGCGCGCGTGAGCCGCTCGACCCTGCCGACGCTCTTGAGCGAAGACGAATTTCTCGAACCTGTGGCCGCGGAGGAGTTGACGCTCGGCCGAGAGCTGATGGCGCGATTGCTGGATGAATCGGAAGCCAAGCCGTGGGCGGAAGGGGAACTGCGATGAGCGCCGGCGCCCCGATTCCGCCGGGGGAGAAGAAACCGGCCCCGCCGGCGACCGCCGCGCAGATGCGACCGGCGCGCGTCCTGCGGAACGTCGAGCCCGCGAAGTTACAACCGCTGTACCCGGCTTCGCGGCTGCTCAAGGGAGCGGTGTTGGAGGCGGACCGCACGCTCGCCGACGCCGGGCGCGTGCTCGCCGACGCCCGGCAGCAGGCGGCGGCGATCAAGGGGGCGGCGCAGGCCGAGGCCGACTCGGTGCGCCGCGCGGCCTTCGAGCGCGGCGCAGCGGAGGCGGCGGCGGAATTCGCCGAGCTGCTTAAGCGCCTCGACGCGGAGATCGGCCGGCTCCAGCAGAGCTACGCCCGCGACGTGCAGCGCGTCGCCTTCCGATTCGCCCGCGCGGTGCTGGACGTCGAGTTCCAGGCCCGCCCGGACCGCGTCGCCGACCTGGCGGCGACCTTGCTCAAGCCGGCGCGGCTGTACAACCAGGTGACGCTCCACCTCCACCCCGCCGACGTCGAGCTGGTCCGAAGCCGGCACGACCAGCTGCTCAAGCAGCTCGCCTTCGCCAAGGAAATCCACTTCACGGCCGACGAGTCGCTCCCGCCGCACGGCGTGCGCGTCGAAACCGAGATGGGGCTGTACGACGGGTCGGTGGAAACGCAGTTGCGCCGGCTGGAAGCCCACGTGCTGACCGGCGAAAAAGAACCCGGCGGCACGGTATGATGTCGGAGGGCCAGTGATTTGAAGGCACGTTGTTTCACGGGACGTTATGACGGTTCGACCTTTCATCTTTCAGATCCACAAATGGCTCTCCCTGGTCGCGGCGCTGCCGCTTCTGCTGCTCGGCCTGAGTGGCGCGGTGCTGGTGTTCGAAAATGAATTGGACCGGGTGCTCCATCCCGCCCTGACTACCGTGAAGCCGCACGGCCAGCCAATGCCGTGGCAGGCGCTGCTCGACGGGGTGGTCACGGCGCGGCACGACGGCCCGGTGAGCTGGTTCCGCCTGCCGCAGGCGCCGAACCAGGCGGTGGAGATGACCGTGCGCGGCAGCCTGCTCGTGTACGCCGACCCGTACACCGGCAACGTCCTCGGCTCCCGCCGCCGCGACGAGAACGTGATGGTCAAGGTCCACCAGTTCCACACCAGCTACCTGCTCGGCAAGACCGGTCAATGGATCACGGGGATCAGCTCGATCGTTCTGATCGTGCTGGGAATCACCGGCATCTGGCTGTGGCTGAAGGTGCGGATCGTCAAGATCAAGTTCGGCGTGCCGTGGAAGCGGCTGAACTTCGACGCCCACAGCGCGATCGGCCTGTACTGCTCGCTCTTCTGGCTCGCGCTGGGATTCACCGGCGTGACGATCGGCTTTGACCAGGCAACGCGATCGGTCGTGAAGCGCGTCACCGGGGCCGGCGTTGTCCAGCAACCGCCGGGCCTCAAATCGAGCCGCCCCGAAGGCGGCGGCCGGTCGATCTCGGCAGACGACGCGGTTGCCGCCGCCGCCCGCGATTTCCCCGGCGCGGCCGTGACCATGATCAACCTGCCGGCGGGCCCCGCGGGCACGTACGGCATCGCGCTCAAGTACCCCGAGGATCGTACTCCCGCCGGCCGCAGCCGCATGGTCGTGGACCGCTACAGCGGCAAGACGCTCTGGGCCTTCAACACGCGCACGGCGGCGGCCGGAATCAAGTTCCTCAACGTTCAGCGATCCATCCACACCGGCGACGTGTTCGGCTGGCCGACGCGAATTCTCGCGTGCGCCGCCAGCGCATTGCTCGGTTTACAGGTGGTAACCGGCTTGTGGATCTGGTGGCCGGTGCGGAGGAAACGACCGCCGGACTCGGTCCAACCCATCGAGACCGATCAATTGGCGGTGCAGACGGCTTAACGGCGCGAATCAGCGAGGCTGCGATGAGCACGTTCGAAGAATCCCTTGTCCCCCTCGGCGACCTCGACGAAAAACTCTCCGGCTTCGACGCCGTTGACCGCTGGGGACACGTGACCGCCGTCACCGGCATCGTCGTGCGCGCCATCGTCCCCGACGTCCGCATCGGCGAAATCTGCAAGATCCAGCGCCCCGGCCTCGAACCGCTCGACGCGGAGGTCGTTGGTTTTGACCGGCAGGACGTGCTGCTCATGCCGCTCGGCCGGCTCGAATCGATCGCGCCCAAGGCGCTGGTCACGCCGGCGGGCACCGACCCGATGGTGCCGGCCGGCGAAACCGTGCGCGGGCGCGTGCTCGACGCGATGGGCCGCCCGATCGACGGTAAGGGGCCGCTGCGCGGAACGACGCGCGCGCCGCTTATGCTCGAGCCGCCCAACCCCCTGCTCCGCCGCCGCATTACCGAGCCGCTTTCCACCGGCGTCCGCGCCATCGATTCGATGCTCACCGTCGGCGTCGGGCAGCGCGTCGGCATCTTCGCGGCGGCGGGCGGCGGCAAATCAACGCTGCTGTCGATGATCACACGCTACGTGGACGCTGACACGGTGGTGATGGCGCTGATCGGAGAGCGCGGCCGCGAAGTCCGCGGCTTCCTCGAAGACGACCTCGGCGAGGAAGGTCTTAAACGCGCGACGGTCGTCGTCTCCACCGCGGAGCAGCCGGCGCTGCTCCGGCTGAAGGCCGCCTACACGGCCACCGCGATCGCCGAAGAAGCCCGCAGCCGCGGCGAGCGCGTCGTGCTGATGATGGACTCGGTCACGCGCTTCGCCCGCGCCTTGCGCGAGGTGGGCCTGGCCGCGGGCGAACCGCCCGGACGCCAGGGCTACCCCGCCAGCGTGTTCGCCACGCTGCCGGTGCTGTTCGAGCGCGCCGGCAACGACGACCGTGGCTCGATCACCGGCCTATACACCGTTCTCGTCGCCGGCGACGATCTCGAAGAGCCCGTCGCCGACGAAACCATCTCCCTGCTCGACGGCCACATCGTCCTCTCGCGCAAGCTGGGCGCCCGCGGCCATTATCCGGCCATCGACATCCTCCGATCCAAGAGCCGCTTGATGACCGAGATCACCACAGAAGAACACCGCAACGCCGCGAGGGAAGCCCAGCAGGTGCTGGCCATTTACGAGGAGAATTACGACAAGATTTCCGTCGGCGTGTACGAGCAGGGCTCCGACGAGAAGGTGGACAACGCCATCAGCCGCATCGGCGAGGTCGAAGCGTTCCTCCGCCAAGGCCGCCATGAGCACGTCTCGCTTCCGGAGAGCGTCGCCCAGTTACAAGCAATGTTCCCCGCATGAAGTGAATGGCTGATTCCGCCGAATCGTCATCGATCTGCCTCGCCTCGTCGCGGCGCAATTGCAGTGGAATTCGGCACCGCGTGAGCGCAACCCCAATTGCCATGCCCCAGCGCAAGTTCGTCTTCGGCCCGCAACCCGCCCTCGACAAGGCGATCTCCACACAGGAGGCAGCCGAGCAGGCCGTCGTCGAGGCCCGCAAGGTGCTGCAGGCCGAACAGCAGCGCCTCCAGAAAATGCTCGACCAGATCGAGCACACGCGCCAGCAGATCCGCGAGGCCCACGCAAATCTCGTCTCGCCCGAGCGCAACGTGTCGGAAGCAATGGACCTCCGCCACCGCAACGACCACCTCGACGGGTTGCGGCAACGCGAAAAGGACCAGATCGCCGCCGCCGACCGCCAGCGGCAGCAGGTCGCCTGGGCGGAGGACAGGCTGGAATTGAGGAAGAAGGAAATGGCCGAAGCCATGGCCGCCGTGCAGGCATTGGAGCGGCTGAAGGAGAACCGCCGCAAGGAGCACGAATCCGCTTTGGAGAAGCGGGACGAGTCCCAGCGCGACGACGACGCCATCCAATTGTGGAATAACCGGCCGGATTAGGGCATCGTTAGGCGACCTCCAAAACTCGCAACGCCCGCCGCAACGCCGCGATCCCCGCGGCGATAACCGGGTAACTATGAGCACTCCCGCCACTTCACAAACCTCGCAGTACAGCTCAGCCCACCAGGCGGCGATAGATGCCACGAAGGAGAAGGACCGCCCCCGCGAATCCCGCACGGGTAGCGGCCCCACGCCGTTTCAGCGATCCCTCGCCGGCGTTCCCGAGGCGGCCAAGGCACTTCCGGTCCAACCGGTCACCGCCAAAGCCAAGCCGCTGGCGCCACCGCTCCTGGCCGATCAATCCGCCCCCGCACTTCCGGCGGGAACGCTCGCCGGACCCACGGGCCAGCCGATGTCGCGCGCCGGCGAGTTCCCGCCGACCATCGCCGCGGCCGGCGAATCCCCCTACGGCGCCGTCCCACCGCACGCCCCGGTGAACCACGGCGGCAAGAAGCGCGATTCCGATCTCGCGGCCATGCTCCTCAACGGCGGAGCGGAAATGTCAGGCGCGGGTCTGCCCGACGGCTTTGTCAGTCGCGCCCGCGAGTCCGGCGACCGCGAACAGCGCCACTCCGACGGCAAGCCGTCCGGCGGTTCGGAATCCAAAGACGGCGACGTCCAGTCGGTCGGCCAGGCCGCCCCCAGCGCCGCCGCCATGCACCTCCACCAGCTCGCCACCGAGCAGCAGACGACCCGCACCATTGAGCCGCCGGCCGCCCTCGTTCAGCGCCTGGTCGAATTCGCCACCGTCCACCGAAACCAGCAAGGCGTCGTTGAGTTCACCCTCGGCCTGCAGCAGGCGGTCCTCGGCGGCATGCGAATCCAACTCTCCGCCTACGGGAACCGCCGCGTCGGCCTGACGGTCAAGTCCCCCGGCCAGCACGCCGCCGTCGGCGACGAAGAAATCGCCGGCCTGATCGACTCCCTCCGCAAACGCAACGTCGAAGTCGTCGAGGTCGTGCGGGCGTAACCTCCCCCCCGGTCATTGCCTTGACCCCCCGCAACGTGGCTGGGATAGTCCACGGCACGGCTGGCCCACGCTCGCCGGCGACCGTTCGGATTCTCATGAGCACCACGGCCGACCTCACACAACAGACCCCCACCGCGGCGCCCGCCCCCGTTGCCGGAGCGCCCCCGGCGTGGCAGCTCCAGGCCCTGCTGCGCCCCGCCGTCGTTCCAACCCGCGAAGGCGTGCTTTCTTCCGCCGCTCGGCTGTGGCTCGACTGGGCCGTCCAGGCGACCTCCGCCGCGCTCGACCGGACCCTCGATCGCCCGGCGCAACTTCAGATCGTCGCCGCATCCGCGCCGACGCCCCCGGCCAAATTTGGGATCATCTTCTCCCATCCCGCCTGCGCCGGCGAAGGCCTTATCGCGTTCGACGCCGCCGCCGGCCGCATTCTCGTGGACGCGCTCGAATCCGACTTCGCCAACCTCCGCGGCCCGGCCGCCCTCTCCGACGTGGAAGCCGGACTGCTCGAATACGCCGCCTTGGCCTGCTCCGACCAGGTGCTCCGCGACGCCCTGGCGACCGCCAGGGACTTCGTCATCCGCCATTTCGCCGGACCACGCGAGGCACAGGCCTGGGTCGAGTCGAACAAGTTCGCGGCGGTCCCGCTGCACCTGCGCCTCGCCGGCCGTGAGGGCGCGATCGCGCTGTACCTACCCGGCTGGACCGCCGCCGACGCCGCCGCGGCGCAGTCCGCCCCGCCACCCGCCCCCCCCGCCTCGCTCGATGCTACCTTAGAGCTTCGCCTCGCCCTGCCGCCGCTGCTCTTGTCCAAAGACGATCGCGCGCGCCTCGCCCCCGGCGACGTCCTGCTCCTGGGCGCCTCCGACCTCAAGTCCTTCGCCGCCAACTGCCGGCTGGTCACCTCCACCGGCTGGTCCCTTTCCGCCGCCACCGTGATTCAGGACGGCGCCGCCTCCGTCGCGGTCACCGCCGCCGCGCTCCAGATCCGCGTGCACGAGGCGATCGCGGTCAAGCCGCCGGAGCCCCTGATCGCCGCCGTCCCGGTGATCGGGTCCGCTACGCTGACGCTCGATCAAATCCGCCGCTGGAACGCCGGCTCGCCGGTCACGCTTGCGAAAAACCCCGCCGCACCCGCCGCCATCTACCACCGCCTAGACCTGATCGGCGCCGGCGAGCTCGTGCGCGCCGATCAGGAAATCGGGCTGCGGCTCCTCGAGGTCGCGCCGCCCGCGGGAGGGGCGTAGGTCGATGCGCGCCGATCGCCACAAGCTCTTCCGCCGCGCCGCGCTGACGGTCTTACTGGTCGCGTTCGCCGCGTCGGCCGTTTACGCCCAATCGCCCGCCACGCGAGCGGCCCACGACCCCCTGCCCAACCTCCCCTCCTACGGCGACGCGCTCCGCCGGATGCTGATCTCCCTCGCCGGGATCGTTGCCGTCCTCCTCGTGCTCGCCAAAATCCTTCCCCGCTTCCTCGGCCGCACCCCATTTACCCCGCGGCCGCGCCTCATGCAGGTCGTTGAAACCTACCGCCTCGAACCGCGCAAGACCCTTTACCTGATCAAACTCGCCGACCAGTACCTGCTCATCGGCTCCACGGCGGACCGGCTGGAAACCCTCGCCGGCGCACCCCTCGATCAGGAGAAGATCGCCGCCATATTCAATGCGCTAG
>Ga0308175_100000693_pt1 | contig 22414 bp, 22 predicted proteins | sample PhyCR1_3_FD_203893 | JGI IMG/M metagenome (GOLD analysis project Ga0308175, IMG submission 203893) | Soil microbial communities from UC Gill Tract Community Farm, Albany, California, United States - DLSLS.C.R1 | ecosystem: Environmental > Terrestrial > Soil > Agricultural land | place: USA...
CGTCGTGGGCCCCATCTGCGAGACCGGCGACATCCTGGGCCGCTCCCGCCGCCTGCCGGTCACGGAGGAGGGGGACGTCCTCCTCATCGCCAACGCGGGGGCCTACGGCCGGGTGATGAGCTCGCACTACAACCTGCGGGAGCCGGCCGGGGAGGCGCTGCTCTCCTAGGAGAGAGAGGCTTCTCAGAACTTTCACAGACATCTGTCAGGGCTTCTTCAGGACTTCGCCGTCCCGTGCCGCCTACGGTGGGGACATGCGAACCTCGACCGCCCGACGTCTCAAGGACCCTGACTCCCCAGCCCGTCCGGTCCGGCCCCGGCCTGCCCCGCGCAAGAACCGGGGCCGCGCGCTCCTCGAAACCCACCTGGACCTCATCCAGCGCAGCCTCCGCCATCTGAGCTGGAGCGGCGGCCTGCCGGCCGCCGAGGCCGAGGAGTTCCGCTCCTGGGCGCTCTTCAAGCTGGTCGACGACGATTACCGGATCCTCGGACGCTGGAAGGGGCGCAGCTCCTTCCCGACCTTCCTGTCGGTCGTGCTGGTGAACCTGCTGCGGGACTACCGCATCCACCTCTGGGGCAAATGGCGCCCCTCCGCAGCCTCCCGCCGGGGTGGGCCGACCGGCGTGCTCCTGGAGCGTCTCCTCCTCCGGGACGGCCTCTCCTGCGCCGAGACCTCCGAGCGGCTGCGGGCCGAGCATGGGATCGCCCTCTCGCAAGACGAGGTGGCGAGGCTCGCGGCGGCCTTCCCTCGGCGCAAGGAGAGGCGGCGGGCCGGCGAGGACGAGCTCCTGCAGATCCCGGTCGACGGCCAGGTCGAGAGCCGGATCATGGAGCGGGAGCGCGAGCGTGCCACGGTCCGCCTCCGCGAGACCCTCGGCCCCCTCCTCCGGTCGCTTCCCGCCGACGAGCGCCGCCTGCTCAAGCTGAGCTTCTTCGACGGCCTGAGCATGGCCTCGATCGCGCCGGTCCTGGGCCGCCCCCAACGGGAGCTGTACTCGGTCCGGGACCGGTGCCTGGCGAAGATCCATCGCCGTCTGACCGAGGCCGGCCTGCACGCGGATCAGGTCGGCGGGCTCCTCGGCCGCCTGCCGGCCGACCTCGGCCTGGAAGCGCACCTCGGGGCTTAAAAGCCTGCCCGACAGAAAACCTGAGCAAGGGACAGCAGGGACACCAGAGACATAGGGACGAGAAAAAGGTATCGCCACCTTTTTGTATGTCCCTGGTGTCTCTGGTGTCCCTGCTGTCCCTTGCTCAGGTTTTTCTCCGCGCGGGCTCCTAGAAAGCTGAGAAAAAAATCTCCCTGTCCGTCTCATGGGGCGTTGGCGCGCCGCGGAATGACATTTCAAGTCAACATCCGACACAGGGAGAGATGAACATGCATATCGACCTCAGGAAGCGCCGCAAGGTTTCGTTCCAACCTTGTAAGGAAGTGACGATTCCACCGAACGCCGTGTGCGGCTTCGGTTCCACCTACGACTCGATCCTGGAGTATCTGTACGAGCTGCTGAATGGCCAGCCGAGCACGGATGTGGATCCGATCCAGGTCGGGCCCACGGGGTAGGAGCCCGCGCGCTATAAAGGACCGCAAGGCCAGGGCAGATCGTGATTTCTCTGGCTGGCCTTGCGGTCTCTGAAGTCCCTTACTCCAATAGTTTCTTGTTCAGAGAGGTTTTTTCAAGATCTGCGGCGTGGCATTGACATCTCTGCGGGATTTCAGGATCGCCTGGAACCGAGGATCGGTCTGATAGCCATGGAAAGCCATGTCGTTACGGAATTCTTCTCGTGGGTAACCCGCCTGGATCGCTTCCCGGGTCCAGGCATAGACCTCCTCCCGACGGCCTGCCATGGCGTAGATCTGTGCGGCACGGAAGAGAAAGGCGATTTTTTGAGGCTTGAGGCGTATCCCCTCCTCGACGTTGCCAAGGGCCTCGTCATAGCGGCCGAGCCTGGCGGCGCAGAAGGAGCGTCCGTAGAGGAGCTCGGCGCGCTGTCCCCCTCCCTCGCGCATTATTCGATCGAAGCTGGAGAGCGCAAGATTATACCAGTGGCGGGCTTCTGCTTGTTGGCCGATTTTCTCGTAGCTCTCGCCCAGGTTGCGAGCTATGGTTGGATCTTCATCCGGTTCATATCCCATTTTGTAGGCCGCGATGGCATCGTCCATGCGACCCTGGGCGAAATAGTAATTCCCCAGGCTGTTGACCGCGCGTGGGTCCTGAGTCGTCTTGAGGACGTCCCAGTACAACGGGATCGCGTCAGTGAGACGGCCTGTGAGGGAGTAGATGTCCCCCAGGTTTTCCTTGGCGGTCGGATGACCGGGATCGGAGACGAGCACCTTGAGAAACTCGGTCGCCGCCTCGTTGTAGCGTCCGGCGTCCTGGAGCTTGGCGGCTAGGATCAACCGGGCGCGCAGTTTTCCCTGGCCGGTCCTGATGGCTTGGCGGAGCCTAGAGAGACCCTCTTCCAGCCGGCCTTCCGCAATGAGCGCCTCCCCCAATTGCATGTAGCCGCGGTCGAATTTCGGGTCCTGCTCGATGGCCTTGCGGGCCGCCTGCTCGGCTTCATGAGGCTTGTTTTTCAGCAGCGAGAGCTTGGCCTGGGCAACCCAGGGCATCGGATGATCGGGAGCTCGCTTCACCGCGTCCGCGGTGAGCAGCTCGATCTCCTGTACCCGGCCGGGGGCCGGAAACTGGACGTTGAGGCGCGCCAGCAATGCGGCGAGCTGGGCCTCGATCAGCGGATTGCCAGGAGCCAAATCCAATGCCTGACGATAGATCTGCTCGGCGTTGGCGAAAACACGTTTTGTATCTCCCTGCCACTCCAGCTTGTCCCCCTGCTCGACCAAATGCGCCACCTCGGGTGAGAAATCCCAGCGATGGGCCTTCCAATGCCAGTACTCGATGGCGCCGCTGAGCGCCAACACCAAGACCAGCGCCGCTGCAATCCACAGGGTCCGGCGGCGAGGCCTCCGAAGCTCAATGAGTCGGGCCCGGACGTCACCGCTCCCTATCCCCAAGGGGATACGCGCCAGATCCTCCTCCATCGCCTCGGCCGTCGCATACCGCTTCGCCGGGTCTTTCGCCAGGGCCTTATCGATCGCCGCAGTGAGCTCGGGAGGGAAGACCTTGCCATCGCCGAGAGGCCGCGGCGGCTCGTTCAGGATCGCGTAGATCACCGCCTGCTCGTACTCGCCGCCGAACGGCAGCCGGCCGGTCACCATTTCATAGAGCACGACCCCGAGGGCCCAGAGATCGCTCCGTGGATCGACCTTATCGCCCCGAGTCTGCTCGGGCGACTTATACGCCGGGGTCCCTGGGGAGGAGCCGAGGCGCGTGAGCAAGGTGGCGCCGGTCATCTTGGCGAGCCCGAAGTCGAGCAGCTTGACCTTGCCGTCCGGCAGGATCACCACGTTCGCCGGCTTGACGTCGCGGTGGACGATGTGGAGGCGGTGCGCCGCGGCGAGACCCTGGGCGATCTGGCGCGCGATCGATACGGCCTCGGGCAGCGGCAGCGGTCCGCGCTCCAGTCTCTGCTGGAGGGTCTCCCCCTCGCAGAAGGCGAGGGCGAGGAACATCCTCCCACCCTCGCTCTCGCCCACCTCGTAGAGCGTCGCCACGTTGGGATGATCGAGCGCGGCCACGGCCTTGGCCTCGTGCAGGAAGCGCCGGCGGGCGCTCGGATCGCGGGCGAGGTCGGCGGGCAGGAGCTTGAGCGCCACGGTCCGGCCGAGACGCTGGTCCAGGGCCTTGTAGACCTCGCCCATGGTGCCGCCGCCCAATTCCTCCAGGATCTCGTAGTTGCCGATCCGGGAGCCGGCCTTGAGCCGCTCTGGAGCGACTTGGTAGAAGACCTCCGCCAGCAGCCGGTACCCCTTCTTGGCGATCGTCTGGATGTAGACGGGTTTGCGGGCGTCGTCGCCGAAGGCCTTCCGCAGCTCCCAGATGGCGTGGCTCAGCACCTCTTCGGAGACGAAGGCATCCCCCCAGACCTCGCGGATCAGGCGCTGCTTGGAGACCACGTTGGGAGCGTGCTGGGCCAGGCAGACGAGCACCTGCATCGAGCGTGCTTCGACGGCGACCACGAGGTCTCCCCGCTCGAGCTGCCCCAGAGCAGGACGCGCCCGCCAGTCGGCGATGAAGAAGTCGGGCTCCCAGGAACCTTGAATGCTTGCTGTCATACCGCGATGAGCCGAGGCACCACCCTCCCGAGAAACCTCCTGTGCTGGCTGACGGCTGTCCTTCCGAAGAGTCCATTCTAGGTGAAAAAGAGGATCGCGGGTTGTTCCTCCTGAAACCCGCCCCGCCCCTTCCACGTAATCCCTCCCGAGGAGGCAACCCATGACCACCGCCACCACCGATCCGCTCGCGCCCTTCGCCGACGGCCTGCGCCGCTTCTGCGGCGCGCCGTTCCGGCTGCGCACCTATACGAACCTGCTCTACCTGCTGCTCGCCTTCCCCCTGGGGCTGGCGTACTTCATCTTCCTCGCCGTGGGCCTCACGACCGGCTTCGGCCTGACCATCGTCTGGATCGGCCTGCCGATCCTGGCCCTGGTATTCGCCGGGAGCTGGGCCTTCGCGGCCTTCGAGCGCCAGGCGGCCATCCTGCTGCTGGGCGCGGAGGTTCCCCCCATGCTGCCGCCGCCGAGCCCGGTGTCGCGCACGGCCTGGCAGCGGGCCGGCGACTTCTTCTCCAACCCCGTGACCTGGAAGGGGATGGGCTTCCTGCTGCTCAAATTCCCCCTGGGGCTGGTGAGCTTCCTCTCCGCCGTGACCCTGCTCCCGATCTCGGGCGCCCTCCTGCTCGCGCCGCTGCTCTGGGGGATGGGGGTCCTCGACATCGGCGACATCGACGGCGTCGTCTTCCAGGTCGACTCGATCGGCGGCGCCTGGGTCTGCGCGGTGGTCGGGCTGGTGATGCTCTTCCTGTCGCTCAACCTGCTCAACGCCCTGGCCTGGCTCTGGCGCGGGACGGCCACGGTGCTCCTCGGCAGCGACCGGTTCTCCGAGGCGCCTCCGGCCCAGGGGATTCCCGAAGCGGTGGCGGTGGCCTGAGAAAGGGACGCCTGGGACAGCAGGGACTTCAGGGACCCTGCCGCCCCTCTGCCGTGGACCGAAACGCGATAGGATACCGGGCGAGACCAGCCCCTCATGCGCTTCCTCGTCGCCTGCCCCGACTGCCACCGCCAGTTTGACGCCACCGAGCGTCACGTGGGCTCCGCCTTTCAATGCTCCTGCGGCGCCACCGTCACCGTGCCGCCGCCGAAGGCGCACGACGCGGCGGTGGTGCGCTGCTCCTCCTGCGGCGCTCCGCGGGAGGGGACGGAGCCGGCCTGCCGCTTCTGCGGCGCCGAGCTCACCCTCCACGAGCTGGACCTCGACACCCTCTGCCCCGGCTGCATGGCCCGCGTGAGCGGCCGGGCCCGCTTCTGCCATCACTGCGCGAGCCCCATCCTCGCGGCCCAGGCGGCGGCCGGCGAGAGCGGCTACCGGTGCCCCTCCTGCGAGGGGGAGCGCCCGCTGACCAGCCGCCGGCTGGGCCGGGCGAACGTGGCGCTCTTCGACTGCTCCCTCTGCGGCGGCATCTGGCTCGAGAAGGAGATCTTCGAGGTGCTCGCCGACCGCGCCCGCGCCGGGCACCTGCCGGAAGGATTCGGCGGCGGCGCGCCCGCGGAAACCGCGGCGCCGGCCACCGCGCAGCCGCTCCGCTACCGGCCGTGCGTGACCTGCGGCGCGCTGATGAACCGCCGCAACTACGGCCGCAAGAGCGGTGTCATTGTGGACGTCTGCGCCCGGCACGGCCTCTGGTTCGACCTCCACGAGCTCGACAGCCTGCTGCGCTGGATCCGCGAGGGGGGCGAGGCGCGGGCCGAGAAGCTCCAGCACGAGCAGGAGCGGATGGAGATCCGCCAGCAGCGTCTGGGCGAGTCGCTCCAGCCGTGGAACCAGCCCGAATCCGAGCGCACGATCTTCTCCCACCGCCGCCCGGGCGTGATGGGGGAGCTCGTCTCGGGGCTCGTCGGCGGCGCCATCCGCTGGTTTTTCGAGTAGATCCGTGGCATGAGAGCGCCCACCCTCGACGAGCTCGTGCTCAGCCCCGAGCCGCTGGCCGTCCAGCGCCACTTCGACGACCGCAACTACCGCGTCTTCCGCTGGCTGATGGTGCTGGTGTTCTTCCTCTCCCTGGGCGGCATCGGCGCCTCGGCCGACCTCCACGAGGGCGCCGGGCTGGCGATCTACATCCTCGACGCCCTGGCCGGCGTGGCGCTCTTCATCCTGCGCGACCGCGAGGTCTTCGTCCGCAACTTCCGCCAGATCCTGCTCGTCTACCTCTTCTGCCAGCTTCTGGTCCTCAAATACGCCACCTCCCATCTCCAGGACAGCCAGCAAGTGCCGTTCCTCCTCATCGGCTTCCTGCTGCTGGCCTTCCGGCTGCGGGCCGCCGAGCACATCATGCTGTACGGCGCGTTCTGGGTGACGGCGGTCTTTCCGCTCGGCTGGATCGGGGTGCGGCGGGCCGCGCCGGCGGACCAGGACGGGCTCGTGGCGGTCACCATCATGGCCGTGATCTGCCTGGTGACCGCCCTGGGAGTCACCCAGCTCGACCGCAAGCGTTTCCTCGCCGTCTGGCGCAAGGAGCACGCCCGCCACCGCGAGCGCCTGCGGATGCGCGAGGAGATCGACTACGCGCGCAAGATCCAGCTCAGCATGCTGCCGCAGACCGCGCCCCAGTTGGACTGGATGGACCTCGCCGCGGCCTCTCTCCCGGCGACCGAGGTGGGGGGCGACTACTACGAATACTTCAAGCTGAGCGACACCAAGCTCGCCCTGGTGATCGGCGACGTGGCCGGGCACGGCCTGGCGACCGGCCTGCTGCTCTCCGGCGTGCGGAGCTGCCTCTACCTGCTGGAGGAGTCTCTCGCCGTGCCGGAGCGCATCTTCGAGCGGCTGAACGTCATGATCCGGCGGACCACGGACAAGCGGACCTATATGACCCTCCTCTGCGCGGTGCTCGACCGCGAGGCCGGGACGATGACCCTGGTGACCGCCGGCCATCCGCCGGTGCTCGTCCGCGACGGAAAGACCGGCCGCTTCGAGGAGGTGGGGGAGGGGGCGCCGCCGCTCGGCACCTTCCTGGAGGCCCGCTACGAGCCGGTCCAGCGTCCGGTCGCGCCGGGGGACCTGCTGATCTTCTACACCGACGGCCTGGTCGAAGCCCGCAACAACCAGGACCAGGACTACGGCGACACCCGCCTCCAGAGAGCCGTGGAGCGCGCCGCCAACAGCCGCACCGCCCGCGAGATCCGTGATGCGGTCCTCGGCGACCTCTCCAACTTCAAGGGGGACCAGGAGCAGTCGGACGACATGACGGTGGTGGTGGTGCGGTTGCGGTAGTCAGGGCGTCGGCTTCACACGGAGCCCGAAACGGTCCGTGACGTGGTGGATCAGATCCTTTCCGATCGGCCCGCTCGAGGCGACGGGAAATCCGGACGACGCGCCTTCGGGCCCGAAAAGCGCGAATCCCACCATCCGCTGAGCAGGGTCGTGGCGCAGGAAGTAGCGGATCCCATCAAACCCGGCATGGAAGAACGCTGATCGGGCGGAGGGGAAGAGAGAGGGCTCAGAGGATCAGTGGGCCAGTTTGTCCGCGCTGCGCTTGGCCGCCTCGAAGACGAGCTCCGGATCTCGCTGGGACCGGAGCCAGGAGGATGGGGTTTCTCCATCCAGAAGATCCTGAGAAGTGGCGAGCCAGGAGGCGATCGTATACGGGGTTTCGACGACTTTGGAGAAGATATCGAGGATCTTCTCGATCTCCGGATAAGGACGCCCCTGGGGGTCGAACTGGAGAGCCGGGTAGAGCTTGCGGCCCCCGGAGCCGGGGAGGACCAGCAAACGACCTCTTCTTTCGAGATCACTGACCGCTTGCCGGTCCTTTGCCTGCAGGACGGTCCGAGCCTGCTCGATGTCGAACAAGGGACCCAGAGCTTGGCCCCAGACGGTCTCGGAAACCGCGAGCAAGGCCGCCCGCCTTCCCAGAGCTTCCGGATCTTGGATCACGGGAGCATCTTCTGGAAGGGAGAATTCCTCCAGAGCCTCCTCAAAAGCCTTGGCGGCGGCACGGGCGCGCGTCATGGAATCAGTCTGGTCCGTCAAGAGCCTCAAGTCAAGACCACCTCAAGCGTGTCCAGCGGCCTTGTCCCCTTACCCCTGCAACTGACATCGTACGCTGGTCCGGTTCCGGTAGGCCCAGGCTCCGGTTTCCGGACGGAGCCCCTCGGTTTCGGTGATCCTGTCTCCCTTGAGCTCGACGGGCCCAGAGGAATCTGGAGCAGACCCGCGGAGGTCTGCTCCAGACCTGGCCAGGTTTGCTCCAGACCTCCAGAGGTCTGCTCGAGACCTGGCCAGGGTCGTGTCCTAATTCAGTGTAGGTGGTATGGGGCGGTTCCGGGGCGTAAGTGGATGAGGTAGCGTCCTCTCCCAGAAGGGAGAGGACGCCCTCCCCCGACCCGACAGACGGCCCCGGGCGGGCGGTACCCCGCACCGGAGCCTGAGCCCAGCACAGGAGCTAGCCCCATGCCGGACCTGACTCAGCAGTCTACCGCGCCCGCCCCTCCCCCGATGCCCCCCGGCCTGCCGCCGATCCCGCCGGAGGCCGATCCGCCCGCCGCCGTGCCCCCGGTGATCGATCCCGCCGCCTGGGAGGATTACCCTGCCTTCCGCGAGACGTTCCTGATGTATTTCACCCCGCCCGGCTACGCCGCCGCCCTGCGGACGGTGGGCGAGATGCTCCACACGATGATCCTGGAGAGCTATGACCCGTGGCCCGGGTGGCCCGAGTCCTCGACCAGGACGGAGATGCGCGCCGCGCTCGCCGATCTCCGCCACCTTCAGGGCTTTCTCGCCAGCGTGGGCCGGGAGAAAGAGCTGTCCTCTCTCGACCCGGAGGACGCGTACCTGTCCAACACCGCCGCCCGGCTGGCACGCCAGATCAAACACGCGGCGGACGGAATCGAGCGGGAGCTCGACGGCGCGCCGAAGCCGGAGGGGGTGGCGTAATGGGATGGGGTACGAAGCGCTCCTATCGTCCGGGGGCCAGCGCCAACGTGATCGTCCGGGCGACCGAGTTCCAAAAAAGCGCGTGGACCGTCGCCGCCAGCCGCCACGGCATGGCGTCGCCGGGGGCGTTCCTGGCATGGGCCGGGGACCTGTACCTCGCGCTGCAACAGGCCTACCGCGACGCCGTTCAAGAGCATGACGACGCCCTGGAGGGACCCGGCGGGGCGGAGCGGCGGCGGCGGGAGCGCGAGGCGGCCCGGCAGGAAGGGGAGGGCGAGCGGTGAAGCTGAAGACGGCCAGCTTCACCGTCCGGGCCACGGAGCGGCAATCCCTCCGCTGGAATCGGGCGGCGGAAGCGGAGGGGCATCGCTCCGTGGGCACGTGGCTCGCGGAGGCCGCCGACCGCCACCTGGACGCCCTCCAGCGGGCCGGGAAGCCCCTTCCCCTGGCATGGCACAAGGGGCGTTTCCGCGTCCGCCTGGAGGACGGCGCGGAGCCCGAGCTGCCGGGATGGATCGCCCGCCCCTTCGGCATCTTCCGAGGGACCGACGCCGGGCCGCTCTACATGGGGTGCCACCTCTACACCCTCGCCTACCTCCCCACGCGGCGGATCATCGGGACGTTCCGCACCGCCGCCCACTGCAAAGCCCTCGCTTCCGAGTTGGCGCGCGTCTGGGTGCGTTGGGGAGGGAGCGAGCCCGCCGAAGATCCCGGGCCGCTGATCGAACGGCACCGCCGGGAAGACCTGTAGGCTCCGGGGCCGGTTCCGAGGGGGAACCGGCCCGCGCTACTTCGCAAGAAAAGCTCTAACGTTCCCAAGAAGAATAGCGACGCGCCTCTCTAGCACGTCGTCTGTTATCTGTACAAGCTGTAACCATTCGGAGTCTTTTTTACTATTAGTAATAGAACTCCCAACCGCCGAGACGAGGGCGATCTCCTGCCGGTTTTGATCCGCCTGGACCGTCAAGGTAGCCCAAAGACCACGGCGCGAGAGGAATAACTCTACCGCATGGTGTTCTTCGTCCACTTTGAGATCCGCTGCCAGCTCCATGGCCGCTCCCGAAACATTATCACTCCAGCGTCCGAATGTTCTGGCCTCTTCGATTTTCTTGGCTACTCCTTCTAACACGGGCTTAATAACTGTCTGGACCCTTTTTGAGAACTCCGCCAGGAATCCAATTTGTTGTTGCCTAACTACCTCTGCGGCTTGCCGGGACGTTTCTGCGCGTTGGTTCATCCCAGAGGATTCATTTACTACCTCAGAAATGAGACGTTCCAGGTCTTCCTTCACAGGCTTACCTCCCACCGACTGCGGTTGATTCTCACGGCCGATCCTGACACGGAGATCAAGGGTCCACACACCCGCTAGCTTACCAGCAGATCCATTATCGTCCAGGGCTTCCGGGCGATCCCGGCGGCCATCGCAGGCGTGCAGCGGATCGTGCTGTGCATCCAAGTGAAGTTGTACGCCGCGAAGTGGAGCGCCAGCGCGGCCCGCAGGTTGTCCCGCTTCCGGCTGAAAGCGTTCGTCAGACGGGTGAAGCGGCGCATCTGCATGCGGATGTGCAGGTTCGTCCGCTCGACGTGCGACGTGCAGATCCGCTCCTCTTCCGGCGCTCCGGAGATGACCACCTTCTCCGCCGATATTATCGCGGGGGGCGAGTAGCGGCGCTCTGAATCGGTCGTCTCCGGTCCAAAGACCTTGACGATCTGGCCGTAATCGACTCGCCCACCGAGATGCTCCTCGACGGCGGCGGGATAGGCGTTGAATCCGTCCGTGCTCAACTGGAAGTTGCCGGAGGTGGCGGCGGCCAGCTTCGCGGTGAAGATGGAGGCATCCTCCGAAGTGCGGCGGCCCATGTGGAAGGCGAGCGCCAGCTTCGAGCCCCTCTCCAGCCCCACGAAGGTGTAGGCGTCGCCCATCTCGGGGTCCGTGTTCTTCTTGAGCTTCTTCGTCCGCTCTTTCATGCCCACGAAGCACCAGAGCTCGTCCGCCTGGACGTCCTCGACGGGGACGCGGCGCACCAGCCGGTTCATGAGGGCTTCACACTTCTCCCCGGCCTTCCGGAGGAGCCTGCAAATCGTGTCGCGGTGAACGCCCGAGATGCGCTCCGTCGTGCGGATGGAGGAGCCCTCCGTCAGCAGCTTGAGGCAGAGCTCGGCCTTGTCCATGTCCAGGCGCATGCTCCCGAGGGGCCGCTCCGGGATGATGCCGAACGTCAGCTTGCACGCCTTGCAGTGCCGCCGGGGGTTACCATGGCGGTCCTTGCCCCAACCGATCGTAGGCCCGCCGCAGGTGCGGCAGACCGGGGCGGCGGTGGTATGGTCGAGGGCGTCCATGGCGTTCCGTGACTGACAAGGTTAGTGTATCCAATGGCTACACAAAAGTAAAGGGGGTAGGAGCAACTTTCTGCGCTGGACTTGTGTATCCCTTGGTAGTACGCTACTCGCATGGACAAGTCACCTCCGAAACGCCGCCACTCCGCCGCCCTGCACATCCGCCTGGTGCCCGAGCACGAGGACCTGATCCGGCAAGCCGCCGAGCTGACGGGGACGAGCCTGTCCGACTGGATACGGGACAAGCTCGTCCGCGCCGCCCGGAAGGACATCGCGGAGGCCGCCCGGTATGAGGCGGCGGGGAAGGCTCAGGAGTAGAAGCCCCGTTTGCCAGCGGTAGAGCGGACGGGGGCCGTAGAAGCTGCGCATCGCACACCTCCGGGTCTTGATCCGGGGGGCGTTGCGGCGTAGGATGGCGGTTGTCTAGGACGCCCTTCCTTGAGCCCGCAACGGCCCTCGGATCGGTTAGAGAGCCCCGCTTCGGCGGGGTTTTCGCTTACATGGGCTCCTCCCGCGTGCGGGTGCGCTTCCTTGATTCCACCCAAGCGGCCACGTCTTCCGGCGCATATAGTGCGCGCCGTCCGAACTTGACGAAGCGAGGGCCCTCGCCCGTTCGCCGGTAGGCTTCGAGGGTTCGGGCGGAGAGGCCGCACAGCTCGGCCACTTGGGTTGTATCGAGGAGTCGCGCGTTCATGGGCTCCAAGGTACGAAGGTCTACGCGCGATTGCAACCGCGAAAGTGCGAGGGGAGGCGATTTTGCGGCAGAGTCGAGAGGGTGGGGTAGAATGGGACCGTCAGACGGGGCTGTCAGAGGCTCCGCGCACCCCCAGACCGCCCGGCGCCCGCCGGCCCCTCCAGCACCTACACTGAATTAGGACACGACCCTGGCCAGGTTTGGAACAGACCTGCGGAGGTTTGGTCCAGACCTGCAGAGGTTTACTCCAGACCTGCCGAGGCTTGAGCTTGCCTGGCGAGGTTTGGAACCGGCCCGTGGAGGTCTGCTCCAGACCTGGCGAGGTTTCTTCCAGACCTCCAGAGGTCTGCTCCAGACCCGCGGAGGTCTGGAACGCGCGGGGCGTCCGCGCGCCGCGCAAACCCGTTGGGCCGGTCGGGCTCCGGGGCGGATGCGCTACGATCCGGCGTGGTCGCCCCCAGGCGGCGGCGAGGCGATCCGGGAAAGGACCCATGAATGACGCGATCAGGAGCTGAACGGCCGGCGGCGATCAACAGGAGAGTACTTTGGGCTGTCCTTGCCGCGGCCACGCTTCTCGGCTGGACGCCGAGGACCCAGGCGGGGGAGAAGGCGGCGCCGCTGGTCATCGGCGAGACGTTTACGATCGACTCCAAGATCCTGGGCGAAAGGCGGCGCATCAACGTCTATCCGCCGCCTGGATACGCCGGGTCGCGCGATCCGCGGGTTCCGGTGCTCTACATGCCGGATGGGGGGATGGCCGAGGATTTCCTGCACGTGGCGGGTCTGGTCCAGGTCTCGGTGGGCAATGGGACGATGCGCCCCTTTCTGCTGGTGGGGATCGAGAACACCGAGCGCCGCCGCGACATGACCGGCCCGACCCAGAACGAGGAGGACAAGAAGATCGCCCCCCACGTGGGCGGCTCGGCAGCGTTCCGGCGGTTCCTTCGCGAGGAGCTGATGCCGGAGGTCAAGCGGCGCTATCGCACGACCGACGAGACGGCGATCGTGGGGGAGTCGCTCGCCGGGCTGTTCGTCGTGGAGACGTTCCTGCTGGAGCCCGATCTCTTCGATACCTATATCGCCTTCGATCCGAGCCTCTGGTGGAACCATCAAGGGCTGCTCAAGGGCGCGGCGGAGCGGCTGCGGTCGCGGCCGGGCCTGGAGAAGACGCTCTATTTCGCGAGCAGCAACGAGAAGGGGATCATCGAAGGCACGGAGCGCCTCGCGGAGATCCTGAGCAAGAGCTCGCCGCCCCGGCTCCACTGGCATTACGAGCGGATGCCGGAGGAGACGCATGGGACGATCTATCATCCCGCCGCGCTGAGGGCCTTCCGCGCGGTGCTGGGGCCGCGCTGACCCGCGATGAAAACCGCACTGATCACCGGAGCCTCGAGCGGCATCGGCGCTGATGCCGCCCGCCACCTCTCCGCTCTCGGGTACCGCGTCATCCTCGTCGCCCGTGGCGCGGAAAGGCTTCAACGGGTCGCCGAGAGCATTGGCAGCAGTGCGACGGCTGAGGCGTGCGATGCTTCATCCGGAGCGGAAGCGCTGGCCCTCGCGGACCGGGTACGGCAGACGCATGGAGCTCCCGACGTCATCATAAACTGTGCTGGCGCGGGGCAGTGGAAGCTCATCGAGGACACCACGCCGGACGAGGCGCTCGCGATGCTTCGGGCTCCGTACCTCGCGGCCTTCAACATGACGCACGCCTTCATGCGAGACATGCTGGCGCGTGGCTCCGGCATCCTGATCCATGTCAATTCACCGGCGTCCGTTTTCCCCTGGCCTTCGGCGGCCGGCTACACGGCGGCCCGCTGGGCACTCCGCGGTTTGCACGAGTCTCTGTGTCAAGACCTGGCGGGCACGGGCGTAAGGAGCTGCCATCTGGTGCTCGGACGGGTGGACAGCCCGTACTTCGAGCACAATCCGGGCGTGGCCGAGGCCGTGCCCGGGATCGCCCGGATGGTGCGAACGTTAACCACGGAGGAGTGCGGCCGCGTGATCGCCCGGCTGGCCGAGAGCCCCAGGCGCGAGCTTCTGTACCCCTTCATGCTGCGGCTCTTCGGCTGGAGCTATCGGCTTATGCCGGGGCTTGTGAGCTGGTCGCTGTGGCGGACGAGCCCCAAGCGCCGGCGGCCGCGCTCTTAGGGATCGCCCATGTTCGCCGGCAGCCACCAGATTCAGGTCCAGGACGAGGCCAGGGGCCTCTCCTTTCCGGTCCTGATCCTCTACCCGACCGAGACCCCTTCGGCGCCCACTCCGTTCGGTCCCTATCCGTTCGACGTCAGCCCGGAGGCTCCGGTCGCGGAAGGCCGGTTCCCGCTGGTCGTGGTCTCTCATGGCAGCGGCGGCTCGCCTTTCGTCTATCGAACGATCACCACTCATCTGGCGCGGAACGGCTACGTCGTCGCTCACCTGGAGCATCCGGGAAACAGCCGCAACGACAACTCCCTGGAAGGCACCTACGAGAACCTGGTGCGCCGTCCACGGCACGTCCGGCTCACGATCGACGCCGTCTCTCAGACTCTCGGCGCTCCCGTGCAGCAGGACAACGTGGCGGTTATGGGGCACTCCATGGGCGGCTACACCGCTCTGGCCGTGGCGGGTGGCATCCCCTGGACCAAGGATCGGGAGAGGGTGGACGTGGTGCCGGACCCGCGCGTCCGGGCCCTGGTGTTGATGGCGCCGGGCACGGCCTTTTTCTTTCCCCCGGATTCGCTGCGGGACGTCACAGTCCCGATCCTGATGCTCACCGCCGAGCACGATCCGGTGACTCCGCGCTGGCAGGCGGAGCTCCTGTTGGAGCGTATTCCGGATCGATCCCAGGTCACCTGGAGAGAGATCGAGAACGCCGGGCATTTCGCGTTTTTGAGCCCGTTTCCATCCCAGATGAGAAATTCGGGCTTTCTCCCCTCCACGGACCCCGAGGGCTTCGACCGCGAGAAGCTCCATGAGCGGCTCCCTGGGGAGATTCTCGAATTTCTCGATGGGACGTTGAAGCCGTGACGCGCCTCGCCCTCTTCGATCTCGACGGCACGCTCACCGATACGAACGCAGTCGACGGAGAGTGCTATCTGGAGGCGATGTCCTCGGAGCTCGGCTGCGCCCTGAATCCCGATTGGACCACCTATCGGCATTGCACCGATGCCGGAATCGCTCACGAGTCATTGTCCAATTTTTTCGGCCGGCCGCCGAGCCCTCAGGAGATCGATCGTCTGCGCGGCCGGTTCGTGGCGCTGCTGGAGGCGCGGTTGGCCGAAGATCCCTCCCGGTTCTCGGCGATGCCGGGAGCTGCCGCGCTGTTGTCGCGGCTCCAGGAGGAGGGCTGGCATCTGTGCATCGCCACCGGAGGCTGGTCGACCTCGGCGGAGCTCAAGCGGCGGGCGGCCGGCCTTCCGGATACGGTGTCGATCTTCTCTTCGGATCTCCATCACACCCGGGAAGGAATCCTTGAGATCGCCATCCGCCGCATGCGGGAAGGGAACGGCGTCCCCTCGTACGATCCCATCATCAGCCTGGGAGACGGCGTCTGGGACGTGACGGCCGCCGCCGCCCTGCGGTTGCCGTTCGTCGGCGTGGGCCGCGGCGCGCGGGCAGACCGTCTCCGCGAGGCGGGAGCCCGGGCGGTGCTGAGCGATTTCGCCAACCTCGCGGACGCCTTGGAGACGATCGCGTCCGCCGGGCCGCCGGTGCGCGGCCCCCGTATCGCAGGCAAAGAGCCGTGATGGAGCGATAACCGCCGGAGGTACCAGGCCCTGATTCTTTCGGGGCCTCAGATCCCGATCTGGAACTTGACCGTTAATACGTAATAGACGGTAACCGGTTTGCCGTCGAGGGTTGCCGGCTTGAATTTCCACCTCTTCACCGCCTTCACGGCAGACTCGGTGAGCCCGTAGGGCTGTTCTTTGAGCACTCTGACGGAGCTGACGTTTCCCTGGGTATCGATGGTGGCCTCGACGATCACAGTGCCGTAGAAGCCAGGGTGCTGGCGAGCCTCCCAAGGCGTCTCGGGTTTGACCGTATGGAGGACTTGCGGCCGGCTGAGTCTGCTTTCGAGCTCGCCTTGGATCCGCAACGGCATGTTTGGATCGAGACGGAGGAGCCGCCGTGCATCCTCCTCGGAGCCTTCAGAGAGCACGCCGGAGAGGACCTCTTGCCGGATCTCGTCTTCGGTCATGCCCTGCTTCCGCAGGGATTGGAGGACCTCCGCCGCCTCCTGGTCGCGGTGAGCCGCGAGCAGGGCGTGTACCAGGGTCGTGGCGGCCTTGGTGCGCTCGCCGGGGGTCGCCGCGACCGCCAGCGCCAGGCGCGCCGCGGCGAGGGACTTCTCCTCGTCCTTGGCCTGTGCGTAGCAGCCGGACAGCCCGATCAGGCTGGGCGAGGACTTGCCCTGCGCCAACTCGTGGGCCCGTTGATAAGCCTCACACGCTGCCCGGTAATTTCCCGCGGAGTAGAGCTTCTGGGCCTTTTCGAGCTCCTCCTGGACGTCGGTCTGGACGTCCGCGCGGGCCCGCCCCGGGGCGAGCGCCGTCATCGCGAGGAGGACGGCGAGCAGGGAAGCGAGACGGAAGCGGGTGCTTTTGGTCATTGAGGTCCTCCCTCACCTGATGGCGTTTTGGGCGAAGGCATTTCAAGCCTACACGCCTATAATCGCCGACGGACAGGCCAAGGCTCAAGGAGGATCGCATGGAATGCATCGACATCAGCGGCGGTGGATCCAAAGGACCCCAAAACTACATCTTCGGCTATGGATCACTCATCGAGGACGAATCGCGGCGGCGGACCACCCCCTCGGCGGTCGACGCCTGGCCCGCGCGGGTCCAGGGCATTCGCCGCGGCTGGTGGGCGCGCGGCGCGGCGAGCGGCCTGACCACGACCTATCTCGGGGCCATCGATGATCCCGGAGCGGTGTGCAACGGCGTGATCTACAGAGTCTCCGCCGAGGAGCTCGCCGCGACCGACCGCCGCGAGAGCGCCGGCTATCAGCGCTGCCGTATCGACACCGCGAAGATCGAGATGCTCGACGGCCGGAAGGAGCCGCTCGACGGGCTGGTGTGGGCCTATATCAACCTGATTCCGCCGGACAAGATCGGCGACAATCTGGCCACGCCTCAATTTCCGATCGTTCAATCCTACGTGGACATCTGCATCCACGGTTGCCTGGAGGTCGAGGGGAAGTATCCCACCGCGGCCGGTTTCACGCAGGATTTCATCGCCACCACCGACCAGTGGAATCGCTACTGGGTCAACGACCGGCTCTACCCCCGGCGCCCTTTCATCTTCCAGCCGGCCTCCGGGCAGATCGACGCCGCTCTCCAGAGCGCGCCCAGGACGGCCGACCTGTTCTACGAGGTGGAGATCGAGCCCGCCAGTTGGGAGGACCGCAAGCCGGTGCGGCCCAGGTAGGGCCGGCTGATTAGGCTCGTTACGGGGGATCTCCTTGTCCCGCGGCCCTGGAACCGATATTGTACCCATCCCTTCAAGGAGATCCGCGTGAAAGCCCGCCTTGTCCCGATCCTGTTGCTCGCCCTGGCTTCCTCTCTCCCTGTCTTCGCCCAGCAGCCGCCGCCTCCGGCTCCCGCCGCCGCGCCGCCGGCCGTTGAAAGCTCCTGGGCTCCGGACGTGCCGGAGCCGGGGAGCGTCGAGAAGATCAAGGAGTACACCACCGCTCCCGAATATCTCGCCGAGTCGGTCTCCTATGTGCCGGATTCGGCGACGGTGCCGTCGCCCACCAAGGTGCTGGGGCATCTCGTGGGCGCTCCGGACGAGCTGTCCCGCGTGGCGGACGTCCACGGCTACTTCCGCAAGCTGGCGGCGGCCACCGACCGCGTCCGGGTCGAGGTCATCGGCACCAGCGAGGAGGGGCGGGAGATGATCGTGGCCTTCGTCTCCGACGCGGAAAACCTGGCCGCGCTCGACCGCTACAAGGACATCACGGCCCGCCTGGCCGACCCCCGGCGCACCTCGCGCGACGAGGCCCGGCGCCTGGCGGGGGAGGGGAAGGTCTTCTACTGGTTGACCGGCGGCCTCCACTCGGCCGAGACCGGCAGCCCCGAGATGCTGATGGAGCTGGCCTACCGGCTGGCCGTCTCCGAGAAGCCGGAGATCCAGGCGATCCGCAAGAATGCGATCGTGATGATCACCCCGGTCACCGAGCCGGACGGCCGCGACCGGATGGTGGACTGGTACTACCGCAATGTGCGCGGGCGCAAGGGCTCGTACGAGGAGATCGGCGACATCCTCTCGCCGCCGTACTGGGGGCACTACGTGCTCCACGACAACAACCGGGACGGCATGCAGGTCACCCAGGCGCTGACCCGCGCCGTCCACGAGACCTTCTACGCCTTCCATCCGCAGGTGATGCACGACCTGCACGAGTCGATCCCGCTGCTCTACATCATGACCGGCTTCGGGCCGTACAACAAAGCGATCGATCCGGTGACGATCGACGAGTGGACGCAATTCGGCTATCACGAGGCCGGCGACCTCGCCGCCCAGGGGCTCCCCGGCGTCTTCACCTGGGCCTTCTTCGACGGCTGGTGGCCGGGCTACCTCAACTCAGTGGCCAACGAGCACCACTCGGTGGGGCGCTTCTATGAGACGTTCGGCAACGCCACGGCCGGCACCTACGACCGCGACCTCTCGCACGACCGCTTCGCCGGCAAGCCGGTGACCGACGTCCAGTGGTACCGCCTGACGCCGCCCAAGAAGAAGCTCCGCTGGTCGCTGCGCAACAACACGAACTACATGGAGGCGGGGGTCCTCTCGGCGCTCCAGTACGCCTCGCTGCACCGCGAGGAGATGCTCCTCGACTTCTGGACCAAGGGGAGCCGGGCGCTCCAGAAGGGGCGCACCGAGGCCCCCTACGCCTGGGTCCTGCCGGCGGACCAGCGCGATCCGGCCCGCCTAGCTTATCTGATCAACCAGCTCCGCCAGCACCGGATCGAGGTCCACCGCCTGACCGCCGAGACGAAGCTCGGCGCCAAGACCTGGCCGGCCGGGACCTACGTGGTGCGCATGGACCAGCCCTACGGCCCCTTCGCCAACAACCTGCTGGAGGAGCAGAGGTTTCCGCCCGACGAGGCCAATCCGCCGTACGACGACGTGGCCTGGACCTGGCCGCTGCTCTACGGCGTGACGGCGGAATCGGTGGCGGACAGGAAGGTCCTCGACGCCGCCATGGAGCCGGTAGCCTCGAACCTGGCCGCGGAGGGGACGGTCGGTGGCGCCGGGGAGGTCTTCCTGCTGCGCGACACCGGCCAGACGGCGTTCCTGGAGGCGCGGGTCCTCCTCGGTACGAATCAAGTCGATGCCGCCGAGGTGGCCTTCGCGGCGGGGGGAGTCAATTATCCACCGGGAAGCTGGATCGTCCAGGCGCCGCGCGCGGCGGTGGAGGAGGTGGCGCGCCGCACCGGTCTCGCGTTCACCGCGGCGGCCACGGTCCCGGACGTGAAGCGGCATCTGATCGACCTGCCGCGCCTGGCGGTGCTGCACAACTGGATCGACACCCAGGACGCCGGCTGGGTCCGCTATACCTTCGACCGCGCCAAGATCCCCTACACGTCGATCAACGACGACGATCTCAAGCGGGGGAATCTGGCCGAGCGTTTCGACGTGATCCTCTTTCCCACCACCGGCGGCAGCCTGACCGATCTCGTGCACGGCATCGATCCGAAATTCAGCCCGCTGCCGTTCACCAGGACGCCGGAGTTTCCCAGCCAGGGCATCCCGGACGCCTCGGAGGACATCACCGGCGGCATGGGCTTTACGGGGCTGCTCAATCTCAACCAGTTCGTCCAGGGGGGCGGCGTGCTGATCGCTCTCGGGAGCGCCGGGAGGCTGCCGGTCGAGGGGGGGATGGTGCGCCAGGCCTTCGCCGTGCAGGGGGGCTTCAACACACCCGGCTCGGAGCTGCGCGCCAAGGTGGTGCGGCCCGAGCATCCGATCGTCTACGGGTATGAGGAGCTGACTCACGTCTTCCGCGGCAACGGCCCGATCTACGACGTGCCGAAATCGGAGCGTGCGCGGGTGGTGTTGCAGTTCGGCACCAAGCGGCCGGAGGGCGAGGAGGAGGAGGCGGCGGCCAAGAAGAAGGATTCCTCCGGGATCGAGGTGGAGGATCTCGACGCGCCGGCCACGCCGGCAATCCCGCCCAAGCCGAAGCCGGAGGAGAAGAAGGAGGACAACCGGCTGGTGCTCTCGGGCTTCGTCAAGGGGGAGGAGATGGTGAACGGCAAGCCGGCGATCCTCGATCTCCCGGCGGGCAAGGGGCGGGTGATCCTGTTCGCCTTCGATCCGCTCCACCGCTTCCTCAACCTCGCGGATTTCCGGTTCGTCTACAACGCCGTGTTGAACTGGAACGATTTTCCCCGGTGAAGCGCGCGGTGAGCGAGCCCGCAGAGAGCGCCGACCGGACCACTCCTCAGGAGCCGCCGCGGCCTCCGGAGCGCCGCCCCCGCTCGCGCGCCGGGGCGGCGAGCGTCTTCGCCGGCATCCTGTCCAGCCGGCTGATGGGTCTCGTGCGCGAGGGGGCCTTCGCGCGCTATTTCGGTGTCGGCCCGCACCAGGATGCGTGGACCGCCGCCATGCGCGTCCCCAACGTGCTCCAGAACCTCTTGGGGGAAGGGGCGCTGTCGGCGTCGTTCATCCCCATCTACAGCGGCCTGCTGGAGGAGGGGAGGGACGAGGAGGCCGGGCGCTTCGCGGGCGCCATCTTCGGCCTCATGATGGCCGCGGCGGCCGGCTGCGCCCTGCTCGGCATCCTGCTCGCCAAGCCGATCGTGGTGCTGCTCGCGCCGGGCTTCCTGCGCGACGCCGCGGCCGTGGCCGCGGGGCACATGACGGTCGACCGCTTCGCCCTGTCGGTGACCGGCATCCGCATCCTCTTCCCGATGACCGGCCTGCTGGTGCTGTCGGTCTGGGCGCTGGCGATCCTGAACAGCAACCGGCGGTTCTTCCTGCCCTATTTCGCGCCGGTGCTGTGGAACTCGGCGATGATCGCGGCGCTGGTCTTCGTGGGGCACCGGCTGGGCGACACGCGCGGCCCCGCGGAGCAGGTCCAGCTCTTCAAGGCGGCCTGCTGGGGGGGATTCGCCGGCGGCCTGTTGCAGTTCGGCGTGCAACTCCCCCTGGTGCTGAGCATCCTGCGGGGATTCCGGCCGTCGCTCTCGCTGAGCGTGCCGGGGGTGCGGGAGGCGCTGGCGGCGTGGTGGCCGGCGGTGGCCGGGCGCGGCGTGGTGCAGCTCGCCGGCTACATCGACCTCTTCCTCGCCACCTCGCTCTCCACCGGCTCGGCCTCGGCGGACCGCTTCGCGCAGCTCTTCTATCTGCTGCCGATCAGCCTGTTCGGCATCTCGGTGGCGGCCTCGGAGCTGCCGGAGATGTCGCGCCTGCGGGGAGAGGGGGCGGCCCCGGCGCTGCTCGCCCGCGTCCGCCGGGCGCTGCGCTACGTGGCCTTCCTCAACATCCCCACGGTGATCGGCTATCTCGCCTTCGGCTTTCTGGTGGTGGGCTTCTACCGCGGGGGAAATTTCAGCGTGGCGGACAACTGGCTGGTCTATCTGGTGCTCTGCGGCTACTCGACGGGCATCCTCGCCACCACCACCTCGCGGCTGCTCCAGAACACCTTCTACGCCCTGGGGGACACCCGCTCGCCGGCCCGCATCGCGGCGATCCGGGTGGGGACGTCGGCGCTGGTGGCCATCCCGCTGATGTTCTTCCTCGACCGTTTCCGGCTCGATTCGCTGGTCGGGCCGCTCCCCGGGCGGACGCTCTACCTCGGCTCGCTCGGCCTCGCCTTCGCCTCGGGCTTCGGCGCCTGGATGGAGCTCTACCAGCTCCGCGCGGCGCTCAAGCGGCGGCTGCCGGAATTCGCCCTTCCCTGGCGGGACGACTCCCGCATGGCGCTGCTGGCCCTCGCCGCCACCCTCCCCGGCGCGCTGGTCTGGTGGCTGCTGCCGCCGGGCCTGCGGCCGATCCTCAAGGCCGTGCTGGTGCTGGGAACGTACGGGCTGGCGTATCTGGCCTTCGCCAAGCTGGCGCGGCTGGAGGAGGTGGAGTCGCTGCTGGCGGGGGTGCGGCGGCGGCTGAGGCGTTGAGGCCCCCTCCCCGAACCCTCACCCTGGCCCTCTCCCGTCCTCTCCCACCCTCCCTCACCGGGAGAGGGGAACCGCCCGCCCCAAGACAGCCCCGAAGGGGTTTTCTCCCTCTTCTCCCGGTGCGGCGCCCCGAACCCTCACCCCCGGCCCCTCTCCCATCCCCTCCCGCCCTCCCTCACTGGGAGAGGGGAGAAGGACCCGTTTCAATCCTGTTTTTGGTCTTTCTCCCTCTTCTC
>Ga0308175_100000695_pt1 | contig 22349 bp, 17 predicted proteins | sample PhyCR1_3_FD_203893 | JGI IMG/M metagenome (GOLD analysis project Ga0308175, IMG submission 203893) | Soil microbial communities from UC Gill Tract Community Farm, Albany, California, United States - DLSLS.C.R1 | ecosystem: Environmental > Terrestrial > Soil > Agricultural land | place: USA...
TCCAGCGCGCCGGCCACGACCTCCATGCCGCTCACCGGCGTCATGTGTAGGTCGACGAGAACGATATCGAAGCGGCTACGCCGCATCATGTCGATGGCCTCGTCGCCTCGGCCCGCCGAGCTGACGTTGTAGCCATCGGCTTGCAGCATGCTGGTGCAGCCATCCCTCAGTGTCCGTTCGTCGTCGACGACGAGGATCCGAATGGTGGGCTTTGCTTCAGGCGGAATGGAGAGCGCGTCGAACGCGCCCCGGGACGCGAGGGTGTCGGACATACCGGAAGAACGAGGGACTCGACCGTGCGTAACCGGATCGGCTGCCAGCATGCCGCATCCAGCTCTTGGCGACGATTGCAACGCGGCAAAGGCAGGTGCAGCCTCTTCGCCACACGCTGTGGCGCGTCCGCTTCCCCGCCCGGTCAATGTGCGGGGCGCCGGAGAAGCGCGCAAGCGTTTGGAAACGGATGGTTTGGCGCTGGTGACGGACTCCACGGCTGGAAGTCGTATCATGGCTGGGAGCCGTAGTATGTTGCTGTTGCAGAGCATCGGTGGGTTCACCGTGTCCGCGGGCAGGGGTCGGACGGCGCCCTGGCATGCCCAGGGTAGGCGTACGATCGAGGTCGGCGCCCTCCTTGCGTTGAGGAGAGCCGTGTGATGCGGCACATTCCGGGAGATCGCCGTAACGCTGGCTGGTTGCCGCGGTTTCGCCCGTCCTATTCGATAGAGACCAGATCCTGATGTCTGCCGATTACCCAGTCGTAGCGTCGCCCGCAGGGCCTCTGACCGGCGCGCACGCTCCTCGCCCCGCGATTTGGGCCCCCGAGCCTCCCGAGGAGTCCACGGAAAGTGCGGCCCCGGTTGCGCGTATTCTGGGAGCGATCCTTCGGTACAAGTGGCTGACCCTCGCTCTGATGGCGCTGGGTGCGGTCCTCGGCGTCGTAGCCACCCGTTTCGTCGAGCCGACGTACGAGGCTCGCGCGAAGATCTGGATCATGTCGGCCAATCCGACCAAGGAGCCAACGGGCCCTATTCGCGCCGACGAGCTCCTGCCCACCACGTCGTGGGTCGAGCTGTTTCAGAGCTTCGCCATCATGGACTCCGTGGTGGCCAAGCGCGGCCTTGCCGCGACGCCCGAGGATCCCAAGGATCGGCCGGCGTTCCTGCGCTTCGCCGTTGCGGAGCGCCCAGTCGTCGGCGACTACCGGCTCACCATCGATTCCAAGGGCAGCCACTTCACCCTCAGCCGGAAGACCGACGGGGCCGTGGTGGACAAGGGCAGCGTTGGTGACTCGATCGGGCGACCTGTCGGGTTCCGTTGGGCACCCGCGCCGCAGGTACTCACTCCCGGCCGGACCATCAACTTCAACGTCGTGACTCCGCGTGACGCTTCGACGAACCTGCTGGCGATGCTGTCCCCGCCGCCGTCACTGCCGCCGAACAGCAACTTCATGAACATCACGCTCGTTGCCTCGGATCCAGTCGAGGCAGCAGCGACGCTCAACACCTGGCTCACCGAATTCGAGTCAACCGCGACCTGGCTCAAGCGCAGAAACGTCGCGGAGTACTCGCGCCTGCTCGAGACGCAGCGGCAATACGCGTCGGACCGCCTGAAGGATGCGGAACTGAAGCTCGAGGGGTTCCGTACCAAGACCATCACCCTGCCTTCCGAGGCGACGGTCGTGAGCCCCGGTCTCGCCGAGACGCGCGACCCGGTTTTCCAGGAGTTCTACAAGAAGCGCATCGAGGCGGGTGACATGCGTCAGTTCGCCGACGCGCTGTCGAACGCACTGCGCGCCGGCCAGGCGACGCCCGAGGCGATCGGAGCGATCCCGGGCCTGCTCACCCAACCCGGCGCCCGGGATCTCACTGTCCTCCTCGACGAGCTGGTGGCCAAGGAGAAGGACCTGCGTGCACAGCAGCAGATCTACACCGACGAGTTCGGGAAGGTGAAGGAGCTGCAGAAGAGCATCACTGAACTCCGCACGCAGAGGATTCCGCAGGCAGGGCGAGCCCTGCTCGCGCAGCTGCAATCGCGCGAGGGACAGCTGAACAGCCAGATCGCCGCGACGTCGGCGGAGATCCAGCGCATTCCGACGCGATCGATCGAGGAGCAGCGGCTGCGTCGTGATCAGGCGATGTACGAGCAGATGTACACGAATCTGTCGGCGCGCTACGCCGACGCGCGGTTGGCCGAGGCCAGCGCGATGCCCGACGTCACGATCCTCGACAAGGCCGCGCCGGCGAATGGTCTCGTGACCTTCCGGAACGCCAAGATCATCGGGACGGCCATCCTGCTCGCACTCGGGCTCGGACTGGGGCTGTCCGTGATGCTCGACCGTTTCGACTTCAAGTTCCGGCATCTGTCGCAGGTCTCGAGCGAGCTGGGTCTCGGTGTGCTCGGCACGGTGCCGAAGATCGCCCAGCCGCCTCGCCGCGCGAAGCCGGAAGATGCGGCGGAAGTCATCGAGTCGTTCCGCGGAATCCGCCTCCGCCTGCAGTACGCCTACTCGACCAATCAACCACTCGTCTGCGGCGTGACGAGCCCCGAGCAGGGCGACGGCAAGTCACTCGTCGCCTCGAATCTCGCCCTCGCCTTCGCCGAAGCCGGCTATCGCACGTTACTGATCGATGCGGATACCCGGCGGGGCGCGCTCCACGAGGTGTTCGCGGCGCAGCGCAGGCCGGGCCTGATCGAAGTGCTGTCAGGTGAGGTGCCGCGCGCTGAAGCGTTGCACGCGACGTCACAGGAGCGCCTGATGCTCCTGCCGTGCGGTGGCCGGAGGACGACGAATCCCGAGCTGATCGCGAGCGCGGCACTCCCGCAACTGCTCAGCGAGTTCGTGCGGGAGTTCTCGGTGATCATCGTCGACGGCCCGCCGCTCTCCGCAGGCATCGACGCCTTCGCGATCGGTGCGGCGTGCGAGAACACCGTGATGATCCTGCGTCACGGCAAGACCGACATGCGCATGGCCCGCACGAAGCTGGGCCTGTTGCGCCGACTTCCGCTGCGCACCGTCGGCGTGGTCCTGAACGACGTGAAGTCGATGGGCGACTACAAGTACTACGGCTACGACGCGACGTACCGTGCCCTGCCCGAGGAGCGCGCGGTGGCCACGGTCGGTTCCTGATCGTAGGCCTGCTCGAGCAACGACGAAGGGGCGACGGATCGATCCGTCGCCCCTTCGTCGTTCATCCGAGAGCGTGAATCCCGGGGGCCAGACGCTCCGAGGACTTTGGTCCTACGGAGCCGGCAGCGCTAAGCCGGCGGCGCCGGCGCGTATTCCGGTGCCGGGTAGTCGGCGAGGCCCCGGTGCGAGTGCAGTGAGGAGGACGCGCGCTCGAGCATCTCGAGCACATGAATCGACGCCTCGGAGTAGTCGGGAACGGCGAAGAAGCTCGCACGCACGCGGAAGGCGCGAGTGCCGCGTCCCACGGGAACCAGGATGCTCTCGAGCGCTCGTTGGAGACGTTCCATCAGCCGCTCCGCCCCTTCGGGGGTCGTCGCGGGCGCGATGACGGCGAATTCGCCGCGACCGAGGTGACCAATCACGTCCGACGCGCGCGCCGTACGGGCGAGCGCCACGCCGAGATGCTCGCCCACACCCTTGGCGAGGGTCTCCGCGGATTCACCGACATGCAGATCGTCATCGAGGATGGGGGCGAGCGCGACGCAGGCCATCGCTCCGCGGACTCGAAGGGCCTCGGCCCCCGTTTCTCGGGCCCGTCGCGCCATGCCGCGGAAGTTGTAGAGGCCCGTTGCCTCGTCGAGCAGACTCTCTTCCTGGGCGCGGTCGGCTTCCCGCTTCGAGCGAACGAAGGTGTCGAGACGGAGGACCAGAATGTCCCCGTCCACCGGCTGCGGACAGAAATCCCACGCGCCGGCGGCGAAGGCGGCGAGGCTGCTCGCCCGGGTCGCCTGCACCGACGTCGTGATCACGACCGGCGTGCTGGCGGAGATGATCCGCTGCTCGCGCAGCTGCCGACAGAGCGTTACGCCGTCGATATCAGGCAGTCGCGTATCGAGGATGAGCGCATCCAGATGGGTATTGCGCGCAGTCTCCAACACCTGATGGCCGGTGTGAGCTCGTACCACAGCGTAGCCGCGCGGACCGATGATGGTCTCGAGCGAGCGTCCGGACCACTCCTGGTCGCTGGCGATCAGGACGAGAGGGGGAGTGGAGTCCAACTCGGGCATTACACCCTCGGTGCATGAAGGTCGCATGCCGCATCTCGAGAATCGGATGCAGATCGCGGTCGGATCGACACTGGTCGAGGTCCGACACCCGCGCGTGCATGCATGTTGTATGCGGACAACGCGCAAAACCTAACGTATTGAAACGGTTACAGATACGAGGAAGGAGCGTGACTTGCCCACGCGACGTTGCAGCGACGACCCTACAACAAAGCGGAAGAATCGCGACAGGACCGGTAATTGCTTTGTCCCTTGCGAGCCGGTGATTACACTCGGGTTCGTGTTGTCGATGAACACCCTTATGTAGGCGACCCGCTACACTTTCGGTGACCCGTCTTCCGTCACGGAAATGAGTGACTCTCTAACCGCTTGTCACACCGACACTTGATCAATCGCTTCCGAGCAGGCCTCCTGAGCATGGCGAGTGCATCCGTGCCCGGCATGTTCTCTACCTCGACGCATATCGGGCAATTCGGGTCACGTTCGGTCATCCGAGGTGCCATGGCAGGTGCGTTAATTCTTCTGGGTGGGCTGAGCCCCGCAGGGGCGCAGGGGCGAGCCGCGGGTTACGAGACCATGCAGCCCATGGCGACCCGCAGCGACCTGACCGCGTTGGCCGACCGGCTTTCGCGCGGCTCGGCAAGCGATCGGGCCCGGGCCACTGAGCTTCGTGCTCGACTGACCGAGGGGGACTTCCACCCTGGTGACCGAATCGGGCTGGTGATCGAGGGGAGCGTCACGCAGAGCGACACCCTTCCCGTGACCGCCGGATCCAAGGTCATCGTGAAAGACATCGGGGAGGTGCCGCTCGCCGGCGTCCTCCGCTCAGAGCTGCAGGACAAGATGGCGGCTGTGGTCGCCAAGTACATCAAGGATTCTCGAGTCCGCGCCACGCCGCTGGTGCGACTTTCGGTCCTCGGACCGGTGGGGAAGCCGGGCTTCTACTTCATGCCGCCGGACATTCCGCTGAGTGAAGCGGTGATGCGTGCCGGGGGGCCAATGGGCACCGCGGACCTCGGCAAGACCAAGATTCGGCGGGGGTCGGCGGAGTTGTACGATTCTCGCAATACGCAGTCTGCCTTCAACCAAGGACTCACGCTCGATCAACTGTCCCTCCGGGATGGTGATTCGATCGAGGTCGGGACCCAATCGCAGCGCGGATTGGCCCAGATCGTTCCTCTCGTAGGGTTGGCGACTTCTCTTCTCTGGGCAATCTCGTATGGCTTCTCGCGGCGCTGATCCGAGTTCAATCGTCACCGGTTCGTTTCCCGTATTCGACGAACCGATTGCGGCAACGCCGGCCGAATCGCTCAGTCGCCCGGCCGAGAGTCGCCTGCGCGCGATTCTGACGTCGGATCGTCTCAATCGCGCCGTCAACTTCTCGATCGCCTTCATCGGGCTGGTCGTTCTCTCTCCGCTTCTGCTGCTCCTCGCCATCGCGGTGAAGGTGACTTCGCGCGGTCCGATCATTTATCGGCAGACGCGCGTCGGGGTGGACCGTCGTCGCGCGGGTGACCGGCGCGGAGTCGGGGAGCGGCGCGCCGCTCGCGCTCGCCTTGGGGACGTGCGCGCAAGCGCCGACGACTCGGCGGCGGGCCTCTCGTTCGTCGAGCGTCGCGGCGTGCAGCGTAAGGGCGATCGGCGTTCCCTCGGGCGGCGCGGTGGCGACCGCCGAGCGGTCGACGTGGGCGGCAGGGCGTTCACGATGTACAAGTTCCGCACGATGACCGTGAACGCGGAGACGAACGGTGCCGTGTGGGCGACGAAGAACGACGCCCGCGTGACGCCCATCGGTGGTATCCTGCGTGGCACCCGGCTCGACGAGATCCCGCAACTGGTGAACGTCATCAAGGGCGACATGAACATCGTCGGCCCACGCCCTGAGCGTCCGAGCATCTTCATGCAGCTGCGCAAGGAGATCGACCGGTATCAGATGCGGCAGCGGGCGAAGCCGGGTATCACGGGCTGGGCGCAGATCAATCAGAACTACGACACGTCGATCGACGACGTGCGGCGCAAGGTCGAATACGATCTCGCGTATATCGAGCGTCGGAGCGTCGTCGAAGACATGCGCATCATGGCGAAGACGCTGCCGGTGATGTTCTTCCGGAAGGGCGCGCACTAGTCAGCCAACCGAATTTCCGCCACACGCAGGAACGCCGCGGGGTCTCCCCGCGGCGTTCCTGCGTTCGTCCCTCAGTGAGGTGCAGCTCGCTCAGCGGTCGGCAGTGACGCCATGCGTCGTATGTGCGCCCAGCTCTCATGCGCGAGAGCGAATACGCCGGCGTACTGCGGGTAGAGCCCGCCCGGACCGCTGGAGATAGAGCGGCAACCCTTCGGGCTACTGCGGTACGCCTTGCTGGAGCCACTCGGGCGACGTGGTGCGCCTTTGGAGTCACGTGGCGTGTTGATGGACGACGGCCGCAAGCCGGCTACAGACCCACCCTCACTGTCCGACTTCCGCGCGCTGGCATCATTCGCCCCTGCAACGAGAAGCGGCTCCGGATCAGTTGCGGATGTAGAAGCCCATGGGGCCCGCGGCGTGAAACGCCGCGGGCCCCATGGGTCATATCGATCCCTACGCGATCAGCGCCGAGCCTAGTTGCAGTGCCCGGGGCCCGTCAGGCCGTTGTTGTAGTCGTCGAGGATGGTCGAAACGCCGGTGATGTCGACGTTCGGGTCTCCCGCGCCGGCCCCGCCGCCAGCGAAGTACGCTGCCGCGGTATCGAGCGCCGTCTGGACGGCAGGCGGAACAGTGGAGCCGCCCTGGATGTTCAACAGCGCCGTGATGTACTGGTGCGCCAGAATGATGTACTGGCTACCCTTGGGCGGCGTGTTGAACAGATCGATGATCGTCTTGCCGCCATCCCACTGGGTGTTCGGCGTGAGGCTGCCAGATGGCCACGAGCTCGTGTGGTTCTTGTACCAGCCCTGCGTGAACGTGCAGTGACCCGGCGGAGGCGCAACCGGCTGATTGTGGTACACGAGCAAGCCGCCGTGGAAGGCATTCACGGGAATGATCTGGCCGTCGGGCACGTCGCTGGTCGGTCCGGTGACGATGTCGGTGGTCGTTCCAGTCTGGAACTGAATCACCGTCTTCTGGACGCTGAGGAGCGAGTACGACGGGTCCGCGACTTCACTGACCGTGACACTCGTCGCCGTGTTGTCGGTCGAGTTGTCGAGTGCGACGACCTTGCACGTGCCGTCCGTGACGCTGATCTGGGTCGGTGCCTGCGCCCCGACCGTGACGCTGAACGTGGCATCCGTACCGTACTTGCAGACCTCGACTTCTCCCTCGTTGGCGACGCCGTCGCCCGCCTGCCCGACCGCCGTCGCGGACGTGAATACGCGGCTCACCGCACCTGGGGCACGGAGCGGCGAGTTGGCATCGCCGGCAGTCCCGGCGCACGCCATGACCAGAGCCAGCGACGCGCCGGCAGCGACGACTGCACCAAGCTTCAGATGTTTCATACGGGTCCTCGAAGAAAAAGGGATGGGGTCGCACCCGCCCCGTCAGCAAACGCGAGACCGATTGGAATTACAGTGTTGGCCGCGCGTACACGGGCTCCCCGAAGCGTCCGAGAGAGAACCGAGCAACCGATGCGTTGCGTGCACGGCGCACACCTGATGCAACGGCGCGGCGACCCGTGGCCAGCGCCGTTCGCACCGGTGCGGGCCGAAACGATTTCCACGTGGCCGTCGGAAACCCGGAAAGCCATTCGTCGGCCGCACCACACGGATGTGTGGCTACCCGTCCCCACAATCTCAGGTGTTGCGCACCGGTCGCGCCGCGATCGGAGGCGCGCCACGGGTTACGCTGGGTCGTGAATCAACCGGCGCGCGGCGATTCCGCGGACTTTCGACGTGATCGGAGTGAACGTCCGGCGTTCCGGCTGCCGCGGATTCAGGCGCGCGCGCGTGCGTCCAGAAGCCTGTCGCGGGCGCGCGCGACGTCGATCGATTCGGCGGCGCTGATCGGAGACTCGCATGCGCCCGTCGTAGCTCGGTAGAAGCGTGCGACGAGCTCGCGCAGGCCCGGATACGCGGATTCTGCGCGCACCGCGCGGCTCGCGAGGTTGGTCGTCGCAGCACCAAGTACGAGCGCGGCCCCGACAAATGGGCGCGAGAGCTTGTCGATCCTCGAGACGTGGCCTCGCTCCAACACGGCGTAGCCATGGTACAGATTGGCTCGAACTGTCCCGCCGTCGCATCGAATGGTGAGCGAGTTCTCGGTCGGCCGAGCGCTCATCGACACCATGATCGAGAGTGACGTCGGTCCGCTCGACGTGGAAGCGCGAATCTCGCCGGCGGTTCCAGGCGCGACGTACCACTCCGACTCGAGCGACCCGGGACCCAGCAGGCGTCGCGCGAGCGCGAGTCCGTGCGGAAGGATGTCACGAGCAACCTGCTCACCCTCGCGACTCTCGCCCTGCTTCGCCCCCGCCGAGCATGCGACCAGCTCGAAATGCCTCACCGATCCCAGCTCGGTGAGCCAGCGAGCGGCGTCGATCACCCCAGGCTGGAAGAGGAATTGATGCACGGGGCAAAGAAGCACGCCCTGCTCCGCCGCTCGCGCGTGCAACCTCTCGACCGTGCCACAGTCGGACGCGAGCGGCTTTTCGACGAGGACGTGCGCACCGGCTGATAACGCCGCACCGGTTACGGCCTCGTGGCTCTCGACCGGAGTACAGACGTGCACGACGCCGACCGCATGTCGTGAGAGCAGGTAACCGACGTCTGTCTCCGCCACCGGTTTGCCAGGAATTCGCGCCGCGAGCCGCTGGGCGCGCCGCACATCGGCGTCGACGACCGCGACGACGCGGCCTCCGGCACGCTGGATCGCGTGTGCGTGCCACCGCCCCATCAGCCCAGCACCGACGACGGCGGCGCGAATGGACGGCGGGGCGGCCGACACGGTCAGACGGTGGCTTCCCGGAGGGCACCCATGTGCATCCCGGACAACCCACGTACTTCGTCGCTGTCGAGCTGGACGCGTTGCCCGATCGTCGCCGAGTGGTACGCTGCCGCGATCACCTCGAGCACGTCGCGGCCGTCCTCGCCGGTGGCGGGGGGCAGCGTTCCCCGTGCGAAGGCCTCGAGCGTGCGCTCGAAGACATTCCGCGTCGCGATCATCCCGGGCTCCTTTGGGTTCCTGCCGAGTGCGCGTCGCTGGTTCCCCGACTCCTCCCAAGCCATGCCGGATACGCCGTAGTCGACCCGGAGGTGCGGACGCGTGCTGCGATGGAGGCCAGCCGTGATGCGTGCGCGTCCACCAAAGGAGGCTCTCAACGAAGCATCCCCGGTCTCGGCACGCACTTCGAAGTACTGCGTCTCGCCCTTGCACAGCCGGTTCTGGATGATCTGGGCGAGCCGCCCGCGACTGAATTCCAGCGTGCAGAGGGCAACAGCGTCGCTCTCGCTCTCGCGCACACCGCAGGTCGAGACGGACGCGTTGACGGAGATGGGGCGCTCGTTGAAGAGCGCCATGAGGAAATCCACCAGGTGGACGCCGGCCTCGTAGAGCGTGCGGCGCAGCATCTGCCCGCGCCAACCCGGCTCCGCCCAGGGCGGCAGGTCCATCAGCTGCCACACCTGCGCGAAGACGACCTGACGCCCGTCACGCGCGGCCGCGTCGCGCAGGGCGCGGAAGATGGGCATCTCCCGAAATTCGTGATTGAGGGCCACGCGACGGTTCGCCGCGTTCGCCGCGGCGATCACGGCGTTCGCCTCGTCGATGCTGGAGGTGAACGGCTTCTCACAGATGACGTGCGCACCAGCCGCGAAGCTGCGCATGCAGTAGTCCGCATGGCTGTCCGGTGGTGTCCCGATGACGACGACGTTCGGCCTGGCTTCACGAAGCATCTCGTCGAACTCCGCGAACACGGGCACCTTCCAGGCGGTTGCCGCGCGCTCCCGGCGGCCCGCGTCGGGATCGACAGCGCCCACCACGGTCGCCGACGTCATTCCAGCAAGCGCTGGGAGGTGCAACGTGTGCCCGGCATTACCGAGTCCGATGACCGCGACGCGAAAGTGGGAGCTGTCCGGCGTGTAGACGGGAGACGGGCCGCGTCGCGAATCGAGAAGAGGGGTCATGATGCGGCCTTCGTCAGGCGATGAGAGCACGCGGCGGGAATCGGGACAGCGATCATGTGCGAAGGCGATATGTGAAGGGAGAGCGCGGGGCCCAGACGAAGAAAGCTAGCTCGCGCCGTCGACGGGAGACGCAAGAGCCGAGGTGATTGCAACACGACGTCGGTGACGCGGAGAGCTCTCAGTTCCGCCGCTCGGAGTTCTTCCCGATCGACGCGTCAGCCTCGAGCAGAGGCACGCCCCAGGACATGAATCGAGCGAGCGCGGGGAGCCGACGCACGGCCTCGTAGATCGGTGCTACGCTGGCGAGCGGACCGGCGCGCGCGCGATCGGCGGCGAGCAGCGCGGCGGGTGCCACACGTACCGAGCCGAAGCCAGCGGCCGATAGGCCACGCCGGACCTCGCGCGGCGAGAGCGGGTGGTGATGCTGATAGCGCTGGCCGGATCGCCAGCGCACGTAGCCGTCAGCCCACCGACGTGGGACGAAGCCGACACCCCAGAGTCCGACGTGCGGCTCCCCGAGCAGCGAATACCGGTTCACCGTGCGCAGATGGAGCGCGCCGCCCGCGCGCAGGACGCGCGCGCTCTCATTGAGCGCGCGCTCCGCATCCAGGCAGTGCTCGAGCGTACCGAGCGAAACGACCCGCGCGAACGATTCCGCCGCGAAGGGCAAGTGCTCCGCGTTGCAGCACACCAGCGGCGCCGAATAGCCGGCGCGCTGAAGCCGACGGCGCGCCACGACGAGCCATCGGAAGGCGATGTCGATACCGACCATCGACAGTCCGCGTCGGGCGCCGGCGAGAACCATATCCGCGGTACCGCATCCGACGTCGAGCCACCATCCGGATGCCGGCGCGTTGGGCAGAACACGCGCGAGCCACTCACTGGCGCGCGGCTCGGCCTCCACGACGAAGCGCGTGAACCGCTCCGCGAGCGCGCGCGGCGTGTCGGGGGTTCTTTCCCAATACGCTCGTACCGTCGTCTCGAAGTCCGCGTCCGCCGTGTCAGCCTCCAGGGCGACGCCCTTGGCGCGGTCCGCCTCGAGATCGATCCACGGATCCGGCTGGAGACGAAAATCGGCAATACCGATGACGACCGGATATCGACGCGCACACGCGACGCACTCGTAGTGCTCGTGAGGCGCGGCGTGATGCTGGAGCGAAGACCGGCATGCAGGGCAGACGAACTGCGGCGCGCCGGTCACTGCCCGGCGGCGTTCGTCTTGGTGACGCTCGGTTTCGCCCATTTGCTCGGGTCGCGCGGGACGGGCGGCCACGCGGCCAGGTTGAGCTCCGAGAATGCTTCGACGGAGGGATCCGGCTTCGGCTCACCGACCAGCAAGGCGAGGAACGCCCCCCACACCACCGAGACCGCGGCGGTCAGGTAATAGATCATGTGCAGCACGACGCCGCAGATGGCGAAGACGATGCCCCGCTTCCGACGGAAGAACGCATAGAGCGGCGTGCCGCGAATGATGACGACGACGAGACAGAGTGCGCCGAGCGTGGCGAGCAGATGGTTCTTGGGCCCCACCGAGAGCGCGAGGAGCAGGAGCCCCAGGCAGACGAAGAACGTGTTGCTCTTCTCCTTTGCGCGGAGGCTGAGGGTCTTCGCCTTGAGCGCCGCCGGACCGAGGAGGGTTCGCTGCTCGGCGAGCAGTCTGGCCCACGGCACGCCGCGGTCCATGAAGTCCGCCTTGAGCATGCTACGGAACGTCCACCGCTTGAGATGGGTGACCTGAATGTCGGGCTGAAGCAGGATGTGATAGCCATGCGCCGACATGCGATAGCCGAGCTCCACATCCTCGATCTGGGGGCGCGAGAACCTCCACTCGTCGTACATGCCGACGGCCACGAATACCGATCGGCGCACGCAGCCGCAGCCGGCCCAGAAGGTCTGGGCATCGCCAGGCTCCTGATCGTGCGTGTAGTGATGCAGCAGGTTGCGATACTGCGACACGACGCCAGCAGCAGCCGGCTCGTCGCAATACGCGCCAAAGACGGCGTCGACATCGGGGCGCGAGGACATCGTGGCGGCGATTCGACTCAGCGTGTCCGGGCGCACGACGACGTCGGCGTCGAGGAACAGGATGCACTCCCCGCGGGCGCGCTCGACGCCGCGATTGCGCGCGTAGCCCGGGCCGCGCGACCGGCCGGGAAGCCGGATCACGAGATCGGCGTACTCGCTCGCGATCGCGGGGGAGTCGTCGGTGCTCCCATCGTCCACGACGATGAGCTCCCAGCTCTCGCGCGGCAACTCGCTGCGGACGATGTTGCCGAGCATGATGGGCAGCACCGACTGCCCGTTCTTCACCGGGACGATGATGGACAGATAGGGCCGCTCGGGCGGGGGGGCCGACGTCATCGCACCAGACTCGCGGTGAGAGTTCCACGCACCGATCGTGCACCGGCCAACACGCCGAGCCGCATCCGGAAACGTCGCGATCCCCACGCTTCGAGCGCGTCGGGAGACCGCAGATAATAGCTGTCGAGCCGGGGCAGCATCGCCGAGTCCTCCTCGGACGCGAGTGCAGCGAGGCGAGTCGTGCACCCGAAGTGAAAGGTGCGAGCCACGACGTCGCGCGCCGCCCGACTCACGGCGCCGTACGGGTAGGCGAATGTCATCGCATCGACGCCGAGCTCACGCGCCAGGCGCTGCTTGGAAGCGACGATCTCGCGCTCGAGGGCGTCACCCTCCACGCCGGTGAGCCTGGGATGCGTGCACGTGTGCGCGCCGAGGGTGACGCCGGCCTCGTGGAGGGCTCCGAGCTGTTCCCAGTCGAGCAGCGGCTGGACGGGGATGCCGGCATCCTGTCGTCCGTGCCAGACATTCGTCGACCCCACGGCGTCGGTGACGACGAACACGGTCGCCGGAAGACCGCAATCCAGCAGCCGCGGGGCGGCGATGCGGCCGAAGCTGGCGAGACCGTCGTCGAAGGTGATGGCGACGGCATCCTCATCGGAGGACACGCGCGTGATGTCCTCGAGGGGCACCACGCGCACGTGCCCCTGCGCGAGCCACGCAACGTGCCGGCGAAAACTCCGCTCGCTGATGGAGATCACCGATCCCGTCTCGTCGACGGAATGATACGTCAGGATCGCTCTCATACGCGGGCTGCCTCCGCCGATGGCGCGAGCGATGGCGTCGGTGCGACGAAAGGCCGGAAGCGCTGGACGAGCGCGAGGTAGCGTGGAAGGACCGCATCCTCGCTGTACGACTCGCGGAAGAGCTGATACGCCCGCTCACCCATGCGGGCATGACGCGCGTCGTCCGCCAGCATGGTGCGCATGCCTCGCTCGAGCTCGTCCGCGTTGGCGAACGTCAGCCCGGCTCCGCTGTCCTCGACGAGCTCGAGATACGAGCCGAGCTTGCGCGCGAGCACGGGGACACCGCGGCTGTACGCCTCGATGACCGACATGCCGAAGGTCTCGAAGCCGCGGGACGACGCGATCACGGCGCGTGCGCCGGAATAGAGATCGGACAGAACCTCTCCGGTCTGGAACCCGACGAAGCGCACGTGCGGAATCCCCGCGGCGCGGCGCTCGAGTGCGGCGCGCTCGCTGCCATCGCCGGCGATCACGAGATCGGCGTCGCCGAACGTCGCGAACCGGTCGATGACGTCGTCCAGCCCCTTGAGGGACTCGATGCGCCCGACGAAGAGGAAATACGGCCGCGCACCGGTGGCGCGCATCGGCGTGGGGGCGCCGGGGTCTCGCACGAAGCCGGGAATCACTTCCATGTCGCGCGGGAAGCCGAACTCGCGATGCTTCGCGCGACTGAATGCGCTGACCGCGATGAACGCATCCACCTCGTCGAGATGCCGCTCCAGCAATCCGGTATGCCGCCACAGCTGCGGTGGACGTCCATAATGAAGCTGGCAGCGCACGCACTCGCGACCCGTGCACGGTTCGACGCCGTGGCGCCAGAGGACGTGGGTCGGGCAGACGAGCCAGTGCTCGTGCGCGGTGTAGAGCTTGATCGCGTCACCGTAGGCGAGCGCGGCGGGTCCGCCAACGAGCGAGAGGTTGTGGAAGTGGATGACGTCGAACCTTCCCTCTCCGAGGAGCCGCTGGAGGGTCCGTCGATGGACGAGAGGCCGGCCGGTCTGCTGCGTGAGGCCGACCGCGACAGCGCCGAACGCGCTGCGGAGCCGATGGACGACGACGCCATCGTCGGAGCCGGCGGGCGGCGCGTCGTGGCGCCCCGACAGCGTGCGATACGCGTCGTCGTCGCAGATCACGGTCACGTGATGGCCGGCGCGCACGAGCGCACGCGAGAGCGACTGCACCGCCACGGCGTCACCCCCGAAGCTGCGGGGCGGATAGAACGTCGTGACCATGCCGAAGCGGAGCTTCGTCACGTGACGGCGGGCACGGGGGCCGCGCGGCGGCCGATGGCGGCGACGTCGTCGAGCGCGGCGAGCGTCGCTCGGGCGCTCGCTCGCCAGGAGAGCCGCGATGCGCGATCGAGCGCGACGGCTCCCAGGCGATCGCGCTCGCGCGTGTCGAGCAGTGCGCGCATCGCCGACACGAGGGCTGCGGTGTCTCCGGGCGCGACGAAGTATCCCCCGCCCTCCAGCAGCTGCGGCAATGGGCTCGCGGTCGTCGCGATGACTGGTGCGCCACACGCAGCCGCCTCCACCGCGGGCAGGCCGAAGCCCTCGTTCTCCGAGGGGAGCAGTAGTGCCGCCGTTCCGGTGAGCAGGTGTCGCAGCGTCTCATCGGGGAGGAATCCCGTCCACCGGACGAGGTCCGCCGTCCCGGAGTCGGCGATCGCTTCGTGAATTCCCGAACCGACGCCGTGGAAGTTGTCCGCGCTCGTGGTGCCGACGAGGACGAGGTAGGGCGCCGGCCGGCCGGTCTCGTGCGCCTCCGCTACGAGCACCGCGTGCGCGCGCACGACGCGATCGACGTACTTGTGCGGGGTGAACCCACCCACGTAGGTGAACCAGGGCGCGTCGTCAGGAACGCCGGCGTGCCGCGCGACGGCGCGGGCTTCCGTCATCGAGCCCGGGCGAAAGGTCGACGCGGCCGCCTCTCCAGCGACGCGCAGGCGCTCGCGCGACACACCGAGGATCTCCGCGATCTCACTCGCCGCGAAGTCGGACACCGTGAGCACGAGCGTGGCCTGCCAGAGCGCCAGACGCACCTTCGCGTCCCAGAAGAGCCGCGCCCGGCGGGTCGGCATCGTGAGCTCGGGAAAGCGCTCGGTGATCGTGTCGTGAATGGTGACGAGGGCGGGCAGCCCCGGCGGCAATGGGAAATACGTGTACACCGACGGAGACCAGAACACGTCGGGACGATCCCGCCACACCGCGCGAGTGAGCCGCAGCATGTCGACCGGCGAGCGATAGCCGTCCGCCGCGGCAGCGCTCGCGGGCGACACGCTCTGCCGCACGTGGACGACGTCGACGTTCGGCGACGCGAATTCCGCGACGGCGAGTGAGTCACGGTCGCCGTACACGACGAATCGGTGATCGCTCGCCGTCACGAGTGCGCGCAGCAACTCGCGTGTGAAGCGACCGTAACCCCGACCGTTCGCGAGACACGCTCCGTCGACGCCAATGCGCATGGCTAGACCCGATCTGGTCGCAGAGTGAGCGACACCCGACTCAACATACGCGACTGAGGGAGTCGGCCGGTCCCGTCCAGTAGCCGACGACTTCGCCGGCGGTCCACGAGATGATGAAGAGTACCAGCAACGGTATGGACAGAAGAAGCTGCACGCGATAGCGCCGCTTCGCGAGCACGCGGGCAACCGTACGGTACATGAGCAGCGGCGGCAGAGCGAACGCGGCGGCGCCGTACGCGAGCCGCTTCGCGAGCGGCATTCCCTTCACACGCTCCCCCGCGTACGAACGTGCGTAGAGAAACCGCTGGGACAGGTACTCGCCCACCGTGTAGTGCTTCTTGTGCCCGACGCCGATGTCGGGGCGCAACACCATCGGGACGCCGTCGCGATGCATCGCATCATGCAGGTAGTTCTCCCACTTGCCGGCTGCGATCGTGTCACGATAACGAGACAGGAGGGCGCGATCGTACACGATGTTGTTGCCGGGGAGCGAGCTCGTGGGGCCAGCCGGTAACGGCGTGATGCAATGGCTGTACTCGCACAGGAACGCGGCCCAATCCACGACGGACGAGCGCGCGGCGTTGTCGATCGAGCCGCCGACCACGGCGCCCGTTTCTCGCCGTGCGTCGAGCAGGGCGCGCGCCCAACCGGGCGGGACGATGACATGGTCCTCGATGACGGCGATAGCGTCGCCCCTGGCCGCGTCGAACGCCGCCTGGCGCATCTGCGGGATGGTCGTCTCGGGAGAGACGGCGATCACACTCGCCTCCGGGAATCGACGCGCCACCTCGGCGCGAACGCCGTCGCCAAGGCGGTCGACGACCACCATCTCCAGCGACACATCGCTCGACTGCGACTGGAGTGCGGTTAGGCAACCGATCAGATCGCCGAGCCCGTTGACCGAGGGCACGACGACGGAGAGATCAACGGCCATTTCCATTCGGGAGCGGGCGAGCCGGGCCTCGGACGTAACCCACCGCTTCGCCGACGGACCACGCCGTGACGAAGGCGAGTGTGGCCGGCAATGCGCGGAGGAAGGGGCCCCAGCGGGTGGGCGCGGCGGCGCGGGCGACCCGGGTGAGAATGACGATGGGAAGGAGCGGCGTCACCAGCGTGAGCAGCCAGCGCCGCGCCCCGCGCTCCTCGACCAGTCGGGTCCTCGCGTAATCACGACCGTGCTCATAGCGATCGCGCACGAACTCCCAGAACCGGTACGACTTGTTCTGGTACACCGGGGCCGTCTCGACGAAGTGAAGAGAGCTGCCGCGCGCGCGCAGGCGCTCGTGCGCGACGTTCTCCCACTCGCCCGCACTTGCCCAGGCAATGACATCGTCGACGATGGAGCGTCGGTACGCGACGTTCGCACCGGTCAGTTGCATCGACTCGCCGGCGTCGGAGCGCGTCGTCGCGAAGAGACCGTACTCGGAGAAGTATGCGGCCCAGTCGACGGCGCGCGCGCGCTGGGCGTTGTCCATGCCTCCGCCTGCGATCTCAGCGACGTTGTCGACTCCGAGACACAGCTCCTCGACCCAGTGCGGGCCCGGGACGCAGTGGTCCTCGGTGAGCATGACGATGTCGCCCGTGGCCTCACGCATTCCGGCGCCGCGGAGCTCGGGGATGGTGGCGCCCCGCTTGACGGGCACGAGTCGGACCGAGGGATACGCTTCCGCGATGGACTCGAGGCCGGCGGCGTCGTCGTCACGGGCGACGATGAGCTCCGCGCGTGCGCGTTCGCACTGACCGATGAGCGACGCCAGGCAATCGTCGAGCAGAGCGCGCGAGCGGTTCGACGCAACGACGACCGAGACGTGTGGCACGGCGAGCGAAGCGAGCCGAGTCGCGTCGGAGGATCGGGGGGGCGTCGTGATTCGGGTCATGCTGCCCTCAGCGCTTCGCGCATGTTTGTGTCAGCCGTGAACGCTCCGCACGCCTCGCCCGCGGCCCACGCGGCACCGAGGACGAGAAAGGCCCCGAGCGAGGTCACGAAGCGCGAGGCGTGACCCGGCGCGCGAGCGACCCGCCGGGACACCCGCGAGAGCAGCACGAAAGGAACGAGTGGGGCCCCGACGATCATCTGCCATCGCGTTCGGATCCCGCTGCGAACCCGGAACGCTCCGGAATGTCGCCCGTGCGCGAAACGGCGCGCGGCCATCGTCGCGAGTCCGGTGCCGTCGGTGAACCAGGCAGTGGCATCGGACCGCATCGCGAGGGTCCGCCCGAGGGCGCGGAAACCGGCATGGGCCTCGACCTCCCAGAACGGGTCCGCAGCGTCGCTTCGCACGGCACGGAGTGCGGCGTGGTCGTAGGCTGCGTTGTCGCCGGCGATCTCGTGGACCGGCCCGTCCGGCGCGCCCAGCCACGCCGAGTACCGCAGATAGAACGTGGCGCGGCCCGTCGCCGACGTGCCCGGCAGAACGTCCAGCGGGCCACCCACGCCGGCCGCACCGGAGGCGAGCCCGTCGATGAGACAGCGGGCCCAACCGGCGCCGACACGGCACTGGGCGATCGTGAATGCGACAACCCGGCCACGCGCGTCGCGCAGCCCACGCCCCCAGAGAGCGGGCACGAGCGTTCCGGGAGGCATCGGGATGTAGCGTGCCGGTGGAAGTTGCTGCCGGGTCGCATCGCCGCCGGTGGCGGACGCTGCAACGACCAGAATCTCCGCGTCGAGCCCCTCGCAGGCGGACCGAAGCGACGCGAGGCATTCAGGCAGATGATCGTCTGCGTCCAGACTGCCGACGATCACGGTGAGCTCGCAGGTGTCTCGGGCGGGGTTCATCGTGTTGCCAGGCAAGGTATGCCCTGATTCGAGGGGCGCGACGGGCGCCGTGCTGACGTCACGAGTCCAAAGCAAGAAGGAGCGCGCGGCGTCCACGATGCCTAAGTGGTTTCATATCAGAAGTTTGCATGGACTGATGCGGCCAGGTTCGCCTGCTCGACGGCGCGGTATTTGTGCCGTCGTCGCTACACCCCGTTGCGCAGTCGCCGCGGAGCGTTCGGGAGAGAGCGGATCACCCCCGCGTCAACCGCCGCGGCAGCGCAGACATGACAAGGACGCGCAAGCGAACTCGGCGTGTCATTCCCAACTTCTCGAAGGCGCGGGAGTGACTTCCACGCCACGCATAACCCTGCTCCGCGTCAGCAGATGGAAAGTAGTGGGTGCTCGGTCGCAAGAGGTTCGGGGACGGTGACGACACACTAGCTTGCGGGAGCGCCCCGGTTGTCACGGTAACCCGGACCACGGCGCTGGAGTTGCGTAGCGAAGGGTCGCCCAAAGTCGGATTGCGCCGGCGACCTGGTCGCCGGTGCGACTCAGCCTGTTCAGTCGTCTGTCTGAAACACCATCGCGTCCACGAGGCACGCTTGGCAGTCCGATCGTCGGGTGACCCGATACGGGTCGTGTATTGTATCGACAACATGAAGATCGGTGGCACCGAGTTGAACGCGGTCCGAACGGCGGAACGGCTCGATCGATCGCGCTTCGCGCTGTCGGTCGTGTGCATCCACCAGGACGGGCCGCTTCTGGCGCGGTACCAGGACGCGGGAATTCCGGTACATCCCTTTCCGATGAGCAGTCTGCTCGGACCGCAGGCAGTCGGGCAGGCACTCCGGCTGATTCGACTGTTCCGACGCGAGCGGACCGATGTGGTTCATAGTCATGACGCCTACACCAGCGTATTCGCGACCATGTGCGCCCGAGTGGCAGGAGTGCGAGGAGTGATCGCGAGCCGACGCTCGTGGCATTCGCCGCATCTGCAGGGGCGCATCCTTCGCGCGAACCGCGTGGCATATCGATTCTCGGACCGCGTCGTGGGCAACAGTCCCAGCGTCTCGCGTCTCGTACAGGAAGAGGGTGGAGTCCCGGCGTCCCGGATCGTGACGATCCCGAATTTCCTGGACCCGCAGTCGTTCGAGCCACTTCCCGATGCCGCGCGCCGCGCGCTGATGGCCGAGCTGGCGCTGCCCGCGGATGCCTTTGTCGTAGGGATCGTCGCCCGCCTGTCGGCGGTCAAGGATCACGCGACGCTGCTGCGAGCCCTCGCGGAGCTCGCGCCGGCGATTCCGAACCTCCACTGCGTGCTGGTGGGCGACGGGCCCGAGCGCGGCCGGATCCAGGCGCTGGCGCGCGAGCTCCGCATCGATGACCGGGTGCATCTCGCGGGCGAACGCCCGCAGATCCCCAACCTTCATGGGCTGTTCGACGTCTCCGTGCTGTGCTCGACGACGGAGGCGTTCCCGAACTCGGTACTCGAGGCGATGGCCGTCGCTCGTCCGGTGGTCGCGACCGACGTGGGCGGAACGCCGGACGCGGTGCGCGAAGGCATGACCGGCCTCCTCGTCCCGGCTAGCGATCCGTCGCGGCTGGCGGGTGCGATTGCGCGGCTTCACGCCGAGCCGGGGCTTCGGGAGAAGCTGGGCGCGGCAGCGCGCAGTGCGGCGCAGGCGGGATACAGCGCATCGGCGGTGATCAGCCAGGTCGAGGCGCTCTACACGAGCCTCGCCGGGCGGGACGTGGCATGACCGTCCCGAATCGTCCCCCTGGAGCGGGACTGGCGCCGTCGGGCGGGCTCTGGCCGGCACACATACCGCGCCCGCAGGTGGAACCAGCCGGCCCCGCCATTCCACCGGCGCCCGCGGGCACCGGCGGCACCGCGCCAGCGCGCGGGGTGCGCGTGCTGATCGAGGCGTTCCCCGAGCGGCTCCCGTGGCGCGGAGTGAAGTGGTCGATGACGTACGTCGGCTTCCTCGGCTACCTCTTCGCCATCACGACCTACCGGCTGCCGATCGGCAACGCGTCGATGATCATTGGGCTCCTGGGACTGCTCGTGCAGCCGGAGCGAATCCGCGTGCCCGGCATTCTCAAGGGTCTCGCGTTCTTTCTCCTGTGGTGCGTGGTCGGTTACGCGGTCACGGACTTCCCGCAACTGGTGTTCGATCGCCTCCAGCTCGTGGGAAAGCTGTGGCTCGTGGCGCTGGTCGCGGCGAACGCCCTGCGAACGCGCCCGCAGATCCGGTTCGCGATCGTGTTCTGGCTCGGGTGCTTCGCGCTGTATCCGGTGCGTGGCTCGATCTTCAATTACTACCTGTATCACGAGACGGTGGCTGGACGCGCATCCTGGAACTACATCTTCTCGAACCCGAACGACGTCGCCGCCTATTGCGTCCTGCAGCTGTCTCTCGCGCTCGGACTGCTTTCAGTGGAGCGGAAGGGCCCTGTCCGACTGGCGACGATCGCGGGGCTGGCCGTGGTGCCATTCCTCGTGCTGCTGACGAAGTCGCGGGGCGGCTTCCTGGGCATGGCGGTGTTCATCCTCATCGCCCTGCTCGCCCAGCGGAAGCGCGGCAAGGCGATCGTGTCCGTCGCGCTCCTCGCAGGGCTCGTGATCGTGCTCGCGCCGAAGAACGTGCTCGACCGCGTGCGGGGGTTGAAGGAAGTGGACAGCGGCAACCTCCAGCAGGTCGATGAGGAAGGCTCGGCGTTCCAGCGATACGAAATCTGGAAGGTGGCCAGGACGATCATTCGCGAGCACCCGGTGGCGGGAGTCGGACTTGGCGCCTATCCCGCTGCTCACCGGCTCACGTCGACGCGGTCGCAATTCAATCAGACGGCGCACGGCGCACGCGACACACACAGCACGTACCTGAACGTGACGGCCGAGACCGGCCTGGTGGGTGCGGCGATCTACTTCGCCAGCTACCTGTTCGCACTGCTGCGGATCAACGCGGTGCGCAAACGCGCGAAGAAGCTCTTACCGGGGACGTCCCGGATGCTGTTCGCGTACCTGGCCGGCACGATCGGATTCTTCGTGAGCGCACTGTTCGGCTCGATGGCGCACGTCTCCTTTCTCGTCCTGATGGTGATCTTCATGTGGGTGATCGCCGAGGTCGTGGAGCAGGAGCTCGGGGAGATCAAGAAGGGTCGGCTGATCGTCACGCCGGCCGAGCCGCTCGTCCTGCGGCGACTCGTCGCGAGGTAGGCGCAGCATGTGTGGCATCACCGGATTCGCCGGCATGGCCGGACTGCGCGGGCGCGCCGAGGTCCTGCACGATATGTGTTCGGCCATCGTCCACCGCGGTCCCGACGAGGAAGGTCGCTTCGAGTCGCCGGCGGTGTCGCTCGGCATGCGACGTCTCAGCGTGATGGACGTGGCCGCCGGCAAGCAGCCGATGGGAAACGAGGACGGCTCGGTGCAGCTCGTCTTCAATGGGGAGATCTACAACCACCGGGAGCTGCGAGCGGAGCTGATCGGACGGGGACATCGGTTCGCAACGCGAAGCGACACAGAGGTCATCGTCCACCTGTACGAGGAGAAGGGGACGGACGCCGTGCAATCGCTGCGCGGCATGTTCGCCTTCGCGCTGTGGGACGCCACGCGTGCGAAGCTGTTCGTCGCGCGGGACCGTGTCGGCATCAAGCCGTTGTACTACTGGGAGCACGACGGTGGCGTCGCCTTCGCCTCCGAGCTGCGGTCACTGCTGACCCTTCCCTCGTTTCCGCG
>Ga0308175_100000696_pt1 | contig 22336 bp, 25 predicted proteins | sample PhyCR1_3_FD_203893 | JGI IMG/M metagenome (GOLD analysis project Ga0308175, IMG submission 203893) | Soil microbial communities from UC Gill Tract Community Farm, Albany, California, United States - DLSLS.C.R1 | ecosystem: Environmental > Terrestrial > Soil > Agricultural land | place: USA...
GCTCGACCGCGTCATCAAGACCATGCGCGAGACCGGCGCCGACATGAAGACCAAGTACAAGGAGACCTCCCGCGGCGGCCTCGCCATCAACGTGATCGAGTGCTGAGCGGCGGCGGGAGATGGGCTCTGGCCTATTCCTCGTCCTCCGCCTCCACCACCCGGTGCCGCAGGATCCGCCCGGCCCGCTCCAGGGCGAGAGGGCCCGCCGCCTCCAGCAGCTTGGCGATAGCCTCGGGGCTACGGGTGAAGCGCTCCAATACGTTGACCCCGAAGGCCCAGTCCTCGTCGAAGAGGTCGATCCAACCCACCGCCTCGCCCTGGCGCAGCAGCGGGAAGCCGCCGTTCCAGCGCTCCTTGCCAAGCTCGTAGAACGATTCGCGCCCCACGAACGGGCGGACCGCGGCGGCCAGCAGCGCCGTGGAGCGGTCGAGGAAGAGAGCGGCCGGAGAGTCTCCCCAGGCCGGACGCTCGCCCAACCGCCACAGGGCGAAGGCCTCGCGGCCGTCGGACGTGGAGGCGGGCTCGACCCGCCAGGGGCCGGCGACGTCCGCCTCGGCGGCGGAGGCGGGCTCGTCCTCCCGCCGGAAGCGGCGGAGGAACCCGTCCTCGAAGGCGTTGGGGGAGAGGGTGGTAGGATCTTCGGGATCACGCATGGGGGTGACTCCTGTGCGGGGTTGGGTCCGGACGAGTGACGGCTCGTTCCGGGCCGTTGTTTTTTCTGGCCGGCGGAGCCCGCCGGCGGCTCACGACGAAAAAACTTACGCCTTCATTACGCCAATGAGCGTAAACGGATGCCGCGCCGAAGTCAAGCGGTCCGTCAGCGCTCTTCCGCCTCGATCCACTTCCGGGCGCGAGAGGGCCGCCAGGCGGCGAGGCGGTCGAGCAGGAGCTGGGGATCGTCGCCGACGATCGCCATGGAGCGGTGGGTCTCGTTGAGGAAGCGCTCGGCGGTCACGTGGTCGAGGAAGGCGAGCAGGTGGTCGTAGTAGCCGGCGACGTTGAGGAGGCCGCAGGGCTTGGGATGGAAGCCGAGCTGGCTCCAGGTCCACACCTCGAACCACTCCTCCAGCGTGCCGATGCCGCCGGGGAGGGCGAGGAAGCCGTCGCTGAGCTCGGACATCCGCGCCTTGCGCTCGTGCATGGAGCCCACCACCTCGAGCGCGGTCAGGCCATCGTGAGCGAGCTCAAGCGTCGCGAGCGCCTCGGGGATGACGCCGATCACCCTCCCCCCGGCGGCCAGGGCGGCGCCGGCCACCACGCCCATCAGCCCCACCCGGCCGCCGCCGTAGACCAGGGTCATGCCGCGCTCGGCCACGATCCGGCCGAGACGGGCCGCGGCCTCGGCGTAGGCCGGAGAGGCGCCGGGATTGGAGCCGCAGAAGACGCAGAGGCTGTTCAAGGGTTGTCCAAGGACTTACGGCGCCAGCCCCGCGATCTCGATCGCGTTCAGCGCGCCGCCGCGGGTGAGGTTGTCCATCACCGCCCAGAGCCAGAAGCCGCCGGCCGCCTCGTCCTTGCGGACGTTGCCGTAGATCACCTTGTCGCTGGCGGCGGCGTCGATCGGCCCCAGGAGCTTGGGCTTGTCGGCGGCCTCCAGGTGGGGGTGGCCGGCGAGCGCCTTGCGGACCGCCTGGAGCGTGGGGCTCCCGGCGCAGCGCACGTAGAGGCTCGCCGAGACGGAGTGGAAGACCCCGCCCTGGAGGATCTGCAGCGCCAGGGGCATGCCGGGGAGCACCGCCTGGAGCTGCCCCGCCAACGGGTCCGCCGGCAGCGGCACCGGCAGCAGGTTGAAGGAGAGCTGGGCGCCGAAGACCGGCGTCGGGGTCCGCCGGGTCATCGCCACGATCTGCCGCGTCTGCTCGAAGAGCTCCTCCAGGCCGGCGTCGTCGCGCATCGACGCGGGCTGGATCAGCGTGGCGACCGCCTCCTCAGGTCCCAGACCGCGCAGGGCGTGGAGCAGATGGGCGAGCAGCACCACCCCCGGATGGGGGGAGAGCAGCACGCGGCGCCCCGCCGCCGCCTCGTCGTTGACCCCGGCCACCACCGCCTGGCCGTCCCCGGCCGTGGCGTCGAAGGAGAGGAGGACCGCCGTCGTTTCGGGAGGGAGCTCGGCCAGGATCGGCCGGTTGTCCTCCATCGTGCCGCAGAGGAAGGCGGTGGCCACCCCCTGCAGCTTCTCCGGCTCGTAGCGGGTCACCATGGTGGCGGCCCCGGCGACCTCGGTGAGAGTGCCGATCTCGTCCTCGCGGTTGCTCAACAGACGGACGTCCTGGAGCCGATCCAGGGTCTCCCGCAACTCCTTGCCGAGGAGGGTCATGGGGTGCACGATGGCGATGGTGCTCACGGGGCTCCTTCGGTGTGGGAGGCGGTGTCGTCCAGCCGCGGCCCCCGGCGGGGGCGCAGGCGCGCGAACGCGGCGCCCACGGGCCCGGAGAGGGTGTAGAGGAGGGTGATCACCAGCAGGATGGCGCGCGGGATGAACAGCAAGACCAGCAGGATCGCCGCGAACGGCACGAACGCCCGGTAGCTCCAGCGTTTGCGGAGGTCGAGCTTCTTGAAGCTGTTGTAGCGGAACGTCGACACCATCAGCGCGCCGATCAGCAGCAGCGCCATCGCCATCACCACCTGCATCACCACCCGCACGTCCGCCGGATACTCCTTGTACTCCGGGGCGAAGGAGAGCAGGGCGCAGATCGTCAGCGCCGCCCAGGGGGAGGGGAGGCCGACGAACCAGCGGCTGTCCACCACCCGGGTCTGCACGTTGAAGCGGGCGAGCCGGGTCGCCGTGCAGACCATGTAGAAGACGGAGATCAGCCAGGCGTCCTCGTTGAGCTGGCGCAGCCCCCAGAGGTAGGCGAGCATCCCGGGCGCGGCTCCGAAGGTGATGACGTCGGCCAGCGAGTCGTACTCCTTGCCGAACTCGCTCTCAGTGCCGGTCATGCGGGCGATCCGGCCGTCGACGCTGTCGAGGGCCGCCGCCAGGACGATGAACAGGGAGCCCCGGCGGAAATAGCCGTCGAGGCCACAGATGATGGCGTAGAAGCCGAACACCATGTTGCCCATGGTGAACAGGCTCGGCAACAGGTAGGCCCCGCGCCGGATGCCGCGCGCCCGCGGCCGCGCGACGGCGCGGTCACCGGGGCCGTCGATCAATGCCCCTCCCCTGGCATCGCCACCGGGGTGGCGCCGTTCTTCAGTCGGTCTCCCTTCTTCACCAGCACCCGGTAGCTCTCCGGGACCAGCAGGTCCACCCGGGACGAGAACTTGATCAGCCCCATCGACTGCCCGCGATGGACCCGGTCTCCTTCTTTCAAATAGCAGACCACCCGGCGGGCCAGGAGCCCGGCGATCTGCCGCACCCCGATCAGGTCGCCGCCGGGGCGGCGGATCACCGTGAGGTGCTTCTCGTTGACCTCCCCGGCGTCCTCGCGGAAGGCGGCCACCTTGCGGCCGCGGGCATAACGGGAGGCGATCACCTCGCCCGCCGCGGGCACCCGCTGGACGTGGATGTCGAACACCGAGAGGAAGGTGACGATGCGCTGGTGGCGCCCCGGGCCGATCTCCGGGTCCTCGATGGTGTCGATGCGGGTGATCAGGCCGTCGGCGGGGGCCAGCACGTAGCCCGCCTCCCCCTCGTAGCCGCGCTTGGGGTCACGGAAGAAGAGGAGGATCAGGAGGCCGGCGACGAGCGCCGTGGTCCCCCAGCCGGGCCGCCCGAAGTAAAACAGCAGCCCGGCGAGGAACCAGAAGGGGAGGACGAAGGGCCAGCCTTCTTTCGCGAACTTCATCGTTGGGGGCTCCGGTCGTTCTCTTGATCTTGGGGTTCAGGTCTCCACGGAGCCCCGGCGAAGCTTAGGCCGTGACCCTTGTCTCGCGATGCGCTCGCAGGATCTGTTCCATGTGGTCCTTCAGCGCCAGCTTGTGCAGCTTGATCTTCTTCTCTTCGATCTCGTCTTCCTGGGAGAGGAGGGACTTCTGGTTGATCTCCTGAAGCCGCCTCTCGTAAGCCTGGTGCTCCTCATAGAGGCGGCGGAACTCGTCATCCGTCTTGATCAGCTCCGCCTTGAGCTCGTCGTGTTGAGACATACGTCTGCCTCCTTTGCCTGGTCGGAAAGTGTTCGATGAAACGAGGAAAGCGGTCCGTTATGGACCGGTACCTGCGAATGGAAAAAGAGACGAGGGCGGCCGGCGGCGAGCGGGCTCACCGTACGACCGGCTCCGGGACACGGTCACGCCCCAATCCCTCGTGGGTGTGGCTGGCCGTGATGGGAAGAAGTGTCAGCATGCGTGCTGACCCGAGGATAGCACCGGGGTGCGAGGGGATCAAGGCGGGTGGCATCTCACAGCCCCAGCACGAAGATCAGCGCGTCCGTCCCGTCCCGATAATACCCGCGCCGGTGGCCGGTGCAACTGAAGCCCAGGCTCTCGTAGAGGTCGAGGGCGGGCTTGTTGTCCACGCGGACCTCCAGGAAGCAGAGCTGGACGTCCAGCCCGCGCAGGCGCTCCAGGCCTTCCATGAGCAGCGCCCGGGCGAGCCCCTGGCGGCGGGCTTCCGGGTCGACCCCGACGCGCAGGAGCTCCGCCTCTCCCACCGCGTGCCGGAAGGCGGCGTAGGCGTCCGGCGGTCCCCCCCCGGCCCGGGAGGCGACCAGCAGCACGGCGTGGGGGTGGGCCAGCTCGTAGGCGAGCATCTCGCGTGGCCACGGGTCGTGGAACGCGAGCTCCTCCAGTTGGGCGATGCGGTCGAGGTCCGCCTCGCAGGCGGAGCGGACGGCGGGCTCGGGCGCGGTCACGTCAGCGCCGGCACACGGGGTTTGGGTAGGCGCTTTTTGGGGAGAGAAATGGCCGGCGGGCGCGAATAGATCGCCGAGGTGAGGAGCGCCGGGTCCCATACCGTTCCGGGAGAGGCCGCCAGGAGGGCCGCCGCCGGGGCGAGCGGCCCCGGCTCCAGGAGACGCAGGTCCGCGGACCAGCCGGGGATCTCTCGCAGCCGCGACACGCCGAAGCCGGTCACCACCGCCTCCACCCCGCCGGCCAGCCGCGGCAATTCGGGGCCGGGGACCAGCTCCATCTCATCCGTGGGCCGGCCGTCCTCGAAAGCCTGGGCGCTCCAGTCCCCCCGCAGGGCGTCCACGGCGGCGATCACCCGTCCCGCCGTTCCCGCCGAGAGGGCGAGGGCCTGGAGGGAGGGGAGGGCCGTGGCGGGAATCCCCAGCGCCTGATGGAGCCCGAGCGCGGTGGCGAGGCCGATCCGCAATCCGGTGAAGCTCCCGGGGCCCCGCAGCACCGCGATGGAGCTGAGGTCGCCCGTCCCGATCCCCGCCTCGTCGAGCACCTCCCGGACCATCGCCAGCAGCCGCGTGGAGGACCGCTCCTGCTCGACCGCCCGCGACGCCACGACCGCCCCATCCCGCGCCAGGGCCACGCTGACGAGCGGAGAGCCGGTGTCGAGGGCGAGGAGGTGGGTGGGCATGGGGAAGAAATATATCGCGGAGCGGGAGGATCGGGAGGTGAGGCCTCGAAGGGCGGGACGTCCCGAACGTATTTTCCTTCTATGCGCGACGCTATACTCCCCCCCGCATGTCCAGCCTGCCCGTCACGTCCCTGACTCCGATGATGCGCCAGTACCTCGAGGTCAAGGCGCAGCACCCCGACGCCCTCCTGATGTACCGCATGGGCGATTTCTACGAGATGTTCTTCGAGGACGCCCGCCAGGCGGCCCCCATCCTGGAGGTGCAGCTCACCGCGCGCCAGCGGGGGACCGAGAACGAGACCCCCATGTGCGGCGTCCCCCATCACGCCCTGGAGGGGTATCTCGGCAAGCTCCTCGCCGCCGGGCTCAAGGTGGCGATCTGCGACCAGGTGGAGGACCCGGCCCAGGCCAAGGGGCTGGTCAAGCGCGAGGTCACCCGCGTGGTCACCCCCGGCACCGTCTCCGACCCCGGGCTGCTCGAAGGGAAGGAGGAGAGCTTCCTCGCCGGGCTGGTCTGGGGCCGCGAGCCCGCGGACGGCGCGGGCGCCTTCCTCGACCTCTCGACCGGCACCTTCTTCGTCCGCCGCTGGCGCACCCCCGAGGAGGCGGTGGAGGACCTCGCCCTGCTGCGCCCCCGCGAGGTGCTCTTCCATTCCGAGCGCGGTGAGGAGGGGTTCCCAATGGAGATCACGGAGTGGGCCGAGCGCGAGTGCCCCTGCCGCACGCCGCTCGCCGGGGACCGCCTGTTCGATCCTCAGCGGGCCGGCGAGCTGCTGCTCCGGCAATTCGGCGCCGGCACTCTGCGCGGCTTCGGACTGGAGGAGGGGGAGCCGGCGGTCAAGGCCGCGGCGGCGGCGCTCGCCTACGCCCAGGAGACACAGAGGAACGGCCTTGCCCACGTACGCGGGATCGCCGTCCGCGAGGCGGGGGACCGCCTGATCCTCGACACCTCCACCCTCGCCAATCTGGAGGTCTTCGCCGGCCAGCGCGCCTCCGCCGCCGGGACCGGCCGGCGACGGACCACCCTGCTCGCCGTGCTCGACCGCACCGTCACCGCTCCCGGCGGCCGGACCCTCCGCGAGTGGCTCCGCCGCCCCCTGGTCGATCCGCAAGAGATCGCGGAGCGCCATCGGGCCGTGGGGATGCTGGCGGCGGACAACCCCCGGCGGGAGCGGTTGCGCGAGCGGCTGGCCCGCATGGCCGATCCCGAGCGGCTGGTGGCCCGCGCAGTGCTCGGCACCCTCACCCCGCGCGAGGCCGCGGCCCTGCGGGACGCCCTGGCCGAGGCGCCCGCCATCCTGGACGAGCTCGCCTCCTTCACCGCGGCCGATCCGGGCGCCGCGCCCCTCCTCCAGCGGCTGGGCGAGACCGACCCCCTCCCCGAGCTCCACGCGGAGCTGGCGCGCACCCTGGAGGCGGCCCCGGCCCCCAACCTCCAGGACGGTGGGGTGATCGCCGCCGGGGTCGATCCCGACCTCGACCACTACCGCTCGCTCACCCGCGACAGCAAGCGGCACATCCTGGCCCTGGAGGTGAGGGAGCGCGAGCGCACGGGGATCTCCTCGCTGAAGATCCGCTACAACAAGGTCTTCGGCTACTACCTGGAGGTCACGCGGGCGAACCAGGAGCGGGTCCCCGCGGACTACATCCGCAAGCAGACCCTGGTCAACGCCGAGCGCTACGTCACCCCCGAGATCAAGGAGCTGGAGGAGCAGATCCTCTCGGCCGAGGAGCGGCAGATCGCGCTGGAGCAGCGGTTCTTCCGCGAGCTGACCTCGAAGATCGCCGCCGAATCGGCCGGGCTGATCGATCTCGCCGCGGCCGTGGGAGCGCTCGACGCCCTCGCCTCGTTCGCCGAGGTGGCGGCCCGCAACCGCTACGTCCGTCCGAAGATGGGGGAGGCGGGCGCGCCGCTGATCATCCGCGAGGGGCGCCATCCGGTGGTCGAGCAGGCGAGCCGCGACGCCTTCGTGCCCAACGACGCCGAGCTGGACGGCGAGACCGCGCAGATCGTCCTCCTCACCGGCCCCAACATGGGCGGCAAGTCGACCTACCTGCGGCAGGTGGCGCTGATCGTCCTGATGGCCCAGGCCGGGAGCTTCGTGCCGGCCGACGAGGCGGTGATCGGCGTCTGCGACCGCATCTTCACCCGCGTCGGCGCCTCGGACGACCTCGCCCGCGGGGAGTCGACCTTCATGGTGGAGATGATCGAGACGGCGAACATCCTCCGCCACGCGACCGAACGGAGCCTGGTGATCCTGGACGAGGTCGGCCGCGGCACGGCCACCTTCGACGGCCTCTCCCTCGCCTGGGCGATCGTCGAGTACCTCCACGAGCACCGGCGGCCGAAGACCCTCTTCGCTACCCACTACCACGAGCTGACCGAGCTCGCCTCGCTGCTGCCGCGGGTGGTGAACCGGACGATGGCGGTCAAGGAGTGGGAGGAGCGCATCGTCTTCCTCCGCCGGGTGGTGCCGGGGAGCGCGGACAAGTCCTACGGCCTCCACGTGGCGCGGCTGGCCGGGCTCCCGCCGGGGGTGATCGACCGCGCCGGGGAGATCCTGGCGAACCTGGAGTCGCAGGAGTACGACCCCACCGGCAAGCCCCGTCTCGCCCGCGGCAGCGCTCCGAATGCCCTGGAGCCTGGCGAGCCCGCCCAGCTCACCCTCTTCGCGCCCCCCGAGCAGGTCGTGGCCTCGGTGTTGCGGGACGTCGACGTGAATCAGCTCACGCCGCTGGCGGCGCTGAATCTGCTCCACAGCCTGAAGGCGCGGCTGGGAGGGTAGTAAGATCCCCCACCATGAAACCCGCCGATCAGGTCTTCGTGGGCATCCCGGGGCCGGAGCTGGACAAGGTGTCGGCGGAGATCCTCGCCACCCATCAGCCCGGCGGGGTGATCCTGTTCAAGCGCAACGTCGTGGACGAGGAGCAGCTCAACGACCTGGTGACGGCGCTGCGGCGACTCCTCCCCGAGGCGGTGCTGACGATCGACGCCGAGGGGGGGCGGGTGGACCGCCTCAAGGACGTCATGGGGCCGGCACCGGCCGCTTCGTTCCTGGCCTCGAAGTCCCCCAGCTACTCGCTCCAGGCGGGAAACTGGGTGGCCCAGTCGCTGCGGCTGTTCGATCTCGACGTCGATTTCGCGCCGGTGGTCGACCTCGACCGGGGGCTGGAGAACAATGCTCTCGACGGTCGCTATCTGGGCAAGACCCCGAAGGAGGTCATCCCGCGCGCCCAGGCCTTCCTGCGGGGTCTGCATTCCGGCGGTGCGGGCGGTTGCATCAAGCACTTCCCGGGGTTGGGCGGGGCGGGGGAGGACACCCACTACCGCATGTCCGCCGTCTACCTTCCCGCCGAGGAGCTGCGGCCGGACCTGGAGCCGTTCGCCGCCCTGTCGCGTCTCGCGGGGGCGGTGATGGTAGGGCACGCCCTCTATCCCGCCTACGACTCCTCGATGCGGCCGGCGACCCTCTCGCCGGAGGTGATCGGCGGCATCCTCCGCGGGCGCCTGGGCTTCGACGGGCTGGCCTTCAGCGACGACATGGAGATGAAGGCGCTCGACGAATGGGGGGACCTCCCCGAGCGCTGCCAAGCCGCCTTCGCCGCCGGGTGCGACGTGCTCATGGTCTGCCACACCCTGGAGGCCCTCCCCGAGGTCGTGGAGCGGATCGCCCACACCGGCCTGGAAGAGCGGATGGCCGAGGCCAACCGCCGCCTCGACACCTACCGCCAGCGCCTGATCACCCTGCGCTCGGCCCGCGAGTACGTCGATTTCATGCGCAACAATACCCAGGGGGAGCGCTTGGAGCGGGTGCGGCAGGCGCTGGCGCAGATTCAGGAGGGGGCGGGGTAGGGGCTACTCCGGCGGCGCCGCCACCCGCCGCTCCTCCTCGACCGGCCGCGGGAAAGGGTGGGGGTTGGGGCCGATGACGCGGTCCCTCCCCGCGGCCTTCGCCTGGTAGAGGCGCTCGTCGGCGCAGCGGAGGAGGTCGGCCGGGGTCTCGCCGTCGTCCGGCCAGATGGCCACGCCGATGCTCACCGTCACGCTCGCGGGCTTCGCGCGCCCGGGCAGAGCGATCGCCTTCACCGCCACCACCCGGCGGAAACGCTCCAGCAGGTCGGTCGCCCGGCCGCTCATCACCCCGGGAAGGATCAGGGCGAACTCCTCGCCGCCATAGCGCGCCACCACGTCGGTCGCCCGGCAGGAGCCCCGCAGGGTGTGGGCGACCGCGCGCAGGGCCTCGTCCCCGCCGGCGTGGCCGTAGGTGTCGTTGAACTTCTTGAAATGATCGATGTCGAGCATGGCGATGGCGAAGCGGCCGTCCTCGCGGCGGGCGAAGGCCACCTCCCGCTCGAGCTGCTCGTTGAACACGGCGCGGTTGAGCAGCCCGGTGAAGCGGTCGCGGGTGGAGAGCAGGCGCAGCTCGCGCGTGCGCACCACGATCGTCGCCGCGATGAAGGTCGCCCCGGTGAGCTGTGCCAGAGGGGCGAAGGCGGCGGCGTGCGCGTCCCAGCGCCAGTCGGCATAGGCGATCACGGCGGCGTACTGGACCAGGGCCAGGGCTCCGGTGACGATGCAGATCCGCACGTCGTAGCGCAGGCTGGTCGCGGCGATGGCGAGGAAATAGATGGGGAAGAGAACGAGGTTGTTGGTCGCCTCCTCCGGCCGGCCCAGGAAGAGGAAGACGGCGAGCATGGCGCTCACCAGGCTGACGTCGAGGACGCTGCTGACGAAGCCGATCCAGCTCTTCCCCCAGCGGCGGTTGGTGGCCGAGTAGAGGACGAGCGCCAGTAGGAGACCGATGGTCCCCGTGGCGAGCAGGGCCAGGGGATCGTAGACGCCCGGCCTCTGGAGCAGCGCGTCGATCGGGAAGTAGAGCAGGGCGACGACGATCAGCAGACGCACGCCCGCGACCAGCAGCTCGCCGCCGTAGCCGGCGGTCGAGATCTCCGGCTCCGGGGCGCTCCAGACGCGCCGCCACAGGGGCGGCTCGGGCGCGGTCTTCTCCAGCTCACTCATAGCGCGAGGTTTCTCCCGCTCGCTTCCCTGGAACCGACTTATAGACCTACAACGAAATCAGTGAGGGAACTGTAGCACGCCGGGACCCCCTTCAGCCCGTTTCGCGAGAGCCCAGACGCCGTTCGCCCGTGGCGGCGTAGATCCGCTGGGGATCGCCGGGATCAGCGACGCGGGAGGAGGCCCGGCCGGGGAGAAGAGGGCGTGGTTAGCTTGGCTTGTCCAAAGCAGGGCCTTTGGAGCCCCTCTCTCCCGGCCCGGGCGGGTGGAGGGCCGGGAGAGAGGGGTTGGGGAGTGAGGGCCTCAGAACGGAATATCGTCCTCTTCCGGCTCCCCGCCGCCGTACCCCCCCTCGTCGTAGGAGGCGCCGCCGCCGCCGCTGGACGCCTGGGAGGGGGAGGCGGCGTAGCCGCCGCCGGCTCCCGGGGATTCGAAGTCGCCGCCGCGCTGGCTGAGCATCTGGAAGTTTTCGCAGATCACCTCGGTCTTGTAGCGCTTCTCGCCGGTGTTGCGGTCGTCCCAGGAGCGCGTCTGCAGGCGGCCCTCGACGTAGACCTGCTTCCCCTTGGTGAGGTACTGGCCGGCGATCTCCGCCTGCTTGCCCCAGCAGACGACGGTGTGCCACTCGGTCTGCTCCTGCTTCTGGCCGTTCTTGTCGCGCCACCGGCGGCTGGTGGCCAAGGTGAAATTGGCGACCGGCTGCCCCGACGGGGTGGAGCGCACCTCCGGGTCGCGGCCGAGATTGCCGATCAGGATCACTTTGTTGACCATGTATCCGTTTCTCCTCTCGAATCGGTTACGGTATCACAGCGTCCCGCCAACCCAAGAGGGAGCCATGGCGGGCCGGAGAGCGGCCGCACAGGAAAGGGTTTCCCTACTATACGATAAAAAATGCGTCTCGTCATACAGCGGGTGAGCTCGGCGTCGGTGAAAGTCGCGGGAGAGACGGTCGGCGCCATCGGCCGCGGCCTCCTCGTGCTGGTGGGGATCGAGCGGGGGGACCGCCTGGAGACCGCGCGCGCCGCGGCCGAGAAGCTCGCCGGCCTGCGCGTCTTCGAGGACCCGGCGGGCAAGATGAGCCTCGACACCGCCGCCGTGGGAGGCGCCTTCCTGATCGTCTCCCAGTTCACCCTCGCCGGCTCGATCGCCCGCGGCCGCCGCCCCTCCTTCGACGGCGCCGCCCCGCCCGACGAGGCTCAAGCCCTGGTCGAGGCCTTGGTGGAGGACCTCCGCGCCCGCGGCTTCCAGGTGGAGACCGGCCGTTTCCGGGCGAGGATGGAGGTCGCCCTGGTCAACGACGGCCCGGTGACCCTGGTGGCGGATTTCTGAGGGGCCGCGCGGCCTCCTACGGCACCGTCACGTAATCGATCGGCACCGGCATGAAGCAGAGCACGAAGAGCAGGAGGGCCGCCAGGGCGAGGGCGCGCCGTTTGCCGTCGAGCGGCTCGCTCTCATCGTAGACCGGCGGGTGATAGAGGCCGATCACCAGCACGATCAGGCACCAGAGCAGCCAGCCCGGCCAGAAGTAGCCGAGCAGCGCCAGGCCGAGCCAGAGGGGGAGGGCGAGGCGCCGCTGGGCGCGGCCGGTGACGGCGTAGAGGATGTGCCCGCCGTCGAGCTGGCCGAGCGGCAGCAGGTTGAGCGCGGTGGCGAACAGGCCCAGCCAGGCGGCGAGGGCCGTGGGGTGGAGGTTCAGGGTCATCCCCGGCGCCAGCGGACCGTGGAAGAGCCGCGTCGCCAGTCCGATCGCGAGGCAGCGCCCGGGCTGCAGGAGCACCATGGCGGGTCCCCCGACGCTCAGGGGCACCGGCTGGGAATGCGCGATCCCATACAGGAGGAAGGGGACCAGCGCCACGAAGCCGGCGATGGGCCCGGCGACCCCCACGTCGAAGAGCTGGCGCTTGCTGTAGATCGGCGCCTTGATCCGGATGAAGGCGCCGAAGGTGCCGAAGTTGAGCGGCACGGGAAGGAAGAACGGCGGCGTGCAAGGGATGCCGTAGATCCGGCAGGCGATGTAGTGCCCCATCTCGTGGCAGAGCAGGATCAAGAGCGCCGGGATGGAGAAGGCAAGCCCCATCCTCAGCAGCTCAGGGCTCCGCCAGACCGCGGAGATGACGCTCGGGGTCAGGAAGGGGTCGAGCGTGGTGGTGACGTCGGTGCGGCTCATCAGCACCATCACCGGGCTCAGCGTGGTGGCGCTGAGGAAGGTGAGCGCGAAGAGGAGCAGCGCCCGGCCGTAGAGCCGGGGCTTGGGGTCCGCGGGGGCGGGGGCGTAGATGTCGCCGGGCGCGGGGAGCAGCTCGATGAGGGGTTGGGAAAACGGCGACTCCGGCCGCCTTCCGTCGCTCATTGGGTCACGCGCTGAGGGGTCAGAGGTTTTTGAGGTCCTTGCCCGGCTTGAAGCGGACCGTCTTGCCGGGGGAGATCGCCACCTCGACGCCGGTCTTGGGGTTGCGGCCGACGCCCTTCTTGCGGTCGCGGACCTGGAAGACGCCGAAGCCGCGAAGCTCGATGCGCTTGCCGTCGCAGAGCGCGCTCTTCATGGCTTCGATGATGGTGTCGACGGCCTGCGCCGCCTTCACCCGGGGCACATCCGTGATTTCCGCGACGCGGTCGACGATGTCCGACTTGATCATTGCGGCTCCGAAACGGGGGCGAGTCTAGAACGGGTCTGGTGGAGTGTCAACAAAACGGAAATCCTACTGGGCCTTGGCCTTTTTCTGGAGAATACAACGTTCGACGGCGCTGGTGGCGGCCGCCGCCAGGCGCTGCATCTGCGACAGGTCGATCGGCCCCTTGGTGGCGCCGTCGGCGTAGATCACCAGCACCAGCCGGTCCTTGATGCGCACCGGCAGCAGCACGCAGTCGCGCGGCAGGTCGCCCCCCCAGGTGCGGGCGAGCTGGCGGTGCGCGGGCATCGGCGGCAGCGGGCCGAGGTAGATGCCGCTGTTGTGGCGCAGGTTGAGGAAGAGCGACGGCTGGTCGAAGCCGATCGAGAAGGCCGCGAAGGCCTCGCGGTCGATTCCCGTGCCGTGCACGCGCCAGCCGGTGATGCGCTCGCGGCTCACCTGGAAGATGGCGGCGCGGCGGTGGTCCCGGCCCAGGAAGCCGAGGACCAGGCGGGCCACCTCCTCGAGGTCGTTCGCCCTGGCCAACTCTTCCTCCGCCTCGTCGAGAGTGGTGGGCGCCGGCAGCGAGCGGTCGGCGGCGGCCGGCTCGACGTACGAGAAGGCGCCGAGCTCGGCCCGCTCCTCCGGCGTGAGCGAGACGCTCTGGCTGCGCAGGATGGGGGTGGGCGGCGGCGCGGGCTCCGGAGAGGGCGCGGCGGTGACGGCCGGCGCCACGGCCGGCGCGGCGCCGGCCGCGATCTTGGCGGTGGGCACCGTCACGGCCTTCGAGAGGGTGGTGCGCGCGGCCACGGCCGGGGCGGGTGTCACCACGGGCACCGGCGGTGGTGGCGGCTCCGGAGCCGGGGCGGCCTTGGGCGGGAACAGCACCGCGGCCGAGAAGAGGTCGGGATTCACCGGCGCCACGGGCGGCGGCGCCGGCCGCGGCGCGGGGGCGGGAGGGAGGTCCGGAGCCAGGTTCAGCTTCGGCGCCGGGGCGAAGGGGCTGTCGAGCGGCGTGAGCAGCTCCTCGCCGGAATGCGGCGGCGCCTTCTCGGCGGGCTTGTCCCAGAGGAAGCGGGCGCGGTTCAGGCGGTCGAGCACCAGGCCGAACCGGGAGGGGCACTCCTCGTGGTAGTACTTCTCGAGCGCCTCCAGGATGCGGATCTCCCCGGCGACGAAGACCTTCACCCGCTTGCCGGAGGCGAAGGCGATCTCGTCCTGCGCCGAGAGGTTGCGCGGGTCCATGAGCGCGAGGTCGAGCCGCCCCCCCTCGACGCGGAAGGGGACGGCGCGGCAGCGGCGCGCGAGCTTCTCGGGGACGAGCGCGAGCACCTCGTCGGGGACCCCCCGCAGCTCGTCGGCGTCCGCCGCGGGCACGCCGAGCTGCTCCGAGAGCCCCTTGAGCAGGAGCTCCTCGGAGAGCGCGTCCATCTCCAGCAGGCAGGTGCCGAGCCGGCCGCCGGCCACGTTCTGGTTCTTCAGGGCCCGCGTGAGCTGCTGGACCGTGATCCAGCCGCGCGCCACAAGGAGCTGTCCTAGCTTCGCCATGTCTTACCGCGGATTACCCAACCGTTTGAGCCTGTTCCCGAGCCCCTGCTCGACGCGTCTGTAACTCGTTCTGATGTCTGTATTTAAGCGCAAGGGCGACATTATAGGTGCGGGTCGATAGCCTTGTAAAGCGCCGAGGGGCGCTGGTATCCTGCAAAGCGTGAAGCTTTGTGCCTCCGCGGTTTGCGCCGCCAGCCTGTCCCTGTCCCTCCTGCCCGCCGTCGCCGGTGCCGCCGTCCCCCCCCTGGCAGCGAAGCCGCCCGCGGCCTCCTATCAGTTCGCCCTCGGCAAGCTGCTCGCCGTCGAGGGGTCGGTCAACGGCGCGCTCGCCGCGTTCGAGGCCGCCGAGAAGGCCGCCCCCGGCTCGCCGGACACCGCCTACGTGCTCGTCGAGCACGCGCAGCTCCTGGACCGCATGGCCCAGTATCAGCGCAATTCGCCGCTGCGCGACGACTCCCTGCGCAAGGCCGGCGAGAAGATCGCCGAGGCCCGCCGCCTGGCGCCGGACAACCTGGACGTCCTCCGCGCCGCCGGGGAGATCTACCTCGACCTGGCGACGATCGATCCGGCGTCGCTGGCCGTGGCGCGCGACGCCCTGGAGGAGGTGCGCAAGCGCGATCCGCACGACGCGCAGTCCTTTCTCACCCTGGGCCGGATCTACCTGGACCAGGGGCAGGCGGCCAAGGCGGCCGAGGTCTTCCGCGAGCTGGTGGACAACGTCCCCGAGCAGCGCATGGCCTACGCCCTCCTGGTCGAGTCGCTGCTGCGGGCCAACAAGCCGGACGAGGCCCAGAAGGCGCTCCAGGACATCCTCGGCTTCGATCCGGGCTCCCTGGAGGCCCGCCTGACCCTGGCCGACCTGCAGACGCGGGCGGGCAAGGGCGCAGCGGCCCTGGAGACCCTGCGCGGCGCTCCCGAGGAGACGCGCGACGATCCGCGGCTCAAGCGCCAGCTCGCCTGGGCGCTCTATCAGAACGGCGATCTCGACGAGGCGCTGAAGGCGCTCGATGCCCTCGCCGCCACCCCTCCGGCCGCCGGCAAGACGGCGAAGACGAAGGAGGAGGGGGAGAATCCGCAGGCGCTCAACCTCCTGCGCGGGCTGATCTACACCGCCCAGGGACGCAACGACGAGGCGATGGCCCTGCTCGGCAAGCTCCACGACGCCGATCCCAAGGACACCGGGATCGCCCTGACGCTGGCGCGGGTGATGGAGCGCGCCGGCCGGCGGGACGACGCCGCGCGTCTGCTCTCCAATCTCGCCGCGGCCCTGGAAAAGGACGGCAAGGCGAAGGAGGCCCAGGAGGTCCGCCTCGAAGCCGCCCAGATCTACGTCGGCGCCAAGCAGTGGGACCGGGCCGGCGAGGCCCTGCGGCCGCTGCTCGCCGTCCCGGACGACGCCATCCGCCTGCCGGCGGTGTCGCTCCAGGTCGAGGCGCTGACCCGGGACAAGCGCTACGACGAGGCGCTGGCGCTGCTCGGCAAGGAGAAGGACTCGCCGGCCATCGCCTCGCGGCGGGCCGAGGTGCTGAGCAGGGCCGGCCGGGCGTCCGAGGCCGAGAAGGTCCTCTCCGGGCTCGCCGCGGGGGACGAGACGTCGGAGCTCGCCGCCGCCCAGACCTGGCAGCGGCTGGAGAAATACCAGGAGTCGATCCCGGTGCTCGAGAAGCTCGCCGCCGCGCACCCCGACCAGGCCCCCACCGGCTTCCTGCTGGGGGCGGCCTACGAGCGCTCCGGGCAGCGCGACAAGGCGGTCGCCGAATTCCGGCGCGTGCTCCAGGTCGATCCCGATTTCCACGCCGCGCTAAACTATCTCGGCTACACCTTCGCCGAGGCGGGGGTGAACCTGGACGAGGCGCTGAAGCTGGTGAGCCGGGCGGTGGCCCTCGACCCGGACAACGGCGCCTACGTCGACTCTCTCGGCTGGACCTACTACCGGCTTGGCCGTCCGGAGCAGGCCCGCAACTATCTGGAGCGGGCCGCGCGTCTCGAGCCCGAGGACGCGACTTTGCAAGAGCACCTGGGGGATGTCTATGTGGCGTTGGGGCAGAAGGAGAGGGCGCGGCAGGCCTACCAGCGGGCGCTCGAGCTCGGAGGGGACAACGCCGATCAGGTCCGGCGCAAGCTGGGCGACCTCGGCAAGGCGAGCCCGCACTCCTAGGGCCGCGATCCTCGTCCTCCTGATCCTCGCCGGCTGCGCGGGGGCCAAGGCCCCCACGCCCAGGCCTCTGCCGGCCCCCGGCATCGCGCCGTGGGAGATCCCCCAGGGGGCCTACGGCTCGCAGCGGCTCTTCCGGGTGAGCTATTCGGGGCCGGAGGGGGAGGGCTCCTTCCGGGTCACCCTCCGCCTGGTGTCGCCCGCCCGCTACCAGATCCAGGCCGTCGACCCGCTCGGCCGGGCGCTCTGGAGCCTGGATGTGGTGAACGACTCCGGCGTCTCTCTCAACCACCGTAACCGCACCTTCTGCCGCTTCGACGGGCGCATCGAGGCCGCCGGCGCCTCCCTGGGGCCGTTCCCGCTGCTGGCGCTCCCCTCGCTCCTGCTCGGCCGGGTGCCCTCCGAGCCGGCCGCGGCCTCGCCCACGGCCGAGCCGCGCGGCCGGACGTTCGAGTTCCACGACGACGACGGCCGGCGCTGGTACGGCACGCTCGGCGAGGAGGGGCTGGTGCTCAACTGGACCCTCGCCGACGGGAGCACCCCCAAGGTCTGGTGGATGCGGCGCGACGGCGACGCCATCCTCTCCGACCGCGAGCGCGGCGTGCAGGTGCGCTGGCACGAGGTGCTGCGGGAGAATCTCGACAGGGAGCCCCCCGCCCTCACCGTCCCCTCCGGCTATCGCGAGACCGAGTGCGGCGGCCCGGAAGTACAGGACTCCTCGCCGCCGGATGGGGATTGAGGGCCGGGGTGATGAGGGCCCGATTTGACAGCCCCGCCCCACCTCTCTAGCATATGGGCCCCGCGCGAGGGGTGGTTTTGGTTGCCTCTGCGGGCCGCCAACGGGTAGGCCGGCCCCTGGATTCAACCCCGAGTGCTCTCCGGAGGTTCCGCCAGTATATAATGCCGGCATAGATGCCGACGCGTGTATAACCAGCGGCTTTCACCCCGGTCGGCGGAGATTCTCTGGCCGCGCCGGGGGAGGGCGCGAGACGAGTGGAGCGGCGCCTGGAGCTCATGCTCCGGGAGGGCTTACCGGTCGAGCCTTTCTACACGCCGAGGTGCGACCAGGGATGACCCGGAGAGGACGCGGATTATGGAGATCACAGAGGTCAAGGTCTTTCCGATTCAAGAAGAGAAGCTGAAGGCGTTCGTTTCCATTGTTTTCGACCATTGTTTCATGGTCAACGATATCAAGATCATCCAGGGGCGGGACGGGCTGTTCATCAGCATGCCGAGCCGGAAGAAGAAGAACGGCGAGTTCAAGGACGTCGCCCACCCGCTGAACAACGAGACGCGGCGGATGATCGAAGAGAAGGTGCTGGCCGAGTACGACCGCGTGCTGGCGGAGCGCGGTGAGGCACCGGCGGAGCGGGGGGAGCGGGCCCTGCGGGCTCCCGCCGCGAACGACGCCGAGGAGCAGCCGCACGCCCTCGCCGCCGCGGCGCCGGAGAAGTCTCTGGAGGAGATCGAGGAGATTCATCTCCGCGACTCCTTCTGGACCGTGTAAGCTAACGTCCCGTGCCCGGGGTCTCCCGGCCCCGGGGTCTGGCACTGGGGCGTCGCCAAGTGGTAAGGCACCAGACTTTGGATCTGGCATCCGGAGGTTCGAATCCTCCCGCCCCAACCAACTCGGGTCCGTCCCGCCGCATCGATCGCGTGAGCCCCGCTCCGCGGCGGGAAGCGCTGCCACCGTCTTTTTCCAGAGGGAGCTTTACAGAGGGGACCATGGCTGGTGAGCTGAAAATCTTCGGCGGACGTGCGCACCCGGCGCTGGTGGCCGAGATCTGCGACTACCTGAACCTCGAGGCGGGCAAGGTGTCCGCGTTCAACTTCTCCGACGGCGAGACGTTCTGCCAGATCGAGGAGAACGTGCGCGGCTCCGACGTCTTCGTCGTCCAGCCCACCTGCGGCCCGGTGAACGAGAACCTGATGGAGCTGCTGATCATGCTCGACAGCTTCAAGCGCTCCTCGGCCTCGCGGGTGACGGCGGTGATCCCCTACTACGGCTACGCCCGGCAGGACAAGAAAGACCGCCCGCGCGTGCCGATCACCGCCAAGCTGGTGGCCGACCTGATCTCGCGCGCCGGCGCCGACCGCGTGCTGACCATGGACCTCCACGCCGACCAGATCCAGGGGTTTTTCGACGTGCCGGTGGACCACCTGTTCGCCGCGCCGGTCCTCCTGGAGGCGGTGCGCGACCTGGAGATCCCGGACCTGGTGGTGGTCTCCCCCGACGCCGGCGGCGTCGAGCGGGCGCGGGCGATCGCCAAGCGCCTGGGGGCGGGCCTCGCCATCATCGACAAGCGCCGCACGGCGCCGAACGAGGCCGAGGTCATGCACCTGATCGGCGACGTCGAGGGGTGCAACGCCCTAGTGGTGGACGACATCATCGACACCGCGGGCACCCTGACCAAGTCGGTCGAGGCGCTCAAGGCCAAGGGCGCCAACCGGGTGCTGGCGGCGGGGGTTCACGGCATCCTCTCCGGCCCCGCGCTCAAGCGTATCGCCAGCTCCCCCCTGGAGATGGTCCTGATCACCAACACCACGCCGGTGGACGACAAGCTCGCCAAGCTGCCGAAGCTGCGCCCGCTGTCGGTGGCCCCCCTGCTGGGCGAGGCCATCCGCCGGATCCACGAGAACAGCTCGGTGAGCTCCCTGTTCGTATAATTCGCAAGCCCAAGAAAATAGAAGCGAGGAAAGATCCATGAGCGAGACGATGCAGATCGAAGTCAACCCCCGGGAGGAGACCGGGAAGAACGCCAACCGGCGGGCCCGCGCGGCCGGCAAGATCCCCGCCGTGGTCTACGGCGGCGGCAAGGAGAGCGTGTCGATCGTGATCGACCGCAAGATCCTGCTCGACACCATGAAGGGGCACAGCGGCGAGAATCCGATCTTCCTGCTGAAGCTCGGCGACAAGGAGCGGCACGCGATGATCCGCCACATGGAGGTCGATCCGGTCAGCCGCCAGGTGATCCACATCGACTTCCAGCGGGTGCTCATGGACCAGAAGATCCGCGTCGCCGTGCCGGTCGAGATCGTCGGCACCGCCGTCGGCGTGAAGACCGAGGGGGGCATGCTCGACTTCGTCACCCGCGAGGTCCACGTCGAGTGCCTGCCGGGCGACATTCCGAAGCACCTCGAGGCCGACGTCACCGACGTGCACGTGGGCCAGCACGTCGAGGCGAAGGACCTCCAACTGCCGCAGGGGGTGACCCTGCTCGACGACCCCGACAAGGTCATCATCTCGCTCAGCCACGGCCGTCTGGAGACGGCGGACGAGGCGGCGGCCGACCGCGCCGAGCCCGAGGTCATCAAGAAGACGAAGGCTGAGGAGTAGGGCTCTCACCCGCCCGCATGCGCCTCATCCTCGGGTTGGGCAACCCGGGCGAGCCGTACCGCGACACCCGCCACAACGTGGGCTTCCGGGTGGTCGAGGAGCTCGCCCGGCGCTGGCAGGTCCCCGTCGATCGACTGGAGTGCAACTCCCTCGCGGGTTCCAAAACCGGCGAGGGAGAGGACATCCTCCTGGTCAAGCCCCAGACCTACATGAACCGCAGCGGCTACGCCGCCCGCTGCTTCGCCGAGCGCCACACCCTGGACCCCGCCGCCGTGCTGGTGGTCTACGACGAGGTGAACCTGCCGCTGGGGAAGCTCCGCGTCCGCAGGTCGGGGAGCCCCGCCGGCCACCGGGGGCTCGAATCGATCATCGAGAACCTCCGCACCTCCGAGATCCCCCGCCTGCGCCTGGGGGTCGCCCCGGAGGGAGGGGTGAAGTATGAGGATCTGGCCGATTTCGTCCTCGCCCCCTTCGCGGCGGAGGAGCGGGGGGCCGTCGAAGAGATGATCCGCCGCGCCGCCGACGCCTGCGAGATGTGGGTAGGGGAGGGGATGGAGGCGGCGATGCGGGGGTTCAACGGGTAAGCTTGCAATTTTCCCCAATCCGTAAGCTTGCAATTTTCCCCAATCCGTGTAAAATTTCTTCCCTTGTCACCGGGCGGGCCGCACTCCGGCGCCGCCGACTTTCAACCTCTCTGTTCCGCATACAGCGGGACCGACCCAGGCCATAGGGAGGCGATTCACCACCCATGCGCACGTACGAGCTGATGTTCGTGGTCGACCCTCGCGTCGCCGACGAGGAAGTGGTCACCATGATGCAGGACTACAAGAACATGATCACGGCCGGCGGATCCCAGATCACCGGCGAAGAGAACTGGGGGCGGCGCAAGCTCGCCTATCCCATCGACAAGGTCAACGAGGGCAAATACGTCCTGCTCTACATCAGCAGCGAGGTCGGCAAGACCGCGCTGCCCGAGGTGGAGCACCGGATGCGCCAGAACGACCGCATCCTCCGCTACCTGACGGTGCGCACCGACGAGGATCTCAAGCGGGCCGCCCGCCGGCAGCCGGCCAAGGGCGCCGGCGCCCCGGCGGGTGAGCGCGACGAGCGGATCAGCAACGGCATCGAGCCCGAGGAGGAGGTTTAGACCATGGCGCGCGCAAGAAAGGTCTTCTTCCGCCGGCGCAAGGTGTGTAAGTTCTGCGCCGACAAGATCGACTACATCGATTACAAGGACGTCAAGCTCCTGCAGCAGTTCATCCCCGAGCGTTCCAAGATCCTGCCGCGGCGGATCTCGGGCACCTGCGCCAACCACCAGCGCCCCTTGCAGCAGGCTATCAAGCGGGCCCGCCATCTGGCGCTCATCCCGTTCACCACGGACTAGGAGGGAAGCGTGAGAGTCATTCTGCTCAGCGATCAGCGCCACCTCGGCCGCCGTGGCGAGGTGGTGGACGTCAAGCCGGGCTTCGGCCGCAACTACCTGGTGCCCCAGGGGTTCGCGCTCGAAGCCACGGATTCCAACATCAAGTACTTCGAGCACCAGCGGGCCAAGATCGACGCCCGGCACTCCAAGGAGCGCGACGCCGCGCAGGAGATCGCCAACCGGATGGCCAACCTCCGGCTGGAGATCCCCAAGCGGGTCGGCGAGACCGACACCCTCTACGGCTCGGTCACCGCGGGCGACGTCGCCGAGGCCATGGAGAAGAAGGGCTTCACCGTCGACCGCCGGCGCCTCGATCTCGAAGGGGGCATCAAGACCCTCGGCGATCATCAGGTGCGCATCGAGCTCCATCCCGAGGTGGTCGCCGAGGTGACCGTTTCGGTGGTGCGGGAAGAGTAGACCCACCAATTTCTCCATAGAAGCGGGGAGCACCGGCGCATGGCGGCGAGCGATCCCAACGCACCTCCACGCCGGGCTCCGGGCCTCGACGACTTCCTCGTCGAGCCCACCCGCGATCTCGAAGACTGGCGCTGGCTGTGGTCGGGGGACCATGCGTTCCCCATCCGCAGCCATCGCGGCGTCCTCGGCCGCCTGCTGGTCGGCTTCAAGCGCCTCCTGCGCCCGCTGGTCAAGACCCCCCAGAACGACCTCTGGGAGCGGCAGCGCACCTTCAATCTGATCCTCCTCGAGCACCTGGAGCGCCTGGAAGCGGCGCGCGCCGACCATCTGCGGCGCATCGAATATCAGGAGGCCCTG
>Ga0308175_100000697_pt1 | contig 22321 bp, 17 predicted proteins | sample PhyCR1_3_FD_203893 | JGI IMG/M metagenome (GOLD analysis project Ga0308175, IMG submission 203893) | Soil microbial communities from UC Gill Tract Community Farm, Albany, California, United States - DLSLS.C.R1 | ecosystem: Environmental > Terrestrial > Soil > Agricultural land | place: USA...
CACGGCGGCGGCGCCGCGATGGTGGACCAGCTCCAGCTCCGCCTCCGCGCCGCCGGGGAGGCGCACCTTGTCGATATCGACGTTGAAGGTGCGCCCGCGGTAGATCTCGCGAGTGCCGAGCCGCTCGGCCTTGCGGTCGTCCGCCACTAGCGACCGCCCCCTTGCTGCGTCGGCGCGATCTGCGTCTCCTTGTAGCCGGCGGGGATCTCGAAGGCCGAGGCGGGCACGGAGGCGCTGGTGTCGAGCTGCGTCACCTCCATGGTGGAGTGGGTGACGGTCTGCCGGTTCCCCTTCTGCTGGGTGGAGGTGCTGACGGTGGCCACTTTCAGGGGGAAGCCCTGGAGCTTGGCCGCCGAGCTGGTGAGGAGCTTGTCGAGCTCCTTGTTGCCCGTGCGGGTGGGCTCGGCGCGCAGCCAGACTCCCAGGCCGATGTCGGTCACCTTGGTGGTGGCCCAGATGTCCTGCTCGCTCACCACGTTCGCCGTGTTCCCCATGCCGAGCACCTTGACCGTCATGGTGTAGCTCGTGCGGTACTTGTAGTGCCGGGTGGGGACCCCCGCCACCAAGCCGCCGTCCTCCTCCGCGAGCTTCTCCGTCTTGGGATCGGAGAACTGGATGCGGAGCAGCGGGCCCATGCCGTTCATCACCGCGCCGACCACGCCCAGCATCCCCTGGAGGTCCCACTGGGCATAGGTCTTGTCCTGCGGATTGACCAGATAGAGGGTCTTCCCCCCGTCCTTGGTCACCATGTAGGTGCCCTGCTGGGCCACGGGGTTGCCGTTGCTCTCCAGGAAGGCGACCTTGGCCTTTTCGCCCGCGACCCAGCCCTCGGCCTGGATGTCGCTGCTCCTCGCGTTGGCCCCCTCCGACCAGGTCTTGGTGGCCGACTTGTAATGGATGCCCGCCGAGCACGGCACGGCCGCCAGCACCAGGGCGGCGGCGATGAATGAAAGAGTGAGTCTTCTCACGGTAGTCTCCTCCTCGATAGGAGGGGGATGATGACACAATCCCCCCCGGAGGGAGGAAGAGACACCATGACCATCCGACGCGTTCTGGCCCTGATTCCGCTCGCCTCACTGCTGGCCCCGCCGCTGCCCGCGCAGACCCCGTCCCCCTCGCCCCTGGTGGAACGGATCGGCGCCCGCGGCTTTCTGCAGGTCCAATCCCCGAGCTACTCCAAGCTGCCGTTGAGCCAGAAGCTCGTCGCCTACCACCTGTACCGGGCGGCGGTGCAGCTCGACCCCATCTTCTACGATCAGATGTCGGCCTACGGGCTGACGGCCAAGCGGCTGCTGGGCGCCCTGGCCGAGCGCCCGGAGCGGCTGCCGGAGGGGTCCCGCAAGGCGATCGTCGAGTACGCCACGCTCTTCCTCGGCAACGGCGGGAACCACAACGAGACCACGGGGGAGAAATTCGTCCCCTCGATCCCGTTCGAGGATTTCTCCACAGCCGCCCAGCAGGCAAGGTCGAAGGGGGCCCGGCTCGGCACTCAAGGCCAGCTCGCCCGGACCCTGGAGTCGCTACGGGCCCCGCTCTTCGATCCCAACTTCCAGCCGCAGCTCACCACCAAGAATCCGCCGCCGGGCGAGGACATCCTCACCGCCTCGGCCAACAACTACTACCAGGGGGTCAAGCTCTCCGATCTCAAGGGCTTCACCGAGAAGAACCCACTGAATTCCCGCCTGGTGAAAAAGGACGGCAAGCTGGTCGAGGAGGTCTACCGGGCCGGCACGCCGGACGGCAAGATCCCGCCCGGGCTCTACGCGCGGGAGCTGCGGGCGGTCGACCGCGAGCTCGAGGAGGCGGCGAAGAGCGCCGACCCCGGCCTGGCCAAGGTGCTGCGCGCCCTCGTCCGCTTCTACCAGACCGGCGATCTCAAGGACTGGCACGACTTCAACGTCCTCTGGATCCAGAACGACGAGGCGGTCGACTTCGCCTCCGGCTTCATCGAGGTCTACCGCGACGCCCGCGGCATCAAGGGGTCATCCCAGATGGTGGTGGCCGTGGTCGACCAGACGCTCGAGCCGCTGATGCGGAAGCTGGCCGCGAACGCCGTCTACTTCGAGCGCAAGGCGCCGTGGGAGGAGCGGTTCAAGAAGCTCGACGTCAAGCCGCCGGTCGGCAAAGCGATCGAGACGCTGATCGCGTCCGGCGATTTCCACGTCTCCACGATCGGCGACAACCTGCCGAACGAGCAGGACATCCGCGAGAAATACGGCACCAAGAGCATCCTCCTGACCTCCTCGATCAACGCCTTCAACGCGACCCGCGGCGCCAAGGTGGCGGCCGAATTCTCGGACGATCCGCGCGAGGAGGGGCTCTACAACCGGTACGGCCCGGTGGCGGACAACCTCCACACGGCCCTGCACGAGATCATCGGCCATGGCTCGGGCAAAGTGGCGGTCCCCAAGGACCCGTCGACCTATCTGCGCGAGTACTACTCGGCCCTGGAGGAGGCGCGGGCCGACCTGGTGGCCTATTGGAACATCTACGACCCGAAACTGGCCGAGCTCGGCGTGAAGGACGTCCCCGAAGTCGGCCACGAGCTCTACCGGCAGCTCGCGCGGGCGGGGCTGACGCCGCTCAAGAACTATCCCACCGGGAACACGGTCCAGGAGGACCACGACCGCGCGCGGCTCCTGGTGGCCAACTACCTGCTCGAAGCCGGGGCCCTGGAAAAGGTGCAGAAGAACGGCCACTGGTACATCGACGTGAAGGACTACGACAAGGCGCACCAGGCGGTCGGCAAGCTGCTCGCCGAGCTCATGCGGATCAAGGCCACCGGGGACTACGACGGAATCAAGAAGCTGATCGACACCTACGGCCTCCACTTCGATCCGGCGGTGCGCGACGACATGATCGCCCGCTACAAGAAGCTCGACATCCCGATCTACGTCTCGGGCATTTTCGCGGACCTCGCCCCCGTCAAGGACAAGGCGGGCAAGGTGACCGACGTCGCCATCTCCTACCCGCGCGACTTCCTCGCCCAGCAGCTCGCCTGGGCGCGGGAGAACGGGACCCTGGGGTTTTAGGCGCCTCGGCCCAGGCGGCCGTGGTGGCGGCGGGTGAGGCTCCGGAACAGATGCCGGCGGCTCTCCGGCAGATTCAGCCGCAGCCGCACGGCCTCCAAGTCGAGGCTGGAGCTGCCGTAGACGCCGTAGGCCTTGCACTCGGCCAGGAGGTCGTCGTCCGGGTCCGGCCGGATACCCTTCGCGGCTCCCGCCTTCCTCACCAGCAGCGGCATGTCCGAGGTGGCGCCGAACGGCGGCCCGTACCCCGCCCCCTCGGCCACCCGAAAGCCGTCCATGGCTTCGAGGATGAAACGCTCGGAGTGGTACAGCGGCGCGGCGGCGCGGAGCTCGGGCCCGAGCTCCGCGCGGCGGCCGGCGAGCGAGAGGAGGAAGCGCTGGGAATCCGGCATGCGGTCCCGGACGAGCACCCGCTCCAGCAAACGCACCTCACAGAAGACGAGGGGCAGGAGGAAACAGGCGAAGAGCGCCGCGCCCCGCCGCGCCGGGGGGACCCGGCGCAGCACGGCCAGCAGGGAGCCGGCGGCCATCATGGCGAGCACCGGGTAGACCGGGTCCAGATACCAGTGATGATGGGTCCGCGCGATCGAGAAGAGGACCAGCGGAACGGCGATCCACAGAACGAGCAGCGGAGCCGTCCGGTACCCCCGGCGGCCCAGGACCGCCCGCAGCCGGTCCCGGCCGGCGGAGCCGCCCATGAAGAGCCCGCCGAGGATCAGCAGCGGCCAGGGGGCGAAGCGATCGAACAGCGACACCACGTAGCTCAGGGGATAGGACCGCCCCTTGTCGATCTCCCGCAGGGAGCGGGCCAGCAGGTCCTCCCCCACCATCCGCTGCAGGAAGTAGGGGGAGCCGTCGGCGTGCCAGCGGGCCAGGGCCCAGGCCGCGGCCACCGCCAGGAACAGGGCCGCTCCCGCCAGACAGGCCGCGGGCCGGAGCCGGCGCCAGGAGCCGGTCCAGACGAGATAGAGGACCGCCACGAGAAGGATCGGCAGGATGGCGAAGCTCTTGAGCAGGAACCCCGCCGCGAGCAGCGCCGAGAAGCCGATCACCCGGCCGGAGGAATCGGCGAGGCGCGGGATCAGGGAGACCGCGAGCACCAGCAGGAAGGTGAGCGCCGAGTCGAGATCCCCACTGCGCGCGCCGTGATGGCTGAAGAAGCCGAAGGTGGTGGCCACGATCAGCCCGGCAACCAGCGCCGCCCGCCGGTTGAGGTGGCGCCGGCAGAGGGCCATGGTGAGCGCCACGATGCCGAGGGCGAAGAGCGCCGCCGGCAGACGCAGGGTAAACGGCGAGACGCCGAAGAGATAGAAGGAGAGCGCGATCAGCCAGTAGCCCAGCGGCGGCTTCAGGTTCCAGTACTCCGGCATCCCGGCGTAGGTGGTGACCACGGGCGACCGGCTCTGCACCATCTCATAGGCCGAGACCCCGTACCGCGCCTCGTCGGAGTCGTCGATCCGGGTCTCCCCCAGGCCCACGAAGACGTTGAAGGCGGCGAAGAGCAGCACGAGCAGCGCGCAGAGCGCGTACTGCCGGACGGCCAGGCGGCCGAGCCAGGTGATGAGGCCAACCTCCCGGGGGGAGGTGGACGGACGGATATCGGCGATGGTCATCGGAGACGTCGCGCGCCGGTGCCCCAAGGGGAGGCGGCCCTTCCTTACATCCCTTACAGTTTCTTTACAGTGTACCGTAGATGAGGGGAGGAAGGGAGAGGGTGCGCGCGCTAGTCCGCCCGGGACTGAAATCCCGGGCGGGGACGCTGGCGGCTCACCCCAACGCCGCCTTGTACTTCCCATGCCGGTCGATGTAGGCGCGCACGAACCAGCAGGAGGGAATCACCTTGTAGCCGCGCGCGATCGCGTCGTCCAGGGCGTGGCGGACGAGATCGTCGGCGATCCCCCGGCCGCGCAGCTCGGGCGGGACGTAGGTATGGAAGAAGTTGAGCTTCCCTTCGCCGGCCGGACCGTATTCGCAGACCGCTTCCCGGCCGTCGATCACGGCATAGTACTTGCCTTCCGATTCGTCATGCTGTACGTCGAAGTCCATCGTCTCCTCCTCCCCCGTCCCCAGGTTCAAGCGATGTGCCAGGCCATCGCGAGGGTCTATTTGAAGGATTGCTTTTTATCTCCAGACGATTTATTCTAGAGGATCTGCGCCCCCTGCAGGCGGCCTTCAAACAAGGACGGCTCATCATGAAGTACTCGCATTATGACCCAGGTTATGACTCGGGTCATGGCTCGGCCTCGGGACCGGTGGGAACGTTCCACCGCCCCAGCGGCTCCCTGGTCTATTCTCCGGGGTCTTCCGACCGGGATTTGAGGGCGCCCGCGCGGCGGTCCGTCCTGCTGCTCGACGACGACCCCTCGGTGCGGCGCGATCTGGGGGAGCTGTTCCGGCTGGCCGGGTACGCGGTGCGGCCGTTCGCGACGGCCCGGGAGCTTCTGGCCTACCGGCGTCCGGACGGGCCGGCCTGCCTGGTGCTCGACGTCATGCTGCCGGACGCCAACGGGCTCGACGTCCAGCGGCACCTCGCGACGACCGACCCGGACCTGCCCGTCGTCCTCATCACCGGCCACATGGACGACGCCCTGCGCGAGCGCGCCCTCGGCTCCGGAGCCTTCGCCTTCCTCGCCAAGCCTCTCGAGTGGTCCGCCCTGCGCAAGGAGATCCAGCAGGCCTTCGCCTGGATCTCGTGAACGAAAGGCCCGGCGGGAGGACCGCCGGGCCGGGGTGCGGCATCAGGTTTTACAGTCTTACAGCCTCCAGGAAAGCCCGGCGGCGATCTCCCGGCCGCTGAGGTCGAGCTTGCCGAACCCCTCGAAGTCGTCCTTGAGGTTGTCGTCGACCTTGGTCCAGCGCCCCTCGGCGAAGATCGAGACCCGGCGGGTGATCGGCGCCTCCAGGCCCACCAGACCGTAGTAGCCGAAGGCGGTGCTGCTCGAGCTCAGGCGCGCCCGGAAGACCGGAAGATTGGAGCTCCCGAGATCGATGAAGTCCCCCCTCTCCTCCAGCCGCCAGGGGTAGGCGCCGCCCCCCACCGCCACGTAGGGCTGGATCGCGGCCCCCCGGGGGAGGAGGTGGAAGAACAGCCCGACCGTGGCCGAGCCGATGTCGAGCGTCGTGTCGTGCCGGATGCGGTCGTTGAAGTTGTCCAGGTAGTTGCGGTAGGAGTTGGTGGCGGTCCCCTCGTACCACGAGCCGGAGAAGATGACGCTCATCCGGTCGTTGACGGGGAGCAGATAGTCGATGCCGAAGCTGGGGTTCTCGAAGTCGCTCTGATCGGCGCCCGTGAAGTCGTTCCGGATGCTGCTCCAGTATTCCGAGCTGCCGGTGGGACGGAACGAGCCGACGTGGACGCGGAATTCGCCGTCATCCCCTCCGTTGTCGTAGTACCGCCGGCCATACCGCTGGGCGGAAGCCGGCAGGGCGAGGACAAGCAGCCCCGCGAGGCCGATCATCACGCGAGTCTTTTGGGAAATCATCGTGTTTCTCCTTTGGGTAAAGCACAACAACTCTACTTTCGCGAGCAACCGGGATGCCAGGCGCCGGCCCGGCCGGCGAGCCTCGCCCCAAGTATCTCCTCTTTAGAGACTTACGATCCGCGGAGCAATTCGTTGCACGGCGGCCCGCCCCGCCCTCTCCAGAGGACGGAGCGGCTCCGGCGCGAGGACATCGCACAGGGGTGTATGGTTCTCCAGCCAGCCCAGCCCGGTGCCGCGAAATCTTTTGAAATGAGCGGTTTCGGCTCCGGGCCGGAGGCAGGAATTTTCCTGGCTCGCCCCTTGCTCTCAAAGCTAGACCGGACCAGAATGGGTTCCGCAGTCCGGACCTGCCAAAGGAGAAAGAACATGCTTCGAATCATGCGGATGACGGCCGCCGCCCTCATCGCGCTCTGCGGTCTCGGGCACGCCGCCGTGGCCCAGGAGGCGCCTCAGGGCCAGAGCCCCCAGGCTCCCTTCACGGGCAAGGTGAACGTCAACGAGGTTCTGCTCGACGTCCTGGTCACGGACGCGAGGGGGAACGTGATCGTGGGGCTGGACAAGAACGACTTCGTGGTCAAGGAGAACGGCAAGCCCGTCGACCTGACCGGCGTGACCTTCTACAGCAACCGCCGGCTGCTCGAGTCCTCTCCCGCCCTCGCCAAGCAGGGGGTGAGCACCGACCAGGGGACGGAGGACCGCTACTTCATCCTCTTCTTCGAGGACCAGAAGCCGGAGGCCCAGGAGGCGCCGCGCCTCCTCTCCCAGCAGCTCGAGGCCGCCAAGCGCGCCCGCGGCTGGGTCGACGGCGAGATGCTGCCCAACGACTGGGTGGCGGTGGTGAGCTACGACACGCGCCTCAAGGTGCAGCAGGACTTCACGCACAACAGAGCGGCGCTGGTCCAGGCGATCGGCGACGCCGTGAAGGCCAAGGACCCCGAGGGGAACTACCCCTCGCGCATCGACGCCAGCAAGGGCCCCTCGCTGCTCGCCGGCCTCCCCACGGGGCGGGAGCTGATGAACAAGACCCCCAAGATCTACGACGCCTTCCAGGTGATCGCCCGCTCCGCCGGCAACATCCGGGGGCGCAAGAACCTGCTGCTCTTCACCTACGGGCTGCCCGCCAACGAGACGACCTTCGGCCAGTTCGTGCCCGACAAGCGCTACTTCCTGCCCACGATCGACGCGCTCAACGCCAACAACGTGGCGGTCTACTCGCTCGACCTCACCCCTGCGGCGGTGCAGCACACGCTGAGCGACTCGCTGCAGATGATGTCGGACGAGACCGGCGGCCGGTACTTCTACAACATCACCAACTTCTCGACGCCGCTCGACCAGATCGCCAGGGAGAACAACGGCTACTACCTGTTGAGCTACCAGAGCGAGCAGCCGGCCGGCAAGACGGGATTCCAGAACGTGACCGTGACCACCACCAACCCCGAGCTGCGGGTCAAGGCCCGGAAGGGGTATGAGTACGGGAAGTAGATAGCCTCACCGCCGCGCCGAGCAGCCGCCGGCGCAGGCCGGTGTAGGGCTGCCGGCAGGCGAGGAGGTCGCTGAAGACCTCGCGGACGCCGGGGTGGACCCGCGAAAGGGGGACGGCCCACCTGCCGATCGACCCCTCGAAGAAGAGGTCGCGGGCGTGCCCCGCCTTCTCCATGTCCTCCCGCAGCTCGGACTCCAGCCGCTCCGCGTACGCCGCGGGGCGGCCCGCCAGCAGGCTCTCGGCCGCCCAGCGGCCGGTGAGCAGGCCGTAGCGGATCCCCTCGCGGGTCAGCGGATCGGCCACCGCCGCCGCGTCGCCGGCGAGAAGGATGCGGCGGCTCGAAGCCCGGCGCACCGCCTCCAGGGTCCAGGGTCCGAAGACCGGAATGGGATAGCGGTAGCGCGGCCCCGGAAGCTCCCGCCAATCCCCCGGCAGAGGACCCAGATGATCGTCGAGGAAGCGGTCGAGCGCGGCGCGGGCCTGGGGATCCGTGAGCCGGCCGGGGGTGTAGGCGATGCCGACCGAGGCCCCGCCGGGCCGGGGGAAGATCCAGAGATAGGCGTCCGCCATCTCGGGGAAGGCGAGGACGAGGCGCTTGCAGTCCAGCCCTGAAAGCGAGCCCCCGAGACCGACGCTGTCCCCCCGGGGCGGCAGCCCGAGCGAGCGGCGGGAGAGGCCGCGGGCGCCGTCCGCTCCCACGATCCAGTCGTAGACGCGCCCCTCCCCCTCCGCGACCACCACCACCCCTCTCTCCACCCTCTCCAGACGCTCGGCCTTGACCCGGCGCGGCACGGCGCCCGCGGCCAGGGCGGCCTCCACCAGCGCGCGGTCGAAGTCCCGCCGCCGGAAGATGCGGATGCCCTCGAGATCGAGCGCCAGCCGGTGCCCGCGGGCGTTCTCCAGCACGGCCTCGGGGCTGACCACGGCCGGCAGCGGCGAGGAGTCGAAGCCGTCGATGCGGGGGAGGACGTGCTCGGGAACCGCCCCGCCGCAGGGCTTCTCCCCCGGCCGGGCCGGCAGATAGAGGTCCACCTCCACCCCGCCCCGGGCGAGCGCGAGGGCCGCCGAGCCCCCCGCCGGTCCACCGCCGAGAACGGCGACGCGCGTCATGCGAGAGAGTGTATCCCCGCCTGAGATTGCCGCGGGAGAAGAGGGCCTGTGGGATGAGACCCTACGGCCACACCCACCACACTACTCCGCCCGCCGCCAGCGCCGCCGCGAACAGAATCGCCACCCTCCCCAGCATCCGGCGGCTGCCGAGGACGGCCACGATCGCCCCCTTGAAGACCAGGTTCACGAGGATGGCGAGGAGGATCGCCCGCCAGCCGTCGGCCGCGGCGAGATGGCCGCCGTCGACCAGGCGGGCGGTCGAGAGGGTGAGGGCGTCGACGTCGGTCAGGCCGGAGAAGGCGGCCACGGCGTAGAGGCCGGCAGTGCCGAAACGGTCGCGGGCGAAGGCGATGGCGAGGAGCACGGCGGCGTAGAGGACGCCGAAGAGGAGGGCCGACCGGAGCTCCGCCGGGTTCGCCGGCTCCGGAGGCTCCTGGGCGGCGTGGCGGTCGATCAGCCACGCCACCAGGGACAACACCACCGCCACCCCCAGCAGGACCGCGAGCGGCGGCGCCAGGGCGAGGAAGCTGCCGTGGGCCACCACGGCGATCTCGGCCATCACGCGGACGAAGGTCACCGCCGAGGCGATCATCACCACCAGCGCCGCCAGCCGCGAGATTCCGGGATCCTCCTTCGTCCGCCGGGCGTAGCTCACCGTGGTGGCCGTGCTGGAGATGATGCCCCCGAGGATGCCGGCGACGACCGTCCCCGCCCGCATGCCGAACAGCTTGTAAGCCACGTACCCGAGCAGCGAGATCCCCACGATGAGGACGACCATCCACCAGACCTGATAGGGATTGAGGACGCCGTAGGGTCCGAACGCCCGGTCGGGTAACAGAGGAAGGATGACGAGGGCGATCAGGACGAGCTGCATGATCGCCTTGATGTCCTGCTCGCCGATCTTCCCCGCGAATTCGTGGAGAGGCTCGCGGAGCTGCAGCAGCAAGGCAACGACTCCACCCAGCACGACCGCCTGAGTCATGGAGCCCACCACCACCCAGGCGCCGATGCCATACATGAGGACGGCCGCGAACTCGGTCGTCTGCCCCGGATCGGCCTTCCCCTCGGGGAGCCGGGACAGATTCCCCGCCGTCACCAGCCCCGCCACCGCCAGAAGCCCCACCGCCACCACCCACCCTCCGAACACCTGCCCAAGCTGAGCCGCCACCGCCCCGAGCACCGTGATGAGAGCGAACGTCCGGATCCCCGCGATCGCCGAATCCATCCGCTCCCGCTGAAGACCCACGAGGAGGCCGAGGCCGAGAGCGACCGCGAGCTGGAGGAAGGGCGGGGGGAGCATAGAGAGGATTGTATGGCGACGCCGCAGGCGGCGCCTCCCTGGGAGCGCCGGCGTCCCCGCCGGCCCGCCCGCAGGGCGGAATTTATCCAGCCTGGGGTGTCAACCCCAGGTAGAGAGGTCGCCCCAAAACCCTCAAGCCCCGGAGGGCCGGCAGACCTTCTCCACCACCTGGGGTTGACACCCCAGGCTGGGCAAATTCCGCCCTGCGGGCGGGCACTCTCGGCTCCCCAACCACAGCGGCAGGAACGAGGCGGATAAGAGAGTACCGCCTGCTTTGTGGCCTCAGAGTCTGCGCGGACCTAGCCGGGCGATCAGCGTAAGTGACTTGTTTGGAGTTGATTTCAATCGTCGGCTGAAATCGCCAAGTCACGACTTGACAAGTCTAGACTTGACAAGTCGTGCCTAGGAATTCCATCCGGGCCAGGACCATGGGAGGCTCTACCCTGCTGAAGGATCTGACTATGGCCACCTTGACGATCCGTCTCTCCGATGAGAAGCATGAGCGACTCCGCGAACTCGCCGAGCGGCGGAAGATCAGCATGAACAAGCTCATCGACGAGCTCTCGACCATCGCGCTGGCCGACTTCGACGCCGAGACCCGCTTCCGGACACGCCTTTCTAACTAGGCCCGCAAGAGTATAAGATCACGCTTTGACCAGTATTTCCATAAATCACAAATAGGAGTCATGACATAGAGGCCGTCTAGCACCGAGCCGGCAATGAGCATTCCAAGCGGCTGTTTACTATACCGATCAACTACCATCGCTCCAGAGTCGCCAGGCACAGCAAATGATGTTATCTGGAGCTTTTTCGTAAAGGAAGCTTGGTTCGCCTCTCGAGCTTCGGGAACGTTGGTGCAATCTGGATCCAATTCCTCCTGGAGAATTACTTGGCCGCGCAGATGGTACACTCGCTTTGGACCGTAGGCCCAGACGTCTCTATTCGTATCGACAACTCTGGCAAACGTCCAATGGGCCTCTTCTGCCCCACACTTCATTACGCGCTGGTCAACACTAGGATTAACCGGTTGATTGCGAGGCCATTCGCCGAAAGTCCCGTAGCACGTAGTCCTCTGCTTCCACTCGAATTCACCCTTGAATTGTACAATTCCCATATCAAGATCAACCTTTGCCGCATCCCCAGGAGAAGCCTTGTGAAATTCTCCAGGTGGGCGCGTTAGATAGGAGAGCTTTCCCAAAAACCTCGTACTGTTGGATGAAGGGTATCCTTTGCGGTAGCTATAGATGGAAGCACCAGGGTCAATACCATCGTCTTCATCCTTCTTATTGATATTCCAAAAGTTCGAAACAACATGTCCAGCAGCCGCAAAATAAAAATCACGGCCATCCTTGGAAGACAAAAAACATGCAAGTGTTCCCCCTGGCCCTTCAGAGACCCCCCCATCTATTCTCACAATTCCGGAGCCCGGCCGAATCTCTTGAGAGAACAGATAATAAGAGTGATTCTGTCGATGATGTTTCCAACGTGCATTTGCGTGCGCTCGGCCCAACAGCTTCTCCAATCTCTCCGACCAGCCAGGCTCTTTCCCGAAAGTGACCAGCTCAACTTCAGGGATGCCCTCCGTAATGTCAGCCGAGTAAGCCGCAACTTCTCCAGTACGATGAAGCTCCTTGAGCTCATTAACCACCTCACCGAAAGCACTTTCATCGACGCCCATCTAGATTCCCCCTTGGCCGTCCATCAGAGTTCCAGCACAGGGCTTTTCTCGGATTCCGAAGAACATCTTGCGTGCCGGATGAGGTATAGGAAGCCGGAACACTTCTCGTGGATCAAATTCGCTAAGCATCTCATAAAACGGCTGAAAGTCCATATCGGGAAACGCTGAGCGAGTGAAGCCCTCCTCTTCAAAGAGCAGGTCTGGCTCCCGGTTAGAAATGTGGATCTCTACGATCGGCCTAGAGGCGCCTGGTGCCGGCGCCAAGATGAGATTCTCTACCACGACCTCATTGGCCAATCGTTTTAGCTCAATACGCACTTCGTCGCGTACATCAAAGAATTCCAGTGCCAGGGAATTGCTTAGAGCCCGATTCCAGTGACCCTGGCTGGATGCATCATCAGGACGAGCAAAGCGCCAAGGAATCGGTAGACCATCCACATTGCGATTGAAGTCAAAAGTACGCAGACGCCCCCCTTGACATTCGACCCGCGCAATTAGACCTTCAGGAAAGGGACCCCGATAAGAAGGTAGGAACTTAGGATCGACCCGGGTAGCTTCAGGATATGCCGCCGGAACAATCCGGGCTAAATCAGGCAGCCACCAGAGACTTTCGACCTCCTTTCGATACCCCAATCTTGGTGCTGGCTGAAGCTGGCTTTCAGGCACCCAGTCGGCAAAACTAAATGTCGTCGCATTCTCAGCATCCATATAAAAGCGGATCTGCTCACGGCGAAGAAATAAGTTACCTTCTTCGTCGAGACGGGAGATGTCCCGGCACACGAGATCGACACGTCTAGTTGTACCTTCCCGAAGATCGCCCAGACGAAATGTGAGTAGCGGAAAGTGAGGATCCCTGAAAACGGGAAAATTAGAGGTGCTGCCCTTTGGTATATTGGGAATTCCAGGGCGCCGGAGATCTGGCAATAACACGGCAAGCGAACGCACGGACCCGGATAGAGGATCGTTTGGGTCGGCGATATCACATCGCCTGCGGAAATCTTTAGTAGATTTATCTTTTATGAAAAATCGCCTGTCCGGAACGTATGCACAGACACCATCGAAAATTACCCGGAATGTATACGACACTTTGCCTCCCTCCTTTGGCCCTATAGCCCGGCGTTCACCGCTTCCACCCCACTCCAAGCCCATGGCTGGATCTCCCACCCTGCAACGTACTCTCTCGATTTTTTTAGCGCCTCGGCTGCATTTTCGATGGCCCAATATACTCGGTGAAAAGATCTAAAAACGTTTATGGCAATGGAGTCGTTGAGCTTCCACAGAGTCCCTACTACTACTCGAGCACCACTGGCCAGAAACGGCCTCGCCAGCCCTCCCATTCCCTCTCCGCCATATGCAGTGGCCATGCTCTGGCAAGCGGACAGGACGATCATTGGCCGTCGAGGGAGAAGGGGCAATTCCCGCCAGAGCTTCTCAATGGTCACGACCTCGCCCGGGAATGCCAACCAGCTTTGATCGACGCCGGAACTCGCCGCAGCGTGAGTAGCCAGATGGATCACGTCGGCTTGCGGTGCGCAACGACGAAATCCTGCCCAATCTGAGGTCGAGCAAAAACTCGACCGGGAGCCATAAACACCGAACACCGATGTAGCTTCATTCTCAGCTCGTGCCAAGTCCGCCAAGTGAAGGTCTGGGAGGAATTTCTGGAAACCCAAGCTCAAAACTTTTATCCCGCTTTCAGGCAGGACAAACTGCTGATTCTCTCCGTCGTCCAGAAGTTGGCGCACACTGGGAACCAGAGAAATTGTGAAATCTTCATCCAAATAATTGCCGGCATCCGGATTCCACAGACCGCGGAACGGCACGCCATAGAGCTGCGAGTCGGGAACAATTACCAGCCGCTCCGTCCCCGCCGGCAGACGCTCGAGGACCGGCGCCAGGAAAGCCCGATAGAGCGCGCTGGTGGTGCGTTCCCATCTTTCAAGGTTCCGCTCGTCCCCCAGCGAGGCAATGCTTTCCCCGAAGCGGCCGGGAGGATTGATCTTCACCTGATCCAGACGTCCACCCGCTAGAATCCAGGCGGCAGCCCGGTCGCCGAAAATCGCATACTCAACGACAGCCGTCCCCTGCGGCACGGCGGCGGCGAATCGCGGAATGTCTGCCAATACAGGCAGCCGGATCTCGACGCTCCGGCGGGGGGCGAGTCGGTCTCGCATTTCTTCAGAGAGCAGGAATGCAGCCGGGCTGACTCTGTGACCGGCCAAATCCAGCTCCGTACCGATTAGGTTTTCATAGACGTCGCGCAGCGCCATGGGCGACCGCTTTTCGGCGTGCTCCGGGAGGAAACGGCCGCTCTGATCCCAAAGGCGGAACGTCCGCAAAGCCGTCCGGTACTCGGTGACTGCTTCTTGCGCGCGGCCGAGCCCTTTGAGGATCCCCGCGCGCCTCCCACGAGCGTCCGCTGCGAAGACGGCCAGTTTCTGGGCCTCGTACCGCTTCGCCGCTTCAGCGTAGAGGTCCGCGGCGTCTTCCCGCTCGCTGTCGGTACGACCGTCTCCACTCAGCCAGTGCGCCCGCGCCATGGTCAGATCGATCTCCGTCCGCACCTTGCCATCCGATGCCAGCGTATTCGGCAACCGGGCTTCAGCTTGCCGGAGAGCGTCCTCGGCCACATCCGCGTCCGGTGTTAGGGAGGCCACTTGCAGCCAGGAATCAACCGCACACAAAGGTCGTTCGGGAAGACCGGCGCAAGCGTCCGCAGCCTCCAGCCGGAGCTCGACCGCCGCATGGCTGAACCGGCTCGACGCCGCGCTCGCCGCGACGACGTAGGTGGTGTAGCGGTCCCAAGGGTCTGCCATTCCAGGCCCGGAATCGAGCGCAGCGGCAAATTCGGTGGACGACTCTCGGTCCTGCCCCAGGGCGTCGAGCAACTCGGTGTGCAAGATAGAGAGGACGGCGGTAGCCTCCCCCTCGCCCAGAGCCGAGAAACGCTGCTGGGATTCCTGGTACACGTCCGCCGCCACTTCCAGCCGCCCTTGCAGGGAAATCCGGTAAGCGGCGATCCGACGTTCCTCGGCGACGATGGCGGCGAAACCGCCGGCTTCTGCCTGATCGCTGATCTTCCGAAGCTCGTCCCAGTCCGGCTCCTCCACCATCCAGGCCTGGAGCACCCGAGCCCGCAGCTCGAACGGTGTCTTGGCGGTTTGTAGATCGCGAATCGCTTCCACGATGAGAGCGCGAGCCTCGACGGCGCGCTCCTCTCGTAAACGGAGGAACGCCTGGCCGAAGGCCTGATGGCCACGGGCGAGCAGATCGAGACGCCTCTGATCCCCGGACTGCTCAGCCTCTCGGATCGCGGCGATGCTGGTCATGAGGAGTCGCCCGCCTTCGGGAGTCAGGGCCGTCGCGAGCGCCTCCGCCTGCGCGAGGGCGGCTTCGGCTTCGTCGGGCTGGTTCGCGAGGATCCGATCGGCCCAGCGGGTGAGAAGCACTCGTTCGCCGAGTTGGCGGCGGGCCCAGGGGTTGTCCGGAAAGTCTTTGACATTGGCGGCCGGCGTAGCGAGAAGCTGGGGCCTCGCTTGAGCCATCGTGACAGCGGCCTTCAGATAATCGCGATGTTGCTCTGCCTCTTGGGCCCAGTCAGAGAGGGTATCGAGCTTCAAATAGCGTTCCCAGGCAGCGATCGCCCGCACGCGGGCATCCACCCGTTCGAGCGCGATCGCCAGGTTGAACCTGGCCGGTGCTGACGGCTCCAAATGGTCAGCCTGCGCTGCGGCATCAACGGCTTCTAATGCGGCCCATGGGTCGCCCGCGTTGTCATAGACCGCCAGCGAGGCCGCCGCGAGGTCGTTCAGGAAACGCGGGTCGGACGGCTTCTTGGTGTGGGCCTCCCGGAGCAAGGGAACGGCGTTCTCCGGATGTCCATAGATCAGGTAGAGAACGGCCAGCGCCGCGCGGTTTTCCGGTGAAGGATCGCGCTCCGCGGCTCTTCTGATTGCCAGAGCGACCCGTGGAGATGGCATCCCGGATCCAGCCGTCATCGTTGAAAGGGTTCCACCCCGCATGACGCCACCCGTGGGCGTGCCCTGCGCCAAGTGATGATCTGCGGACCGTGGATGGTAAGGGCCATAGGAGAGCCCGCCTGACAGGCATGCCGCGACCGGCCTCGCCGTCCCGATCGATTCGAGCAGACGCTGGTGCTCGCGGCTATAGGGAGTATCGGCCTGGGACGGACGTCCGAGCAGACCTCGGAGAGGGGTCCAGGCGAGCAACCCGGCCAAGGTGACACTGAGGACCAACCAGAGGAAGGCTCGTCGCAATGCTCCTCCGAGGACACGACCGCCCTTACGGAGCAAACTCACACGTCGGAGAGGCTCCGGAAGAAAGGCGTTCTTGGATCGCTTCGAGGAGAAAGATAACATAAAACCCGCCCCCGCGCGAAGTCGCGAAAGTAAAGACTGAGCAGGTCCTTATAGTCACATCGCTCTGCTCGCATTGCTAGAGACGGACAATCGGCGCGATTTCCCACCACCAGGCGTGCTGCTGGGCAAATTTCTCTAACCCATGGTCGCCCAACTCCTATAGAATCCCTGGCACATCTCTAGAGACCAACAAAAAGATCGCATCCGCCCCATGACCACCCCACCCGGCGACCGTCCTCCCGAGGAGACCCTCCTCGAGAACCTAAAGTACATTGAGAAGGTCATCGCCCAGAGCTGCCGAAATTCAAAGCTCAGCCCACAGGAGGCGGAGGATTTTGAAGGCCACGTCAAGCTCAAGCTCATCGAGGACGACTATGCGGTGATCCGGAAGTTCCGGGGAGACAAGGGCGCCACGCTGCAGACCTATCTCGCGACGGTCATCACGCGGGCGCTCCTCGACTACAAGGACCACATCTGGGGGAAGTACCACGCTTCGGCTGAGGCGAAGCAGTTAGGTCTCGTGGCGATCCGCTTGGAGATGCTCATGGTCCGGAACCGATACTCGTTCGAGGAAGCCTGCGGGATCCTGCGGACCAACGAGGGGGTCGACATGTCCGTGGCGGAGCTGGCCGATCTCCGGGCCAAGCTTCCGCACCGGGTCCCCAAACAGGTCGTCGGCGAGGAGGCTCTTCAATTCGAGCGGGATCGGGAGCTCCGGCCGGACCAGCAACTGCTGGAGAAGGAGCGTGAAATCGGCCGTCGCCGGCTGTACATGGGACTCAAGCGGGGCCTCGACACCCTTCCCAATGACGACCAATTGCTCGTCAAGCTTTGGCTTAAATTTACGATCGCGGATATCGCTCGTATCTACAAGGTGGAACAGAAACCCCTCTACCGCCAGATGAAAAAGATCCTCGACGCCCTGCGCAAGGCTCTCGAGCGCCAGGGGGTCCGGCGGGAGGCCATCAAGGAGCTCCTGGGCACCCTGGAGGACGATCTCAATGCGCGTCCCAAGAAGAACAAGGGGTAACCCTCGATTGCCGTCCGTCTATACTCTTCGGGTAGCTTTGGATATCGCCTAGCTATGCAAGAATTTGCACCTATGAAATCACGCCTCTCCGGTAATCATCCCTCGGATGAGGAGCTGGCCGCCTACATCGACCGCGGGCTCGTCAATGCTGAGGCGGACCGGATCGCCGAGCATCTGGTCTCCTGTGAACGATGCTACGAGATCTACTCGGAAACGGTGCGGCTTCAACTGGATGGCGACGTGTTGCCGTTCCCCTCACCCGAAGCAGAGAGGAGCAGGGACGCTGCCGCCAGGTCTGTTCGGCGCCGCGCCGTCGCCACCCGCTGGCTCCCCCTCGCCGCTCTCCTCCTCATCAGCGTCGGAGGCGGCACCTACTTCCAACTCCTCGCTCCTCCGCCCCAACTGGTGACCACCCCAGCCACCCCTCCCATGGCGAGCCTGCCGCCGGCAGAACCGGGATCGTCGCCGCTGTGGTTGGGGCCGACAAACCGGGGTGGGGGGGACCATGAGGAGATCAAGATCGACGAGGCGTCGTTCCGGATGGGCGTCCAGACCGTGAACCTCCAGGCGACGCTTCAGGCGGGGCAGGTCAGAGAAAGTCAAGATGTGATCGCCCGAATCTGGAATCTTCTTGATTCCCAGCCCTTCACGAATGAGCTGAAGACGAAGTACACCAAAATCACCGCGGAGGTGGAAAAGAGGCCCCCGGCTGAGCTCCTCCCCGAGGCGGCCCGGCTGGCCCAGGAGTACCGGGGCGACTTCGACGACACCACCTCCTTGGACCTCGGCCAGTGGGTGGAGGCCGGCCGTCTGGCCGCCATGGCGAAGGATCCTTCCTTCTTCCAGCAGTCCGACACCCGGAAGTTCCTCCGCCGGCTCCGTTGGAACGACAAGCTCGGCCTCCGTGAGGTCAAGCTCGATCCCACCACCCGCGCGAGCCTCGACCGAATCTCCGAGGTCGTCTCCCGAGGCGATCTCCGGCCGTCCGATTACGCCGAGCTGAAACAGGAGCTCGAGACAATCCTCAAGCACCTCTACCCCTAGACCTGAGAGAAGCCCTCGCGAGCCCTCCGGCTCCCCTCTTTATATAGAGAGCTCAGGTTTTTACCGGAGCGGCTCTTCCATTCCGCTGAGCGAGCCTACTCTTCATATGAAGAGTCGATCTTTTTATATAAAGAGCCCTCCCTTTAAGTCCGGCAGCCCTACTTTTTTCCGGAATCGCTGGCCTCAGATCCTTTTGGAGTGTCTCTTTCCGGCCAAAGTGGCAGCCTGAAGGCTTCTCGGGAGGTCCGCTCGGCTCTTCAGGGCTCTACTTCATATAATCTGGAGAGATTTCCATATAAACCGAAGGGCTGATAGGGCCTCCAGGCGTAGCTTTCATATGAAAAGCTCGGGGAAGTATATGAAGACCCGGACCGGAAGGCTCTTTCAGAGGCCCGCCGGCCTTTCCGGGCCGTCTCCAGACCTTTCGTGGAGCGCCGCGAGCTCCTCGACCTGCCTCAGCACCGCCTCGCGGCGGGATCTCAGCTCGACGGCCAGGCGTTTCCTCGTCCTCAGCAGAAGGTAGGCCCTCGCCTCGTGCCAGAAGATCGCCCGCCGGTCGTGGAAGAGAAGGGCGATGTAGCCGGTGGGCCCGGCGAGCAGGGCCACGGCGAGGCCGATTCTACCTCCCAGGTAGTGGCCGATGAGCCAGCCTTCGGCGATCCAGGTGAGCGGGAAGAGGAGGAGGGCTCCGAAGACTTTGAAGGTGGCGGTCTGGTCGGGATCGCGGGTGGCTCTCTTCACGATCTCGCCGATCAGACGGTAGGTGGGATAGTTGAGGACCGTCCCGAGCGCCGCCAGGGGGAGGTGGACCAGCAGGCGCAGCAGGGCGCGGCCCACGAAGCGGGCCACCGGCGAGGGGGGGTAGGCCGCTCCGACCTGGTCGTCCCGGAGGTGGAAGGCCTCCAGGAGCCGGTCGTACTCGCGGACGCATTCGGCCGCGGCGGCGACTTTTTCAGGATATTTCGCCCGCAGGTCCCGGTACCTCTCCAGGAAGGCGCGGCGGAAGGCCACCCCCTCGGCCAGGCTCCCCCGGGTCGGCAGCGCGAGGCCCCGGTGACGGTAGAGGTCCGCGGCGCGGGCGATCAGCCGGGCGTCTTCCCAGGTCTCGTAGTTGAGGGTGACCTCTTTCAGGGCCCCGTCGATGCGCGCGGTCAGGGCGCGGGCGGCGGCGACCGGGTCCTGGGCGTCGAGGGCGATCTCCGGCGCCGGGTCGAGCGGCTCCCCCACCTGCACCAGGGCCCGCGAGCGGAAGGCCTGCTTGGCGTCGAAGAGGAGGCCGACGGGGACGATCCGGGCCCCCAGGCCGGGAAATTTCCGCTCCGCCTCCAGGACGATCCGCGCGGCGCCGGTCTTGAGCGGCTTGAGCGCGGGGTCGCTGTGGCTCATCCCCTCGGGGAAGAGGGCGAGGGCGCCCTTCTCCGCCAGCAGCTCGTGGGAGCGGGAGAAGGTCTCGGCGTTCTTCGCGGGGTCCGATCCCTCGTCCTGACGGCGGTAGACGGGGATCGCCCCGGCGAGGTCGACGAACGGGCGGACGACCGGGTTCTTCCACAGGGTGCTCTTGGCCAGGAACCGCGGCAGCACCGGCAGGGGCCCCATCAGCAGGAGGGGATCGATCAGGCCGTTGACGTGGTTCGCCACCAGCACCAGCGGCCGGTGGAGGGGGATGCGCTCCGCCCCCGCCACCTCGACCTCCCGGAAGAAGGCCTTGAGGAGGAGGCGGGCGAGGGCGCGGAGGAGGCGGTCGGAGCCCCTCATCACCCCGGCCCTCTTCTCCCGGCCCTCCACCCACCCTTCCGGGGAGAAGAGGGAGAAAGACCCGGAAACAGGCCCTTGAAAGCCCCCTCTCTCCCCGGCGGGCGGGTGGAGGGCTGGGGGAGAGGGGGTTGGGGGATTGAGGGGCCCATGATCGTTTTCCCGGCTCTGACGCACCTCTTCCCTTGGGGAGATGCGCGTCGTGGAGCGGAGTCGGCGCCCAGTAACTTGCAGGATCTTGCCGGCTCCTGTCAATCAGCGCTTCAGCAATCGAGGGGTGTGCTACCCTCGCTCGCGAGTCTTGCAGCGCCGGGCTCGCCTCAAACGGATCGGCGCCAGGAGAAAAAACCGATGGCCATCAACAACCCTGTACCTCAGAAGAAGAGCACGCTCGATACCGTCGCGAACATCGCCATCATCGTCGTCTGCGCGATCGCGGCCGTCGTGCTGATTCGCAACCAGTTCTTCCCGCGGCAGGCGGCGGGGCCGGACAACATGCCGAAGATCGAGAAGGGGGAGAAGTACGCCCAGCTCAAGGAGGCCGTGCCCGCCGGCGCCAACCGCGCCCTGGTGGTCGCCGTCCAGCCGGGTTGCCACTACTGCAACGACAGCATGCCTTTCTACAAGAAGCTCCTCGATGAGCGGAACCAGAAAGGCTCGGCGGTGAAGTTCGTCGCCGCCGTCCCCAAGGCCGAGAAGCCCGCGGACGCGCAGAAGATCGTCTCCGACGAGTCGGAGAAGTTCGCCGCCGTGGGCGCCCAGCCGGACCGGATGGTGAACCTCGACTTCGCCGCCGTCAAAGTCCCCGGCACTCCCACCCTCGTGCTGGTGGACAACAGCGGCAAGGTGCTCAACGTCTGGGTCGGCAAGCTCGACGCGGACGGTGAGAAGGAAGTTCTGAAGGTGCTGTAGGCCCGCCCGGGCATCAATGCCCGGGCTACGTCTCAACCGAAAAGCCGGCTGAAGCCGGCTCCCGAGTTAGCTTCCCCGCTAATCAAGGAGTCGGCTTCAGCCGGCTTCTCTTTTGGATCGTAGCCCGGGCATTGATGCCACCCTCTTATACACAAGTCGGTTGTCTGGGATCTGCGGGTTTCAGGCTCCAGGATTGCGAAAACCCCCGCCCGCAGGGCGGAATTTATCCAGCCTGGGGTGTCAACCCCAGGCGGGAGAGGCCCGAAAGATCCCCAAGCCCCGAAGGGCCGGCAGGTCTTTGCCGATCGAGCTCCGGCTGAGGTGTCGGCCCTGCGGGGCTCCGGAAACACGGCGGCCTGCCCACCTGGGGTTAACACCCCAGGCTGAATAAATTCCGCCCTGCGGGCGGGGTCTCCTGAACAGCCCAGATGTGTATAAGAGGTTGGCATTCATGCCCGGGCGGGGCGGGCCGGGCAATCTGGCAAAGTAGAGCTAGAATCCCGGCTGCTGGCCGATTCTGGGATGACGCCTACGAGGAGTCCTGAAGAAGTATGCGACGCGGGTCCTCTCGACCGACGGGCTTCGGGATGCCCGGGAGAAGGCTTGGGCCGAGGCGGTTACTGCGGACTGGAATCGAGAGCTCGGCGCCCCCGATCCCGCCTGACCCAGGCGGGGCTTGACGACTCCGCTACAATACCCAGTCTTTGCCGCCTCCCCTCCCCGGGAGCGCGGCTCGCGAGGAATCTCCTGATGAGCGAGAAACGATTCCCGGACGTCCCGGGTGGATATCCATTCCCTCAGCTCGAGCTGCGGGTGCTCGACCGCTGGCGCGAGTTGGGGATCTTCGAGAAGAGCCTGCGGAAGCCGGCCCCCCAGGGGGAATTCGTCTTCTTCGAGGGGCCTCCCACCGCCAACAACGTGCCGCACGTGGGCCACGTGGTCACGCGGGTGGTGAAGGACCTCTTCCCCCGCTACCGCACCATGCGCGGCTATCACGTGGCCCGCAAGGCCGGGTGGGACACCCACGGCCTCGCCGTCGAGATCGAGGTCGAGAAGAAGCTCGGCTTCTCCGGCAAGCAGCAGATCGAGGCCTACGGCATCGCCGAGTTCAACCAGGCCTGC
>Ga0308175_100000698_pt1 | contig 22308 bp, 25 predicted proteins | sample PhyCR1_3_FD_203893 | JGI IMG/M metagenome (GOLD analysis project Ga0308175, IMG submission 203893) | Soil microbial communities from UC Gill Tract Community Farm, Albany, California, United States - DLSLS.C.R1 | ecosystem: Environmental > Terrestrial > Soil > Agricultural land | place: USA...
CGCTATCTGCTGAGCTGAGTCCGCAGTCTCACCCTTCTTTTTCTGCCGCGGGCGACCGCGGAGTGGCTTCGCTTGTCTCTGGGGAGGCAAAATCCCGGGGAACGCGGGATTTTCCTCCTACGGGGGCTGTGGCCTTCTCGGAAAATGATAGAGCTTGCTTCAACTCGGCACGGACCGCCCCGGAAAATCGACTAATTCTGGACAGGAACTCCCTAGGCACGGCACCCGTCCTAGTGTAGTGGGTCCGATATCTGGGAACTTATGTTATCCTTTCCTGGTGTGGAATACCTCCAGGAGAGAAAATGAAGGTCGCCGTTTCGATAGTCCTTTCGCCTGAAGAGAGGAGCGAGCTTGAGAAGCTTGCTCGTGGCCGGAAGGTAGCCACGCGGGTGGTGGAGAGAGCGAGAATCGTCCTGCTGGCAGCTGAAGGCAAGCAGAACCGAGAGATTGCTGAGATTTCTGGAGCAACACGCCGGACGGTAGGTGTTTGGCGCCATCGCTTTGCCGAAAAGGGGATCGCCGGCATCTTGAAGGATGCCCCTCGGGCCGGGCGGCTGCCTTCGATTGGAGAGGAAACGATCCGAGAGATCGTGCGCAAGACAACGCAAGAGACGCCGGTGGCGGGGACTCACTGGAGCACCCGGAGTTTGGCCAAAGTGATGGGACTGAGCCCGAGCACGATCGGTCGTATCTGGAGACGCCATGGTCTGAAACCTCACCTGACTCGAACCTTCAAACTGAGTCGGGATCCGAAGTTCGTAGAGAAGTTGGAGGATGTCATCGGGCTTTACCTGAATCCTCCAGAGCATGCGCTGGTGTTGTCTGTCGATGAGAAAAGCCAGATTCAGGCGCTCGACCGCACCCAGCCGGGCCTGCCGCTTGTGCCGGGCCGCTGCGGCACGATGACTCACGACTACAAGCGCCACGGCACGACGACTCTGTTCACCGCTCTCAATACGCTGGATGGGAAGGTGATCGGGACCTGCATGCCGCGCCATCGCCATCAGGAGTGGATCAAGTTCCTGGGACTCATTGATCGAGAGACCCCGAAGGGCCAGGAGATTCATTTGATCGCGGATAACTATGCGACTCACAAGCATCCGAAGGTCCAAGCCTGGCTGGAGCGCCATCCGCGGTTCACGGTTCATTTCACTCCCACCAGCGCCTCCTGGCTCAACATGGTCGAGAGGTTCTTTCGAGACCTGACAGAAAACCGGCTGCGTCGGGGAGTCTTTCGCAGCGTCGGGGATCTGATCGCGGCGATTCATGAGTATCTGGCTCGTCACAATGAGGCTCCCAAGCCCTTCATCTGGACGAAGACCGCAAGCGATATCCTGGAGAAGGTCACACGCGCCCGACAGGCTCTGGTTAAGGGCATATCTGATTGACCCACTACACTAGATCTGAGGCGACGAAAGGGCCTGAGACTTACATAGGTCTTACACGGCGGGAAAAGGCCGTAGGGACCCTTCCGCGACGGCTGCCGTAAGTCACAGAGGATAATAAGTTAAGGTGGTGCGGCTGGGAGGACTCGAACCCCCGACCAAGAGTTTAGGAAACTCCTGCTCTTTCCACCTGAGCTACAGCCGCAGGCGAGAGGGATTATACCCTCTCCCTCCTCAGTACTGGATCAGCGAAGCCACCTCGTAGCCGCCGAGCTTCTTGCGCGCGTCCAGGAAGGTCAGCTCGATGATGAAACCGAACCCGGCCACCACGCCCCCCAGCGATTCCACCATCCGCGCCGTCGCGGCGGCGGTGCCGCCGGTGGCGACCACGTCGTCCACGATCAGCACGTGCTCCCCGGGCTGGATGGCGTCCCGGTGCATCTCCAGGGTGTCGTTGCCATACTCCAGATCGTAGGTTTCGCGCACCTTCTCGGCCGGCAGCTTCCCGGGCTTGCGCACGGGCACGAAGCCGGCGTTCAGGTCGTAGGCCACGATCGGGGCGAACATGAAGCCGCGCGATTCGATGCCGATCACCTTCTGGATGCGCTTCTGGGCGAACAGCCAGACGAAGCGATCGACCGTCATGCGCAGAGCCAGCGGGTTCTGCAGCAGGGTCGTGATGTCGTAGAACAGGATCCCCGACTTCGGGAAGTCGGGGATCTCGCGGATGTGGGCCTTCAGATCGTCCATGGTCCTCTCTCCTCTAACGATCGATGACGAACCCGTCCCAGTCCGGGACGGGAGTGATCTCCTGCTCCGTGAGGCCGGTCACCCGGGCCCCCGTGGGCCCCCGCCGCAGCCAGCCGCGCAGGGCCTCGATGTGCTCCGGCTCCCCCGCCACCTCGACCTCCACCCGGCCGTCCGGCAGGTTGCGCACCCGCCCCACCAGGCCGCCGAGATCGCGGGCCGTCTGCCGGGCCGCCCAGCGGAACCCCACCCCCTGCACCCTCCCGCTCACCCAGATCCGGAAGGCTTGGCGCCCGCTCACTTCTGCGGCTTCCATCCGTGACGGCCGAGCAGCGGCACGAAGGCGACGTCCTCCCCCTCCTTGCGCCGGATCTCGCCGCGCTGGGATTTTCGGTAGATCACCAGCTTCTGGAGGTTGAGCTGCCCCTCCGGGATCAGCAGCGTCCCCCCCGGCGCGAGCTGGTCGAGCAGCGGCTCCGGCACCTTCGGCGCCCCCGCGGTGACCAGGATCCGGTCGTACGGCGCCCACTCGCTCCACCCCACGGTGCCGTCGAACACCTGCACCTTGACGTTGTCGAAGCCCAGGTGGCGCATGCGCGGGATGGCCGCCTGCGCCAGCTCCGGCACCCGTTCGAGGCTGTAGACCCGGCGCGCCAGCACGGCCAGCACCGCCGTCTGGTAGCCTGAGCCGGTGCCGATCTCCAGGACCGAATGCTCCGGCCCCACCTCCAGCAGCTCGCTCATGCGCGCCACGATGTAGGGCTGCGAGATCGTCTGCCCCGAGCCGATCGGCAGCGCGTGGTCGCCGTAGGCCTGGTTGCGCAGGTGCTCCTTGACGAACAGGTGGCGCGGAATCTTGCGCAGCGCCGCCAGCACCCGCTCGTCGCGCACCCCGCGGGCGGCGATCATCTCGCGGACCATCCGCTCGCGCTGGACGGCGAAGTCGCTCATCCCGCCCGTGGGACGTCGCCGGCCGGGAAGGCGAGCGCCGAGAGCTTGTCCCGCACCGAGGAGAAATTCTCCAGTCCGGGATAGTAGGTGAGGTCGAGGTGGAGCGGCGTCACCGAGATCCGCCCCGAGGAGACCGCCTCCCAGTCGGTGCCGCTCGCCCGGTCCCACTGCGGGGTGCCGGCGATCCAGTAGTATTTGCGCCCCCGCGGGTCCCGGTTCTCGACCACCGACTGCTTATAGACCCGCCGGCCCAGCCGGGTGAAGCTCACCCCCTGGACCGGCCCCGCCGGCACGTTGACGTTGAGCAGCAGGTCGCGCGGCAGCTCCTCGCCGAGAAGGACCTCGACCAGACGCCGCGCGAAGGCCGCCGCAGGGTCGAAGGAGAACCCCTCCCCCACCTCCTGGCTGAAGGCGACCGAGGGGATGCCGAGCAGCGTCCCCTCAAAGGTCGCGCTCACCGTGCCCGAGTAGGTGACGTCGTCCCCAAGGTTGAGGCCGAAGTTGATCCCCGAGCAGACCAGGTCGGGGGGGTTGTCCTTCAGCAGGGCCAGCACCCCCAGGTTGACGCAGTCGGTCGGCGTGCCGTCGACGGCGTACCAGCGCTCCTCGATCTTCTGCATGCGCAGCGGCCGCGACAGGGTGAGGGCGTGGCCGGTAGCGCTCTGCTCGCGGTCGGGCGCGACCACGAACACCTCGGCGATCTCGCCGAGGGAGCTCGCCAGTCGGCGGATCCCCTGCGAGAAGATGCCGTCGTCGTTGGTGATCAGGATGCGCGTCATGCGACCGGGATGTACTTTCCCACGATCGGCGCCAGGGCCTTCAGGGTCTCGGCCGGGATCATGGAGCGCTCGGTGATCAGCGAGTGCTTGAGGGCCTCCGCGCAGAGGCAGTCGCGGGAGTGGGGCTCGCCGATCCGCTGCAGTATCTCGCGCACGACCTCCTGGGACATCTTGACGTTCTGCCCGATCACTTCCATCACCGAAACGCCGGAGACCGCCTCCTCCGTCTCGTGCCAGCAGTCGTAGTCGGTGACCATGGAGAGGGAGACGTAGCAGATCTCGGCCTCGCGGGCGAGCTTGGCCTCCTGGAGGTTGGTCATGCCGATGATGTCCGCCCCCATGCTCCGGTAATGCTCGGACTCGGCGCGGGTGGAGAATTGCGGCCCCTCCATGCAGATGTAGGTGCCACCGCGGTGGACGATGGCTCCGGCGGCACGCGCGGCGCCGGCCGCGACGTCGATCAGCCGCGGGCAGACCGGCTTGGCCATCGAGACGTGGGCCACCAGGCCGTTGCCGAAGAAGGTGTCCGGGCGGTGCCGGGTGCGGTCGTAGAACTGGTCGGGGACCACGATGTCGGTCGGCTTGTACTCGATCTTCAGCGAGCCGACGGCGGAGACCGAGACGATCTCCTCGACGCCCAGCACCTTGAAGCCGTAGAGGTTGGCCCGGTAGTTGAGCTCGGTGGGGAGCAGGCGATGCCCCTTGCCGTGGCGCGGCAGGAAGGCCACCTGGCGGCCGTCGAGCTCGCCGATGACGTAGGCGTCCGAGGGGTCGCCGAACGGCGTCTGGATCCGGCGCTCCTCGCGGACCGTCATCCCCTCCATCCCGTACAGGCCGCTGCCGCCGATCACACCGATTCGGATGTCGCTCATCAGAAAGTCTCCTTCGAAGGAAATCTCAGGGACTGCCGGAAGCCGGCAGAGTCTAACAGAGGGCTACCGGATCGCCTCCACCACCGCCAGGGCCGTCTCCAGCGCCCGGCGCCCCTGTTCGCCGGAGACCCGTGGCGCGGGCTCGCCACGGCAGGCGGCGAGGAAGGCCTCGAGCTCCCGCTTCAGCGGCTCGGCGCGCTCGACGGACAGGTCGTCCGGCAGGATGCGGCGCTTCTCCCCCTCTTCTTCCAGCCGGTACCCCTTGATCTCCTGCGCCTGATAGTCGAGCGAGTAGTACCGGTTCGGGAGGAAGACCCGCAGCTTGCGCGCCCGCTCGGAGGAGACCCGCGAGGCGGTCAGGTTCGCCACGGCCCCCGACTCCAGCTCCACCCGCACGTTGGCGATGTCGATGCGCGCGGAGAGCACCGCGATCCCCGTGGCGCGGATCTCCGCCACCGGGCTGGGATCGAGGGCGTGCAGGATCTGGAGGTCGTGGATCATCAGGTCGAGCACCACGTCGACGTCGAGGCTGCGCGGGGAGAAGACCCCCAGCCGCTGGATCTCGACGAAGCGCGGCGGTGAGCCGACCGCCAGCAGCGCCTGCACCGCCGGATTGAAGAATTCGACGTGTCCCACGGCCAACACCCGGCCGTCGGCCTGGGCCAGCAGCCGGTCCGCTTCGGCCAGACTGGCGGCCAGGGGCTTCTCGATCAGCACGTGGAGCCCGCGGCCCAGCAGCTCGCAGCCCATCTCCGCGTGCGCCACCGTGGGCGCCGCCACCACCGCCGCCTCGATCTCCCCGGCCAGCTCCTCCAGCCGCGGGAAGACGCGCGCGCCGTGGTCCCGCGCCGCCGCCTCGGCCGCTTGCCGGTTGGGATCGTAGACTCCCACCAGCTCGGCGCCGGGGAGCGACGACAGCAGGCGGACGTGGTTGCGGCCCATGGAGCCGGTGCCGAAGACCCCTACTTTCAAGCTATTCAGGCTCGCCTCCCCCCCGGGAGCCGCCGCGCGGCGGGGACTTGATCACCCCCCGCTGGGAGCTCTCGACGAAAGCGATCAGGTAGTCGATGTCCGGGTCGCCGGCCAGCTCGGCGCGGATCTGCTCCACCGCCTTGGGCGTGGGCAGGCGCGAGCGGACCAGGATGCGGTAGGCGGCCTCCAGCTTGCGGATGGTCTCCGCCGAGATCCCCTTGCGCTTGAGGCCGATCGAGTTCAGGCCGTAGCAGGCCGGCTTCTGCCCCACCGTTTTGACGAAGGGGAGGGCGTCCAGGGTGGCCACGGTGTAGCCCCCCACATAGGCGTGCCGGCCCACCCGGCAGAACTGGTGCACGGAGGAGAAGGCGCTGATGTTGGCGTCGTCGTGGACCTCGACGTGCCCGGCCAGGGTGGCGTTGTTGGCGAAGATGACCCGGCTCCCCACCTGGCAGTCGTGGGCGATGTGGGTGTAGGCCATGAACAGGCAGTCGCTCCCCACCCGGGTGATGCCGCCCCCTTTGGAGGTGCCGCGGTGGACGGTGCAGAATTCCCGGAGCTGGTTGCGGTCGCCGATCTCCAGCCGGACCTCCTCCCCCTGGAATTTGAGGTCCTGGGGATCGAAGCCGATGGCGGCCTGGGGGTAGATCCGGTTCTCGCGGCCGATCCGCGTGGGGCCCTGGATCTGCGCGCCGGCCCCGATCTCGGTGCCGTCGCCGATCTCGACCCGCGGGCCGATCACCGCGAAGGGGCCGACCGTGATCCCGTCCCCCAACCGGGCGGCGGGATCGACGAACGCCAGCGGATGGATGCCGGCCCCCCCCATCAGCGGCTCACCATCGCCGAGGAGAGGACGGCCTCGGCGGCGAGCTGGCCGTCCACCAGGGCCTTCCCCGCCAGCTTGCAGTAGGTGCTCCGCAGCCGCAGGACCTCAATCTCGTAGCGGACCTGGTCGCCGGGGACCACGGGGCGGCGGAACTTCGCCTCCTCGATCGAGGCGAAGAGGAGCAGCTTGTTCTGCCGGTCGGGGATGTCGTGCAGGAGCAGCAGGCCTCCCGCCTGGGCCATCCCCTCGATCAGCAGCACCCCCGGCATCACCGGCCGGCCGGGGAAGTGGCCGAGAAAGACCGGCTCGTTGATGGTGACGTTCTTGACCGCCACGATCCGCTTGCCGGGCTCCATCTCCAGCACCCGGTCGACCAGCAGGATCGGATAGCGGTGCGGGAGCACCGAGAGGATCCACTCGATGTCCCATTTCCCCGTCGGCTCGGGGGCGCTCGGCTCGCTCAAGGCTTGTCTCCCTCCATCCTCTTCTCGACGGCCCGCAGGCGCCGGACGATCTCCTCCAGGCGCGACAGCAGGGCGGCCTGGCGCCGCCATTTCCTCATCTCGACGGCGGGGATGCCGGCGACCGCCGTCCGGGGCTCGACCGAGGCGAGCGCCGCCGACTTGGCGGCCACCTGCGCGCCGTCCCCCAGCTCGATGTGCCCGGCCACGCCGCTCTGGCCGGCCAGCACGACGTAATTCCCCAGCCGGGCGCTCCCCGCGATCCCCGCCTGGCCGCACAGGATACAGTGCCGGCCGGTCACCACGTTGTGCCCGACCTGGACCAGATTGTCGATCTTGCTCCCCGCCCCGATCCGGGTCTCGCCGAGCATGGCGCGGTCGATCGTGGAGTTGGCCCCGACCTCGACGTTCTCCTCCACCACTACCCGCCCGACCTGCGGCACCTTGTGGTGTGCCCCCTGGTGGGTGGCGTAGCCGAAGCCGTCGGCCCCCAGCACCACGCCGGCGTGGACGATGCTCCCCGCCCCCACCTCCGTGCCGTCGTAGAGCACGGCGTGCGGGTGGAGCACCGCCCCCTCTCCCAGGGCGCAGCCGCGGCCGACCGCCACGAAGGCGAGCACGGCCGCCCCGGCGGCGACGCGGCTCCCGGCGCCGATCACGGCGTAGGGGCCGACGTGGGCCGTGGGGTCGACCGTGACGCCGGGCTCCAGGATGGCCGTGGGATGGACCCCCGGCGGACGCCGCTCCTCCGGATGGAGGAGGGCGAGCAGCCGCGCCAGCGCCCAGGACGGATCGTCGGCCACCAGCAGGTCCCGCCCCAGAGCGGCCTCCGCGAGAGAAGGCCCCACGAGCAGGGCGCCGGCGCCACTCGCCGCCGCCTGCGCGCGGTAGCGGGGGTCCTTCAGGAACGAGAGGTCGCGGGGACCGGCGGATTCCAGCGGACGGATCGCCTCGACGGTACGCTCCGGGTCCCCCTCGACCCGGCCGCCGACCTCCGCGGCGAGCTCGGCGAGGCGGTAGCCCACGCGGTTACTTGCCCTGCGAGGCGGCGTCGATCCGCTGGACGACGACGTTGGTGATGTCCACCGCGTCGTCGGCGTAGATCAGGCCGCTCTCGAACTTGCGGAAGATCAGCGTGTAGCCGAGCTCCTTGCCGACCTGGTTGATCACCGGCATCACCCGGTCGTCGATGGAGGCGAGCATCTCGTCGCGCTTCTTGGTCAGCTCGCGGGTGGCGTCGTCCTGCGCGCGGCGCAGGGCGATCTCCTTCTCCTCGTACTGCTTGGAGAGATCGGCGAGCTTGTCCTGGGCGAGCGAGAGGCGGCCGTCGTTGAGCTTGGCCTGGAGGTCCTTGAGCTCCTGGGCGCGGGCGCCGAGCTCCTTCTCCCGCTGCTCCTGGAGCTTCTTGAGGTCGGCCACGGCCTTCTTGCCGGCGTTGGACGACAGCAGGATCTTCTCGGTGTCGATCACCGCGATCCGTATGGGGCCGGAGGCCGCCGGAGCGGCGGCGGGGGCGGCCGCCTTCTGGGCGGCGGCCGGAAGCCCCGCGAGCGCGAGCCCGAGCAGGCCCGCCGTGGCAGCCCGGGACAGAAAGCAGTTGGAAAACGCCATGGGTCTTCTCCTTCGTTGGCTTTAGAAGCTGGTACCGATACTGAACTGGAAGCTCTCGAAGCTGTCCTGTGGTTTCGGATCGAGGTTCTTGGCGTAGATGAACCGCAACGGCGCGCCGAAGACCGGCAGGAACACCCGCAGCTCCACGCCCGCCGTCTTGCGCAGGTTCGACACGTTGAAATTCTGCCCTTCGCCGAAGACGTTGCCGGCGTCGGCGAACAGCAGCACCCGGAACGGACCCCCGAGCACGAAATGGTACTCCAAATTGAACTGGGCGTAGCTGTTGCCGCCGAGGATCACCTCGTTGACGTCGCGCAGGGGCTGACCGTTCTTGTCGCGCAGGAAGATCGACCGGTAGCGGTGGCCGCGGATGCTGTTCTCGCCGCCCAGGAAGAAGCGCTCGAGGACGTTGATCGGCTGGTTGTTGGTCGGGTGGATCAGCCCCCCCTCGGCGTTGAAGGCGACGAGCATCTTCGTCGGATAGTTGCTGACCGGCGCGAAGATGCTGTAGCCGACCTCCGGCCGCAGGAAGTCGTTGTCGCCGCCGAGCGGACCGCCCGCGTACTCCAGGGCGACCGAGATCTTCTGCCCCCGGGTCGGCTCGAAGGGGTTGTCCCGGCTGTCGAAGACCCAGGCCGGCCGCAACGACGAGTTGTGAATCCGGTACTTCGCGGTCACCGTCGAGCCCGGCTGCGGGTCGGTCGGCGGCGGCGGCGTCTCGCCCGGCAGCAGGGCAGGGACCACGGTCTGCGTCTCGTCGTCGTACTTCGACAGGTTGTAGCTGATGCTCGCCGACTGGAACAGCTTGAAGTTCCGGCCGTAGGTGAACACCGCGCCCGTGCTGTCGCGGATGTAGCGGTCATTGTTGGCGTCGAGGGTGTAGTCGTAGTTCTCTTTGTAGGCCCGGACGCCGATGCTCTGCGGCTTGTCGAGGAACCAGGGGATCGAGTAGGAGAGGTCGTAGTAGCTGCGCAGCTTGCCGGTCTGCACCGAGACGCCGACCTGCTCGCCGCGGCCGAGGAAGTTCTTGGTGCTGATGCCGAACTGGCCGAAGAAGCCGTCGAGCTCGCTCCAGCCGCCGCCGAACTGCAGCTCGGTACGGTCCGACTCAGCCCCCTTGAAGAGCAGGTTGACCCGCTTCTTCTCGCTGTCCGTGTCGATGTCGACCGGGTTCTCGTCGGTGAGCTTGAAGTAGCCGAGCTGGTTCACCTTGGTGACGCTGTTGCGGATGGCGGTGACGTTCACCAGCCCACCCTCGTAGACCCGCAGCTCCCGGCGCAGCACCTTGTCCTTGGTGCGGTCGTTGCCCTGGAACTCGATGCGGCCGACCCTGAACTGGTCCCCCTCGTTGATGTGGATGACCAGGTCGGCCACCCGCTCCGGGCGCTCGACCAGCTCCGGCTCGACGCGGGCGAAGATGTAGCCGGTGTTGTGGTAGGCGTCGGTGATCTCCTTCACCGCGTCGTCGATCACCTTGGAGCGCAGCCAGCCGTGCGCCTTGTTCTCGAAGGCCCGCAGCAGGTTCCTCTCCGGGTAGACCGAGTTGCCCTCGATCGACACGTTGCCGAACTTCCAGCGCTCCCCCTCCTCCAGCGGGATGGTGATGAACATCCGGCGCTTCTGGTCCTGGGGGGCGTTCGGCCGGGTGTTGGCCGCCCGGACGTCGATCTTCGGATCGCCGATGACCACGTTTTTGTAGCCGACGCCGCGGTAGAGGTCGCGGACCTTGTCGAGGTCCTCCTGCAGCTTGGCCGGATCGTAGAGGTCCTTCTTGCTGATGCGGGAGATGAAGGCGCTCTCCTTGGTGTTCTTCATCACCAGGCGCAGCCGGGCGTCGCTGAACACCGTGTTGCCCTCGAACTCGATGTCGGAGATGCGGACGCGGTCCCCCTCGTCGACCGTGAACACCACCTTCTTCTCGTTCGGGCCGGTGTCCTCGACCTTGTACTGGGCGGTCGCGAAGCGGTACCCCTTCTCCCCGTACATCTCCTCGATCAGCGCCTTGACCCGCTGCAACTCGCCCAGCGACAGCGGCTCCCCCTCATGCACGCGGATGCGCTGGGTGGTCAGCTTGTCCTGGAGATCGGTCTTCGAGATGCGCTTCAGCCCCTGATAGTCGATCGAGCGCAGAACCGGCCGCTCCGCCACGGTGATCACCAGGCGGACGCCGGCCGGCGTGGGAACGCTCTCCACCTGGATGTCGTCCACCAGGTTGCGCTCCCAGAGCTTCTTGATGTTCCGGTTGAGGGTGTCCTCGTTGAGCGGCTGGCCCGGCTCGAGGCCGAGGTAGTAGCGCAGCGTATCCTCGGAGAGCGCCTTCAGACCCTTGAACTCGATCGACTCGATGGTGCGGCCGTTCGCCGTCGGCTGGGGAGCCGCCTGCGCGCGGGCGGCGCGGATGCCGCCGGAGAACAGCAGGGAAAGCAGCGAAGCCGCCATCAGGCGGCGCACGGCCCTCCACCGGCGCGGCCTGCGCCGGACCACGATGACATCAGGCATCAATTCTCGTCCTTTCATGACCCCGGCGGCCTCCTCGGCCGCCGGGGTGGTCCTGCCCTCGCTCGCTGGGAGACCGCCGGACGGCGGATCAGCGACTGGGTATGACGATCTCCTGGGCACCGGCATGGAACGTCAGCTTATCCCCCTCCAGATCCACCTCGATGCGCTCGACCGGCTCGCCGTGCTGGTTGATGAGGATCTCCGAGACCGAGTCCTGGATGTGACGCTGGATCGTCCGGCGCAGCGGCCGGGCCCCCGTCGAGGGCTCGACGCCGGCCCTGGCCAGCAGCCACTCCTTGGCGGGGTCCGAAACCTCCAGGTGCAACCCCCGCTCGGCGAGCGTATTGTTCACATCGTCGAGCAGAATGTCCACGACCGACCGCAATTCCCGCTCTCCGAGCGGATTGAAGACGATCACCTCGTCGATGCGGTTGATGAACTCGGGGCTGAAGGTGCGCCTGAGCTCGGCGAGGATCTCCTCCTCGATGCGCTGGAAGCTCGCCTCCTCGCTCCCCTCGCCGAAGCCCATCCGGCCCCCCCGCAGCACCAGCTTGCTGCCGATGTTCGAGGTCATCAGCACCAGCGTGTTGCGGAAGTCGACCATGTTGCCGTAGGCGTCCGTGAGCTGCCCGTCCTCCAGGATCTGGAGCAGCAGGTTCGCCACGTCCGGATGCGCCTTCTCGATCTCGTCGAACAGGATCAGCGAGTAGGGCGCGCGCCGCACCCGCTCGGTGAGCTGCCCCCCCTCCTCGTGGCCGACGTAGCCCGGAGGCGAGCCGATGAGCTTGGAGACCGCGTGCTTCTCCATGTACTCGCTCATGTCGAAGCGGATCATCGCCCGCTGGCTGCCGAACAGGAACTCCGAGAGCTGGCGCGCCACCTCGGTCTTGCCGACCCCCGAGGGGCCGAGGAAGATGAACGACCCCACCGGCCGCTGCGGGTTCGAGACCCCCAGCCGCGAGCGGCGGATCGCCCGGCTGATGGCATTGATCGAGCGGTCCTGGCCGACCACGCGGCGCTTGAGGATGTCCTCCATCTTGAGCAGCCGCTCGGCCTCCTCGCTCTGCAGGGCGGCCACCGGGATGCCGGTCCACGAGGAGATCACCTCCTCGATGTCGTGCCGGGTCACCTCCAGCACGCCGGTCTCGTCGGTCGCGACACTCATCCGCTCGAGGTCCTCGCGCAGCTCGATCTCGCGCTCGCGCAGATAGACGGCGCGCTCGAAGTCCTTGTCCGAGATGGCGACCTTCATCTCCTTGACCACCTGGCGGATCTCCTGCTCCAGGCGGCGCAGGTTCTGGGTGTCGCGCACCCGGCGGAGCTTGACCCGCGCGCCGGCCTCGTCGATGACGTCGATCGCCTTGTCCGGCAGGTGGCGGTCCGGGATGTACCGGCTCGACTGGTAGATCGCCGTGCGCAGCGCCTCCGGGCGGTAGCGCACCTTGTGGAACGACTCGTAGCGGTCCTTGACCCCCTCGAGGATCTCCTGCGTCTGCTCCGGCGTCGGCGGATTGACCTGGATCGCCTGGAAGCGGCGCAGCAGCGAGCGGTCCTTCTCGATGTACTTGCGGTACTCCTTGAGCGTCGTCGCGCCGATGCAGGAGATCTCCCCCCGCGACAGCGCCGGCTTCAGGATGTTCGCCGCATCGAGCGACCCCTCGGCCGAGCCGGCGCCGATCAGCGAGTGGATCTCGTCGATGAAGACGATCAGCTCCTTGCTCTCCTTGAGCTCCTTCAGGATCCCCTTCAGGCGCTCCTCGAACTGGCCGCGGTACTTGGTGCCGGCGACGATCAGCGAGAGGTCGAGCGCCATGATCCGCTTGTTGGCGAGGAAGATCGGCACCCGCCCCTCGATGATGCGCTGGGCCAGCCCCTCGACGATAGCGGTCTTGCCGACGCCCGGCTCGCCGAGCAGGATCGGGTTGTTCTTGGTGCGGCGGGAGAGGATCTGGACGATGCGGTCCACCTCCTCCTCGCGGCCGATCAGGGGGTCGAACGACTGCTCTGCGGCGAGCGCGGTCAGGTCCCGTCCGTACTCCGAGAGAAAGGGGAGCTCCTTCTTCTGCTGCGAAGCCTCCCGCTCCTTGGCGATCGCGAGCACCTCCTCGCGCACCGTGTAGACGTCGAATCCGTGCTGGGCGAGGATGCGCATGGCGGTGCACCCCTCCACCCGCAGGATGCCGATCAACAGGTGCTCGGAGCCGACCGTCGCGTGGAGCATGCTCTCCGCCTCGTGCGAGGCGTATGCCAGGATCTTTTTCGATTCCTCGGAAAGAGGCAGCTCGGCGGTCGAGGAGATCCGCTCGACGAAGACCCGCTCGCCTTCGATCTCCCGGCGGATGTCTTCCGTCTTCACCTGGAAGCGGCGGAAGATCTCGTTGACCGTCTCCTCCCCCTCGCGCAGGATGCCCAGGAGGATGTGCTCGGACTCGATCACGCGGCTGCCCAGCTTGCTGGCCTCATAGCGGGCGAAGAAGAGAGCTCGGCGAGCCTTCTCGTTGTACTTCTCAAACATTGGTTCGACCTCTCCTGACGCTTCGCGCGCTACAAGCGGACCTCGACCTTGAGGTACTCAAAGAGCGGCAGTGCGTCTAGTTCTGCCACCGGATTCTAGCACGCCGCCACCTCACCGGAGGGACGAAAATCCCGGAGGATACGGCGGCCGGGAAACCGGTTCCTAACCCCGTCAAGCGCCGGGCGCCAGGCAAAATTCCCGGCCGCCTCTCCCCCGTACGTGTCCGGTTTTCAGTACGGGTGTAGCACTCCCCCATCCAGTCGCAGCGTGCGGGTGCAGCGCCGGGCGATCTCGGGGTTGTGGGTCACCAGGACGCCGGTGGTGCCGTGGCGGGCCTGGAGGGCGAGGAGGAGCTCGAAGATCGTCTCGCCGCTCTCCGGATCGAGGTTCCCCGTCGGCTCGTCGGCCAGCAGCAGCGGCGGCTCCAGCGCCAGGGCCCGGCAGAGGGCCACCCGCTGGCGCTCCCCCCCCGAGAGCTGGCTCGGGAAGTGGTCCAGCCGCTCGGCGAGGCCCACCTCCACCAGGAGCCCGCGGGCCCGCTCCAGCACCCGCGGCGGCTCCATCCCCGCGATCCGCCCCGGCAGCATGACGTTCTCCAGCGCCGTGAAGTCGGGCAGGAGCTGATGGAACTGGAAGACGAAGCCGATCGTGCGGTTGCGGAATTCGGCCAGCCGCGCCCCCGAGAGCCCCGCGAGCGACCGGCCGCCGATCTCCACCGTCCCCGCGTCCGGCCGGTCGAGCGCCCCCAGCAGATGGAGGAGCGTCGACTTCCCCGACCCGGAGGGGCCCACGATCGCCACCAGCTCCCCCGGCTCCACCGCGAGGTCGATCCCCTTCAGCACCTCCACCCGCCGGACGCCGTCCTGGTAGGTCTTGGTGAGGTTGGCGGCACGGACGGCGACGCTCATCGCTTCAACGCCTCGATGGGGTCGAGCGCCGCCGCCCTCTGCGCCGCGTAGAGCGATGAGGCGAGCGCCAGCGCGAAAGTGAGGAGCAGCACCACGATCAGGTCCCCCGGCTGCACCAGGAACGGCACGTAGTCCAGGAAGTAGACCCGCCCCGGCACCCGCAGCAGGCGGTAATGGTTCATCACCCAGGAGCCGCCCACCCCCAGCACCGTCCCCGCCAGCACCCCGAAGCCGGCCACCAGACCCCCGAGCATCACAAACGCCTGGCGCAGCGCCGCCGGGGTCGCCCCCAGGGTGCCCAGCATGCCGATCTCCGGCCGCTTGCTGGAGATGATCAGCGCGAGGTCCGCCACCAGGGCGAGCGAGGCCACCAGGACGATCAGCGACACGGCGACGAACATCACCAGCTTCTCCAGCCGCAGGGCGAAGAGGAGCGGACGGTTGAGATCCTTCCAGGTGCGCACCTTGGTCCCCGGCGGCAAAGCGGAGGGCAGGCGGTCGGCCACGTCGAGGGCGGCGTCGAGGTCTCCCGTCTCCACGTCCAGCCGGCGGTCGGCGGTGCCCAGCAGCGACTCGGCCACGGCGCGCGGGAGGGCCACCGGCTCCCTCTCCTCCTGGGTGCGCGCCCCCTCATAGGTGCCGGCCACGGCGACGCTGCGCACGCGCGGCTGCGGCCCAAGAGGCGTGAGGGTCGGCCGGGGGGAGACGACGTCCAGGGTCTCGCCGGGGGTGAGCCCCCATCGCGCCGCCAGCGTCCCGGGCACGTAGAGCCCCTCCGGCCGCCCCGCAGCGCCCGGGAAGGTGCGCGGCACCCGGCCCTCGAAGCCGACCAGCTCGACCGCCTGAACCTTCCCCCGGTCGACCAGCCAGCCGCCCCCGCGCACCTGGATCTGTACCGAGACCACTCCCGGCACCCGGGCCGCCGCGGTCCGCGCGGCCTCAGCGTCGGCGCCGGGAGGCAGCTCGGCCTCGATCTGGGGGGTGCGGCCCAGGAGCTCGCCGCGCAGGGCGCTCTGGAACCCCGAGATCACCGCCAGCGACAGGATCATCGCCGCCACCCCCAGCGTCAGGCCGCCCGCCGCCACCCCCGAAAGGAAGCTGGCGAAGGCGTCCCGCCGCGTGCTGCGCAGATAGCGCAGGGCGATCAGCGCCGGAAACGGGAGATTGCGGAGCAGGAGCTTCGAGGGCCGGTTTCGGATCGTCGTCTCCTCCCCTACTCCCCCGCCTCCGGCCGCATCAGGGGGAACAAAATCACGTCGCGGATCGACTGCCGGTCGGTCAGCAGCATCGTCAGGCGGTCGATCCCGATGCCGATCCCCGCGGCGGGCGGCATGGCATGCTCCAGGGCCCGCACGTAGTCGGCGTCGTAGAGGTGCCCCTCGGCGTCCCCCGCCTCGCGCGCCGCCACCTGCTGGCGGAAGCGCTCCGCCTGGACGTCCGGATCGTTGAGCTCGCTGAAGGCGTTGGCCACCTCCATGCCGGCGATGTACAGCTCGAAGCGCTCGGTGAAGCGGGGGTCGTCCGGCCGCTGCTTCGAGAGCGGAGAGACGTCGGTGGGGTGCTCGGTGATGAACACCGGCGCGAAGAGGTGCTCCTCCACCGTGTCCTCGAACAGCCCCATCAGCAGATGGCCGTAGGTGCCGCCGGGGGGGATCTCCAGCCCCTTCTCCTCCAGCACGGCGCGCACCGACTCCTTGCTCTCCAGCCGCTCGGGCTCGACCCCGGCGTAGTGGGTGATCGCCTCGCGCAGGGTCAGCCGCTTCCACGGCCGGGCGAGGTCGATCGGCCGGCCCTCCCAGGTGAGCTGGTCTCTTCCTAAAAGGGTCCGCGCCCGCTCCGCGAGCCCCGAGATCAGCTCCTCGGTGAGGTCCATCATCTGCCGGTAGTCGGCGTAGGCCCAGTAGAACTCCAGCATCGTGAACTCGGGGTTGTGCCGGGTGGAGATCCCCTCGTTGCGGAAGTTGCGGTTGATCTCATACACCCGGGGGATGCCGCCCACCAGCAGCCGCTTGAGGTAGAGCTCCGGCGCGATGCGCAGGTAGAGGTCGATGTCGAGCGCGTTGTGATGGGTCTTGAACGGCCGGGCCGTGGCGCCGCCCGGGATCACCTGCATCATCGGCGTCTCGACCTCCAGGAAGCCGCGGGCGTCGAGAAACTCGCGGATCCCCTTGACGACCGCCGCCCGCACCTCGAACACCCGGCGCGACTCCTCGTTGGTGGCGAGGTCGAGGTAGCGCTGGCGGTAGCGGGTCTCGATGTCGGCCAAGCCGTGCCACTTCTCGGGCAGCGGCCGCACCGCCTTCGAGAGCATCTGGAGGTCGTCCACCTTGAGCGACAGCTCCCCCGCGCGGGTGCGCATCAGCGTGCCGGTGGCGCCCACGATGTCGCCGAGATCGAGGCTCTCAATCACCTTCTGCCCCGTCTCGGACAGGTCGGCCAGCCGGATGAAGAGCTGCAGCTTCTCCCGGCCGTCGTGGATGTCGGAGAAGACGAGCTTCCCCTGGCGGCGGATCGAGCGCACCCGGCCGGGCACGCGCAGCTTGAGCCCCAAGGCCTCCAGCTCCTCGGCCGTCTTCTCCCCGTATTGCTGCTTGACCCCGGTGGGCTCCAGGTCCCACTCGAAGCGGTGCGGATAGGGGCTGATCCCCGCCTCCGCGAGCCGCTGGCGCTTCTCGCGCCGGTTCTGGATCTGTTCGTCGAGCTCGGACATGGACCTCCCTCTCCTCCTCGTAGGAGCGGATAGCCTATCCGAGAACGGCGAGGGGGATGAAGGCGGGAGGCGCGGCCGGCCTGTGTGACCGGCCGCGGGCGAGGCGGCTCTTCGCGTCTATCTGGACGGAGGAGCTATCCGCAGGTGCAGGTGCCCGCGCAGGGGTTGCTGTTCTGGCAGTTGAAGATCACGTTGTTGCTGCCGCAGAACGACTTGCAGGACTTGAGGAGGTCCGGGCAGGAAGCGCACTTGTCGGCCGCCGCCGGGGACGGCAGCAGAACGGGGAGGGCGAGAAGGGCGCAGGCCAGTACGAGCTTGATCAGAGTCTTCTTCATGTCGTCATCTCCTTTGGACCAGGCCGCCGGATGGACGGCCGCTGCTAGGATACCCGCCCATGAACGACACCGAAGACCTGGAAGGGCTGGTCCACCACCCCCTGGAGGAGGCCTCCGCGGGCCTGGAGACCCTCATCGAGCAGCACAAGTCCGCCGTGGAGCGGTTCGACCTGCTGGGCTGGCCGCGTCCGGAGGTGGCCGTGGTCTCGGGGTCGGGGTTGGCGGTGGATCTGGGGGAACGGACGAACGGGCCGGTCCAGCTCGACTTCCTTCTCCCCTTCGAGAGCCACGCCGTCGAGGGGCACCCGCACGCGGTGGAGATGCTCGAGCCGGTCCCCGGCCGGCCGGTCCTCTACTACAAGGGGCGCCTGCACTCCTATCAGGGCTACAGCGCGCACGAGACGGTCTTCCCGGTCCGCCTGGCCGCCCTGCTCGGCGCCAAGGTGCTGGTGATGACCAACGCCACCGGCGGACTCCAGCCACACCACCGTCCCGGCGACCTGGTGCTGATCCGGGACCACATCAACCTGACGGGCCTGAACCCCCTGCGCGGCCAGCTCCCGCCCGAGTGGGGCCCCCGCTTCCCGGACATGGGAGCCGCCTACGATCCCCGCCTCCGCGAGATCACGAAGCAGGCCGCCGCCGGTCTCGGCATCCCGCTGAGCGAGGGGGTCTACGCCGGCGTGGCCGGTCCCAGCTATGAGACCCCGGCCGAGGTGCGGATGCTCCGGATGCTCGGCGGGGACGTCACCGGCATGTCCACCGTGCTGGAGGTCATCGCCGCCCACCACTTGGGGATGCGCTGCCTCTGCGTCTCCATGGTGAGCAACCCCGCCGCGGGGCTCTCCGAGGCGCCGGTGACCCACGAGGAGGTCCTCGCCGCCGGCCAGGCCGCGGCGGGGAATCTGCGGAAGCTCCTGGGGGCGGTGCTGGGACGTCCCGAGTTGGTCTGAGGCGGGGGGCCGCCGACCTGCGGTAGGATTTCGCGCCGTGGCCGCTCATCGTGAGGGAGAAACCACCATGACCGAAATCCAATGGCGTGACCGGCTCCAGCCGGCGATGGAGGAGGCCCGCGACGCCCGCAAGCCGCTCCTCCTCTATTTCTGGACCCCCGAGTGACTCGGCTGCCGCAAGATGGGTGCCGTGACGTACCCAAACGCACAGGTGGCTGAATTCGTCTCGGAGCGCTTCGTCGCGATTAAATTCAACGTCAAGGAGCCGCATCCGGACTTCAAGGAGGCGCTCGGCCGCGGCAAGGTGCTGTGGGCGCCCCTTCTCGTCTTCCTGGACGGCCGCGGCAGCGAGCTCCGGCGCTACGTGGGGTTTCTGCCGCCGGACGAATTCCTGGCCGAGCTCCGGCTCGTGCTCGGGCTCGCCGCGATGACCCACACGAGCTTCGAGGAGGCCCTGCGCTGGTTTGACGGCGCGGCGGAGCTCTTCCCCTCGTCGAGCGCCGCGCCGGAGGCGCTCTTCTGGGCCGCGGGAGCGGGCTACCGGCTCGGTGGCGTCCCCGAGGTGGTCCGCCGCTGGGACGACCTCCGCGCCCGCTATCCCGAGAGCACCTGGGCCCGCCGCGCCGACGTGGTGCCGGACGAGGTGCGGGCCAAGGTCGCCGCGGAACAGACCGCATGAGCGAGCCCGGCCGCCGCGCCGGCGGCATCCTCTTCGATCTCGACGGCACCGTCTATCAGGAAGGGCGGGCGATCCCCGGAGCCGCGGCAGCGCTGGAGGTCCTACGCCGCCGGGGGCTCCCCTTCCGCTTCACCACCAACACCACGCGCAGGCCCCGGGCCGCGCTCGCCGCGCGCCTGCGCGAGATGGGGATTCAGGCTCAGGCTGAGGAGATCCTCTCCGCGCCGGCCGCGGCGGCCCGCTGGCTGCGCGACCGCGGGATCCGCCGCGCGCAGCTCCTCCTGGCCGAGGCCACCTTCGAGGAATTCTCGGGACTGGAGATCGTCGACCGCGCCCCCGAGGCCGTGGTGGTGGGAGATCTCGGCGAGGGCTGGACCTTCCCCATCCTCAATCAGGCGTTCCGGAACCTGATGGACGGCGCCGAGCTCCTGGCCATCCAGCGCAACCGCTACTGGCATACCGATGGGGGCTTAAGCCTCGACGCCGGCCCCTTCGTGGCCGCCCTGGAATACGGCAGCGGCAAGACGGCCACCCTGGTCGGCAAGCCGAGCCCGGCCTTCTTCGCAGCCGCCGCCCGCGAGCTCGGCCTGCCGCCGGAGCGCATCGCCGTGGTGGGAGACGACCTCGAATCCGACGTCGCCGGAGCCCGCGCCGCCGGCATGGTGGGAATCGCCGTGCGCACCGGCAAATACCGTCCTCAGGACGAAGAGCGGGCAGGCCAAGCGGCGGATGGGGTGCTGGATTCGATTGCGGAGGTGCCGGGTTGGATGGGACTCTGAGGAGGAGAGCGAGAATTACCGCCTGTCCCTTATACTTGAGATATGTCTGGCAAGTCTCTGACCCTTACCCTCCCCAACCACCTCATCGAGGAATTCGAGTCTCTCCGAGAGGATCTTCTCGTCGAGCTCCTCCAGAGGGGGCTGCGCGAGGTCAAGATCGACCGTGCTCTCGACTCGTACCTCCGTGGAGGGCTGTCCTTCGCGGCTGCCGCGGAGCAGGCGGGAATCTCTCAACCAGAGCTCTCCCGCCACGCCTATGCTCGCGGCTTGGAGCCTTCCTTCAGCGCGGCGACTCTTTCCGAAGAGCTCGGCTAGCCCCTTGCGAATCGTCCTCGTTGATGCAGGTCCCCTGATTGCTCTGGGCAAGTTGAACCGCTTGCCTCTCCTCGCAGAGCTCTACGGAGCTCTCCACGTCCCCCGGGCCGTCTACCAAGAGGCCGTTATCGCAGGATCCGTCCGTGATGCGCCTGATTCCGCCAACATCCGCCTCTTCCTCGAGCACCACAAGTTTCCGATCCTGGACATATCCGATCCGCTCCTCCAAAGTTATGATTCGGCGCCGATCTTGGGTCTGGGAGAACGGCACGTCTTGGCTCTTGCTCAGTCATTCACTGGAGCCGAGATCCTGGTCCTTCTCGACGACGAGATGGCGCGGGCTGAGGCTCGCCGGATCGGTCTTCAGGTCAAGGGCACTTTAGGTGTCCTCGTCGAAGCTTTCCGGGCAGGCCTCCTGTCTTTCGACGAGACGGAGCTCCTTCTGCTGGAGATCGCCGCAAGGCCTGATATATGGATCTCGGAGAAGCTCTGTCACCAGATTATTGAGCAGCTCAAGCAAGGCCGCTGAACGACAGGTCGCCTCCGTCCGGGATAGACTCCACCGATGCCCAAGACCGTCCTCCTCCCCCTGACCCTCGCCGCCTGTCTCTTCACGAGCTGTTGGATAAAGTCCCACCCACCCGCCGACGCCCGGCACCCCCTGGAATGCCGGATGGAGGCGATGCGCCCCCAGACCGCCGGCGGACCGACCGGCATCCGCTTCCAGTTGACGAACCGACTGGAGAAGCCGCTCTGGCTGCTGCGCTGGAACACGCCGTTCGAGGGGTGGCGCGGAACGATCCTCTCCGTGAGCCTCCAGGGGCAGGAGCTCCCCTACCACGGTCCCATGGTCAAGCGGGGGGACCCCATCGCGGCGGACTACATGCGGCTCCGCGCCGGCGAATCGCAGATCATCGGCCTCGATCTCTCGCAAGGCTATGACATGTCAAAACCCGGCCTCTATACGGTGAAGGTCACCGGCGGAATCCAGGACGTGGTTCAGGACGGCACCCAACCGCCACGCCCGCGCGATCGTTTTCAATCCGTGGGGCTGGTCTGCAACGAGCTGACGCTGGATGTGAAGAAGGGGACGGAGATCAAAATCAATTATTGATCGGAAAATTAGGCGCTCATGATTCGTCCGGTACATCCCTCGGATAATGCGGCGATCTGCCGCATCTACAACCATTACGTCCTCCACACCGTCGTCTCCTTCGAGGAGGAGGCGGTCGCGCCGGAAGAGATGGTGCGGCGCATTGAGAGTGTCGCGGCGGCGGGACTGCCATGGCTGGTCCTCGAAGAGGAGGGCCGTCTGGTCGGCTACGCCTACGCCACGCCCTGGAAGACGCGGCGGGGGTACCGCTATGCCGTGGAGAGCTCCGTCTACCTGGAGGCGCCGGCCGGAGGGAAGGGGTACGGCTCCCGGCTGTATGCCGAGCTCCTGGCGGAGCTGAGGCGCAGGCCTCTGCGCACCGTCATCGGCGGCATCGCGCTACCCAACGAGGCCAGCGTGAGGCTGCACGAAAAGCTCGGTTTCCGGAAGGTCGCCCACTTCGAGCGCGTGGGGTGGAAATGCGGTCGGTGGGTGGACGTCGGTTATTGGCAGCTCTCGTTGTCGGAAGGCGAGCGCCCCCCGGAAAGCTAGACGCCGCCCGTCAGGCCAGCGTCCCGCCGACCGGCTGGCGCTTGAAGAGCGGCTTGAAGGCCAGGAGCCAGAGGCCGGAGTAGTCGCGCATCAGGCGCATGCGGAGGAGTTGGATCTGGCGGCACTCGGTCATGTTCCCGGCCATCATCTGCTCCTGCAGCACATGGTTGAAGCGCCAGAGATAGGCGTCCGCCATGCGGCAGGTCAGCCGGGCACGGGCGAAGATGACGGCGTCCCCAGTGACCGAGGTCTCGTCGAGCAGGCTGGCGATCTCGTGCGCCTCCTCGTTGATGCGGATCCGCAGGGCCGCCGATTCGAGGAGGAACTGCTCCACCTCGCGGTCGTTCTCCCCCTTGCCGAAGACCC
>Ga0308175_100000699_pt1 | contig 22307 bp, 18 predicted proteins | sample PhyCR1_3_FD_203893 | JGI IMG/M metagenome (GOLD analysis project Ga0308175, IMG submission 203893) | Soil microbial communities from UC Gill Tract Community Farm, Albany, California, United States - DLSLS.C.R1 | ecosystem: Environmental > Terrestrial > Soil > Agricultural land | place: USA...
ATTGTAGGACTTATTAATGGGGAATTCGTTATCAACCCAACTGTGGAACAAGCTGAAAAAAGTGACATCCACCTAACTGTTGCCGGTACGAAGGATGCCATTAATATGGTTGAGGCAGGCGCACTAGAGGTCCCAGAGGAAGTCATGCTGGAAGCTATTATGTATGGACATGATGAAATAAAACGCCTAATTGATTTCCAAGAAAAAATAGTCGCTGAAATTGGTAAAGAAAAAAGAGCTATAGCTCTTTACGAGCTTGATCGAGAACTAGAAGCCGATGTAAGAGCATTGTGTGAAGCAGACATGGTTAAAGCCATTCAAGTTCAAGAGAAGCATGCTCGTGAAGATGCTATCAAAGAAGTAAAAAATGCCGTGATGGCTAAATATGAAGATCAGGAAGCAACCGACGAAGACCTAAAACAAGTGAAACAAATCTTGGACAAGATTGTTAAGGGTGAGGTTCGTCGCTTAATTACGGTGGAAAAGGTTCGTCCAGATGGCCGCAAAATAGATGAGATTCGTCCTTTATCTTCTCAAGTAGGCATTCTACCGCGTACCCACGGTTCAGGTTTATTTACACGTGGACAAACACAAGCTTTGAGTATATGTACCCTCGGGGCAATGGGGGATGTACAGATTCTTGATGGCTTAGGTATTGAGGAAGAAAAACGGTTTATGCATCATTATAACTTCCCTTCCTTTAGTGTTGGCGAAACGGGTCCAATCCGTGGTCCGGGCCGTCGGGAAATTGGTCATGGGGCTCTTGGTGAACGTGCACTTGAACCGGTTATTCCATCTGAAAAGGAATTTCCATATACCATTCGTCTCGTTTCAGAGGTACTTGAATCGAATGGCTCAACATCCCAGGCAAGTATTTGTGCTAGCACATTAGCGATGATGGATGCTGGTGTACCAATTTTGGCTCCGGTTGCTGGGATTGCCATGGGACTAGTGAAGTCAGGCGAACATTATACCGTGTTGTCTGATATTCAAGGGATGGAAGACCATTTGGGGGACATGGACTTTAAAGTAGCCGGAACGGCAAAAGGAGTCACAGCTCTGCAAATGGATATTAAGATTGAAGGCCTTTCCCGTGAAATATTAGAAGAGGCCTTACAGCAGGCAAAAGTGGGCAGAATGCATATCCTTAATTCCATGCTTGCTACTTTATCTGAACCGCGAACAGAGCTTTCTCGTTTCGCACCGAAAATATTAACCATGAACATTAACCCTGATAAAATTCGTGATGTCATTGGACCAAGTGGAAAACAAATCAATAAAATTATTGAGGAAACCGGTGTTAAAATCGATATCGAACAGGATGGTACTGTTTTTATTGCTTCAACCAATCAAGAAATGAACCAAAAAGCGAAAAAAATCATTGAAGATATTGTTCGTGAAGTACAAGTGGGCGAAATGTATCTTGGTAAGGTTAAACGAATCGAAAAATTTGGTGCTTTTGTCGAAATCTTTGCTGGCAAAGATGGTCTCGTTCATATCTCTGAACTTGCTGAGGAACGTGTAGGTAAAGTTGAGGATGTTGTGAAAATAGGGGATGAAATGCTAGTCAAGGTAACTGAAATTGATAAACAAGGCAGAGTAAACCTTTCACGAAAAGCTGTTTTAAAGGAACAGCGTGAAAAGGCTGAAGAAAAACAATAAAATTCAGGTACTAGTTTGAAGTCAGGGATTCCACCCTGACTTTTTACATGTAAAACCACTTTAATAGGAAAAATGCAGCCCCTTTAGATGTTCTACCTTGTCCCCCTTATACATAATCTTTTAGTGAAGGGGGAAAGTAGATGAAAAAGGCTAGTATTATCATTGTTTTTGTACTGATTGCGTGGATTTCTGTTAACAATCCTGTAGTGAATAAATATGTGGTAACGTTAAAAGAAACTTCAATTCCCGTGGTAAAACAATCAGAACCTCTATATCAAAGTATTATAAAAAATGCTTCTACATATGAAACACCTGCTTCCAATGCCAAGGTAGACCCTATATGGAAGGCTATTCCCGGATACAATGGTCTAAAAGTAAATCTTGCTGCGTCTCATAAAAAGATGAAAAAGAAAGGTGTCTTTGACGCAAACCAACTTGTTTACGACCAGGTGAAACCGAAAATCCATCTTCAAGATTTACCACCTTCTCCTATTTATAAAGGTCATCCTGATAAACCGATGGTTTCTTTCATAATTAATGTTGCATGGGGAAATGAGTATTTATCAGACATGCTTGCAACATTAAAAAGACATAATGTATCCGCCACCTTTTTTCTTGAAGGGAATTGGACTAAAAAAAATCCGGAACTAGCAAAAATGATTGTAAGCTCTGGTAATGAAGTAGGGAATCATTCCTATTCACATCCAGATATGAAAAAGCTGACTGCTGCCCAGACAAGGAACCAAATAATAAAAACAAATGAAATAATCAAAGCGGCCACAGGTGAAAATTGTCTTTGGTTTGCTCCACCTAGTGGTAGTTATCGAGATGAGACAGTTACTATTGCTGATGAACTAAACATGAAAACGGTCATGTGGACGGTGGACACAGTGGACTGGCGGAAACCATCACCAGAAGTCCTGATTAATCGGGTAATGACGAAAATTGGTAATGGTTCAATGATCCTCATGCATCCAACAGAATCCACGGCAAAATCACTCGACCGGTTAATTAACTTAATAGAACAAAAAAAATTACACATTGGTACGGTTAGTGAATTAATGAAAGAGGAAAGAATAATAAAATAAATTAAGCAAGATATAACAGAAAATTGGAGAAAATACTGTTTAGAAAGTATAATAAATAATTGGAGTAATAGCATCCGCTGTTTATTAGACAGGAGGAAGTCGATGATTAATAAGTACACTTGCCAAAATGGAGTAAGAATTGTATTAGAAAATATCCCAACGGTCCGCTCAGTTGCCATTGGTGTATGGATTGGGACCGGTTCAAGAAATGAGGAACCAAAAACAAATGGGATATCCCATTTTCTTGAACATATGTTTTTTAAAGGCACGACCACACGCTCAGCAAAAGAAATCGCTGAATCATTTGACAGTATTGGCGGTCAGGTAAATGCCTTTACTTCGAAAGAATACACTTGCTATTATGCAAAGGTTCTCGATACCCATTCTAAATTTGCACTAGATGTGTTAGCTGACATGTTCTTTAATTCTACATTCGTGGAAGAGGAATTAAACAAAGAACGAAATGTAGTTCTTGAAGAAATAAAAATGTATGAAGATACACCAGACGATATCGTCCATGATTTATTAAGCAGGGCCGTGTTTGAAGACCATCCTCTCGGATACCCGATTTTAGGAACTGAAGAGACGTTGAATACATTTACAAGTGATACATTGAAAGACTATATCCATGAACGTTATAAACCTGAAAATGTGGTTATTTCAATTGCAGGAAATGTATCAGAAAGCTTTATCCAAGATGTCGATAATTTTTTTGGATCCTATCAGGGTGGTAATAAAGAAACCACTGAGATAATTCCTGTATTTCATTCTAATCGCATTTCCAGGAAAAAAGAAACGGAACAAGCCCATTTATGTATCGGTTTTGAAGGATTAAAGGTTGGTCATGAAGATATTTATAGTTTAATTACCCTCAACAATATTTTAGGCGGCAGCATGAGTTCTCGATTATTTCAAGAGGTCCGTGAACAAAGGGGCTTAGCCTATTCCGTTTTTTCCTACCATTCAGCCTATCAAGACAGTGGAATAGTTACTGTTTATGGAGGAACAGGTGCGAAACAATTAGATGTTTTATTTGAAACAATTCAGGAGACCCTCGATAAGTTAAAACAGAATGGAATTACCGAAAAAGAACTAACAAACAGTAAAGAACAGCTAAAAGGAAGTCTTATGCTGAGTTTAGAAAGTACAAATAGCCGTATGAGCCGTAATGGTAAGAATGAGCTTCTTCTAAAACGCCATCGTTCACTAGATGAAATTATTGAGCAAATTGATGAAGTGACAAAAAAGAGTGTTGATGAAATGGCTAGAGGGATATTTACAGAGAAATACTCAGTAACGTTAATTAGTCCGGATGGTGAATTTCCGAATAAATTGGCTTAAAGTAAAGGGGGTCCACATTTGTGGTTCCTCTTTTTCTTTAGTCTAAATTATCACATGCATCGATAAACTTATAGAAAAGGGGTTTGAAGGGAGATTTGTGATATGCGGTTAAGTGAATTGAGCGGAAAGGAAATAGTTGATGTTAAAAAGGCTGAACGCCTTGGTGTCCTTGGACAAACAGACTTGGAAATCAATGAGAGTACAGGTCAAATCCAAGCATTGTTAATTCCTTCTTTAAAATGGTTTGGTTTTCGAAAACAGGGAGAGGAAGTCAGGGTACCATGGCAGCATATACGTAAGATTGGGTCAGATATGATAATCATAGATATTCCAGAGGAAGAATGAGATTAATAATAGGAAAAAGCCTAAGCAAATAAACCTTTGCTTGGGCTTTTTTCATTTCTTATCACGGAAAACTCACCTAATGAAGTAATCTTACATAAGATGTTGAAGTGATAAACTCCAAAAGCGGAAGCACTCGTTTAGCACACCATAGGACTGGAGCGCTTTGAGAAGATAAGGAAAATAGAAAAGGGAAGTCATTAGGCGCTAAAGCTAGACAACACGAAGAGCGAAACGAACGATATTTACTTATCCTTAGAAAGACGCGTGAAGTCCACTAGACGTTGGGCAATGCAGTTAGACAATGAAAAAAATCCAAGAGGATTTTAAAAAAAGAAGGTGAGTGTTTTCATGCTGACAGGGATGCAAATAGCCGTTATTGGCGGTGATGCCAGGCAGCTGGAAATCATCCGTAGATTAATTGAATTAGATGCTAGATTGTCGCTTATTGGTTTTGAACAGCTTGACCATGCTTTCACAGGTGCGGTTAAAGAGAAGTTGGATGAAGTTGATTTTTCAATTATAGATGCAATCATCTTACCTGTACCTGGAACGAATTTAGAAGGACAGGTGGAAACCATATTTTCAAATGAAAAGGTGATATTGACAAGCGACATCCTAAATAAGACACCTGAGCATTGTTCGATCTATTCAGGAATTACAAATTCATATTTAAATGGAATAACAAAGGAAGCGAAACGAACGCTCATTCAATTATTTGAAAGAGATGATGTAGCCATTTATAATTCCATCCCGACAGTAGAAGGAACAATCATGATGGCTATCCAGCATACTGATTTTACGATTCATGGTTCTAATGTCGCGGTTTTAGGATTAGGAAGAGTTGGGATGAGTGTAGCGAGAACCTTTGCTGCGCTCGGTGCAAAAGTAAAAGTAGGTGCAAGAAAAAGTGAACATTTGGCGCGAATAACGGAGATGGGGTTAACGCCATTTGATTTGAATGACTTGGTCAATGAAGTAAAGGAGACCGATATTCTAATTAATACAGCACCACATTTAATTGTTACAGCTATGGTGATTTCAAAATTACCTACCCACACACTCATAATTGACCTTGCCTCAAAACCAGGTGGAACAGATTTTAGATATGCTGAAAAAAGAGGGATTAAAGCATTACTTGCTCCGGGACTTCCAGGAATTGTAGCTCCAAAAACCGCAGGGCAAATTCTGGCTAATGTTCTAGCCCAACTGCTTCAAGATGATTTACGAAAGCGAAAGGGGAAAGAAAAATGAGTTTAAAGGGTAAAAGAATAGGCTTTGGACTAACAGGCTCACATTGTACGTATGATGCTGTATTTCCGGAAATCGAAAAACTAGTGCAAGCCGGCGCTGAAGTCATTCCAGTTGTTACCTTTACAGTGAAAAATACAGACACCCGTTTTGGCAAAGGGGAAGACTGGATTCAGAGAATCGAGGACTTAACAGGAAATAAAGTGGTTGATTCGATTGTCAAAGCAGAGCCCCTAGGTCCGAGAACTCCTTTAGATTGTATGGTCATTGCACCATTAACAGGTGTATCAATGAGTAAATTTGCCAATGCAATGAATGATAGCCCGGTATTGATGGCAGCTAAAGCAACCCTTAGAAATTTAAACCCAGTTGTCCTTGGAATATCGACAAATGATGCCCTAGGTTTAAATGGTGTAAATTTAATGCGGCTCATGGCAACCAAATATGTTTATTTTATTCCATATGGGCAGGACGATCCTATAAAAAAACCAAATTCCATGGTAGCAAGAATGACGCTATTAAAAGAGACAGTTGAAGCAGCTATGGAAGGGAAACAACTTCAACCTGTCCTAGTAGAACGGTATAGAGATTCCGACTAATATTCCCCCCTTTCAACTAAAAAAGGTTATTTCTTCTTTAGAATATGATAAAATAAATTAATCTTTCATCAGGGGGGCTTGACCCCTTCTGGTGTTATAGTAATAATAAATTAACCAGTAAATTGTTGAAAGTTTGAAAGGGGAACCACGAAATGACAGAGCAAAATGGATTTCACGTTGCCGTTGTAGGGGCAACTGGTGCAGTAGGACAACAAATGATTCAAACTTTAGTGAATGAGAAATTTCCTATTAGAAAACTAACACTCCTATCCTCAGCAAGGTCTGCTGGGAAAAAAATAGACGTACATGGACAGGAAATCGTTGTTGAAGAAGCAAAGCCTGAGAGCTTTGAAGGAGTTGATATCGCCTTATTTAGTGCTGGCGGTGGTGTTTCTAAGGAACTGGCTCCCGAGGCTGTTAAACGAGGTGCCGTTGTCGTGGATAATACTAGTGCCTTTAGAATGGATGCTGACAAAGTGCTGGTTGTTCCGGAAGTGAATGAAGCCGACTTACATCAGCATAATGGAATTATCGCGAATCCAAATTGTTCCACCATTCAAATGGTCGTGGCCTTAGAACCAATCCGGCAAAAATATGGCCTGAAAAAGGTAATTGTTTCGACATATCAGGCTGTTTCCGGTGCTGGAGCATCAGCAGTTGAGGAGTTAATGGAACAGACGAAATCGATTTTAGCTGAAGAAACAATAGAGCCCAAAATTCTACCAGTGAAAGCAGACCAGAACCATTACCAAATTGCATTCAATGCCATTCCACAAATTGATAAGTTTCAAGATAATGGTTATACATTTGAAGAAATGAAAATGATTAATGAAACAAAGAAAATCATGCATCTACCTGAATTACAGGTTTCAGCTACTTGTGTAAGGCTCCCTGTCGCAGTCGGCCATTCCGAATCGGTTTATTTTGAGATTGAAGCTGACGGCGTAAGTGCAAGTGAGATAAAAGCATTATTACAAGATGCACCTGGCGTAGTATTACAAGATGACCCGGAAAATCAAGTTTATCCTATGCCAGCAAATTGCGTTGGAAAGAATGATGTTTTTGTAGGCCGTATTAGAAAGGACATCGATGAAGACCGCGGCTTCCATATGTGGGTTGTTTCCGATAACTTGCTTAAAGGCGCTGCATGGAATTCCGTCCAAATTGCTGAAAGATTAATTGCATTAGGGTTAGTTAAATAATAGTGCATCCAGGGTAGTACAGCGTTACCTATTAAATACTTATTATAGAACGAACCTAACATCATAAAGGCGGTGTCAGCAGAGCTGGGCAACACTAATTCAATAGTAAAATAGGTTTTTATTCGAATTGGATATTTTATACGCCGCTGTGCCCCTTTTCAAAAAAAGGCAGGTTTTGGTGTCACCATGAAAATTATTGTTCAAAAATTTGGCGGGACATCTGTCAAAGATGAAGAGAGCAGAAAACATGCTCAAGGTCATATTGAAAAAGCGTTAGATGAGGGATACAAAGTGGTGGTGGTTGTTTCGGCGATGGGAAGAAAGGGTGATCCATATGCAACGGATACCCTGCTTTCGTTAATCGGCGGCAATCTCAGCAAAATCTCAAAACGGGAGCATGATTTATTATTATCCTGTGGTGAGGTTATTTCTAGTGTCGTTTTTGCTAATATGCTTTTGGAGAGCGGTATTAAAGCGGCTTCCTTAACTGGGGCCCAGGCCGGCTTCCGTACAAACAATGACCATGGAAATGCAAAAATTATTGAGATGAAATGTGATAGGGTTCTTCAAGAACTAGAAAACCATGATGTTGTAGTGGTTGCCGGATTTCAAGGAGCTGAAAAAAATGGTGATGTAACTACTATTGGACGCGGTGGAAGTGATACATCCGCTGCGGCCCTAGGGGCAGCCCTGAATGCTGAATGGATTGATATATTTACTGACGTGGAAGGGATCATGACAGCTGATCCGCGTATTGTAGAAAATGCGCGTCCTTTATCTGTCGTCACTTATACCGAGGTCTGCAATATGGCCTATCAAGGGGCAAAGGTGATTCATCCACGGGCAGTGGAGATAGCTATGCAGGCAAAGGTTCCAATCCGCATTCGTTCTACTTATTCGGACAGTCTTGGTACACTAGTGACAACACTAAATAAAGATAATCGCGGAAGTGATGTAAGAGATCGTATAGTAACCGGAATTGCACACGTATCAAATGTTACGCAAATAAAGGTTTTTGCGAAAAAGGAACAATATAATCTGCAGGCAGAAGTCTTTAAAGCCATGGCGAATGAAAAAATCAGTGTGGATTTTATCAATATATCTCCCAATGGTGTTGTCTACACGGTCACGGAGGAAATGACTAGTCGTGCTGTCCAAGTTCTAATAGAATTAGGTCATGACCCTGTTGTGGAGCGGCAATGTGCAAAGGTTTCAGTGGTTGGAGCAGGTATAGCAGGTGTACCAGGTATTACCTTCAAGATTGTGACTGCCTTAGCAAACCATGGAATTCGTATTTTACAATCGGCTGATAGCCATACCACCATTTGGGTCCTGGTAAAACAGGATGACTTGGTTAAATCTGTAAATGCCCTGCATGATGCCTTTCAATTAGAAGACGAATTGGTTGGATATAATTTTTAGTTTAATCAAAAGATCTTAAGAATTGATGTTGAATTACGAAATGGAATAGGAGCGGTACAACGGGTAATTTCATCTGTTTGTATTGAAAGGAGTAGGAGAATGGTTCATTTCGGGCGTGTTTCGACTGCAATGGTAACCCCTTTTGATAAAAAGGGGCATATCGATTTTGCCAAGACAACTCAATTGGTTAATTACCTGCTGGGAAATGGAACGGAATCTCTTGTGGTTGCAGGTACCACTGGGGAATCACCAACCTTATCGAAAGAAGAAAAACTGGCCTTATTCAATCATGTTGTGAAAGTAGTAAATAAACGGGTTCCCGTCATTGCGGGTACTGGAAGCAATAATACCTATGCTTCCGTAGAATTGACAAAAAAGGCAGAGCAGCTTGGTGTGGATGCCATTATGGTAGTGTCGCCATATTATAATAAACCAAATCAAGAAGGGATGTATGAGCATTTCAAAGTAATTGCTGAAGCCACTTCCCTTCCAATGATGATTTATAACATACCGAGCAGGTCGGTTGTAACCATCCAACCGGAAACGGTAATCCGCCTCTCGAAAATTCCTAATATCGTGGCTGTCAAGGAAGCAAGCGGGGATTTAAACGCCATGGCACATATTATTGCCAATACAGCGGATGATTTCGTTCTATATAGTGGTGACGATAGTATAACACTTCCTGTTCTTTCCATTGGCGGGGCAGGCGTTGTCTCAGTTGCTTCACATGTAGTAGGAAAACAAATTCAAGAAATGGTAAAAGCATTCTTTGCTGGTGAAAATGCCACAGCGGCCAAATTACACCAACAGATGCTTCCGCTTGTGCAAGGTCTATTCGCGGCACCGAGTCCTGCCCCTGTAAAAACAGCCTTACAAGTCAATGGATTAGACGTGGGTTCAGTAAGACTGCCGCTTGTGGGGTTAACCGAACAAGAACGTAGTAAGCTGATTTCTCTATTAGAAAAATGATCATAATCAAGAGAGCCAACCAATCATTCATTGGTTGGCTCTCTTTTATTTTTCGGCATAGTAAAAAAAGGATATTGGTTGTAAAGGTTTTCTTCTATCAAGTATAATATCTGTAATTGATCTCGTTCGGCAATAGGACAGCGAAAGCAATTTTTTGGGAGGTAAAGAACGCTTGCGCTAGAAAATTTTCGAAGTTCAAAAACTATATAAAAGGTTATCAACATAGGAGGAAACAGAAATTGATAAAGAAAAAAAATTCATCCATTCAGGTTATCGCACTTGGTGGTATAGGAGAAACCGGAAAGAATATGTATCTTGTGGAAGTTGATCAGGACCTATTCATAATCGATGCAGGCTTAATGTTCCCCGAGGAAGAAATGCTTGGTATTGATATGGTCATTCCTGATTTAACGTATTTGAAGGAGAATAAGGAGCGGGTCAAAGCAATTTTTTTAACACATGGTCATGAAGACCATATTGGAGCGCTTTCATATGTTCTTCGTCAAGTCGAGGTACCCGTCTATGGTACAAGGTTGACACTTGCCCTTGTAAACGCAAAGCTTAAGGAGCAGGAATTTAGTGGTGTGGCTAAACTAATAGAAGTCGATTCTGACACGCTTGTTGAATTGGATGCAGTTGACGTTAGCTTTTTTAGAACTAATCATAGCATTCCCGATTCGGTAGGAGTTTGCATCCACACATCTGAAGGAACGATTGTCTACACGGGTGATTTTAAGTTTGATCAGGCTGCTACTAAGCTTTATAAACCAGAAATCGGGAAAATGGCAGCAATAGGGGATCAAGGAGTATTATGTTTACTTTCTGACAGTACCGAAGCTGAAAATCCTGGATATACCACCTCCGAAGCCATAGTGGAACGGGAGTTGTCAAATGCATTTTATAATGCACCAAGCAGAATTATTGCTGCCTGCTTTGCTTCAGATATAAATCGGATTCAGCATATTTTTGATGCGGCAAGGGATGTTGGACGCAAAGTCGCAGTAGTTGGGAAAAGCCTGGAAAGAATCTTTCATATAGCCCTTGATTTAGGATACTTAGAAGTAGCAGAGGGTGTCATCATTCCTGTCAGTGAAATTAGCAGCCATCCAGATCGTGAGATTGTGGTTTTAATGACAGGCAGTCAAGGGGAACCAATCGAGGCTTTGCAGAAAATGGCCAAGCAAACACATAAGCTTTTGAATATCCAAAAAGGAGATACTGTCCTAATAGCGGCTACACCGTTGAAGGGGAGTGAGGTATTCTTATTTAAAACCATTGACATGCTTTTCAGAGCGGGTGCCAATGTCATTTCAGGTAAACGGACGATTCATGTATCCAGCCATGGCAGTCAAGAGGAATTAAAATTTATGATTAATCTAATGAAGCCGAGATTCTTCATTCCTGTCCATGGAGAATATCGAATGCTAAAGGCACATCGCAAAGTAGCGCTAGAATGCGGCCTTTCCAATCAACAGATTTTGATTCCAGACCGCGGTGACATCGTGGAATGGAAAGAAGGGGCCTTAACCATAACCGGAAAAGTACCATCTGGAAATGTGCTGATAGATGGAATCGGTGTTGGGGACGTTGGAAACATCGTACTTCGGGACAGAAGGCTCTTATCCCAAGATGGTATTCTTATTGTAGTGGTCACTCTAACGAAACAAGAAAAGAAAATTGCGGCTGGCCCCGAAATTATTTCCAGAGGGTTTGTTTATGTCAGGGAATCAGAAAAATTAATGGACGATTCGACCAAATTAGTACGAGAGATTGTAGAAAAAAATACCGCAAAAGGTTCATTTGAATGGTCTAGTTTAAAGCAGGAAGTAAGAGATGATTTAAACCGCTTCCTATACGAAAAAACAAAAAGAAGACCAATGATTCTACCAATCATCATGGAAGTATAATATAAAAAAAGGCACTGGTTTAAATGTACTGCACCCCGAAAGTTAGAGTAAAATCAACTCTCGGGGTGCAGTACAAAACCAGTGCCTTTTAAATATTTAAAAGCATGAAATGATTACATAGGTAAATACTAAAATATATCATGCTTGAAGGGAGTATTTAGATGAGTAACGATATCCAGAAAAACGATACCAATAACCAGGAAGTGCAAGAACCTCAAAAAGAAGAAAAGCCTTCTTCGGCCTTAATAGAGAAAATTCAACAGCTTGGTCAAACAAACGTACCACAGCTTTCAGCTGATTCCAGAATTCATTGTTTGACCATTATTGGTCAAATTGAGGGACACATGGCTCTGCCGCCACAGAATAAAACAACCAAATACGAGCATTTACTACCTCAATTAGTGGCAATTGAACAAAATCCAAAAATTGAAGGGGTATTGATTATCCTAAATACAGTTGGTGGAGATGTGGAAGCCGGCCTTGCCATATCCGAAATGATTGCTTCGATCTCAAAACCGACTGTTTCCATTGTACTGGGCGGAGGACATTCGATTGGTGTTCCAATTGCTGTCTCCTGTGATTATTCTTTTATTGCGGAAACCGCCACCATGACTGTTCACCCGATTCGGTTAACCGGACTGGTTATTGGAGTTCCCGCTACCTTTGAATACTTGGATAAAATGCAGGAGCGTGTAGTCAATTTTGTCACTAAGCATTCAAAAGTTACTGAAGAAACTTTTAAAGACTTAATGTTTGCCAAGGGTAATTTAACGAGAGATATTGGAACAAATGTCATTGGTGCAGATGCCGTGAAATACGGATTAATCGATGAAGTAGGCGGTTTAGGACCGGCTATGAAAAAATTAAATGAAATGATCGACCTCCCGAAAGAAAATAATGAGGGGCTGATTCAATGATTTTATATACGATGATGCCGCATGAACTGATTTTTCCATCTGAGCCCGAAGTGGAGAGCAGGCAAAAAATGATTACCTATCAAGGTGTTCCACTAATAGTCGAACAAATGGACCAAGAGAATTTTCAGGTGATTCGAATCATGAGTACCAATCCACAGGATTATCTTAATGAACAGATTTGTCCAGGTATGAAAATTTCTTTTGCTAACCTTGGCGGAATGTCGGCATTGCAATAGTAGTTTATGGTATAATTATCTTACTAAGTAAAGAGCAGCCAATTCGGCTGCTTTCCTTTTTAATAGAAAGGTAATTAACCTTCGCCTTCATTTTACTTACTCATAGCTATTTTAACTGAGAGTAAAATTGGGGATAAAATATACCATAACATTGTATACAAGGTGATTAAATGGCCAAGAAAAAGAGAAGACAACCGAAAAAACGTGATAACCACTTAAAACGAACCGTTCAATATGAATTATTTGCACTAGCTATTTTAGCTCTGGCTATTATTTCAATAGCAAAGCTCGGAGCAGTCGGCAAAGCGACTGTTCTATTCTTCCGTTTTTGGATGGGGGAATGGTATATGCTAGGATTGCTCGGATTAGTGATATTGAGCGTTTATTTAATGTGGAAACGAAGCATCCCTTTTTTCTTTCATATTAAATTAATAGGAAGTTATTTTATTGTGTCTGCCATCCTTTTGTTAAGCCATGTGACACTTTTTCATTTGCTGACAAACGATGGGAAATTTAAAGACCCTAGTGTTATTAGCAACACATGGGAGTTATTTATGATGGAATTAAAGGGGGAGACAAGCACCACTGACCTGGGCGGCGGAATTCTTGGAGCAATATTATTTGCGCTATTTCATTATTTGTTCGCAGAAACCGGTACGAAAATTATCGCATTTATTTTCATTATTATTGGTATTGTGTTGCTTACAGGAAAATCCTTTGGAGATTTCATTGGAAAAATAATCATTACCCTTTTTGATTTTTCAAAAGGTCAGTGGGAAGCATTTAAATTAGATATTCTTGAGTGGAAACAAAAACAGGAAGAACTAAGAAATGAGCGAATTTCTCAAAGGCGAAAAGAGCAGGAAAACAGGCAAAGAGAGAGTGTGCCTGTCATTCATAATCAGATACAGGAACACGAAGAAATCATTACTCCAGAACCTATCATTTCAAGTTTTGCTGATAGAGCATATGTAGATGGGATTACAGCAGCCAACGAAAGCCTTCCGAAAGAACTATCAAAGGAACAAGAAAGTAAACCAGTTGTGGATGAGGATGACCAATCCCCTCCGATTACGTTTACTGAAGTGGAAAATGTTGCATATGAATTACCGCCGCTTAAACTGTTAAAATTACCAAAGAAAACAGACCAAAGTGGAGAATATGAGCTCATTCATGCTAATGCAGCCAAACTGGAAAGGACCTTTCAAAGCTTTGGTGTAAAGGCTCGGGTTACCCAAGTTCATTTAGGACCTGCTGTTACAAAATATGAGGTGCATCCAGATGTCGGCGTCAAAGTGAGTAAAATAGTCAGCTTAAGTGATGATATTGCTTTAGCACTTGCTGCTAAAGGAATCCGCATTGAAGCACCAATCCCAGGGAAATCAGCTATCGGAATAGAAGTGCCAAATTCAGAAGTGGCTATGGTGTCTCTAAGAGAAGTACTAGAAGGTACACAAAATGATAAGCCGGATGCAAAGCTTTTAATTGGGCTTGGCAGGGATATTACCGGTGAAGCAGTGTTGGCTGAATTAAACAAAATGCCCCACCTGCTTGTAGCTGGAGCTACAGGCAGCGGTAAAAGTGTGTGTATCAATGGCATAATTACAAGTCTGTTAATGAGGGCCAAGCCTCATGAAGTAAAATTAATGATGATTGACCCTAAGATGGTTGAACTTAATGTCTATAACGGAATTCCTCATCTGCTTGCCCCGGTGGTGACAGATGCCAAAAAGGCCTCTCAGGCGTTAAAGAAAGTGGTCAGTGAAATGGAAAGACGGTATGAACTCTTTTCCCATACTGGAACACGAAATATTGAAGGCTATAATGAACATGTAAAAAGGCATAATCTGGAGGAAAATGACAAACAGCCTTTATTACCGTATATTGTCGTGATTGTTGATGAGTTGGCGGACTTAATGATGGTCGCATCATCAGATGTTGAGGATTCGATTACTAGATTGGCGCAAATGGCCCGTGCTGCTGGGATTCACTTAATTATTGCGACACAGCGACCATCCGTTGACGTCATAACTGGTGTCATAAAGGCAAACATTCCATCGAGAATTGCCTTTGCTGTCTCGAGTGCAACTGATTCAAGAACTATTTTGGATATGGGGGGGGCTGAAAAGCTTCTTGGGCGAGGTGATATGTTATTCCTGCCGGTGGGGGCATCTAAACCTGTCAGGGTTCAAGGTGCGTTCCTATCAGATCAGGAAGTCGAGGACACGGTGGATTTTGTCATTTCACAGCAAAAAGCCCAATACCAAGAAGAAATGATTCCGGATGATATACCGGAGGTAACCGGTGCTGTGGATGATGAGCTATATGATGAGGCAGTGGAATTAATTATCGAGATGCAAACAGCATCTGTATCGATGTTACAGCGCCGTTTTCGGATCGGCTATACAAGAGCTGCACGTCTGATAGATGAAATGGAGGCCCGCGGAGTGGTAGGTCCATATGAAGGTAGTAAGCCTCGAACGGTACTTCAATCAAAACCAAAAGAAGAACAGAGTTCATAGGTGAAAAAAGAGCCATTTGGCTCTTTTTTAATGCTATTATAATGAATTTTGTATCGATATTAATTAGAGATAGCCTATATTTTAATTGTAAGCCCTCCCAATTCCCTTCAACCATTTTCCACTTACTAGCAGCTTTTAAAAAGAATACATCCTCTCGTGTATACAAATAATATGACATACCTTTTTTCGACAAAATCTTTAATTTCTATTTATTTATCGACAATAAAATGGTACGATTATCACGATTAGTAGGAGTGATATCGGATATCAGATGTCTGATGTCTGAGGAAAAGGCTGGAGGAAACAGCATGTCTATTAAGTCAGATAACCGGCATTTATATTTGCAAGTAATTGATCGGTTGAAGCAAGATATTGAACAAGGGGTATATAAAGAGAAAGAAAAGCTACCTTCGGAATTCGATCTTGCCAAGCAATTAGGAGTAAGCAGGGCGACATTACGGGAAGCGTTGCGTATTCTTGAAGAAGAAAACGTGATTATTAGACGCCATGGCGTTGGAACCTTTGTAAGTGCAAAGCCAATGTTTACTTCAGGCATTGAACAACTTAATAGTGTTACTGACATGATCAAACAGGCTGGGATGAAACCAGGAACCATTTTCTTGAGTTCATCCACCCAAGGTCCAACCGAAGAGGATGTCCGTCGTTTCTCATGCTCTACAAGTGAGGAAATTTTTGTCATGGAGAGGGTGAGAACTGCAAATGGGGAGCCAGTTGTCTATTGTATTGACAAAGTTCCAGAAAACATATTGCCTAAAACATTTTCCCATGAGGAAGAATCTATTTTTCAGATTTTAGATGAAGAGGCACATAGAAGAATTACATACGCAGTTGCCCAAATCGAGCCTCTGGGTTATCATGAAAAAATTTCCCCAATTCTAGAATGTGATCCCGAAACTGCATTGCTTGTTTTAAAACAAATGCATTTTGATGAAACGGATGAACCTGTTCTATTTTCGGTAAACTATTTTAAAGCAGATAAATTTAGTTTCCATGTATTAAGAAAAAGATTTTAATCTTTTTTCTAATAGTTGGAAAAGAATGAAAATGCTTTTCCATCATTTCTACTGACTCAAAAAGTTAAACATTCATTCTTAGGGGGTACAATAACTTGAATAAGCGTAAAATTGGAATGACGCTATCTCTAGTTCTTGCTGCTGGAACGCTTTTAGGTGCTTGTGGAAAAAGTGATGACACGAGCAAAAACGAGTCATCTAAAGGTGGAGACAAAGATAAAGCATTCTCTGTAGCGATGGTTACAGATGTAGGCGGTGTGGATGACAAATCCTTTAACCAGTCTGCATGGGAAGGCCTGCAAAAATTTGGGCAAGACAATGGATTAAAAAAAGGTAAAGGCGGCTATGATTACCTTCAATCAAAATCAGATGCAGATTACTCTACAAACTTAAACACTCTTGCTCGTCAAGATTTTAATTTAGTATTTGGTATTGGTTACTTAATGCAAGGTGCAGTAGAGGAAATTGCAAAACAGCAAAAAGATAGCCACTTCGCAATTGTCGATTCTGAGGTAAAACAACCAAACGTAGCAAGCATCCTCTTCAAAGAACAAGAAGCTTCCTTCCTTGCCGGTGTGGCAGCAGCCATGACAACAAAATCTAACAAAATCGGATTTATTGGCGGAATCGAAGGTGCAGTTATCGAACGTTTTGAAGCTGGTTTCGTAGCTGGGGTAAAAGCTGCAAATCCAAGTGCAACTGTTGATATCCAATATGCAGGTGCATTTGATAAGGCGGAACTTGGTCAAACGATTTCCTCTAAAATGTATTCATCAGGTGCTGATGTAGTTTTCGCAGCAGCAGGCGCAACAGGTAACGGAATGTTTAAAGAAGCTTCCGACCGTAAAGCAAAAGACCCTGGCAAAGAAATTTGGGCAATCGGTGTAGACCGTGACCAAAGCGACATGGGACCTGATATCGTACTTACATCAGCATTAAAACGCGTAGATGTTGCGGTACAAGATACTGCTAAAAAAGCAATGGACGGTAAATTCCCTGGCGGTGAGGTATCCTTATACGGATTAGCTGAAGATGGTGTTGGGTTAGCACCAATCAATAGCAAAGCACCAAATAAAGATGCTATTGAAACGTCAGTTAAAGAATGGATCGGTAAGATTAAATCTGGTGCTGTAAAAGTACCTGGAACACGTGATGAGTTAAAAAACTTTAGCGTAAAATAATGTATAACAAGGAATAAGCTGGCTCTTTCCATCGGCTTATTCCTTATTAATGAAATCCTAACTGAAGCGTAGAATGTTTGATTCTGCTTTTCATTTAAGATTTTAGAGGGGAGCAACAATTCCCCGTTTTTTAAAATCGAGAATGGTCTGACCTCTTACTACTATTGGTCAGAATTTCCTTTTATCCTATCACAGGGAGTGAGAAAAGATGGATTATGTAATTGAAATGCTTAACATCCGTAAAGAGTTCAATGGCTTTGTTGCGAATGATAACATAACCCTGCAGCTAAAAAAGGGAGAAATACATGCATTATTGGGTGAAAACGGTGCGGGTAAATCTACCTTAATGAATGTGCTTTTTGGATTATATCAGCCAGAGGAAGGCGAAATCCGAGTAAACGGAAAGCCAGTCAAAATTTCCAATCCTAATATCGCAAATGATCTGGGCATCGGAATGGTACACCAACACTTTATGCTTGTGGATACCTTTACTGTAACAGAAAACATTATCCTCGGCAGAGAAATTACCTCTGGGGGGAAAATCGATAGTAAAAAGGCGGAACAGCAGGTACGAGAGATTTCTGAACGCTATGGCCTGTCTGTAGATCCACAGGCTAAGATTTCCGATATTTCCGTGGGAATGCAACAAAGGGTTGAAATCCTAAAAACTCTCTACCGGGGTGCTGAAATCATTATTTTTGACGAGCCAACAGCCGTACTGACCCCTCAAGAAATCAAAGAACTCATACAAATAATGAAAACGCTTATTAAAGAAGGAAAATCGATTATTTTAATCACCCATAAGCTGAAAGAGATTATGGAAGTGGCTGACCGCTGTACTGTTATTCGTAAGGGGAAGGGAATCGGGACGGTTAATGTACGTGAAACCAACCCTAATGAGCTTGCCAGCTTAATGGTTGGCCGTGAGGTTGTCTTTAAAACAGAAAAAAAAGAGGCGACACCAAAACAAAAAGTACTTGAAGTGCAGGATTTGGTGGTTAAAGACTCGCGAGGTGTAACCGTCGTAAATAGTTTAAGTCTATGTCTAAAAGCAGGGGAAATTGTCGGCATCGCTGGAGTCGATGGAAATGGACAATCCGAGTTTATTGAAGCGATAACCGGGCTGCGGAAAGCAGAGAGTGGAAGTGTCAAGTTAAATGGTAAAGAATTACTTAACCAACCACCAAGAAAAATTACCGAATCAGGTGTAGGCCACATCCCGCAGGACCGCCATAAGCATGGTCTAGTCTTAAATTTTTCCATTGGCGAGAACATGGTATTACAGACCTATAACAAGAGACCACTTTCAAAAAGTGGCATCCTAAACTTTAAAGAAATTTATAAAAAAGCGAAAACACTCATAACTGAATTTGATGTTCGGACCCCTAGTGAATTCACGTTGGCTCGGGCCCTTTCTGGAGGTAACCAGCAAAAAGCCATCATTGGGCGTGAGGTAGACAGGGATCCGGACCTTTTAATTGCAGCACAGCCAACTCGAGGTTTAGACGTGGGTGCGATTGAATTCATTCATAAACGGTTAATAGAGCAGCGAGATCATGGAAAAGCTGTTTTACTTATTTCGTTTGAACTAGATGAAATTATGAACGTAAGTGACCGGATTGCAGTTATCTATGAAGGGAAAATTGTTGCCATCGTGAATCCAAAGGTGACGACCGAGCAGGAACTCGGATTGTTGATGGCTGGGTCAAATAGAAAGGAAGCGGGTGAACATTCCCATGTCTAATCGATTTAAAAGTATAATAACACCCATTATTGCCGTATTATTAGGTATTCTGGTTGGGACTATAATCATGCTTATAAGTGGTTACAACCCGATAGCTGCTTACTCAGCACTGTGGAATGGAGCCTTTGGCGAGATATATTATTTTGGGGAAGTTATTAGGCAGGTTACCCCGTATATTTTAGCAGGTTTAGCTGTTGCATTTGCTTTTCGAGTCGGATTATTTAATATCGGGGTAGAGGGCCAATTTTTAATTGGCTGGCTCGCAGCAGTATGGGTAGGTGTAGCATTTGATTTGCCTCGTATTATTCATTTACCACTGGCGATTTTAGCTTCTATAGTTGCAGGTGCATTATGGGCATTTATACCGGGACTACTTAAAGCACGGTTTCGTGTTCACGAAGTAATAGTGACGATTATGATGAACTATGTGGCTCTCCATGTGTCGAATTATATTATAAAAAATATCATCACTGATAATAAAGATAAAACTGACTTAGTTAAAAATTCAGCAACATTACGCTCCGAATGGTTACAGAGCTTAACAGACTATTCTAGACTTCATTGGGGAATTATCATTGCCATTATTGGTTGTATTTTAATGTGGTTTTTGCTTGAAAGAACAACAAAAGGATTTGAATTGCGGGCAGTCGGTTTTAATCAGCATGCGGCCCACTATGCAGGAATGAGTGTTAATAAAAATATTATCCTATCGATGGTTATTGCTGGTGGTTTTGCTGGATTAGCAGGGGCAATGGAAGGTTTGGGTACTTTTGGCTATGATACTGTTAAAGGTGGATTTACTGGTGTTGGATTTGACGGTATCGCAGTTGCCCTATTAGGAGGCAATACATCATTAGGTGTATTTTTCTCGGCGATTCTATTTGGAGCTTTAAAAGTAGGGGCATTAAACATGCCACTTGAAGCAGGAGTGCCAAATGAATTAGTTGATATTATCATTGCACTCATTGTATTCTTTGTAGCCTCTAGCTATATGATTAGAGTTTTACTTGATCGATTAAGTAAGAAGGGGGTGAAGTAAGTGAGCTTAATGGAAATCTTAATGATTGTTGTTCCTTCCACTTTGTTATGGGCTGCTCCACTCGTCTTCACTGCATTAGGCGGCATTTTTTCAGAACGTTCTGGGGTTGTAAATATTGGACTAGAGGGATTAATGGTGATTGGCGCTTTCTCCGCAATCGTTTTTAACTTAACCTTTGTTAATACATTTGGAAGTTTAACCCCTTGGTTGGCCCTTCTAGTAGCAATGGTTGCGGCAGCAATCTTCTCTATACTCCATGCTGTAGCATCCATCACATTCCGTGCTGACCATACCGTTTCCGGTGTGGCAATTAACCTACTAGCAACTGGTATCACGTTGTTTTTAGTCAAATTGATTTACGATAAAGGTGAAACTGGGATTATCAGTAAAGGCTTCAGTAAGATTGATATTCCAATCTTAAAAGATATACCGATTATCGGGAAAATTTTCTTCCAAAATACGTATTGGACCTCGTTCCTAGCGATTGTAGTAGCTATTTTTGCGTGGTACATTGTTTTCAAAACCCCATTTGGTCTTCGTCTCCGCTCAGTCGGTGAACATCCGATGGCAGCTGATACAATGGGAATCAATGTAACTAAGATGCGTTATTTAGGTGTCATCATTTCTGGAGCCCTTGGTGGACTTGGAGGTGCGGTTTACGCACAATCAATCACATCGAACTTCAGCCATTCTACCATAAGTGGTCAAGGTTTTATGGCAATGGCCGCTATGATTTTTGGTAAATGGCATCCCCTTGGTGCTATGGGTGCAGCAATTTTCTTTGGTTTTGCCCAAAGTATTAGTATCATTGGCTCAAGTTTACCGTTTTTAAAAGAAATTCCAAATGTATATTTGTTAATTGCTCCATACGTGTTAACCATTTTGGCTTTAACAGGATTCATCGGTCGTGCCGATGCACCGAAAGCAAGTGGCACACACTACATTAAAGGAAGCCGTTAAAAATTTTGAACTCTCAGTTACTGAGAGTTCTTTTTTTTACCAAGCGTATTTACTTGTAATGTACAAGCCTGGCAAATTATAGTAAGAAGTATAGAGTTTATTCATATGGAAAAGATATAAAGAAAAATGTTTACATATCTTTAAAGTAATACTTGAATAGGAGGCTAAAAAAATGGACGCTACTGCAGAAAAAGTAACTGAGCAGCAAGGATATAAACTACATGTGATTGAAACAGAAAAATATAAAACAAATACGTTTGTTTGGAGAATGAAAGCACCCCTGGCAAAAGAGGACGTAACAAAAAGGGCACTGCTTCCTCATGTATTGCAAAGCAGTTCAGCCAACTATCCGACAACAACGGCATTACGGTCTTATCTAGATGAATTGTATGGTGCCACCCTCTATGTTGATCTCTCCAAAAAGGGTGAATACCATATCATGAGCTTTTCTCTAGAAATAGCTAATGAGAAATTCCTAAGTGATTCCAGTCCATTATTGAAAAAAGGCTTTGAATTGCTGGCAGAAATATTAACGAATCCTAACTTAGCAGGTAATGCTTTTGACCGGAATACGGTGGAAAAAGAAAAGCGGACACTTAAGTCACGAATTCAATCAGTGTTTGATGATAAAATGCGTTACTCTAATGTCCGACTATTAGAAGAAATGTGCAAGGGTGAACCTTATGCCCTGCAGGTCAATGGAGAAGCGGCAGATGTAGATGCAATTACCCCAGAGAATTTATATGACTATTTTAAAAAGGCCTTTTTAGAAGATGAGATGGATTTGTACGTTATTGGAGATGTCAGCGAAGAAGATGTGAAAAAACTAGCCTCAGAGCTGCTTCAGTTTGAACCTCGTGTGCCTAAAAAGGCGGGTAAAGAAGAGAGAAC
>Ga0308175_100000700_pt1 | contig 22299 bp, 22 predicted proteins | sample PhyCR1_3_FD_203893 | JGI IMG/M metagenome (GOLD analysis project Ga0308175, IMG submission 203893) | Soil microbial communities from UC Gill Tract Community Farm, Albany, California, United States - DLSLS.C.R1 | ecosystem: Environmental > Terrestrial > Soil > Agricultural land | place: USA...
GCGTTCCCCGGCTACGGGCCTACATCGACGGGTTCCTCGCCCACGTGCAGGAAGGCGTGTTCCCAGGCGGCAGCTTCTTCGTCTCCGCGATGGGCGAGCTCGACACCCACCCGGGCCCGGTCCGCGACGGCGCCATGGCGTTCAGCCAGCGCTGGCTCACCCTGCTATCCGAGGCGGTCGCGAGCGCGCAGACGGGCGGCGAGCTCGACCCGGCCGCCGACCCCGCTCAGGTCGCCTTCGAGCTCCACGCCTACATGGTCCTGGGCAACATGCAGTTCGTCGCCAGCAGCGACCCGGCCTTCCTCGATCGCGTGCGCCGCGCGGTCGACGCGCGCCTCGGCGCGCCCGCCGTCTAGCGGATCGCGACCGGCCCGGGCGGGCCGCCAGCCGTACCCACGAACGGGAGCGGCGACGCGCTGACGAGCATCTCGTAGACGCCGTCCTGCGCGCACGCGGCCGCGAGCGCCTCGAAGTCGAACATCTCGCCGAGCGGGACGCCCATGTAGACGAGCGCCGGCAGATGGAAGGGCTGGAACGCGCCCTCGATCTCGTTCGGGCGGACCTCGACGCCCCACGTGTCGCTCGCGACAGCGCCGATGCGGTGGTCGTAGAGCCACGGCACGGTCTTGAACGACAGGCCGGGCGCGTCGCCGCCGGCGTACGTCCCCCAGCCCTGCACCCGGCAGCGCGCAAGCTGTCCGGTGCGCAACAGGACGATGTCGCCCTCGGCGATCTTCACCCGGCCGTGCTCCGCTGCCGCGTCCAGATCCTCGACCGTGATCGGGTAGCCGTCCTCGAGCCAGTCGAGCCCTTTGGATGCCGGGATGTCCAGCAGCACTCCCCGCCCGACGAGGCGGCCGGTCAGGTGCTGGAGCCCGTTGCGCGCCGAGCCCGACGCGGTGCTCTCGGAGGCCGGATAGCCGTTGTACATCCGGCCGCGGTGGAAGATGTGGCAGAGGCTGTCCCAGTGCGTGGCCGACTGCAGGTGCAGCACGACGGTGTCGTCCGCGTAGCCCATCTCGAACGGCATCGGCCTGCCGCCGAACTGCTGCCGTCCGAGCTCGTGGTCGGTGCCGGACGCGACCGCGTAACACATGCAGTTGAAGCGACCGTTGGCGCCCGTCTGCGGACCGCCGTCGCCGAACGTCAACCCGAGCGGGACCACCTGCCCGCGGCGGACGCCGCGGGCAGCGCCGGCCACCGTCTCGCTCGTGATGAAGTTGGCGGTGCCGGCCTGGTCGTCGTCACCCCAGCGGCCCCAGTTGCTGTAGCGCTCGATGTACTCGTCGAGCAGCGCCGCGTCGATCACGACGCGACCGCGGGCACGCTCGCCTTGAAGAGCCGCTCGACCGAGTTGAGGCCGAGGATCTTGTCCTTCGCCGCATCGCTGACGCCGGGCAGCCCGCGGATCGTCGCCCAGATCGGCGCGTTGTCCCAGCCCGGGTAGTTCGAGCCCATGACGACGTTGTCCTCGCCCATCACGTCGATCAGCAGCTTCAGCCCGCGCGGGTCGTGCACGACCGTGTCGAAGTAGAACGACGAGAGGTAGTCCTCCACCGGCCGCGGGAACGCCTGGTCACCGGTTGCGAAGACGCGCGCGTGATGGCTCAGGCGTCCAACGTGGTAGGGCAGCATGCCGCCGCCGTGCGGGACCATGACCCGCAGGCGCGGATGCCGGTCCAGCGCCCCGCTGAAGATGAAGCCGACCACGGCGGCGGTCTCGGCGAACAGGTATCCCCAGGCCCAGTCGACCTGGTACTTGCGCAGCCACTGCGCACCGCCGGCCGTGAGGTCGATGTCCTGCCCGAGAGCGACCGGGTGCAGCAGGATCGGCACGTCGAGGTCCTCGACCGCGGACAGGAACTCGTCGCATTCCGGGTCGGCCAGCGTGCGGTCGTTGCCGAGCACGTAGCCGACCGAGCACGACTTCATCCCGAGCTCGCGAACCGCGCGCGTCAGCTCCGCCGCGGCGAGCTCCAGGTCCTGCATCGGAAGCTGCGCAGAGCCCCAGAAGCGCGTGGGGTGCTCCTCGATCGCATGCGCGACCTCGTCGTTGAACGCGCGCGAGAACTTCGCGCCGACGTCGGCCGGCAGGTGGTAGCTGAAGATCATCGGGCTCGGCTGCAGGACGTTGACGTCGATGCCGGCCGCGTCCATCTCCGGGATCTGGTCACCCAGGCCCGCGCCCCAGAACTTCGTCGATCCTCCCGGCAGGAGGTACTCGACGTCGCCCGAGCGGAAGTACCAGCTCTTGCCATCGGGCCCCGTGGTCATCTCGATGCCGTACGGCTCGACGAGCGGCAGCACCGACTCCGGCTGGAAATGCGTGTGGACGTTGACGACTGGCGGCATTGCGGCACTACCCCCTGACAGCGGCATGCTCGACGACAGGGTTCGCGAGCAGCCCGATGTTCTCGATTTCGATTTCGACGACGTCATCCGCCTTGACGAACAGCTGCGGATCACGCGCCATGCCGACACCCGCGGGGGTGCCGGTCGCGATGATGTCGCCGGGCTCGAGCGTCATCACGCTCGAGATGAAGGCGATGATCTCGGCGACCGTGAAGATCATCGACGCGGTCGTGCCGGACTGCACCGTCTCGCCGTTGACGCGGGCCTCGACGCGCAGGTCCTGCAGGTCGCCGATCTCGTCCATGAAGACCAGAGCCGGGCCGCACGGCGCAAACGTGTCGATCGCCTTGCCCATCGTCCACTGGCTGGCCTGCATCTGCAGGTCGCGCGCGCTGACGTCGTTGAACGCCATCGCGCCGGCCACGTAGTCGAGCGCGTCGGCAGCCTGGACTCCGCGACAGCGTTGCCCGATCACCACGGCCAGCTCGGCCTCGTAGTCGACGGCTTCGTCCGCGTCCGGCAGGACGATCGCGTCGGTTGCGCCCGCGAGCGAGTTGCGGAACTTCGCGAACACGATCGGCACCGCCGGCGCCGCCATGCCCGTCTCCTGGGCATGGTCGCGGTAGTTCAAGCCGATGCAGAGGATCTTGTCCGGGTCGGGGATCGGCGCAAGCAGCCGGACGTCGTGGAGGGCGACGCCTTCACCGGACGCCTGTGCGACGACCTCGTGCCAGCGCTCCGGCCCACGCTCCAGGATCCGCTTCACGGTCTCTCCGGGCAGCGGAACGACACGGTCGCCGCGCACGACCCCGCACGCGGCGGCGCCGTCCAGCTCATAGGTGGCGAGCCGCACGTCCAGCTCAGACCGGCGCGGCCAGCGCCATGAAGCTCTCCGTCTGCAGGCGGCCGGCGGCTTCCTCGTTCTCCGCCGCGTTGCGCTCCCACTCGGAGAGCTGGACCGAGTTCTCGACAACCATCCGGCAGCGCTCGTAACGCCGGTCCATGAACTTCTCCAGGACGGTGGGGAGGTCGGGCTCAGAGGCGAGCAGCTCGCCGAGCACGATGCCGTCCTCGAGCGCGATCGCACCGCCCATCGCAAGCTGCGGCGTCGTCGAATGCGCGGCGTCGCCGATCAGCAGCACGCGGCCGCGGTACCAGGGCCGTGGCATCACGAGCCAGTAGAGCTTGCGCACGTCGACCTTGTCGGGGTCGGTGATCTGATCCCTGACCTCAGCGACGACGCCGCCGAAGACCTGGAGCAGCTCGCGCATCTTGGCGGGGCGCTCCTCCGGTGTCGGCAGGTCCGCATCGAATGGCTGGACCAGGAACTGGTACATCCTGTCGTCGGCGATCGGCGTGAATCCCGTCTTGATGCCGGGCCCGTAGAACTGGTACTCGCCGGTGACCGAGGCGGGCCGCTCGAGCAGCGCGCGCCACACCACCTGTCCGAGTGCAGTCGGCTTCGGCGCATCGTCACCCCACACCATCTCTCGGGTCTGTGACCGCAGGCCATCGGCAGCGAGAACGAGGTCGTAGCTCTCCTTGGAGCCGTCGCTGAGCTCGACGTGGACGGCGTCGTCGGTCTGGTCGAGCGACACCACGGTCGTCGCGGTGCGCACCGACACGCCCTTTTCGCTCGCCGCATTGGCAAGGATCCGGTGCAGCGTCGGCCGCATCATGCCGCCGACTGCCGGGAAGTCCTCGAGCAGGCCCTGGATCTCCAGCGTGTGGAGCAGGTTGCCCTCCGCGTCGAAGAGCTGCATCTCGGACGAGCCGGCGCCCTCGGCGAGACATTGCTCGAGCACGCCAAGCTGGTGCAGCGCGCGCATCGCGGGGCTCATCAGGGTGATCCCGGTGCCGGTGGCGCCCCACACGGGCTCGCGCTCGATGATCTCCACGTCGATTCCCTCGCGTTGCAGCGCCAGGGCGGCTGAGGTGCCGGACAGCCCTCCGCCAACGATCAGGACACGCTGAACGGCCGTACTCATCTCAGGCTCCCTCGAATCGGGGTCATTCTAGGACTGTATCCAAACTGGACATATGTGGCAAGTTCCGTTTGTCGGATGCACTCCACAGCGGAAGCTACGCCCCTTGGGCGCCGTGCACTGCGATCGACTTGGCGTCGACGAACTCGTGGATGCCCCAGTCACCGAGCTCACGCCCGTAGCCGCTGCGCTTCACCCCGCCGAACGGCAGGCGGGCGTCGGAGAAGACGATCGAGTTGACGAACACCATGCCGGACTCCACCCGCGCCGCCACCTGCTTGCCGCGCTCGAGGTCGTTCGTCCAGACCGAGGCGCCGAGGCCGAAGTCGCTGTCGTTGGCGACAGCGATCGCCTCATCCTGGTCGGCCACGCGGACGACGGCGGCGACCGGCCCGAACGTCTCTTCGCGGAACACCGGCATGTCGGCCGTGACGCCGGTCATGACGATCGGCTTGACGAAGCAGCCGGACCCCTCGACATCGAAGCCGCCCGTCGCGACCGCGGCGCCGGCTGCGGTGGAATCCTCCACCTGTCGGCGAAGATCGTCGACAAGGTCGGGGCGTGCGAGCGGCCCGACATCGGTGGTGGAAGCGAGCGGATCGCCGACCGTCAGGGCGGCCACCGCCTCGGTCAGCTTCTGCTCGAACTCGTCCGCGACGGCGTCCACGACGATGAAGCGCTTCGAGGCGATGCACGCCTGGCCGGCGTTGATGTTGCGCCCGCGACAGCCCTCACGCGCGGCGGCGTCGAGGTCGGCGTCGTCGAGCACGATGAACGGGTCGGAGCCGCCGAGCTCGAGCACCGAGCGCTTCAGGTTGCGCCCGGCGACCGCGGCCACCTTGCTGCCCGCGCCCTCGCTCCCGGTGAGCGCGACGCCGCGCACGCGGTCGTCGGAGAGGATCCCCTCAACCGCTCCGGATCCGACCAGCAGCGTCTGGAACACGCCCTCGGGGAAGCCGGCCTCGCGGAAGACGTCCTCGATCTTGGTCGCGCAGCCGGGGATGTTCGACGCGTGCTTGAGCAGCGCGACATTGCCGGCCACGAGCGCCGGCGGTGCGAAGCGGAAGACCTGGACGTAGGGGAAGTTCCAGGGCATCACGGCGAGCACGACACCGAGCGGCTCGTAGAGCACGTAGTTCTCCAACGCGCCGCCGTCGTCGATCACCTGCGGCGCCAGCAGACGCTCCGCGTTGTCGGCGTAGTGCTCACAGAACGCAGCCGACTTCTCGACCTCGCCCTCGGCCTCGCGCAGGACCTTGCCCATCTCGAGCGTGGCCTCGCGCGCCAGTTCGGCCTTGTTCGAACGCAGCGTCGCCGCCAGCGAGCGCAGCAGATCGCAGCGCTCCGCCAGCGGACGCTCGCGCCACTCGCCGAACGCCGCGTGCGCGCGCTCGATCGCCGCGCTCACCTGCTCGGGGCTCAGTTCGTCGAAGCGACCGAGCTCGCTGCCGTCGGTGGGGTTGATCGCTGTCAGGCTCATGTCAGAGGTTCCTTTCGCGGTGGGACGAGGATGGCTATGAAGCGCGCGCCCGCAGGGCCGGCCGTCACGCCGTGGGGAACGTCGCCCGCAACGACCGACCATTCGCCCGCGCGCAGGTCGCGGCGCTCGCCGTCCGCGCTGAACGACACGTCGCCGTGGAGCACGATCGTGATCTGCTCCTGGTGGTGGTTGTGGATCGGGAAGCTCGCGCCCGGCTCGAAGCGGTACTCCTGGACCGTCGCCTTCGACGTCGTCAGGACGCGACGGTCGATCCCGTCGTACGGCGTCTCGGCGTCGATCTCCTCGAAGCTGCCGAAGGCCGTCACTCGGCGCCCGGCCGCTCTTCGATGCCGAAGCTCATGCCGCTCGTCCAGACGATGTCGATGACGGCTTCCTCGAACCGCCACTCGCCGTCGTCGCGGCGCACCTTGAAGCGGTAGCGCAGGCCCACGTCGGCGTGGGTGCCGGGGTCGGCCGCGTCCGGGACGTGCACGGCCATCGCGTACCACTGGCCGGACGCGCGGTCGCCGTCGACCTCGACGATCTCGTTCATCACGAAGTGCTGGAGGCCGTCGTATTTCGCGAGGTCGCGCGCCGGCCCGGCCACGATCTCCTCGCGGCCCTTGCGCCGCTGGCCCATGATCTCGAACTCACCGTCCTCGGCGAACGCGCCGGCGTACGCGTCCCAGTCCTTGCGGTCGATCGCGGCCCAGGTCTCTCGGATGAGGCGCACGATGTCGCGCTCGGCCTGCAGTACGTCGGTGGTGATGGTCATGCAGCCTCCTTGTGCTCGGCCGGGACCTCCGCGATGCAGACGTTGCGCTGCATGCCGAGCCCGGTGATCGCGCCCTCGATGACGTCGCCCGGCGCGAGGAAGACGCCGTGGCTCGCGCCGTTGCCCGCCGGCGAGCCCGTCAGCAGCAGGTCGCCCGGGCAGAGCTCGGACACGTTCGAGATGAACTCGATCAGCTCCGGGACGCCAAACACCATGTCGGCGGTCGACTCGTCCTGCATCGTCCTGCCGTTCACCTTGAGGACGATCTGCAGGTCCATCGGGTCGCCGGCGTGCGCCGCCGGGACGAACAGCGGCCCGGTGGGCAGGAACGTCGGCGAGTTCTTGCCGGCCAGCCAGTCGAGGCCCATGCCGGACGCGTCCGGCCGGTTCAGCGCGTCGCGCGAGGTGATGTCGTTGCAGATCGTGTAACCGGCGACGTGCTCGAGCGCGCGCTCCTTCGGCACGCGGCGGGCGTGGCGACCGATCACCGCGGCGAGCTCCAGCTCCCAGTCCGGCTGCGCGCAGTCGGCCGGCAGCACGATCTCGTCGCGCGCGCCGATCATCGCGTGCGCGGACCCGAGGAAGACGAACGGCTTGCCGTGCGCCAGCCGCTGCTCGAGCGCCGCGCGCGCGGCGTCACGGCCTTCCGCGGTCTGGCCGTCGGAGTTGTCGCCGCGCCGCTCAGCGCCCGCCATAAGGTCGAGGACGTGCTGGCGGTAGTTGGCGCCGGCCTGGAAGATCTGCCCGCACGGGAGCACGGGCGGCAGCGGGCGCAGGTCGTCGACCGCGAGCTCGTAGTCCTGCGGCGCGAGCCGGTCCGCGAGCGCCTGCAGCGCCGGGAAGGCCGCGTCCCAATCGCCGACCAGCTCGCGGATCGTGCGCTCGCCACCGAGATGGGATGCCAGCGGCGCAGCGCGGCCGTCGCGGACGATCGCCGTCAGCGTGCGGCCGTCAGGGGCCTGAAAGTTGGCCAGGGCGAAGGGTGTCGAGTCCAAGGTGTATCCATCTTACGTATTTGCCGCCGAAATGCCAAGAGCGATCTTGAACTTGACTTCGGATACGACGCGTTATAGCGTGCATCCCATGTCCCGCCGACTTATCGCCCACCTCGCGCACGTAGAGATCCTCACTCCCAAGCCGGAACAGTCGCTCGCCTTCTACAAGGACGTCATCGGCCTGGAGGAGACCACCAGGGAAGGCAACTCGGTCTACCTCCGCGGCTGGGGCGAGTGGCACCACCACAGCCTTCAGCTCACCGAGTCCGATCAGCCCGGACTCGGTCACATCGGCTGGCGCACGTGGAGCGAAGAGGATCTGAAGACCGCCATCGCGCGTGTGGACGAGCGCGGCGCCGGCGAAGGCTGGTTCGAGGACTCCGTCGGCCACGGGCCGGCGTACCGCTTCAAGTCGCCCGGCGGGCAGACGCACGAGCTGTTCTGGGAGTCCGAGGAGTACGCGCCTCCCGCGGGCATGGAGTCTCCCTTCCCCGATCGGCCGCAGCGGTTCGTCCCGCGCGGCGTGGCGCCGCGGATGATCGACCACGTGACCGTGCTGGTCAAAGATCCGGTCGGCGACGCGGAGTGGATGCGCGACACGCTCGGCTCGACCTTCACCGAGTACACGCTGCTCAACGACGAGACCGACCTGGTCGTCTTCGCGATGTCGACGAACAACGAGAAGTCGCACGACCTCGGGCTGATCCTCGACCAGAGCGACACGCCCGGCCGCATCCACCACTTCGCCTGGTGGGTCGACTCGCGTGACGAGCTGCTGCGCGCCGCCGATGTGCTCATCAACGCCGGCGTCCACATCGAGTTCGGGCCCGGCCGCCACGGCATGGGCGAGCAGGAGTACATGTACTTCCGCGAGCCGGGCGGCGTGCGCGTCGAGATCAACACCGGCGGCTACCGCAACTACGTCCCCGACTGGAAGACGCGTCGCTGGGTCCCCTCGCAGGGCTCGAACACGATGTACAACAACGTCGCGATGCCCGACTCGATGATGGAGGGCTTCCCGCCTGCGCAACCCGCCACGCAGGCCGACGACGACGCCGCGAACCCCTGGTCGGCGGCCGGCGTGCATTGACGCGCATCGTCGACCTCTCCGCGCCGATCGTCGGCAGCCCCCCGGGCGTCCCGGTGTTCCAGCGCAACGAGGTCGAGTACTTCGATCACGCGGCCGGCGCGGCCGAGATCGAGGCGATGTTCGGCGTGCCGGCACGGCTGCTGCGCGACGGCGAGGGCTGGACGCGCGAGGTCGTCTCGCTCGGGACGCACAACTCGACGCACGTCGACGCGCCCTACCACTACAACTCGCAGATCGCCGGCCGGCCGGCGGCGACGATCGACGAGCTGCCGCTGGAGCGCTTCTTCGGCCCGGGCGTGGTGCTCGACTTCGCCGACCGCGCCGACGGCGAGGCGGTCGACGTGGATGACGTGCAGTCGGCGCTCGCGAGCATCCCCCACACGCTCACGCCGGGTGACATCGTCCTGATCCGCACCGGTCGCGACAAGCTCTACGGCCAGGACGACTACATGCACCACGGCCCGGGCGTGACCACGGCCGCGACCAAGTGGATGTACGACCAGGGCGTACGCGTGATGGGCATCGATGCGTGGGGCTGGGACCGGCCGCTGCGGATGCAGGCCGCCGAGGCGCTCGAGCGCGACGAGGCCGGGATCTTCTGGGAGGCACACCAGGCGGACCTCGACTACTCGCAGATCGAGCGGCTCGTCAACCTCGACCAGCTGCCGCCGACAGGCTTCATGGTCGCCTGCTTCCCGCTGCCGATCAGGCGCGCGAGCGCTGCGCCCGCGCGCGTCGTCGCGATCTTCCAGGACTGATCGTGCGCGTCGACACGCACGTCCATCTTGTGCCCGACGACTACCGGGCGCTGCTGGACAAGCGCGGCGTCTCCCCCCTGCCGCTGCCGCCTTGGTCGCGGCAGATGACCGAGGATTTCATGGACCGCTACGAGATCGACGCCGCGGTCATGTCGCTCGGTCCGCCGGGTGTGTGGTTCGGCGACACGGGGCTCGCGGCGGAGCTTGCGCGTATGGCCAACGAGGCGATCGCGGGACTGGTGCGCTCAGCCCCCAGGCGCTTCGCCGGGCTCGCCACCCTGCCCCTCCCCGACGTCGACGCGGCACTCGCGGAGCTGAGCCATTCGCTCGACGTGCTCGAGCTCGACGGGGTCGCGCTGTTCTCCAATCTCGACGGCATCTATCCCGGCGACGAGCGCTTCGAGCCAGTCTGGGCAGAGCTCGGCCGGCGCGGCGCCTATGTGTTCCTGCACCCCGCCGCGCCCGTTCCCGAGCTCGCCCTGCCGCAGCACCCGATCTGGCTCTACGAGTTCCCGTTCGACACCACGCGCGCGGTCGCGGACCTCATCTACTCCGGCACGCTCGAGCGCGCCGGCGGCCTGCGCCTGCAGCTCGCCCATCTCGGCGGGACAGCACCGTTCCTGGCGCACCGGATCGCGTCGCTCGCTGCGCGCGAGCCCGACAAGGCCAGTGCCGCGCCGTCCGGCGCGCTCGCCGCGCTGGAGCGCTGCTGGTACGACACCGGCCTGTCGAACCACGCGACGGCGATCGAGGCGACCGCGGCGGTCGTCCCGCTCGAGCGCATCGTGTTCGGAAGCGACTGGCCGTATGCGGCGCTGCCGGACAGCAGCGACTTCGCGCCCGAGCTCGCCGCGTTCGGCGACCGGCGCGCGCTGATCGACGCCGGGAACGCGGCGGCGCTTGTGCCGCGCCTCGTCAGCTGACGCCGAGCTTCTTCTCGGACCCGGGAGCGACGGTGCGCATCGTCTCGCGCAGGCGCGCGAGATCGTGGCCGGGATCCAAGCCCGCGAACACGAGCCCCGCTGTGCGCGCGTAGTGCTCGGCCAGACGCAGCGCCGCCAGGTCCTGGTCGCCCGCGGCCGCGGCGTCGAGGATCGCGCGATGCTCGGCGGCGCGCTGCGCCCAGATGCTCTTCATGCCCCAGCGCAGGCGGTAGCGCTCCGCGTGGTCGAAGAGCTGGTTGATCTCCTCGCTGACGCGCGGACCGGCGCCGGCCACGAGCACGTTGTGGAAGGCCAGGTGCGGCGCCCTCATCCCGCGCAGGTCGTCGTCCTTCATGTAGTGGTCCATCTGCGCCATGTAGCCCTCGAGCGCGGCCAGGTCGTCGGAGGTGAGTCCCGGGACCGTGATCCGGATCGCGACGCACTCGAGCGCGATCCGCATGATGTAGAGCTCCTCCGCGTCGTCGCTGGAGAGCTCGGCGATGCGCACGCGCCGGTTGGGCTCGGAGATGACGAGGCCTTCGCGCTGCAGCATCCGCAGGGCCTCGCGCAGCGGCGTGCGACCGGCCTCGAGCTGCTTGGCTAGCGCCGTCTGCGACGTCGTCGCACCGGCCTCGATCTCGCCGCGCAGGATCGCGTTGCGCAGCCGCTCGTGCACAAGCGCCACATGCTGGCCGTCGCGGGTGGTGGTCTCCTCGAGCTGCGGCATCTTGGACACAGGCGAACGTATCAGGCGGTTTGGCGGATTTTGGATACGGAATCGCCAAGTTGCAAGCGTTCGATCGCCTGCTCGACCGTCGCCGGCGGCCGGTCGAGTGCGTTGGCGGTGGTCGCAAGGCGTTCCGTGAGCTCACCGTTGCCGGTCGTCGGCTGCCCGCGCCGGATCATCAGCGTGTCCTCCATGCCGGTGCGCGCGTTGCCGCCCATCGCCAATCCGATCGCCGTCATCGGAAGGTTGTGGCGGGCGATGCCGATCACCTGCCACACGCTCCCGGCAGGCATGCGGTCGATCAGGGCGACGAGCGTGGCCGGGGTCGCCGGCATGCCACCGAGCACTCCCATCACGAGCGAGAACTGAAGCGGCTCCTGCAGCAGGCCCTCGGCGTGCAGCGCCAGCGCCATCTCGAGGTGGCCGGCGTCGTAGAGCTCGAGCTCGGGCTTCACTCCCAGCTCGCCCATGCGGTACGCGAGCTTGCGGACACCGTCGGGTGGGTTGCTGAACTCGCCGTTGCCGAACGTCATCGAGCAGACGTTCAGGGTCGCCATCCGCGGCTTCACCTCGACGAGCTTCGAGCGCTCCTCGAGCGCAACGCCGAGGCCGACGCCGGTCGAGAGCTGCACGAGCGCGGGGCACGACTCCTCGATCAGGCCGACCGTGCGCCTTGCGATCTCGAGGTCCGCCGTCGGGCGCTGGTCGGCATCGCGCAGGTGGACGTGCACCACGGCAGCGCCCGCAGCGTGCGCCTCCTTGGCGGCTGCCGCGATCTCCTCCGGCGTGGTGGGCAGCGCAGCGTTCTCGGCCTTCGTCGCCAGCGGCCCCGTCAAGGCGGTTGTCAGCACGGCAGGGTTCATCGGGCAACTCCGTTCTCTTCGTTTGCGGCGGTCAGGCGCGCCAGGACGCGCCCGCGGACTTCGTCGGCGTCACGCTCGGACCAGTGCCGGAACCCGGCGCCGGTCTTCATCCCGAGCTCGCCCCGTTCGACGTGTTGGCGCAGGCCGTCGGACGGCTGCGACGGCGGGTCCAGCTCGGGCAGGACGTACTCGTGGATCGCCAGCGTCAGATCCAGGCCGACGAGGTCGGCGTTCTCCATCGGGCCGAGCACAGGCAGGCGCCGGCCGAAGCCGGCCTTGATGACGGTGTCGATCGTCTCGGCGTCGCAGATGCCCTTGTCGACGAGATCGAAGGCCTCGCGCCAGAGCGCGTGCTGCAGGCGGTTGCCGACGAAGCCCGCAACATCCCGGCGCACATGCACCGGCGTCTTGCCAAGTGACCGCAGGAAGGCGATCGTGCGATCGATCGCCGGGGGTTCCGTGTCGGGGCCCTCGACGACCTCGACGAGCGGGACCAGGAACGGCGGGTTCCACCAGTGCGTCCCGACGATCCGCTCGCGGCGCGCCGCCAGCGCGGCGACGTCGCGGACCCTCATCACGGAGGTGTTGGTGGCCAGAATTGCGTCCGGCCGCGCCACCGCGTCGAGCCGTTCGAAGATCTGCTGCTTGAGCTCGAGGTCCTCGGGCGCCGCCTCGAACACCCAGTCCGCGCCGCCGGCAGCGGCTTCGAGCTCGCTCTCGAGCTCGACGCGCACGTCGGCATCGATGCCGAGCGCCTGCAGGTTGGCGGCGATCCTGGCGGGCACGGCCGCGAGCGCCTCGGGAACGGGGTCGTGGACGACGACGTCGACGCCGCCGAGCGCGAGCACCTGCGCGATGCCGTGCCCCATCAGGCCACCGCCGATGACAGCCGCGCGCGGCATCAGGCGCCGCCCGTCTCGATCCGGAAGGCGCCCGTCGGGTCGACCATCGCGACGAGCCGGACGATGCAGCCGTCGCCCTGCGTCCAGCGCCACGGGAACGCGGCGAACGTGACGCGCCTGCCGGTGACGGCGTCGATCTGCCCGCCGACGTTCTCGAAGCCGACGATGCCGTTGCCGAGCAGGTGGCGGTGGCAGGGCTCCCAGAGCGGGAAGTCCTCGGTGATCTCGCGCCCGCTGTGGTCCCTGTACTCGTCGGCGATGCCGGGGATGAGCGGCCCGTTGGGCTGCACGCCGATCGCCGTGCCCAGCGGATGGTCGAGTGCCTGGCAGTCGATCCCGAAGCCCTTGACCTTCTTCTCCGCCAGCCACGCGCCGGCCTCGTCGTAGGTGCCGGGCGACTCGACGAAGTACCTGCGGCTGTCGCCCCAGTAGCGGTGCCAGCCGGTGTTGACGATCACGATGTCGCCCTCGCGGATCTCCGGGCTCGCGTTCTCGAGGTCCTCGGCGGTGATGACCTCCCACTTCTCCTTCGGGATCGAGACGACGACGCCCGTGCCGAAGTACGAGGCGAGCGGAACCTGGTCGATGTACGGAGTCCCCTCGATCACGTGCGCGGGCGCGTCGGTGTGCGTCGTGCAGTGCATGAAGGTCGTGATCTGCTGCGAGAGGACGCCTGACTTTGCGTGGTAGTGAAAGCGCTCGATCTTGACGTCGGGGAAGTACGGCCACAGCGGCGCGTTGTGCCCCCACGGGTGCGACAGGTCGAAGAACTGGACGCCGGTGTGCGCGTCGACGGACTGTGGAGCGGTCATTTCGTGATCCCTTCGAATTGCTTGCCGCCCAGGAACTCGATCTCGCGCCCGAGGCCGCGCGCAAGCGCGACGTCGTAGACGGCCTTCGCCGCGACGATGTCCTGCAGGCCGGTCCCGACAGACTTGAAGATCGTGAGCCCCGCAGCCGCGGGCGCGCCGCCGGCGAGCAGGTCGGCGAGCCAGCGGACCCGTGCCTCGTCCCAGTGGCCCTCGGCGGCCGCCGCCTGCAGGTCACCAGATTCGGCGGGCGCGTGCAGGGTGTCGAGGACGACGAGCCCGGCGCGCCCGAAGGCCGCGCCATCGACCTCGCGCAGCGCGGACATCGTCGAGCCGATCGTGTTGACGTGCTGGGCGCTGTCGAGCCACCTGCCTTCGAGTGCGATACGGCCGGTGCCGGCGCCGGTGTTCGTGGCGACCAGGACTGTCTGCGCATCGGCGGCGTCCTGCGGCGAGTCGACCGGGGTGATCTCGACGTCGAGCTTCTCGGACATCTCGGCGGCGAACTGCTCGCGGCGCTCGGGGCGCGGGCTGAAGACCTTGACGCGCTCGATCGGCGCGACCGCGCAGATCGCCTCGAGGTTCGTCCGGGCCTCCAGACCCGAGCCGATGACGCCGGCGTCGCTGTGCTCCGAGGCCAGCGCGCGCTGCGCGACGCCGGTCACCGCGCCCGTTCGCGCCGCGGTGAGGTACGTCGCGTCCACGAGCGCCAACAGCTCGCCCGACCGCACTCCCCAAAGCGCGACCAGGTAGCGAACCGTGCCGCCCGCGCCCGAGTTGAAGGCCTTCAGGCCCATCACGTCGAGCTCCTCGACGACGACCGGCATGACGCGGAAGAAGCCGTTCTCGCCTACCGGGAGGTTGATGCGGGGGACGCTCGCGACGCCGTCGCGCGCTTCGACGACCATCGCGGCCTCGAGCGCGTCGATCATGGCCCGCATGTGGACGGCCGACACGACCTCGGCGTTGTCGAGCACGAGCGTCATCTACTCGGGGTTGCGCCCGACGAAGAACGCGTCGTCGCCCTCTTCCGGGACCGGTAGGCCGCTTGCGGCAACGGCGGTGCGGAACGCCCGCATCTGCGAGTCGTTCACGCGCCCGCTCAGCGCGCTGCGAACCGGGCCGCCGTTGAAGCCGTTGATCCAGCCCTGGTACTTCCAGAGCATGCGCGGCACGACGGAGGTCCCGGCAGTCGCCTCCCCCATCAGCCGCATGTTGGCCTGGCGGGCCGGCTGCACCTGCCAGTAGAGGTCCATCGCCTGGTCGTAGCCATCCGCCTGCTGGAGCAGGTCGAACATCCTCGGCACGACGCCGCCCACGTACTCGTAGTTCGACGTGCCCAGGAACTGCATCCCGTAGGCCCTGGCCCACGCCGGTGCGTTCATCTCGAACGGGTCGGTGACGACGACGCGGTCGTTGAAGCGCTCGAACACCTCGGAGAGGCCGGCGACCCCCGGCGCGCCGATCTCGTTCTTGATCGCGGCGACGTTCGGGCAGTCGTCGACTAGCCGGCCGATCAGCTGCGGCGAGAACGTGCTCGGATGCAGGCGCCCGAAGTTCCACAGGTGGATCGCGAACACGAACATCGCGAGCTGCGTGCACCCGGCCAGCTGCGTGTAGTAGTCGTAGACGTCGTCCTCGGTCAGCGGGTAGAACGTGGCCGGGAACGACGGCAGCACAACGTCCACCCCGGCCGCCTCCGCGTAGCGGACGAGCTCGATGTTGGCCGCCAGCGTCGGCTCGGACGCCTGGAGGATCGTGAGCATGCCGGAGCCCGCCTCGTCGACCGCGAGGTCGATGAAGCGGCGCATCTCGTCCGGAGTCGTGCCGGTCTCGGCGACCAGCAGGATCCCGGCGAAGCCGAGCTCCTTCTCGAGCCGCACGTCGTGGCGGATCGCGGCCTCGTTGAGCCCGCTGAAATCAGACCGCACCGTCGGTGCGACGCAGCCCGCCACGCCGCGCAGGTGCTCCCGCGCCCAATCCCGCGCCTCTCCGGCGCCGTATCTCATCTCGGCTCCTCCGCGCCGCTCAGGTGACGCTCGCGTAGGACCACGGGTTCGCGCCGCCGTAGGCCACCGCCGCCGCCGGCACCGACTCGGGCGGGAACACCTCGAGCATCGTGTCCGGCGCCGCGTGGTTGCGGTAGAGGTCGACGCCGCCGGTGTCGACCAGCCAGCGGACCGGTTCCCAGTCGGGCTGGTAGTTGCGATAGCCGCCCGAGAAGAACTCGATGCGGAAGCCACCCGGCTCGCGGAAGTAGAGAAACGTGTTCTCACCGTGGCCGTGGCGGCCTGGTCCGAACTCGATGTGCACGCCGTGCTCGATCAGCGCGTCGGCGGCGCGGAACACGTCGACCATCTGGTCGAACCAGAAGGCCACGTGGTGCGTGCGGCCGGTCCCGCCCGAGCGGTCGACGATCAGGCCGATGTCGTGGCCCTGCTCGTTGTTGGACACCTCGGCGAAGAACGGCGCTTCGTCGTCCATCGACATCACCGTGCACTCCATGAAGCGCGAGCCGAGGACCTCGCGCTGGAACGCGATCTGCTCGTTCATGCAGGGCGTGGCCATCGTCACGTGGTCGATCTGGCGCGGCGCCGCACCGGCGAACACCTGACGCTGGGGCCGGATCGGCAGCGCCGACCGCTGTGCCTCCGGCGCGCGGTAGCGCTCGACCTCCCAGAAGATCTCGTTAAGGTGCCCGCCGGGCGTGCGGTAACGATAGGCGCGGCCGTGACCCATGACCGGGTCGGCCCAGCCCTCGCCGAGGCCCGCCTGCTCGATGCGCCGGGCGGCCGTTTCCAGCTGTTCGGCGCCCGCCGAGCGCCAGCCGACATGTGCGATGCCGGGAGCGTCGGCCTCGGTGATGACGAGGCTGTGGTGGAACGCATCACCCCAGGCGCGCAGGTAGACCGACTGGCCGTCGCGGCCCGTCTCGGCGAACCCGAGCACGTCCTTGAAGAAGTCGACGGAATCGTCTGGCCGCGGGCTCTGAAGCTCAACGTGGGCCAGCTGTGAAATCAGACCGAACACTGCAGATCACTCATCCTTTCCCACGCCGCAGCAGGCGGTTGACGGCACCGGCGCGGCGGGCGGTGCCTTGGTACTTCGCGAGCCCGACTGCGAGCAGCAGCGCGACTCCGTTGAAGAGATCGGGGATCCAGATCGGCGCGCCCGCGAGCTGCAGGCCCTTGACGCCGGTCGCGAGCACGTAGACCGCGAGCACGGTTCCCCACACGTTGAAGCGGCCACCGCGGAACTGGGTCGATCCCAGGAACGCCGCCGAGAACGCCGGCAGGAGATAGCCGGGGCCGATCGTCGGGTCGCCGGTGCCGAGCGCGGAGCTGACGAGCAACCCCGAGAACGCCGCGATCGCGCCACAGGCCAGGAGCGCGACGACCACCACCGCTCCGGTGCGGACGCCCGCCAGGCGCGCCGCCTCGGTGTTTCCACCCGTGGCATAGACGTGGCGCCCGATCGGCGTCCACTCGAGCACGTACCAGGCGATCAGCGCCACCCCCAGCATCAGGTACACGGGAAGCGTCAGGCCGAAGATCTGGGTCGTCCCGATCTTCTGGAACGAGTTCGACAGACCGATGATCTGCTGACTGCTGGAGATCCACGCGATCATCGCGAGCAGGATCGAGCTCATGCCCAGCGTGGCGATGAACGAATCGATCCGTGCCCTGACAATGAGCAGTCCGTTGAGCAGCCCGACAAGCGCGCCGCCGAGGATCGTGAGCGCGATCGCGGGAACCATCGGCACGCCGCGCTTCGCCAGCAGCCACGCGACGAGGATCTCGCCGAAGCCGAGCGATGCGCCGATCGAGAGGTCGAACGCGCCCGCCGACAGCGCGATCACCAGGCCGATCGCGAGCATGGCCGTGACCGCCTGGGCGCTGATCATGGCCCGCCAGGTGTCGCCCGACAGGAACGTGTCGGGCACCCAGATCGCGAACACCACGAAGATCACCACGAAGACGTAGATCGCGCTGATGTTGCGGAACGACAGGCCGCGCGCCAGCCGGCTCATGTCGCGCCTGCGCGCCGGCGCCGGCGCATGCCCGCTCGGGGCCGGCGCTGTCTCGCGGTCAGCTGCTTGCATCATCGACGTCAACTCGACTCCCGTTCGTACGCGCACGGCCCAGCGCAGCGCTGACCAGACGCGCTTCGCTCAGATCCGGCTTGTTGACTTCCGCGGCCAGCTCGCCGTCGCGCATCACCAGCACGCGATCGCAGATCAGGGCAAGCTCCTTCGCATCCGAAGAGGAGATGAGGACGCCCGCGCCCGCCGCGGCGGCGCCGGCGATCAGCTCGAAGATGCCGGCCTTGGCGCCGACGTCGACGCCCTGCGTCGGCTCGTCCATCAGCAGCACCTTCGGCTCGTTGCGAAGCCACTTCGCCAGAACGACCTTCTGCTGGTTGCCGCCGCTGAAGAGCGCCAGCGTGCGTTCGGGATCGGGCGGCTGGACCTTCACGCGTTCGAACCAGCTCTGCACCTCGGCGCGCTCGGCACCGCGGTCGAGCCAGCCGAGGACCCGGCGCAGGGGACGCATGCGCGGCAGGGTCATGTTCTCGCGCGCGCTCATCGTCATCACGGCACCCTGCGCGTGACGATCGCCGGGCACGTACGCCATTCCCATCGCGATCGACCGGCGCGGGTTGCGCGAGCCCACGGGCTCGTCCTCCAGGAGCAGCTCGTCGACCTCGCCGGCGCTGCAGCCGAAGAGGATCGAAGCGAGCTCCTCGCGGCCCGAGCCGAGCACTCCGGTCACGCCGACGACCTCGCCGGCGTGTAGGTCGAGATCAACCTCGCGAATCGTCTTGCCGCGCACGCCCCGCGCGCTCAGCACGGCATCGCGGCGCTCCGGCCGCGCGTGCTCGGTGCCGGCCGACGCGATGGCGCCGGCGATCAGGCGCACGAGCTCGTCGTGATCGAAGTCGCCGCGTGCGACATCCGCGATGAGGTGGCCGTCGCGAAGCACGACGACGCGGTCAGCCAGCTCGACGACCTCGTCCAGCCGGTGGGAGATGAAGACGACGCCGGCACCGCGCTGAGCCACCTCGCGGACGGCGGTGAACAGCTTCTGCACCTCGTCGCCGTGCAGCGCGGCAGTCGGCTCGTCGAGCACGAGGACGTTGCCCGGGTGTGACCAGCCGTCGAGCGCGCGCGCGATGGCGACGATGGTGCGCTCCGCCGCCGTCAGCTCCAGGATCGGCCTGGTCACGTCGAACGAAGCGCCGAACTCGGCGATCAGCTGCTGCGCGTGACGGGACTCCTCGCGGCGCGGCGCCGGAAGCAGCGAGCGGTAGCCGTGCATCCGGTCGAGGTCGAGGTTCTCGATCGTCGACAGGCCGGCGACAAGACCGAGGTCCTGGTGGATGAAGTGAAGACCGGCCTGGGTGCCGTCCGGGCCGGAGCCGAGGCTCACCTGGGACCCGGGATCGGGCTCGTGCAACCCGGCAAGGACCTTGACGAGCGTCGACTTGCCCGACCCGTTCTGCCCGACCAGGGCGACGATCTCGCCAGGACCGACGCTCAGCGAGACATCGTCCAGGGCCCGTAGGCCCGGGAAGGTCTTCGAGAGGTGGCGGACTTCGAGCAGGTTGCTCACTGAGAGGACCTGCGGCCGGAGCGCCTGCGCCCCGGCCGCCGATTCATGGTTTCCGTGGTCAGCCCCCGACGCCCCACAGCTTCGCGAAGCGCTGCGCGAAGTCGGGGTAGCCGGTCCAGCCCTTGCTCGGGTCGAACTTGATGTCGGCCTGCGTCAGGAACTGAACCGGGCTGATTCCCTTCGCCTCTTCGCCGGTCAGCGCCTGGCCGGCCATCTGACGTGCGGCCTGATCCAGCAGCGTCCAGCCGAGGACGGGGAGGTCGACGGCCAGGGCCGCGGTCTCCTTGCCCTCCTTGAGGTACTGCAGCTGGGTCGGGCTCGGCGAGTTGCCGAGGGTCTTGACCTTGATGCCCGCGGTCTGGAGGGCGGCGGGCAGGCCGCTCTCGAGCTCGTCGATCGAGAAGACGGCGAGGTCGGTGCCCGAGTTCGCCTGCAGGTCGCTCACGATCTGCTGCGGCGCGGCGGTGCCCATCGTCGCCACCGGCACGTGCGTGACGCGCGTCGAGCAATCCGGGCAGACCTTCTTCAGCTCGTCCTGGTAGGCCTGCGTGACGAGCCGCGTGAACGAGAGCTCCGGGACGTCGTAGATGGCGATCTTCTTGGCGTCGCTGAACTTCGAGGCCGTGTAGTCGGCCATCAGCTTGCCCTCGAGCTCGGATGCGGTCTCGGCCGCCTGGGCAGCCTTGATCCCGTACTTCTGCGTCCCGAGGATGCCGGTCGTGACAACGGGGATGTTGTCCGCCTGGAACTTCTTGAGCTGGCTCTTCCAGAGCTCGACGTCGATGGCCGCGGCGATCACCGCGTCCGGCTTCGCGGCCAGCGCGCTGTCGTACGCCTGGGTCACGGTGTTGGCCGCCGAGCCCGCCTTGTAGCGAGTGAGCTTGACGCCCATCGTCTTGGCCGCCGGCTCGAGGAGCTGCCAGAACAGGCCGCAGATCGACGTGCCGCAGTCCATGTAGGCGACGGTCGCGCCCTTCTTGACCGACTTCAGCGGCTCCGTGACCGGGAAGGGGCTGGGCTTGCCGATGTAGGGCTTCACCGCGGCGTCGGCCGCGGCCTTGTTGCCGCTGGACGCGCTGGTGGAGCTGCTCGTGCTGCTGGTGCTGCTGCTCTTGTCGCCGCTGCTGCCGCACGCTGCGAGCCCCAACGCCAGAGCCAAACACGCGGAAAGCGCGAGAACTGTCCTTCTCGCCAATAGATGCAACGTCACTCCTCCTCAATGGGTGCCAGGACGGGCCTCCCGTGGTCTACGACGAACATATCATGGACGCAAGATTGGATGCAACCGTTATGATTGTGCGCTGATTGTTCTCCTGGACTTATTCCTTGAGCTGAGATGAAGATCGCGCGTATACAGAAAGGCTCCGCAGCCGTCACCGCCGTCGTCGAGGGCGACCGCGTTCGCCCGCTGCCGAGCGTCGAGGTGCTCGACCTGCTTGCGGTCGACGCCGACGAGCGCGAGCGGCTGCTCGCAGGCGCGGATGAGGAGCTGCCTCTCGACGAGGTCCGACTGCTCGCGCCGATCCAGCCGGCGTCGATCCGCGACTTCTCCGTCTTCGAACAGCACGTCGAGGGCGCACAGATGGCGTTGCGCGGGCCGGACGCTCAGGTGCCGGACGCCTGGTACGAGCGCCCGGCGTTCTACTTCACGAGCCACCACACGGTGACCGGCCCGGACGTCGACATCGCCGCGCCGCCCGGCTCCGGGCGCTTGGACCTCGAGCTCGAGGTGGCCGCAGTGATCAGCCGGCGCGCGTCGAACGTCTCGGCACAGGACGCGCGCGACTGCATCGGCGGCTACACGATCTTCAACGACTGGTCAGCGCGCGACTTCTCCGCGCGCGAGGCGCCGCTGCTGCTCGGCTTCCACAAGGCGAAGGACTTCGCCAACACCCTCGGCCCCTGGATCGTCACCCCCGACGAGCTCGAGCCCTACCGCGACGGCGACCGCTACGACCTGAAGCTGCGGGCGTTCGTCAACGACGACCCGCTCGGCAAGGACACGCTCGCGAACATGGCTTGGAGCTTCGAGGAGCTGGTCGCCTTCAGCGCGCGCGGGTCGGTCGTTGCGCCGGGCGACGTGATCGGCAGCGGCACGTGCGGCGCGGGCTGCCTGTTCGAGCTGTGGGGACGGAACGGGTCCTTCGACGACCCGCCGCCACTGCAGCCGGGTGACGTCGTGCGCCTGGAGGCCGAGGGCATCGGCACGTTGACGAACCGCGTGGTCGAGCAGGAGGCCGACCCGCCCGAAGTGCCGGCGGCGCGCCGGCGGGCCCGTCAGGGCTGAGCGCTGACGGGCACCAGCAGCCACGACGGACGGTGGCCGCCCTCGTGGACGGTGTTGGTCGCCGGCGGGAGCGGCACGATCTTCGTCGCCGCCGGGTTGGTGCGGTCGAAGGCGATCGTTGCCGGCAGGCGCGTCGGCATGTCGTCGGTGGTCAGGCGCAGCTGGAGGCGGTGGCCGGGCACGAGCTCGTGGGCGGTCGGGATGATCGCCACGTCGAACGCGTAAGTCGTGCCGGGCCTCAGCGGGGTGGTGTCGCGGTCGCGGTGGTAGGGCGAGCCGGGGGTGCTGCGGGCGTGGTCCAGCGCGCGATGCGAGGCGCGCAGCGCGCCCTCGGTGATGACGTTCTCGCTGCCGTCGGGCGCGACGTCGCTCAGCCGCGCGACCCAGTCGGTGTCGCTGGCGGTCGAGGAGGCGACGAGGTGCAGCTGGAGCGGGCCGGCCAGGCGTGTGGCGCTCGTGTACGGCGCGGTGCGCCAGGTCAGGCCCTGCTCCTCCTCGGCACGCTGGTCGGTGGGCACGTAGGGCGACGCGGCGATCGTCCCGTAGGAGTTCAGGCTCATGCTCAGCCCGGCCAGCGGGTCGGTGAAGTAGCTCTCGGTGCTCGCCGGCCGCACACGGCGGGGCGCGAGCGCGCCGCGGTCGAGGTACAGGCGCCGCAGGCTGGTGCCCGCGGGCGGCCAACGCGTCGCGTCGGCGTAGGGCCCAGACGGCTGGACGTAGTAGTGGAGTGCGGGCCGCGCC
>Ga0308175_100000701_pt1 | contig 22295 bp, 20 predicted proteins | sample PhyCR1_3_FD_203893 | JGI IMG/M metagenome (GOLD analysis project Ga0308175, IMG submission 203893) | Soil microbial communities from UC Gill Tract Community Farm, Albany, California, United States - DLSLS.C.R1 | ecosystem: Environmental > Terrestrial > Soil > Agricultural land | place: USA...
CGGGTCGTAGTCCATCAGGTAGCGATCTTTGAACGTCCCCGGCTCCGACTCATCCGCGTTGACCGCCAGGTAGTGCGGGCCCTTCTTTTCCTTGGGGATGAACGACCACTTCTGCCCCGCCGAGAACCCCGCCCCGCCGCGGCCGCGCAGGCCCGAGTCGATCGTCGTCTTGATGATCTCGTCCGGCGTCATCGCCAGCGCCTTGCGCAGCGGCGCGTACCCGCCCGACGCGACGTAGTCGTCGTACCAGACGATCTTCCGGCTCCCCGGGTCGTTGGAGATGCGCTTGAGGAGGACGGGTTCGGTGAATGCCATGGTCTTCTCAGTGGCACGGGCGGCCCGCCCGTGTTTTATTTCTCTTGTTTCTCAACAATCACTTCGTCAATGACCGTCCGCCGCAGCTTCACGCCGGGCTTTTCGGGCACGACGGCTTCCTGCACGTGGTCCTTGCGGTAGATGACCGTCGGCTGCTCGTCGCCTTTAGCCAGCGTCTGGACGTCGGCGTCCACGGCCTTTTTCACGTAGCCGAACTGGCGGCCGAGCCAGCCCCAGAGTCCTCGGCCTGGCAGGTTTTCGGCCATCCGTTACTCCGCGATTGCTCCGGCGTTGGCGTCGGCGCCGACGACCTTGGCCGGGTCCTTCACGACGCGCCGGGCGGGGTCGTAGTTGTCGATGAAGCGGTTAATCATCTGCACGGGGCGCCCGCCTTCGGAGCGCTCGAAGCGCTCGACGGCGGCCTTAGCCTGCTCGGGCGTCATGCCGAGTTCCGACTCCTGGTACGCCGCGACCATCATCCCGGTCCGCAGGATGCCCTGGGCGCAGTGGACGAGGACGGGTTGGTTCTTCGGTTCCTGAACGATCGAAAGGAACCGGCGCACGTCGTCGGTGGTCGGCACGCCCTTGCCGAACGGCACGGGGATGCGCTCGGTTTTGATGCCCTTGCGCTGCAGGTATTGCACCTCGGTCTTGAACGGCTCGTCGTCGATTTCCGTGTCGCCGACGAGGATCACGACCGTCCTGGGTTTTACCTGCCGTACGGTCGTGGAGAACTGGACCATCGAGCGGTTGCCGGTGCGGTAAAGGACGCCTTCCTTGACGACGGCGTAGTGGTACGTCTGGAAGAAGAGCAGATAGATGCCGACGCCGAGCCCCCCTGCCGCCAGGATCGCCAGGGAGGCGAGCACCCATGGGTTGTGCCGCCGGGGCGGTTGGATTTCGGTTGTTTTTACTTCCGTCGTCATGGCTTACGAATGAGCCTCGGCCGTTTCCCAGTTGACGGTGGGGTCCCTGTAGTCGTGAGCATCCTGCGGCAGGGCGGCGATGATCTGGTCGAGTTTCTCGACGGTTAGTTCCTCGTGCAGTACGTCGTTGACCAGCGCGACCGGGGCGGTGCCGCAGGCGCCCAGGCATTCCATTTCGATGAGCGTGAAGCGGCCGTCGGCGGTGGTCTCGCCGAGTTCCACGTTGAGTTTGCGCTTGAGGTGCTCGGTGAGGTGCTCGTGGCCGCAGATTTCGCAGGCCAATGAGCGACAAACGCCGACGAGGTACTTGCCCTTGGGGCGGAGCCAGTATTCTTCGTAAAAGGTGGCGGTGTCGAGCACCTCGGCGGGCGCGAGCTGGAGGAATTCGGCCAGCTCCTGGAGCGCGGGCATCGGGATCCAGTCGTAAGTGTGCTGCACGAGGTGCAAGGCCGGCAGGAGGACGGCGCGCTTCGATGGATAGCGCGGGAAGTACACCTGCTCCAGGTGCCGCTTCATTTCGTCAGTCAGGTACGGCTGTTCCCGTTTTTCGAAGTTCGCGGTACGGCGGTTTTCAACGATCCAGGCCATAAAGCTTCTCGAATGACCAAGGCAAGTGGCGCCTTTTCCAAATCCACTCGAATCTTACGCAAAGATCAGCCGGCGGCCTTTCGGTTGGGGGATCGGATCGCCAAACTCCTTCGCGGTGCGTATCCACAGTCTCATCGCGGCCCGCAGATTCTTTAGCGCGGAGGCATGGCTGCCACCATGCGCCATGCACCCCGGCAGTTCAGGAGCTTCGGCGATAAACAGGTTGTCCTCGGTGCTCCAATAGATGATGATTTCGTATTTATCCATCAGTCCTCGCCTGCGAGACCGTACTCCACAATGATACGGCGGACTTGCCGCACCTGGTAAACCTTGGCTTGGTTGCCCTCGCGCTGAAGGTTGATCAATTCCCGCACGCCGGATTTGCGAAACACGTGGTGCGATGCACTGATCCGCTCCTCAAACCCGAGGTACTTCAAAACCCGGCAGAGGTCGCGAAACGGGATGTTCGCGTCAGCCGCACCGCCGAGGATGCGCTCGAGCACCTTCGGAACGGTTGCCATGACTTACCGATCCAGTTCCGCCGCGATGACGTTGATGCTGCCGAGGACGGCGACCACGTCGCTGATCATGTGCCCCTCGATCATCTTGGGGAAGCACTGGTAGTTGATGAACGAGCACGGGCGGGTGCGGGCGCGCCAGGGGACGTTTTCGCCGGCGCTGACGATGTAGTAGCCCAATTCGCCGTTGGCCGATTCGACGCAACCGTACACTTCGCCTTTGGGGGCGGAGAAACCGCGGTTGGTCATGATCAACTCGAAGTGCTGGATGAGGCCTTCGATGCTGCTGTACACCTGGTCCTTGGGCGGCAGGACCTCCTTGCCCTCGGGGCTGACGTTGACCGGCCCGGGGGGGATGCGGTCGATGAGCTGGCGGATGATGTGCATGGACTGTTTCATCTCCTCCAGCCGCACGAGATAGCGGGCGTAGACGTCGCCGGTTTCCATGACGGGCACTTTGAAATCGACGGCCGGCGCACCCTGGCCGTCCCAGTTGTCGGCGTAGCAGAGGTAGGGCTCGTCTTTTCGGACGTCGCGGCGGACACCGCTGGCGCGGGCCATGGGGCCGGTGAGGCTCCAGGCGATGGCTTCCTCGCGCGTCATGGTGCCGATGCCCTTGGTGCGCTCGACGAAGATGCGGTTTTTATTCAACAGCCTTTCGACGTCCTCGGTCGCGCGGGGCAGGGCGTCGTCAATGAACTTGTGCACCATCTGTTTGAACACGCCCTCGTCCGGCAGGTCCATATTCAAGCCCCCTACCCGCGTCCAACTATTGTGGTAGCGCTGGCCGGACATGAACTCGAAGATGTCGTAAATCATCTCGCGCTCATTGAATCCGTACAGGAAGGCGGTGAACGCGCCCAAATCCAGTCCCGCCGCGCCGATGGTGAGCAGGTGCGACTGAATTCGCCCGAGCTCGTTGGCGATCGTCCGCAGGGCCTTGCAGCGCGGGGTGAGCTCGATGGCCATGAGCTTTTCGGTGGCCAGGTGCCAGGCCAGTTCGTTGTAGACCGGCGCCGAGTAATCCATTCGGTCCACGATGGTGACGTATTGGTTGTAATTGAGATGTTCGCCGAGTTTTTCGAAGCCGCTATGGAGGTAGCCGATGTGGGGGGTGCAGCGGAGGATCCGTTCGCCGTCGAGTTCGAGGACGAGGCGCAGGGTGGTGTGGGTGGCGGGGTGCTGGGGGCCGAAGTTGAGCGTCCAGCGGTTGTTGCCCTCTTGGCCGGGGATTTGTCCGTCGGTAGGGAGCAGGTCCGGGGGGGTTTCGGTGAGGGTATAGGGCATTTTTGGGACCTCGTGCGGAGCGCGGGATTATAGCGGCGGGGCGGGATCGTGCCATGCTTCACAAACCACGGTCGGAGAGATTGATCGACGTAAATTGTTTTATATAAAACTTGTATTTCCTTCGGCGATCATTGATTGGGGAGCTTTGAGGCGGTATGAACGGTGGCGTTGTTCCACGTGGAACAAGGAGTGGGTGATTTGCCGCGAAGGGAGTGCGTATGGCGAAGTTAGCTCCACGGCCGCGACTTGGGCGAGGTCTGAGCAGCCTGATCAATGTCGGTGAAGACGTACCGCCGTCGCCAGTGGTGGTGGTGGAACGCGGGCAGATGCCGGCGGAGAATGGACCTGCGCCCGCTCCACACGCCTCCCCTGCCGCGTCCGCCGGGAAGCCGCTGGAACTGCCTGTCAGTGAGATCGCCCCGAATCCGCATCAGCCGCGGCGGGCGATGAACGAGGCGGGGATTGCCGAGTTGGCCGCGAGTTTCAAGGCGAGCGGCGTCATTCAGCCGATCATCGTGCGCCAGTCGGGGACGGGGTACGAGTTGATTGCGGGGGAGCGGCGGCTTCGGGCGGCACGCCTGGCGGGGCTCAGCTCGATTCCGGCCGTTGTGCGGGAGGTGGACTCCCCCACCCAGGCGCAGATGGCTTTGGTCGAGAACATCCAGCGCGAGGACCTGAACCCGATGGACCGTGCGGCGGCGTATCGGACGCTGCTCGAACAGCTTGGCCTGACGCAGGCCGAGTTGGCCGCACGATTGGGCGAGGATCGGAGCAGCATCGCGAATTATCTGCGGTTGCTCGATCTGGCAGAGCCGGTGAAGAATATGGTGCGGGATGGCCGGCTCTCGATGGGGCACGCGAAGTGGCTCGCCGGCGTCAGCGATATTCTGGAGCAGGAGCGGATCGCGAATATCGTCGTGGCGCAATCGCTGTCGGTGCGCAACCTGGAGCGGTTGCTGGAGAGCGGGGCGACGTCCAAGTCGCGGCGGCCGGCTGTCGCACCCTCGGCGCATACGGCCCAACTCGAGCGGTCCCTCAGCCGGCAGCTTGGAATGCGCGTGCAGCTTCGGAGCAGCAAGACCGGCAAGGGGCGACTCACAATTCACTTCCCATCGTTGGACGGCTTCGAGCAGCTTGTGGCAAAGCTCGGCGTGATCACCAGCGAGGTCGAATAGACGCGAGCGAAAGCCGTCGTCGCGGAAACAGTTGCGTGTTCCACGTGGAACATGGCTGTTGCCAATGATTCTCTCGTCTGAGCCGGTGCCAGTGCGTAACATAGCGGCCCATGTCTGGGATGACATCTGCGGGCGGAATCGTCGACCTGGTCATCATCGGCGGGGGACCGGCGGGCCTGTTCGCCAGCCTTTATGCTGGGCTGCGGCGGATGACCGTGAAGATCGTCGATTCACTCGACGCGCTGGGGGGGCAGCTTATTACGCTGTACCCGGAGAAGTACATCTACGACGTGGCGGGATTTCCGAAGGTGCTGGCGAAGGACCTGGTTCAGAACCTGATTGAGCAGGGGACGCAGCACGGGCCGGAGGTTTGCCTCGGGGAGCAGGTGCAGGACCTGATTCTCGATGAAGCGACCCGGGTGTACACCATTCGCACGAGCAAGGCGGCCCACCGGGCGCGGTCGATCCTGATCGCGGCCGGGGTGGGGGTCGTTCAAGCCGAAGACGCTTCCCATCGCGCGGGAATACGAGGGGCGGGGGTGTACTACTTTGCGCCCCACCTGGAGGAGTTCCGGGGCAAGCGGCTGCTGATCGTCGGCGGCGGGGATTCGGCCGTCGATTGGGCGAACACGCTAGCCGCCGTGACGGCACATCAGATTCTGATCCATCGTCGGGACCAGTTCCGGGCGCACGAGGGTGCGGTGAAGCGGATGCTGTCGTGGCCTACGGAGGTGCTGCTGTTCCACGAGCTGCGGGCGATCGGGGGCGCGGGGCGGGTGGAGTCTGCTATTATCTTCGATAATCGTACTAACAATGAATCAGCGCTGCGGGTCGACGCGGTGCTGCTGAACCTGGGGTTCGACAGCTCGCTGGGACCACTGAAGGACTGGGGGCTGGAGCTGGAAGGGGGGTCGATCAAGGTGGACGGGATGATGCAGACGAACCGGCCGGGCATCTTCGCAGCCGGGGACATCGCGACATTTCCCGGGAAGCTCAAGCTCATCGCGACGGGATTCGGGGAGGCGTGCGTGGCGGTGAATTACGCGAAGCATTACCTGGATCCGGGGGCGAACATCTTTCCGGGGCATAGCTCGAACATGAAGAAGTAGCGGGGGCGCGCCATCGCGTCGGCGAAATGACGTTTGATAGAATGGACGGAGAATGATCGCCCCAGCAACCACGCCCTTGTCGCTCCCTGATTTGTCCCGTTCTCCCACGATCGATCAAGTGGCCGTGCAGGAGCGGGTCGAGCGACTGACGAAGCGGAGCATCAAGAAGGAATCGAAGGTCCACGCGCTGAAATTGGCACTGAGCATGATCGACCTGACGACGCTGGAGGGGGCCGACTCGCCGGGGAAAGTGCGGCAGATGTGTTACAAGGCCGCGCACCTGCACGACGCGTTACCGGACCTTCCGCACGTGGCGGCGGTGTGCGTGTACCCGGCGATGGTGAAGGTGGCTGCCGAGGCGGTGAAGGGGACGGGGGTCCACGTGGCGGCGGTGGCGACGGGTTTCCCGAGTGGGCAGTATCCGCGGGAGACAAAGCTCGCGGAGACGCGGTACGCCGTCGAGCAGGGGGCGGACGAGATCGACATGGTGATCTCGCGCGGGCATTTTCTCGCGGGGGATTATCAATACGTGTTCGACGAGATCGCGGCGGTGAAGGAGGCGGCGGGGGCGGCGCACCTGAAGGTGATCCTGGAGACCGGCGAGCTGTCCACGTTCGACAACGTGCGCAAGGCGAGCGACCTGGCGATGGCGGCGGGGGCGGATTTCATCAAGACCAGCACGGGGAAGGTGCAGCCGGCGGCGACGCTGCCGGTGACGCTGGTGATGCTCGAGGCCATTCGGGATTTTTATTACGCGACGGGGCGGAAGGTCGGGATGAAGCCGGCGGGGGGGATCAGCACGGCGAAGACGGCGATTCAATACCTGGTCACGTTGCGGGAGACGCTGGGGGAGGACTGGCTGACGCCGGAGCTGTTTCGGATTGGGGCGAGCCGGTTGGCGAACGACATCCTGATGCAACTGACCAAGGAGCGGCAGGGGGTGTATCAGTCGCTGGATTATTTTTCGAAGGATTAGGGGTCACGGGTTAGGGGTCAGCAAAAACCGTCAGACGTTGTCGGGGTGGTGGGCGGCGTCGCTGAAGTCATTTGCGGTGGCGATGAGGTGGATCACCAGTGTTAAGTAGAGGGCGAGCAATGCCGGGGGCAGCAGTAGCGTGATCAGGCAGATGGGGAACAGCGGCTGGATGAGCAGGAGGAGTATGACCGCGATGGTGGTCCACGTCCCCACTGTCCCCCAGGTCCCGCGGGTCGGGTCCACGCGGCGGGCGAGGTGCCGGAGGTGAGCGAAGAGCAGGACAACCGGCACGAGCATCAGCGGGGCGGAAACGAATTGGAGGCCGTATTGCACCCACAGATTTGGCGACCATCGGCCGGCATGTGATTGAATTTGCAGCGCGCCGGCCAGCATGACGCTCGTGATGATGAGGAGCAGCCGCAGCGGCGCGCCCGCACGGGCGCCGTCGGAATTGGGCTCGGGGCGGGTGAGCAGGTAAATACCGAATACGTGCAGGGCCGAAAGGCTGAGCAGTGTGGGCGCTCGGGTGAGCGGGTTGCGCAGCAGGGGATAGCAGAGGATGGGGAGCAGCAGGCCGAGGGTGAGTGCCCGACAGCCGAGTGTGACGGTCGTCAGCCATCGCTTGGGCGCGTAGATGAGGAGGTCGCCGCGGAAGGAGATGGAGACGGGTTGGCCGCATTCGGGACATTTGCCGGCCAGTGAGAGCGTGCGCAGATTGTAGGAGCAGTTGAGGCAGGGGACGTCGGTGGCGACGGTGTCGGGAAGGGGGGGCATGGCGGTTCGGCCAGGGATTTTGCGGCTTTCGGTTTATCGGCATGGCAACGGTGGTGCGCCAATCTGCTCGGCCCGCGAGCCGTTGCCAAGGCGGCCCCTACAGTATCGTGCGCTCGTGGTAAACTGATCGCACGACGGCGAACTATCGGGCGTACCAGGTGGCATCCGCGTTCAGCTTCGGAAGCTCGGATATGGATTGCGGAGCGGAATCACAATTTAATTCCGCTACCGTGTCGCTGAAGTCTGACAGTAGAGAGGCGACGCAATGATGAAATGCAACCCGGGCGAGAGAAAGGTGGGCTTAATCCAGCGTGTACGGCGACGCAGCGAGGCTGATGCGAACCAGTGCTTTGTGGAGCCGCTGGAGGCGCGGGTTTTTTTGGCGGCACACGCGATCGAGGCATATGTTTTTCTGGATCTGAATCGGAACCAGGTGCAGGACGCCGGCGAGCCGGGGTTGCCGGGGTGGAACCTGTGGGTAGGGTCGTTCGGCGGGTTTACACCGCCGGATGGAGTTACGGCTGAAGACGGCTCAGCAGCCCTTGAGGCTGATTTGCCATACCTGGACGCGTCGATCAGCGTGTATGTCGGAACGAAGACTGGGTATGAGGTGCTCCAGCGCTCTTTCGCTGCACGACTGTCGGACGGTCCGGTATCGGTGCTTCGGTTTCCGGTGGCGTACGGCGGCACTGTGTGGGGCAAGGTGTTGAACATAATCCCGGGGTCGCGCGGTGAGGCAACACCGCTGGAGGACTGGCGGATATACGACGACGAGAACGGAAACGGTATCTGGGACGAAGTGGAACCCTCCGTCCTGACGGGACCCAGCGGGACCTACAACCTCGAGGTTTTGCGATCCACGCCGGCGCTCCGAGTGGAACTAAAGGATGGCTGGCAAGTGGCCCCCGGTCACACGGGGACACAAACGTTTACCGTGAACGGTTCTTACCACGGCACCGCGAGTACACCTGTGCCGGATTTGGATGTGTCCATGATCCAGCCGGTCCGGCTCGACCTGATGATCGCGTACACACCAGGCGCACTTGACGCGGCGGGGGGTTCTACGGCAGCAGTGGCATCACGGCTGCAACAGATGGTGTCGTATGCGAACCAGGTGCTGGCGAATAGCGACACTAACGCATACCTGAATGTGGTGTGGGCCGGGCCGACGGCATACGTTGAATCGGGAAACCCCGCGGTGGACCTTGGTCGGGTGTCGAACCCCAGCGACCATTTCTTAAAGGACGTGTTGAAGACCAGGGAACGTGCAGGGGCCGACCTGGTGGTCTTGTGCACGGACGGGCGGAAGACTCAGCCCAGCGCCGGTCAATTGGAGCTTGGCGTCGGATTAGAGTTTGACCCACGGGCCGGAGCGAACGCGAATGCGGCCTTTAGCGTGGTCACAATCGGAGATTCCGAGGACCTGACGCTAGCGCACGAATTGGGGCACAATTTGGGAGCGGGGCACGACGCGGCCCACTCGGACGGAACCGAGTCGGAGCCTTACCAGCACGGTTTTGTGCTCACGATAGGCCAGTCAACTTCCAAGGACGTAATGGCATACGGCCCCGGGACGGTAGTACCGTTTTACTCGACGCCGCGGTTCGAGATCGCCGGCCACCCGATGGGCGACGCAGCAACGGCGGACAATGCCCGGATGGTTCGGGAGTCGGCACCGTTCGTAGCGTCTTACCGGCCGCAGGCAGGTGGCTCGGCGGAGCTGTCAATGGGACCGGTCGTTGTCGGTAATGCGGCGGTGGGACGATACGTGTCCGCATCGGTTCGCGTTACTAATGTCGGGACAGGCACATTTAACGGAGAGGTTGGAGCATCCTTCAGTTTGTACATGGATGCATCCATTTCCTATTTTGAGGTTGAATTTCAGGTCGTGGGCCAGAACGTTTCACTGAAGCCGGGGCAGTCGCGCTTGGTCAAGGCCAAACTGTTCGTTTCGCGAAATCTGAAGGGGACGCACTACGTTGGAGCAACGCTACACGCTATTGGTGCGTGGGTAGCGAACAATACGGCAGCCAGCGATCCTATCCAATTTGGATGAAGGGTTTCTAGGGGTCGAGGGCTTACGCCGCTTGGACGTGCATCGGCAGGTCTGGCGTGGATTCTTGCAGCGTCAGGCTGGCGTACAGGCCGCCTTGGTTGAGCAGGTGGGCATGCGTGCCGCGTTCGACGATCCGGCCCTGGTCGAGCACATAAATGTGATCGGCCGCGGCGGCGGAGGGGAGATGGTGGGTGACGAGAACGATCGTGCGGTGCGCACGGAGCGAGGAGAGCGTGGCGAGGATCTGCTGTTGGAGGGCGGGGTCCTGGGCGCTGGTGGGCTCGTCGAGGACGAGGATGGGGGCGTCGGTCAGCAGGGCGCGGGCGATGGCGATGCGCTGGCGCTGTCCGCCGGAGAGGTTCTGGGCGTTTTCGGTCAGGACCGTGTCGTAGCCGTCGGGCAGGGATTCGATGAACGCATCGGCGCCGGCGAGCTGGGCGGCGCGGCGGATGTCTGCCGGCGTGGCGCCGGGGCAGCCGTAGGCGATGTTCTCGGCGATGCTCGTCGGGAGCAGGAGGTTGTCCTGCGAGACGACCGCGACGTGGTTGCGGAGCGAGGCGAGCGTGAGCGAGCGGAGGTCGTGGCCGTCGAGCTTGATCGAGCCGGCCGTGGGGTCGTAGAAGCGGGGCAGGAGGGAGAGGAGCGTGGACTTGCCGGCGCCGCTGGGGCCGACGAAGGCGACGAACTGGCCCGGCGTGATGCGGGCGGAGACGTGGTCGAGGGTGTGCGGGGCTTCGTCCTTTCCGTCAGACGCGGCATCCGTCGGGCAGGTGTAGCGGAAGCAAACGTCGGTCAGGGTGAGCGTGCGGGCGCGGGTGGGGAGGTGCAGGGCGCCGGGGGCGTCGGCCACCGCGATGGGGTGGTCGAGGACCTGGCAGACGCGCTCGACGGCGGCGGCGTGGCCCTGGATGGCGGCGGAGAAGCCGGTCAGGCAGCGGAGTGGGTCCCAGAGGCCGCCGAGGTAGACCATAAAGACCATCAGGTCGCCGATCTGGAGGGCGCCGGGGGTGGCGGGGTGGAGGAAGTTGTCGCGGTAGACGAGGTAGCCGCCGTAGCCGAAGACGATGGCGCCGGCCAGGGCATAGATGATGTTGACGGCCAGCGGGTAAAGGTTTTCCTGCCAGTTGAGGCGCATCCAGGCGGCGGTGCAGTTCCTGACGGCAGTGGAGAAGCGGTGGCGCTCGTGGGACTGGCGGGAGAAGAGCTGGATCAGGCCGATGGCCGAGACGCTGCGCTGGACGAGCGTGGTGAAGTCGGTGTCGATCTGTTTGGACTCGGCGGCGCGGCGCTTGATCGTGCGGCCGAAGTAGAGGTTGACCGCCACCATGAAGGGCGTGATGGACAAGGCATACAACGTGAGCGGCACGCTGCGGGAGAGCATGATGGCAGTCATGACTGCCAGCGTGACTGCCGCGACGGACGTGGCGATGAAGGTGTCGAGGATGCCGAAGGGGCCGAGCGTGTCGGACTGGAGGCGGTAGATGGCGTCGCCTTGGGGGCGGGACTTGTGGTAGGCGGCGTGCAACGCCTGAAGCTTGTCGAACAGCTCGGCGCGGGAGCGGGTGCAGCCGTTGTATTTGAGGCGGTTGTTGATCATCACCCGGACCATGGTGATGGTGTCCTGGATGATCTTCATTGCCATGCCGATCAGCGTGATGCCGATGACCTGGGCCAGCTTGGACTTGGGCAGGGCGAAGAGGAAGAGGCGGTGGAAGAAGTCGGATTTTGGGGAGTGGGTGAGAACGGCGTCGATGAGGACGGCGGTGGGCCAGGCCTGGAGGAGGCCGAGCGTGATCGAGAAGGCGATCAGAAAGAGAAGTGTGAGGATCAGGCGCCGGTCGGGGCGGTAGTAGGCCAGCGCCCGGCGGTAGAGGGGGAGGGACTGCAAGAGGCGGAAAGACGGCAAAGGCAGCATGCGCCACGCTCCCGAAAACGGCCCGAATGCGCGGCCACGTCCCGGCGGGTGAGGCCGCCCAAAGCGCTTGCCGAGAGGACCGCGAGGGTCCCTGATGCCGAGAGTGCGCCCGCTCATGGTTGGTTATCGGTCGTTGGCGGGCGGATGATGAAGGAAAGTCTCTGAAAGTAGTACGGCGTTAGGGGGATTACGGTTTGGAGCGGTTGTGGGAGCGGTTTCCATGCCCTATACGTCTGTGGCATGACGCCCCTCGCGTTCACGCTGATCGCGTTTGTGATTTCGATCGCGGCTGGGGTTTTGGGGTCACTCTTAGGGCTGGGCGGGGGGATCATTGTAGTGCCGGCGTTGACGCTGCTGCTGAAGATCGACATTCGGTATGCAATCGGGGCGTCGATCGTGTCGGTCATCGCGACCAGCAGCGGGGCGGCGGCGGCGTACGTGCGCGAGCGCATGACCAACCTGCGCGTCGCGATGCTGCTGGAATTGGGGACGACCACCGGGGCGCTCACCGGCGCCTACCTGGCCGGCGTGGTGGGGGGGCGGTGGCTGTTCGTGATCTTCGGGCTGATGCTCGGGTATTCGGCGGTGGCCATGTTCCGCAAGCGGCACGAAGTGGCGGGCGCGGATGTGCCGCACGACGCCTGGGCGGACCGGCTTCGGCTGCACGACACGTACTTCGACGAGGCGGAGGGGCGCCAGTTCGACTATCGCGTGACGCACGTGCCGGCGGGGCTGGGATTGATGTACGTGGCGGGCATCGTCAGCGGGTTGCTCGGGATCGGGAGCGGGGCGTTGAAAGTTCCTGCGATGGACTTGGCGATGCGGCTGCCGATCAAGGTGTCGACGGCGACGAGCAACTTCATGATCGGCGTGACGGCGGCGGCGAGCGCGGGGGTCTATTTCGCGCGCGGGGACATCGACCCGTTCGTCGCGGCGCCCGTGGCGGCGGGCGTGCTAGTCGGGGCGACCGGCGGGTCGCGGCTGCTGGGCAGGCTGCACAGCCGCAAGATCCGCGTCGTGTTCGTCGTCGTGCTCTTGTGGGTTTCGATACAGATGCTCTGGAAGGGGGTGAGGTGGGCATGAACCGGCAGACCGACGCGGCGATCCCGGCGCGGGAGATGGCGCCGCACGACGAGAAGGTGCGGAAGGTGGAGCTGCTGATCAGCGGGCTGCTGCGCGTCGGCGTCGTGACGAGCCTGCTCGTCGTGGTCCTGGGGACGGTGCTCAGTTTCGCCCACCACCCGGAGTACCTGTCGTCGAAATCCGAGCTGGGGCGGCTGACGCGGCCGGGGGCGGCGTTCCCGCACAGCCTTTTCGAAGTGTGGGACGGCGTGAAACACGCGCGGGGGCAGGCGGTGGTCGTGGCGGGACTGCTGCTGCTGATCGCGACGCCGGTGATGCGGGTGGCGGTGTCGGTGCTGGCGTTCGTGTACGAGAAGGACCGAGTTTTCGTGGTGATTACCACGATCGTGCTGGCATTTCTGCTGCTCTCGTTCGTCCTGGGCAAGGCGGGGGGGTGAGGCGGCCGGCCTCCCGGACCAGCGCGCGGAACAGCCGTCGTCGGCGTCCAATGGCACCCCGAATACCTGCCCGACGGATGCGATCACGCTTTCACCGGCGGCGGGACCTTTACGTAAATCTTCCCCTCCCGCGTCGTCACCTCGTAGGTCTTCAGGTCCACCTTCGCCGGCCCGTGCATGGGTTTTCCAGTGCGGCAGTCGAATTCGGAGCGGTGCCAGGGGCAGACGACGTGTCCGCCATCCGTCAGACAGCCTTCGGACAGGGGACCGTAGCGGTGGGTGCAGAATTCCTGGAAAGCGCGGAACTCGCCGTTGCCGAGGTTAACGACGCACATTACGTGGTCGTTCAACTCCAGCCGGAGCGTCTGTCCCTGCGGCAGGTCGGCCACGTCGGCGATCGGGGCAAAGTCGTCCGGCGTCCCCAGCACGCGCAGCCGCACCGTCCGTACCGGCGTCGGGGTGCGGCGGCGGTGGCGGCCGACGCCGATGCCGTCGTCGTAGACCAGCACGCCGCCGAGGTAGCCGGAATAGTTGATCAGGCCCAGGCCGGCGAGCGAGAGGATCAGGGCCGGCCAAGGCGTGCTCGCCGCGTTCAGATTCGACCCGCGACGGAGGAAGAGGTTCACGACGTAGAGCACGACGGCGACGAGGTTCAGAACCATGTGCTGCGTGGCGGTCTTCTTCGCCGGATGGTCCTGGCGGATGTCGGTGTAATCGGCAAAGCCCGGCAGGGCCGCCGCCAGCGCGCCGATTACGCCGACGAGCATCGAATAAAACGCCGCGCGCACGTACGCGTTACCCGCGTCGGCCTTGGTCGCCAGGTCGAACAGGAAACTGAGGACGAACAGCCCGATCGGCAGGTGCACCAGGACGGGGTGCAGCGGGTGCTTGAGGAATTTGCCTTCGAGCAGTGTTCTGAGCATGAGAAAAGCGCTAAGTGCGAGTTAGCCGTCCGCCTTCGCCGGCGGGAGGTTGGCCCCGGCCGCTTCGGCCCGCGAGCGCCACGCCTGTTTCGGCTTGGGAAGTCTGACGACGCCGATGCCGTAGTCGTACACCATTCTGCCGCCGAGGTAGCCGGAGACGGACAGCAGGACGTCGGCAATGATCGTGACGGTCAGTTGTCCGCCGGTGACGGACGCGGCCGTGTCAAACGTCCGCCAGCGAAGGATGATGTTGACCAAAAACAGCACGGCGACGACGCCGTTGAGCAGCAGGTGAACCAGGCCCAGCTTCCACGCCGGCCGGTCCTTCTTAATCTCACTGGAGTCCGCCAACCCCGTCGGCACCGCCGCCAGAGCCGCCGCCAGCCCCAGGGCTATCGCAAAAAAGCTCGTCCTCACCATGGGATTCCCGCCGATGCCGGCGACCGACAGGAGGTCAAACACCAGCGCCGCCGGCCAGAGTCCGGTGGGAATGTGGACGATCGCCGGGTGCAACGGATGGCCGGTATGTTTCCCCTGGAGCAGTTCCTTGATCGTCATATCAAGACCCATAAAGGCGCGGGCCCATTGTAGGGGCTGCGATTGAGGATGAGAACGGTTGCGCCCCCGCGGCGGGAAATCTTTGATCCACTTGCTCGCCGCCGGCGTAAGGGTGTGTACAATGACCCCCCGCCCTCTCGGTCCCGCCGTACGGCAATCGCCCCGGCCCGGTCGATACGGCGAGTGGATTCATGTGCGCCTTGTCATGCGAAAGCGACGGATGCCGCGGCTGTTTCAGCCAAAGACATCCCTGGGCGCGAACACGGCCCCGCCGGCCTTTAGCCCATTGTGGCTCCCGACGGGACTAAGAGTCTCTAACGCTGCGGTATAGCCGGCGTCTCCTGCGACGCAAAGCGTCGTAAGCCACGCCGTGACCACGACTAAGGCCACTTCACCGTGCCTTGGCCGCCGGTCCCCCGCACAAGGACAGACTGAACATGGCCATGGACCCGCGCTTCCTGACCGAATCCGGTCGCGAAGTCTTCACCGGCAACGAACTGCTCATCAAGGGGGCCTTGGAAGTCGAGGGGGGCGTTCACCTGCTCACCGGCTATCCCGGTTCGCCGGTGGCCGGCTTCTTCGACGTCCTCGGCGACATCAGCAAGCTGCTCAAGGAGCACGGCGTTCGCGCGTTCCAGGCGAATAACGAGGCGTTGAGCGTGGCGGCCGTCAACGGCTCGCAGATGCTTGCCTGCCGGTCAATCGCCTGTTTCAAGAGCGTCGGCTCGCACGTGGCGGCGGATGCTTTGGCGCTGGGGACGCTCTCGGGCGCTCACCCGCAAGGCGGGGCGGTCATTATTTCCGGCGAAGACCCTTGGTGCGATTCGACGCAGGTGCCGGCCGACAGCCGGTTTCTCTTCGAGCACCTGCGGATGGTCGTGGTCGAGCCGGGGTCGGCGCAGGAGGTGAAGGACTGGATCGACCTGTCCTTCAAACTCTCGCAGGCGTCGGGGCTGTACATCGGCTACATCATCACCGTGGCCCAGGCCGACGGCGGCGGCACGGTCGAGTGCCGGCCGAATCAGTTCCCGCAGCTCAACACCAAGCAGAAGGTCGCGCTGGAGACGGCGAAGATCGACCTGGACAAGGTGCTCCTGCCGCCGCGGACGTGGCAGCGGGAAGTCGCGATCCCGCAGCGCTACGCGGCCGCGATGAAAGCCGCGCGGGAGCTGGGGATCAACCGGATCATTCCCTGTGGCACGGGCGGCTCGCCCGTGTCTTCAAACTCGGAAGAAGAGAATCACGGGCGGGCCGCCCGTGCCACGGCAGCCCCCCTCGGCTTCATCGTCACCGGAATGGCCGGGCCGTACCTGCACCACGTGCTCGCCGACCTCGGCCTCACCGGCGTGTTCCCCGTCCTTCAGATGGGCATGAGCTACCCGGTGGACGTGGCGCTCGTGCACGAATTCTCCAAACTCTGCAAGCACATGATCGTGATCGAGGAACGTCGCAGCTTCCTCGAGAAGAACATCCGCGACGCCGCCTTCCACGACCTCGCGCTGGACGATGCGAAAGACGTCGTCTCCCGCCTGTTCGGCAAGACGTTCCCCGTCCCGCCGGCGGGGCAGAAGCTCGAAGGCATCCCGGACACGCGCGGCCTGAACTACTCCGTCCTCGCCCAGCGCCTCATCCCCCTCATTAAATCCACCGAAGAGCTCCCGCCGGAGCTTCGCAACGGCCGCCTCACCGCCGAGATGGCCCGCCTGCGCGAGGCGAGCAAGCCGATCCTCCAGGTGATTGCCGAAAAGATCGTCCCCCGCACGCCCACCTTCTGCCCCGGTTGCCCGCACCGCGACTCCTCCTCCGTCCTGCTGGAAATCCGCAAGAACTTCCAGGACCCGCAGTACATGCTCCGCCACCACGGCTGCGGGCCGGTGGACATGGTGGCCCACGGCGACACCGGCTGCTACACGATGCTCATGTTCGCCCCCACCGAGCAGCTCATGCACAACTACAGCGGCATGGGCCTCGGGGCCGGCACCGGCAGCGGGATCGACCCGTTCATCACCAACAAGCAGATCGTCTTCATGGGCGACGGCACGTTCTTCCACTCCGGCCAGATCGCCATCTCCAATGCCATCAAGGCCAACCAGGACCTCACCTTCATCATCCTGGAGAACAAGACCACCGCCATGACCGGCCACCAGGAGCATGCCGGCACCGAGGTGGACGTGCTCGGCAACCGCTCCTACATCCAGGACATCGAGGAAGTCGTCCGCGGCATGGCCGGGACGTGCCCGCTGACAGTCGTGAAGCTGCGGCCGGACGATCGGACCACGTACAAGTCGGTGCTGGAGAAGACCATCCTCAGCGACGGCGTAAAGATCGTGATCGCCGACAAGGAATGCGGAATCACGCACCACCGCAAGGAGCTGCGGGAAGAGCGGCAGATCGTCAAGAAGCACGGCTACCTGCCGCGCAAGACGTTCATGAACGTCACCACGGAGGTGTGCGAGAATTGCCTGGAGTGCACCAAGGCCACCGCCTGCCCGGGCCTGACGTCCGTCCCTACGGATTACGGCAAGAAGATCGACACCGACCTGACGTGGTGCGTCAACGACGGCGCCTGCGAGCGCGTCCGCGCCAGCAACGAGTACGGCGTCAGCGTCAAGCCGTGTCCGAGCTTCGAGCAGGTGACGGTCGTGCGCAAGCGCCGCCGGCGGTACACGCTGCCACACATGGCGCTCGATAAGCTGCCGGAACCGCAGCTCGTGCACAAGCTGGACAAGGCCGGCGAGGCCTGGCGCTGCCACATGAGCGGCGTCGGCGGCATGGGCATCGGCGTCGTCGGCGCCATCCTCGTCCGCGCCGGCCACAAGGAAGGCTACCGCGTCCTCTTCCAGGACAAGAAAGGCCTGGCCATCCGAAACGGCGGCGTTTACGGGCAGATCACGTTCGTGAAGGATGAAGAGGGGTCAGGGGTGAGGGGTCAGGGGTTAGAGGAAGGCGGTGGCGGTTATCCCACCACCGCCTCCATCCCCTACGGCAAGGCCGACCTGCTGCTCGGCATCGACATCCTCGAAGCCGCACGCGCGACCGACCCGCGCGAGCAGTTCCGCGTGGCGTCCAAGGCACACACCGCGGCCGTGCTCAACACACACAAGCAGCCGACGGTTTACACGCTGCTCGGCCGCAGCGACTTCGACCCGGACGCGCTGCGCGAGGAGATCTACGACCACTGCAACGCCGACCACTCCTTCGCCAAGAACCTTTCGCAGCTCTGCGAGGAGCGCCTCGGCAGCAAGCAGTACGTCAACATCATGATGCTCGGCGTGGCGTTCCAGCTCGGGCTCATCCCCGTATCGGCCTGGAGCATCGCCTGGGCGATCAAGGACTCGATCCGCCGCGAGCACCGCAAGAACCTCAAGGCGTTCAACATCGGCCGCAAGCTCGCCCTGGAGCCCCGCGCCCTCCCGAAAAAGCCCCAGCCGGAAACCTGGGAGCAGCTCGTCACCAACAAGAGCCGCATTCTCCGCAAGACCCGCCTTTTCGGCCGCACGGCTTCCACCAGGTTCGAGCAGCTCGTGCACTGGTCGATGAAGCAGATGCGCGACCTGCCGGACAATTCCAAGTACGACCTTGCGGTGCGGATTTACGACCTGATGCAATACCAGGACTACAAGCTGGCGCGGCATTACGTCGAGCTGGTCCGCGGCGTGTACCGGCGCGACAAGTCCGAGCGCCAATACGCCGCGACGGCGGCCGTCATCTGGGGCCTGGCCAAGCTCATGCTCATCAAGGACGAGCCGTACGTCGCGTACCTGCTCACCCGCTACGAGAAGAAGGTGCGGGACATCGCCAAGTTCGGCGTGGACGAGAGCAACGGCGACCATATTGTCTACCGCCACCACACCAGCCCCGAGTTCAACGTCGGCAAAGTACGCGTGCGCCTGCGCCTGACCACGACCGACTGGCAGCTTCGGCTGGTCAGCAAAATGAAGTGGTGGCGCAAGCTCCCCGCCTGGCACCGCCGCGAGGTTGAGTTCCGCGACTGGTACGTCGAGCTGCTCAACCGCGTGAGCCTGGCGAGCGACGAGGACTACACCCGCTCCGTCCGCTTGCTCCGCTGTTGGGAAGAAGTCACCGGCTACCGCGAGGTGCGCTACCCCAAACAGGACCAGGCCCGCGCCGCGGTCGAAGCCGAGCTGACGCCGAAGGTCGCGGCGCCCGCGGAGCAGCGCGATCGGATGATGGAAGGTGTCGTGGCACCCACCCGCGCGTAGTCCTCACGATAACCGCGAGATCGCACGACGGCCCCGGACGTACGTCCGGGGCTCGTTTTTTGGGGTTGAGCAGTCGCCCCGCGCCATTGTATATCATTGCGATTCAATTCGATTCAATTCATTTCCGCCGGAGGAGGAATCATGGAGCCGCCCCCCCTTCCGAGTCCGACCCAGGTTGCGTCGGCACGCACGCCGGACCAGGTGCCCGACCACAGCGGGCAGCCCCGGCGCGTGCCGGTAGAGTTCTTCGCGCCCCCGCCGCCGGAGATTGGCACGCTGGTGTCGGCCGATTCCACGCTCGCCAAGGGCCGCACGCCGATGTCGCCGGCGACGCGCTGGCTGATCGCCGCAATCGTCGGCGGGGTGCCGCTGCTGCTCATGCTGTGGCTCGCCTCGACGATGACGCGCAGCGCCAAGGCGGACAGGACGTTCGTGCGCGTCGTCGGCGTCGTCGTGGGTCTGGGATTGTTTTTGCTCGTCATGCTGCTCACGCGCTTCAAGGCGGTCTGCACGTACGTCGGCGAGAAGGGCGCCGCCCGCTTCAGCGTCAAGGGCAGCCCCAGCGCCCGGCCACGGTACGAGCTGCTGGTCTTCTCCCAGGCTTCGGAGGTGCACACGAAGCAGACGCGCGTCATCCGTAACGGCTCGTACAGCGGGACCTTCTACGACTACTGGTGGGCCGGCCCGCAAGGCAGGATGCTCTTCCGGCTCAACGGCCGGCACACGGGAAACCAGGGGCCGCCGCGGCAGGGCGATCCGTGGCACTTCGCGCACGCCGCCGAGGTCGGCTTCACCTCGCAGTACCTCGACACGGTGCAGCAGCAGCTCCAGACCGAGGGTTCCATCCCCTTCCGCGTCGATCACGCCCGCTGGCTGCGCGTCGGCCCCGGCTTTCTCGAGTTCCACTTCGGCGGGGAGCCCGCCCGCGTCAACCGCGACGACATCGCCTCGGTCAGCCTCGACAACGGCCAGTTCTCGTTCAAGCACAAGGACGCCAAGTGGTACTCCAGCCAGGGGAAATATTCATTCGCGTACGGGCAGATGGCCAACGCCAAGGTCTTCCTCCTGGCGCTGGACAAGCTGCTGGGGTACCGATGGGGCTGACCTTTTCGTGAGGCCCACGCGCGAGTACAAACGTAGGGGCGGCCGGTTCGCGGCCGCCCCTTTGTCGTTTTCAGGGAGCAATCGTGATTAAGGTCGCGATGATCGGCGCCGGTAGCGTCGTTTTCTCGAAAAATCTGACCGGCGACATCCTTTCGTACCCGGAGTTTCGCAACGCGACGCTGGCCTACATGGACATCGACCGCGAGCGGCTGGAGGTGGGCGCGGCGCTGTGCCGCAAGGTCGCCAAGGCGCTGGGGGCGGAGCCGAGGATCGAGGCGCACACCGACCGGCGGACCGCCCTCGCCGGCGCCGACTTCGTCATCAATATGGTCCAGATTGGGGGGTTCGATTCGACGCTGGTCGATTTCGAGGTCCCGCGGAAGTACGGGCTGAATTTCACGATCGCCGACACCACCGGCCCCGGCGGGCTGTTCCGGGCGATGCGCACGTTTCCGATGCTCACGGGCCTCTGCCGCGACATGGCCGAGGTCTGCCCGCGCGCGGTGCTGCTCAATTACAGCAACCCGATGAGCATGAACATGCAGACGATATCGCGCACCAGCGGCGTGCGCGCGGTCGGGCTGTGCCACAGCGTGCAGGGGACGCTGAATCAGCTCATGGGCTACCTCGGGGAAGACCCCAAGGCGATCTCCTTCGTCTGCGCGGGCATCAACCACATGGCCTTCTACCTGCGCCTGGAGAAGGACGGCGTGGACCTTTACCCGCGCCTCTTCGAGGCGATGGACACCCGGCCGAACGTGTACGACTCCAACAAGGTGCGCTTCGAGCTGATGCGGCGGCTGGGGTACTTCGTCACCGAGTCGTCCGAGCACAGCGCGGAGTACTGCCCGTGGTTCATCCCGCACGGGCCGGAGACGATCGGGCGGTTCGGCGTGCCGATCGACGAGTACCTGCGGCGATGCGACGCGATCGTGGACGAGTTCGAGCGGATGAAGAAGCTGGCCGCGACCGACGAGCCGATCCACGTACACCGATCGCACGAGTACGGCTCGACGATCATTCATGCGATGGTGACGGGGCGGCCGGCGGTGGTGTACGGGAACATGCCGAATCGCGGGGCGATTGCCAATCTGCCGGATAATGCAATCGCGGAGGCGCCGACGCTGGTGGACCGGGCGGGGTTGCAATTCACGGTGGTCGGGGAGCTCCCGCCGCAGCTTATTGGGTACATTCAGCCGCACGTGACGCAGCAGGAGCTGTTCATCCGGGCGGCGCTGGAGGGGCGGCGGGACCACGTGTATCAGGCGGCGATGTTCGATCCGTTGACTGCGGCGACGCTGCCGCCGGACCGGATCGTGGAGATGTGCGACGAGTTGATCGCGGCGCACGGGTTTGAGTGGAATGGGGGGTGTTTGCCGGACCTTGATGCGAAGAAGACGCTAGTGCCGTCGAGCGGGAAATCGTTCGCGCCTCCGAGCGGCAGGGATTTGCGGCGGTCGTGGGAACGGGCGAAAGCGAGTCGATGATCGGGGTGTCTGATAAGAGCGGGCGGGGGCAGATTATCCGGGCATGCGCGGCGGGCGGTTTCGTTTCAGTTTGGTCCTTCGGCGGGTCGAAAGTACGTGTGCATGAGTGAAGCGGTATCGAGCACGGCGGGAGGAGGCGCGGGGCGGGGTGAGGCCGAGCGGGTGGTGGTGCGTCGGCTGGCGAAACGACTGCGGCGGGGACAGGACGTCCGCCGCCGCAAGGTTCGTCGCGTGAAGTTGTCGGTTCAGGCGGGGGCTTACGAGAACGACCTGAAGCTGATCATCGCGGTGGAGCGGATGCTGGAGTCGCTGCGGCGCTGATGCGGGCTGAAAGCCCGCACCACAAAAGGAGGCGGCTACCGGCCGTGGCCGTAGTAGCCCAGGGAACGGGAGTAGTAGGGGCGGCGGTAGTATCCGTCGTACGAGTAGTTCACGCCGACCGAGACGCGGGGACTGTAGTAGTAGCCTCCGTTGTAGCAGTCGTCGTAGTAGCTGCTGTAATAGCTCGGGTAGTAGTCACGATAGACGACGGCCGGGGGAGGGCAGTAGGCGGGCTCGTAGTAGGTGACGGGCGGGGGGCAGTAGTAGCTGGGGGCGTAGTAGCTGGGGGCGTAATAGCCGAGGCCGATGCTGAAGCTGGGGCGGAAGGAGGAGTGGTGGAAGCCGCCGAAACCTCCGAAGCCGCCGTGGAAGCTATGGCCGAAACTGCCGTGACCGAAGCTGCCGTGACCGAAGCTGCCGCCGGAATGGAAGCCGAAACCGAAGGAGAAGCTGGAGCGTCCGCCGGCGAAGGCGAAGCTGGGCAGGGCCGCGATCAGCAGGGCGCCGAGCCAAGTCGAAG
>Ga0308175_100000707_pt1 | contig 22204 bp, 16 predicted proteins | sample PhyCR1_3_FD_203893 | JGI IMG/M metagenome (GOLD analysis project Ga0308175, IMG submission 203893) | Soil microbial communities from UC Gill Tract Community Farm, Albany, California, United States - DLSLS.C.R1 | ecosystem: Environmental > Terrestrial > Soil > Agricultural land | place: USA...
TGGGCACATCGACGGTGCCATGCACGTCCACGGCGGCGTGCTGAAGGACCGCTTGGCCGACATTCCCAAGGACCGGCCGGTGGCGGTGATCTGCGGCACCGGCTACCGGGGCTCCATCGCCGCTTCGTTCCTCAAGAGCCACGGCTACGAGCAGGTCGCCAACGTGCTTGGCGGGATGAGCGCGTGGCGAGGGGCGGAACTGCCGACTGTTACGCAGTAGACCCCTTTCCGGCTGGAAACTGTGCGAGGCGTGCCAGGAAGCGTATGCCCGCTGGGGCGATAACGCTGGGGCGGCGCCCTTTGGAAGCTCAGGTCCCCAACGTTTTCAGCCTAGCTATCGCGGGTTCGCTTCGGCTAAGCTGCGGGTTCCACACGGGTGACACACCTGCGCGCGGAAGGCGGTATCGCGGAGTAATAGCCGGAGTCGGGCTGGCATGTCTGAGATTCCAAATACGATCGGGGGCGCGCCGGGCGCGGGCGGTGAGCCGGATCATCGTTCGCGCGAGCAGTTGCTGGCGGAGATCGAGTCGCTGAACGCGCGAATCGTGGAACTGCTTCGGCAGGCGAAGGCGGGGGTGCGGGAAGGGGAGGCTCAGGCGCGGCTGGCGGCGATCGTCGAGTCGTCCGACGACGCCATTGTAAGCAAGACGCTCCAGGGCATCATCATGACCTGGAACAAGGGGGCCGAGCGGATCTTCGGGTACACCGCCGCCGAGGTCGTGGGGAAGGCGATCAACATCATCATCCCGCCGGACCGGCAGCACGAGGAGCCGAAGATCCTCGAACGGCTGGGGCGCGGGGAGCGGGTGGACCACTTCGAGACGATCCGGATGCGCAAGGACGGGCGGCTGATCAACGTGTCGGTGACGATCTCGCCGGTGCGGGACGCCACGGGGCGGATCATCGGCGCTTCGAAAGTGGCGCGGGACATCACGCTGCAGAAGCAATTCGAGAAGGAGCTGAAGGAGGCGAAGGACGCGGCGGAGGCGGCAAACCGGGCGAAGGACCATTTCCTCAGCGTGCTGTCGCACGAGCTGCGGACGCCGCTGACGCCGGTGCTGGCGGCGATGAGCTACATGGAGGCCCAGCCGGGGCTGCCGGAAGACGTGCGGAGCCAGGTGGGGATGGTGCGGCGGAACGTGGAGACCGAGGCGCGGCTGGTGGATGATTTGCTGGACCTGACGCGGATCGCGCGCGGCAAGATCAGCCTGCACTTCGAGGCGGTGGACGTGCACGAGGTGCTCCGCGCCGCGGTGAAGATGCTTCAGCCCGAGATCGATGCCAAGGGGCTGGAAGTGACGATCGGCCTGCGAGCGAGGCAGCACCACGTCTGGGCGGACCCGGGTCGGCTCCAGCAGGTCTTCCTCAACCTTCTGTCGAACGCGGTGAAGTTCACGCCGGCGGGTGGAACCATCGCGGTGCGGACTTCGGAACTGGAAGGCGGGCGAGTGCGGGTCGAGGTGTCGGACACGGGGATTGGGATCGAGCCGGAGGCGTTTCCGCGGCTGTTCGCGGCCTTCGAGCAGGCGGAGCGCTCGCGGCGATTCGGCGGGCTGGGGCTGGGGCTGTCGATCGCCAAGTCGCTGGTAGAGATGCACGGGGGAACAATGCACGGGGGAACAATTCGCGCCACCAGCGAGGGGCGGGACCGCGGGGCAACCTTCACGGTGGAATTGGGAACGACGCAGGGGCCCAAGGCGGGGCAGGCCAGCGCGGCCCTGTCGGCGATTCAGCCGTTGGCCTACCGGGTGCTGCTGGTGGAGGACCACACCGACACGCGCCAGGTACTGGAGCGGTTGCTGACGAGCTTCGGGTGCGTTGTATCGTCGGCCGGGAGCGTGGCCGAAGCGGTGCGGCTAGCGGACCAGGGGGAGTACGACGTGCTGATCAGCGACATCGGGCTACCCGACGGCAGCGGCATGCAGGTGATGGAGCACGTCCGCGGCCGCCGGGCGATGAAGGGCATTGCGCTGACCGGCTACGGGCAGGACGAGGACCTTCGGCGGAGCCGAGAGGCGGGGTTCGAGACGCACCTGACCAAACCGGTGAATTTCCAGGTGCTCCGGGAGACGATCAAGAAAGTCGTGTCTTAGCCCGGCGGCGTGCAACCCGGTGCCCCTCGCGGCGTCGTGGACGGCGTGACGTTCAGCAACACCGTACGTTATGGCGAGCCGGGGTAGGACGCTCGCGAAGTGCCAGGGGAAAGCGGGCGATGGGATTCGAACCCACGACGTTCAGCTTGGAAGGCTGACACTCTACCGCTGAGTTACGCCCGCGTTGATACGGCCAATCCAGGCAAGAGGTTACGGCACCTCCGGGGGGAGGTCAAGCGTCGAGAAGGGTCGTGCGGGTGTCCCCGCCCCTTATCAAAACGGCTCGCGGAGCGTATCTTGGGCGATTCGCGCCGCGGGTCTGGCCTTGGGTGGGGCCGTGGCGCGTCGGTGTACGCACTGTGCGTACGGGAGAAGGTTCGTACGACGGATGTACGCACGGACGCAATGAGCACGACGATCGCCGCCACGCAGCCCATTCTGCACGCCGTGTGGATTGAGAACGCCCTGCACTTGTGGGCGGACGATGCGGCGCGCGCGGGGGAGGGGGGAACCGCGTCGCCGTACACGCCGCACCCGTTTGCGCTAAGCGCGGCGGAACTGCGCGCGATGGTGGGGGACCTGTGCGCCGACGCGCTGCTTGCCACGGTCGCGCGGGAATCGGCGGCGTCGTTGTGGCTGCCGGCGGATGGGGAGGGGAGGCCGCTGGCGTCAAACGCCCCGGTTGAGGAACCCGCACCCCCGCCCTCCCCCGGGTTACCGGGCGAGGCGGGAATGCCGTTTGAGCGGCAGCTCCGCCCGTTCACGGTTCCGGTGCTGGTGCTTTCGCCGGCGCAGGCGGTGGATTTTCTGGCCTGCTTGGCGCGGCCGCTACAGCGGGCGTGCGACACGTCGGTGGCGTATTGGCACGAGCTCGCGCGATTCGTGCTCGAGCAACTGCGGGGGCGGCAATTCTTTCCGGACCTGGTGGAGACGCGCGCGTCTGCCGGCACGGCGGGCGGTGCGGCCCCGCCGGGGGGGAAGAACGGCGTTTTGCTCGTGGCGACGTGGCGGTTGCTGCTGTCGGCACAATCGGTGGCGCGGCTCGAGGCGTTCGCGGCGGCGATGCCGCCGGTCTGTCGCGCCGCGGTGGGGGATGCGGCGCCGGAGCCGGCCCGGCTGGTGGAGTCGTTCCTTGCTTCTACTGCCGATGCGTTGATCCGCCGGGACGTGGCGGCCGACCCGTTCTTTCAGGCGATCCACGAGCGCGCCGCGCAGCCCGGGGCGCTGGCGGAGACGCGGTGGGTCTCGGCGCTGCTGGCGGAAAGCGGCCCGGCGGCGCTGCGGGCGGACGCGCCGGGGAACACGCTCCTGGCGGAGCAGGTGCGCTCGTGGACGGCGCACCTGGACGAGACGCGGACCACGTCGGCGGTGCGGTTGTGCTTTACGCTGGAGGAGCCGGAGGTCCGGGAGGTCGCCGGCGGCGGGAATGGGAACGGCGAGGCGGCGGGGGAGCAGCTTGCTGCCGCGGATGCCGCGACGGATTTCACGTGGCGCGTGACCTTCGCGCTTGACCCGCTAGCCGACGACGAGCCGACGATCGAGGCGGAGGACTTGTTCGCGCCGGGGACCGAAGCGCTGGGCGTGCTGGGGCGGAAGGTGCTGCACCGCCGGGCGGAGTTTTTGTCGCAATTGTCCGCGGCCCTGGAGGCGTTTCCGCCGCTGGAGCGGGTGGTTTCGACGCCGGCGCCGACGCAGGTGGAGCTCTCCACGGCCGAGGCGCACGCGTTCCTGCGGCTGTGGGCGAGACAGCTCCGGGAACGCGGCTGCGCGGTGCGGGTGCCGGGCTGGGCGTCTCAGCGCGACCGGGAGCTGGGGTTTGAAATGGTGCTGCATGGGCCGGATTTCCCGGAATTCGACGAGGAGGACGATTCGGCGTTCTCGTCCAAGCAGCGGCGGCGCGGGGGCGGGGGGGTGCAGGCGACGCACTCGCGCTTCGCCCTCGATTCGCTGCTGGATTTCGATTGGCAGGTGGCGGTCGGGGACCTGCGGCTTTCGGCGGAGGAATTCAAGGCACTGGCGTCACGGCACGCGCCGCTGGTGCGGTTCCGCGGTCAGTGGCTGCAGATCGACCCGGAGGCGGCGGGGAAGGCGCTGGATTTCCTGGGGAAGAAGCCCGGCGGCCGAACGACGCTCGCGCAGGCCCTGCGGACGGCGTTCGCTTCAACGCGGGCGGACACCGGGCTGCCCGTGCTGGGCCTGGCGGGGCAAGGATCGTGGTTGAAGGATTTTCTGGAGCAGGCGCCGACGACGCGGATCGAGTCGCTCAAACAGCCGGAGGGGTTTGCCGGGTCGCTAAGGCCTTACCAGTTGCGGGGGCTGGACTGGCTGGCGTTTTTGAACCGGCTGGGGATCGGGGCGTGCCTGGCGGACGATATGGGGTTGGGGAAGACGATCGAATTGATCGCGTTGTTCCTGCACGAGCGGCGGGAGCGCGGCGACGAGTCGCCGGGGCCGACGCTGCTGTTCGCGCCGACGAGCGTGGTGGGGAACTGGGTGCGGGAGCTGGAGCGGTTCGCACGGGCGCTGAAGGTGCTGGTGCACCACGGGCCGGACAGGTTGCGTGGGGAGGAGTTCGTGAACGCGGCTGCCCGCCACGACGTGGTGGTGACGAGCTACGCGCTGGCGCACCGGGACCTGGCGGATTTGACGCGGGTGAAGTGGCACCGCGTGGCGCTGGACGAGGCGCAGAAGATCAAGAACCCCTCGGCCGCCGCCACGCTGGCGATCCGGTCGATCGAGGCGCCGCACCGGGTGGCGCTGACGGGCACGCCGATCGAGAACCACCTGTCGGAGCTGTGGTCGATCATGGACCTGCTCAACCCCGGGCTGCTGGGGCCGGCGGCAGAATTCCGGGAGCGGTTCGCGGTGCCGATCGAGAAGCTGGGGGACGCCGACCGCGCGCAGCGGCTGCGGCAGTTGATTCGTCCGTTCGTGCTGCGGCGGACCAAGAGCGACCCAACCGTGGCGGTGGACCTGCCGCCGAAGCTGGAAATGCGCGTGTTCTGCAACCTCACGCCGGAGCAAGCGGCGAATTACCGGAACATCACCGAGACGATGCTGCAGCAGATCGACGCGGCGACGGGCATCCGGCGGCGCGGGCTGATCCTGGCGGCGCTGACGCGGCTGAAGCAGGTGTGCGACCACCCGGCGCTGCTGGCGAAGGACGCGCCGCGCACGGCCGCCGCGCTGGACGGGCGCAGCGGCAAGTGCGAGCGGCTGGCCGAGATGCTGGAAGAAGTCCTGGAGGAGGGTGACGCGGCGCTGGTGTTCACGCAATTCCGCGAGATGGGGCACCTGCTGGAGACGATCCTGAAGCAGCGGCTGCAAACGCCGGTGCTGTTCCTGCACGGCGGCACGCCGGCCAAGCAGCGCGACGAGCTGATCCAACGCTTCAACACGGCGGGCAATGACGCCCGGGTGTTCCTGCTATCCCTGCGGGCCGGCGGCCTGGGGCTGAACCTGACGGCGGCGAACCACGTGTTCCACTTCGACCGCTGGTGGAACCCGGCCGTCGAGCAGCAGGCGACAGACCGCGCCCACCGCATCGGCCAAACCCGCACCGTTCAGGTCCACAAGTTCGTCTGCATCGGCACAATGGAAGAGCGGATCGACAAGATGCTGACGGATAAATTGGCGCTGGCCGACAAGATCGTGGGCACGGGGGATGATTGGCTGACCGAGCTTTCGACGTCGCAGCTGCGCGAGTACCTGACGTTGTCGAACGAGGCGGTCGGGGAGTTCTGATGAGCCGAACCACGTCAACCACCGAGGCGTTGCCGCCACGAGAACTGCCGGTGGACCCGCGGGCGTTCTGGTCTCCGCCGCCGGCGCCGCCGTTGCTTTCGGACGGATTGGGGGAGGCGGTGTCAGCACTGGAGCGGCTGGGGCCGAGCCCTTTCCCGAAGCCCCCGAAGGGGTCGTTTCCGTTTTTGGGGTTTCTGGCGACACTGTACGATCAGATTTCGGCGTGCGCAGAGAAGCTGCTGGGGCCGCCGAACTCGCAGGCGTAATTGCCGGTCGTGGGGTGCATCGTGCGCCGCCGCCTTCAGCGGGTCGCCCGCCGGAAGATAGTGCCGCTTTCGGCGAACGCCGGGGCCGCGTGTAGCATTCGGCCATGGCGGAAAGCGACTTGTTTCAGATACTTTTATCCCACGACCGCTGGGCCACCGAACGCGTGCTCGACACCTGCGCCGCCCTGCCGAACGAGCAGTTCCACCGGCCTTTCGACATCGGGCCGGGGTCGCTGCACGACACCCTCACGCACGTCGTCGCAGCGATGCGGGCGTGGACCGACACGCTGGCCGCCGCCGAGCCCCGCCCACGGCTCGAAGGCGACGGGCGACGGCGGACGCCCGGGGAGTTGCTCTCCCTGCTCGAAGAGGCGTGGCAGGAATTCGCGGCCGAGGCCCGGCGTCTACCGCTGACTGAGACGGTCAGCCGCCGGTTGCGGGACGGGAGGATCGTCCAATTAACGCGCGGGGCTGTGGTCGCCCACGTCGCGACGCACGGAATGCACCACCGCGCCCAGTGCCTGAACATGTTGCGGCAGTTAGGCGTGAATCCGCTGCCGCCGAGCAGCGTGACGGAGTGGACGTGGGCTGTGCAGGGGAAGGGGTGAGTTGCGGCCATTCGAGCCGGCCAGATTCCTCCCGTCGAGTATTTCTACTCGACCTTAAGCCCGCCGCGGCCCTAAAACCGTGGCATGGAATCGCCGCGCCCGTCGCTGCCGCCGCATGAAGGCCTTGCCGCCACGTTGCGGCGGGTCTTGGAGAACCCGCCGGCGGAGGGGTTCACGCTCGGTTGGGTGATCGATTCAACCGGCGAGGGCGCGTTCGGCGTGCTGATGGCGCTGCTCTGCCTGCCATTCCTGCTGCCGGTGACGATCCCCGGCACGTCCATCCCGTTCGGCATTGCCCTGATCCTTCTCGGCCTTCAGCTAGCGGTCGCGAGCACCAAGCCCTGGCTGCCGCGGCGGCTGCGGCGGTGGCGCCTGCCGCGGAAAATCACCGCCAAGCTCCTGTCCATCGTGGCGTGGCTATTCAAGCGAGTCGAGAAAATCGTGCGGCCGCGACTGGCGTTCATGCAGGGCCGCCCGGCCGTAGTCGCGGTTGGGGTGGCCATCGCGATCGACGGGTTCTTCCTGATGCTCCCGTGGCCGCCCGTGGTACCGCTCACCAACACCATCCCGGCATGGCTGGCGCTGATCAAGATCCTCGGGCTCACCGAGCGCGACGGCGCGTTCCTGCTGGCCGGCGTCATTCTCACCGCCGCCGTCGCGACGGGCGCCGTCCTCGCCATCATCTTCGGGTGGGGGGCGCTCGCACATCATCTTCATCTCGGCGGGGCGACCCGGCCGGCACATTGATGCGACTGTCGCGACGACCGCGGCGGAATAGAATTGCGGTTGAACGTGGTGGATTCCGCGGCTGTCCTGGACGTGGCCGGTGGGAGGGCCGCGAGCAACCTCGGCGGGCCGGCGGCGTCGATGACGTAAAGGAGAAGCAATGCGTTACCTCACCCTTGCGGTCGCGGTAGCCCTGGCACAGCTCTTTGCGGCCGGTCGCTGCGCCGCGGCCGATCCGGCGGCGGAACTGCCGCGCTACCGCCTGACGCCCGGCGAGGAACTGGTGTACGAAGGCTCCAGCGAATTCACATTCCAAAGCGGCGTGTTCGCGTCGCGCCAGACGATGCGCGTTTTGCCCGTGCGGCCGAATGCCGACGGGAGCTGGCGCGTGGTTATTCAGAACAGCGACGTCGAGATCGAGACGCGCGACGGGAAGAAAAACGAGTCGCCGGCGGACGTGAGTCTTGCGTACGTTGACCTGTACCCCGACGGGCGGTTTACCGAGGACCCTTCGCCGCGGTTCGAGGTGCGGCCGGCGCGGGTCTTCCCCGGCCTCCCGGGGGACGCCGGCGCGATGAAGGCGGGCTGGGAAGAGCCGGCCGATCCGTTCGGCGGGCGCCGGCATTTCAAAGTTTCGTCCGGCGTTGATTCGGGCAAGGATTGGGTCTTCACTGGTACGAGCGACAGCCCGGAGGACAAGATTTACCTGGCCGACCGAAAGGCGGTTTATCACTTCGACGCCGCTCGCGGGATCATCACGAAGATGGAGGAGGAGTTCACGCAGGGCTGGGGATTTAACGGACGCGGCACGGGGACTCTGGAGCTGAAGAAGACCGAAACGCACGACCCGCAATGGCTCGGCCGGTTGGCGCGCGAGGCTGACGTTTACTTCCAATCTCACCAGGCGTACGAGGCCGTGACCGACGGACACGAGCGCGACCCGGCGCGGCTCAAGGAGAAGCTGGACGAAGCGGAAAAGGCGTTGGTGGCCGCGCGGGACGAGCTCACGCTGCCGGTCTTCAAGGAGCAGGTGGAAAGGCAACTCACCAAACACAAGAGCTCGGCCGAGTACCTCGTCAATGACGCGCAGGAGCGCGCGGCCGTCGTCGATCACCCGTCGCCCGATTGGGAGGCGACCGACATGGCCGGCAAGCCGCATTCGCTGAAGGAGTACGGCGGGAAGGTCGTGGTTCTGGACTTCTGGTACCGCGGGTGCGGGTGGTGCATCCGGGCGATGCCTCAGATCAAGCAGTTGGCCGAAGATTTCAAGCAAAAGCCCGTGGCCGTGCTGGGCATGAACACGGACCGGGAGCCAAAGGACGCGCAGTTCGTCATCGACGCGATGGACCTGAATTACGCGACGCTCAAGGCCACGGGTCTGCCCGAGAAGTACAAGGTGCAAGGGTTTCCCACGCTGATCGTCATCGACCAGGCCGGCGTCATCCGGCGCGTTCACGTGGGATACAGCCCCACGCTGCGGCAGGACGTGGGCAAACTGATCGAATCGCTCCTGGCCAAGGGCGGATAAGCGCGCCTCAGTCGGGGAAGTCAACGGCCCGGAAGGTCTTGGCGCGGTAGCCGGAGCCAATGTTGACGGCGGTGATCGGCGGGACGTCGTCGCCACGCGGGATCGTGGCTTCGGCGGCAAAGTGCGAGTGGCCGCAGAAGCACTGCGTCACTTGAGGAAACTCCAGAAGGAGGTTGCCGATTTTCTCGCTGCCGAGGAAGGCTTGGGCGAAGTCCCACTGCGGGATGCGCAGCGGCGGCAGGAGCTGGCGGAAGGGGAGGTGGTGGGTAGCCGCGACAATCGTGCCGAGATCCCGGTGCCCGGCGGCCAGTGAAGACAAGTGCGACCGGAGGCGCGCCAGCAGCTCGTCGAGAAAAGCTTCGTCGGGGCGGTGGAGCGTGACGAACTTGGCGTCGTTCCAGCGGGCGGTCACGTCGCGGGCGTGGGGGGGAACGTCTTCGGCATCGTCGAGCAGGTGGCGGTAGTCGGACAAATGCGCGGCGGCGCCCGGGGAGACTTTGTTTTCATAAAACCGCCGGGGAATGCCGAGGTCGGCCGGGGCGAACGAGTAGTCGTACCACCCGATCGTGCCGACGATCGCAAATGAACGCGCGACGAACGGATCGGTTTCCAGCCAGCGCCAGCCGGCGCGGGTGACTCGTCCGGGTAGCGCCGTTGTGAAGATCTCGTGCGAATCGCTGCCGCGGGTCCAGAGCTCGTGATTCCCCGCGACGAACAGCCTCGGGGCGTTGGCGGGCAAATCGAATCGGGAGAGGCAGGTTTCCAGCGCGTCCCCGTCGGCGGCGGCGGTGTCGCCGACGAGCAGCACGCCGTCCCCGCCGGCGCGGTTCATCCGCTCGATGAGATCGTCCGCCGCCGCGCGCGACGTCGGGTGGTTGTAGTGGATGTCCGCCGTTACGAGCAGGCGCATGGGCAGTCCTGAATGGCCGGAACGCCGGGAAGCGCTTGTGGAACGAACCACGCGGTGTAGAGTCGGTGTGTGGCGCGATCAACGACAGGTCCCGTTGCGCGGCCGGGCCCGGTCGGCGCCGGCACGACGCAGGAGCTGTGGGCGGGTCTGCTGATCATTGGCGTCACGCTGGCGGCACTATACCCCGTCGCGTCCGCGGATTTCGTCGCCTGGGACGACTACACCACCGTGGCAAAGCCCCCGGCCCAGACGCCGCGCCTGTCCCGGCTGCGGGATTACTGGACGCGCCCCGAGGGGGACTTATACATCCCGGTCACCTACACCGTGTGGGCCGTCGTCGGTGAACTGGCGGAGGTGCCCAGCGCCGACGCGGGCGGGGTGAAACTGAACCCCTACGTATTCCACCTGGTCAACCTCGGCCTGCACCTGGTCAGCACCTTGTTGGTCTGGAGAATCCTGCGAATCCTTGTCGCCGACGCAATGCCCGCCGCGGTGGGGGCGGTGGTTTTCGGGGTGCACCCCGTCCAGGTGGAGGTGGTGGGGTGGGTCAGCGGTATGAAGGACGTGCTGAGCGGTATGTGGTCGATGGTAGCGCTGTGGGGCTACCTGAAATCCGCCCGCATCCGGGCCGCCGCGGTGCCCCAACCGGAACGCGGCGCGGAACGATCCGGTGGGAGGGCGTATTACGCCGCGGCCACCGCGGCGCTTCTGCTCGCGCTGCTCAGCAAGCCGGCGGCGGTGTCGGTGCCGATCATAGCCGCCGCCTTGGATCGCTGCGCCCTGGGGAGGAGATGGCGCGCGGTGGCCACGGACGTGGCGCCGTGGCTGGTGCTGGCCATACCGGTGGTGCTGGTCGCCAGGGCGTGCCAGCCGGCGTCTTTCATCGCCGCGCCGCTCTGGGCAAGGCCGATCATCGCCGCCGACGCCCTGGCGTTCTACCTGTACAAGCTGGTTTGGCCCGCGAAACTGGGCATTGTGTACGGCAGGACGCCGGCAGCGGTGCTGGAACGGGGCTGGGCGTACTGGACCTGGGCCGTCCCCGCCGCCGTGGCCGCCGCCCTGTACGCGGCGCGAAACCGGGCGCGCCTCCTGGCGGTCGCCGCGGGGGTGTTCGTCGCCGGCCTGCTGCCGGTGCTGGGATTCGCCCGCTTCGATTTCCAGTTGTACTCGACCGTGGCCGACCACTACTTGTACCTCGCCATGCTCGGCGTGGCCCTGGCCGTCTCCGCCGCCGCCGCCGCCGTGACGCACTCAATTCCCCCCGGCCGCGCCAGGACTGCCGCGCTGCTTACGGGCGCGGCGGTGCTCGCCGCCTTGGCCGTGCGCAGCTGGTATCAGACGTGGCACTGGCACGACAGCCTTAGCCTCTTCGAAAACGCCGTGCGCGTGGACCCCGACAGCCCCGCGATGCGCACGCTATTGGCGGCGCAACTCAACTCCCTCGGCCGCTACGGCGAGGCGTACGATCAGGCGATGCGGGTCGCGAAGGCCGAGCCGCGGTACGGCGGTGCCTACGTCCAGGCTGGCCGGGCGCTGTGGGGCATGGGGCGCCGTGAGACGGCCGTCGAGGCGTACCGCGCGGCGGTGGAGTGCCGGCCAGACTACGCACCGAGCCACCTCGCGCTGGGGCAGGCGCTGCTGGAACTGGGCAGGACCACGGAGGCGGACGCGGAATTCAATGAAGCGCGCCGATTGAGCTCTGGCAAGTGATGACTAAACAAGGCCCGCGCCTTCGCGCGGGCCCGTTATAAGTGAATCGAAATCCTCGTAAGGATACTACGCCACCCCTGCCGGCTGCTGTTCCAGCAGCCTCGACCACCGTCGCTCCTGCCGGCCGCGCCACCCGCCCTTGTGGTACGCATAGCCGACGATCAGCGGCACCGCGATCGTCGCCTCGCTGTACACCATCTGCTCGTACACCGTGTCCACCTTCCCCCAGCTCGACGCCTCCTTCAGCGTGCTGCTGGACAGCGCGCCGTCGCGGACGTCGGCCACCGTGACCTGCACCGCATACTTGTGCATCGGCGCCTCGTCGTCGGTCAGGATCTCGGCGGCCACGACGATGTCCTGGGCAAAGTTCTTCGGCACGCCGCCGCCGATCATGAACAGGCCGGTGTCCTTGCTCTTGAGCTTGAGCTGCGTCAGCTCGTAGAAATCCTTGCCGCTGTCGAAGCTGACGTAAGGCCGCCCCTCGCCCTGGCGCAGGTGCTGGTGGGCGACGATGCCGAAACCGGCGGAGCAGTCGCTGAACGCCGGCACGAAAATCGGCACGTCCTTCCTGTACGCCTCGTAGATGATCGAGTCGGCGCACTTCGGGCCGCCGTTGCGCTCCAGGTACGCTCCGAACTCGCGGAGCAGCTCGCGGCTGCTGTACGGCCGCGGCTCGACCTCGTCGAAGATCTTCTGCGTGGTCTCGTCGCAGACCCGCAGCTCCTCCTCGTCGATGAAGGTGTCGTAAATGCGGTCGATCATCAGGTCGCGCAGCTCGCCGTCGCGCGTGCCGCTCTTGAAGTCGTCGGGGGCCATGTAGTGCTTGAACCCCAGCGCCTCGAAGAAGTCCTGGTCGATCACGTTCGCGCCGGTGGAGACGACCGCATCCACCATGTTGTTTCGGATCATGTCCACGAACACCTTCTTCAGCCCCGCGCTGATGAGCGAGCCGGCCAGGCACAGGATCACGCCGCACCCGCTGTCGCGGAGCATCCGGTCGTAGATGTCGGCGGCGCGGTGCAGGTCGCGGCTGGAGTAGGCCATCTTGCTCATGGCCTCGACCAGCGGGACGACGTTGAGCTTCGTGACGTCGATGTGCTCTATCGTCTGGCCGAGCAACTGCTTCTTCGCGTTCTTGTCGGGGGCCTGTGCCATTGCGCACCTCCTTGGGTTTGAAGTCTTGCCGAACGGGCAAAATAAAAAAAGCCACCGCGGCCCGCTACGGTGTGCCCGTTTTTCAACCGGGCACCCGCCATTGCGGGGTGGGGTGGCTTTGACGCGCCAATTGTGAATGATGTTACGCTGGCGTCAAGTGGCTGTTCGAGCCGGGGAGGATTCGGGCGCGAAATTTTTTTCGCGCCGCCCGTTGCCGGCCGGCGTCCCTTTCCTAGGATGCGCGGTCGCCAATGGATCGCCTCGCCAAAAACCGCGTGCGACTATGGCTCCGTAGCGAACGCGCGATGGGCCTCGGGTCGGTCCCCGCGCCGCCGGCGGCGGAACCACTCCCCGAACCCGAGATTCCGCGCCGGCCGGAGGTCGTACCGCCGCTGACCGGCAAACCAGCCGCCGCCGCCCGGGGGACCGCCCGCTCGCCGGCCACAATGTTTCCGGAGAGAGTTAACCCAGGCGAACCGCCCCCGGCGCCGCTGGTTCCCCTCCCCGTCACCGCGCCGTTCGATACGGCGGTCCTCTCCACCGAAGAAAAACGGCAATCGCTTCTCGCACTGGACGACAAGGAAGTCCGCAACTGCACCAAGTGCCGCCTGTGCGAGACCCGCACGCGCACGGTCTTCGGCGAAGGCGACGCCGACGCCAGAATTTTCTTCATCGGCGAAGGCCCCGGCGAGAACGAAGACCTCACCGGCCGCCCCTTCGTCGGCAAGGCCGGCCAACTCCTCGACCGTATGATCGCAGGCATGAGCCTGAAACGCGAGCAGGTGTACATTGCAAATGTTGTCAAATGCCGGCCGCCCGGAAACCGCGTGCCGGCGCCAGATGAAGTTGCGACGTGCACGCCTTACCTCGAGCGCCAGCTCGAAATCATCCGCCCCCGCGTCATCGTGACGCTCGGTTTGCCGGCCGCAAAATATATGCTCGGCGATCCCAAGCTCACGATGGGCCGCATTCGCGGGCACTGGCGCGAGTGGCGCGGCATCAAGCTCATGCCAACGTTCCACCCGGCCTACGTATTGCGGCAGTACACCGACGAGACACGAGCGGCTGTGTGGAGCGATCTCAAAGCGGTGATGGGTGAACTCGGCATGCCCGTGCCCTCTCAAAAAAAGGGCGGCGCTTAGACCAGACCCAACCGCTTCGCCGCGCGAAAATTTTTTCTCACGACGCGCCGCATACGCGCTGCGCCCTTCATTATTTACAAGCCACACAGTCTCCTGCCGATGAGTAACGTGCGGCGCGCCGGGCGTATGTTGGCGCGAGCCGGAGGACATTTTTGCCGCCCGCCGCGCCGCGCATAGATTGCCCGCTTGCTCCGGCGGCGACAGCGCCGCCGGGCACACATGTCCGACGTGGGGTGGAATTCGCACCACGCCAAGGACGGGTAGAGAAAGCAGCGACCGATTTTCCAAATTGGCTCCCGTTTTTTTCCCGGCGAATCGGTCGCAGTCGTCGATTCATTTGATCCCAGCAGGCCCCTGAGAACGCCGTAAAAAAATCGCCATGGTAACGACCCAAACGCCGTCGCAGCGCGACGCGACCGTCCGTCGCGCGCTCGAAACCGCATCCGCCCAACCGCCGTCGGCCGCCTTCGACCCCAGCGCCTGGCAGCGGATCCTCCAGATCGTGCGGGCGCAGCACCCGAGCCTCAACCGCCTCTGGTTCGACCAGCTCACCCCGCGCCAGCTCACCAACGGCGTCATCCAGGTGAGCGTGCAGACGCTGGCCCAGCTCAACTTCTGCCAGAGCCAGTGCCAGCAGCCGTTCACCGCCGCAGCGCAGCAGGTGACCGGCCGGCTCGTCGCCGTCAGCTTCCACTGCGACAAGCTCCCCACCGGCGGCGTCTTCAACGAAGGCGACCAGCCCCACCCGCTCAACCCCGACTACGTCTTCGAGAATTTCGTCACCGGCCCGTGCAACCGCCTGCCCCACGCGGCGTCAATCGCCGTCGCCGAGCAGCCCGGCAAGGCCTACAACCCGCTGTTCATCCACGGCGGCGTCGGCCTCGGCAAGACCCACCTCCTCCAGGCCGTCTGCCAGAAGCTCCTCGAGCGCAACCCCGACGCACGCATCCTCTACCTCTCCTGCGACTCGTTCATCAACCAATTCATCCTCGCCGTCGAGACCGGCGACATGCACCAGTTCCGAAACCGCTACCGCCACGTGGACCTGCTGGTGATCGACGACATCCACTTCCTCGCCGGCCGCGACCGCACGCAGGAGGAGTTCTTCCACACCTTCAACACGCTCTACCAGAACCACAAGCAGATCATCCTCTCGGCCGACTGCCCGCCGAGCGAAATCCCCGAGCTGGAAGAGCGGCTGGTCAGTCGCTTCAACTGGGGCCTAGTGGCGCGGATCGAAAAGCCCTGCTACGAAACGCGCGTCGCGATCCTGCAGAAAAAGGCCAAGCTCCGCGCCCTCACGCTCCCCGAAGACGTGCTGTGCTACATCGCCGCCAAGGTGGAGAACAACACCCGCGAGCTGGAAGGCGCCATCACCAAGATCCAGGGCCTGGGCATGCTCCAGGAGGGGCGGATCGACCTGGACCTGGCCAAGGCCGCGTTGGGCGAGACCGGCACGCCGGAACAGCGCCGCATCACGATCCAGCAGATCTTCGACGCGGTCACCCGCTACTACAACGTCCGCCTCAGCGACCTCCAGAGCAAGCGGCGGCACAAGTCGATCGCCTTCCCCCGCCAGGTCTGCATGTACCTGGCCCGCCGCCACACGCGATATTCGCTGGAGGAGATCGGCGGGTACTTCGGCGGCCGCGACCACACGACCGTCCTCCACGCCATCCGCACCATCGACCGCGACGTGAACGAAGACCCGGAAATCGCCAACCAGCTCACCCACCTCGAAAACCAGCTCGCAGGGTAAGATATTTCACCGCAGAGACGCGGAGTACGCAGAGGAAACGCCGGGCTGAATGAGCTCCTCTGCGCCCGCTGCGCCTCTGCGGTGAACATTTCCCCGGAGGCCACATGATCGGCTCCATCCTCCAGGCCGACCTCGAAGAGATCATCAAGAGCAAGAATTGGGACGAGCTGCGCGAGGCCCTCTCCGAGCTCCCCGCGCCGGACGTGGCGGAGATCCTGATCGACCTCCCGCCGGAGGATGAAGGCGTCATCTTCCGTGTCCTCCCCCGCGACAAGGCGGCGTCGGCCTTTTCCTATCTGCCGCTGGAGCGCCAGCAGGAGCTGGTGCAGTCGCTCTCCAACGCGACCGTGCACGCCATCCTCAACGACATGACGCCGGACGACCGCACCCGGCTGCTCGAAGAGCTTCCCGCTGCGACCACGCGGCGGCTGCTGGAAACGCTCTCGCCGGACGAGCTGAAGACCGCTCGGACGCTGCTCGGATATCCGGACGGCACCGCCGGACGGTACATGACGCCGGAGTACGTCGCGTTGCGCCCCGACATGACCGCGCGCGAGGCGCTGGAGCAGGTCCGCCGCGCCGGCCGGGGCATGGAGACGCTGGCGATCCTGTACGTCGTGGACGAGGAGGGCAAGCTGCTGGAGGACCTGCGCCTGGGCGCCCTGGTTCTCGCGGACCCGAACATGAAGGTCGCCGACATCGAAGACCGCCCGCTGGTCACTGTCTCTGCCACCGCGACGGGCGAGGAAGTGCTCGACGCGTTCGAGAAGTACGACCGGGCGGCGCTGCCGGTGATCGATTCGTCCGGTCACATGCTCGGCATCATCACCCACGACGACGTGCTGGAATTCGCCGAGCGCCGCGCCACCCGCGAAATCCAGAAGCTCGGCGGCTCCGAAGCCCTGGACGCGCCCTACTTCGACGTCGGCTTCTGGGCCATGGTCAAGAAGCGCGGCGGCTGGCTCGCCGCGTTGTTCCTCGGCGAGATGCTCACCGCCACCGCCATGGGCTACTTCGAAGGCGAGATCGAAAAGGCCGCCGTCGTCGCGCTGTTCGTCCCGCTCATCATCAGCTCCGGCGGCAACTCCGGCTCGCAGGGAACGTCGCTCATCATCCGCTCGCTGGCGCTCAACGAGGTGCGGCTGCGCGACTGGTGGCGCGTCCTCGGCCGCGAGCTGCGCACCGGCCTGGCGCTGGGCGTCTTCCTCGGCGTAATCGGCTTCGCCCGCATCAGCGTGTGGCAGGGGATGTCTCACGTCCCGCACGTCGGCCACTTCTTCCAGACCCAGACCGGGCGGCTGCCGGAAGGCGCCGCCGCCGGTTCGGCGATGCTGACCGAGCCCGTGAAGCTGGACGCCCCCTACACGTTGCCGCCGGGCGCCGTGGTCGAGCGCGGCACCGCGATCCCGCCGTCGGCGCAGCCGCCGCCGGGCGCCAAGCTCGCCCGCGAGGAAACCACCGCCTACGGCCGCTTCTGGCTCCTCATCGGTATGACCGTGCTGGTCGCGCTGATCGGCGTCATCACCTGGGGAACCCTGGCGGGGTCGATGCTCCCCTTCATCCTGCGCCGCCTCGGCTTTGACCCGGCCACCTCGTCCGCCCCCTTCGTCGCCACCCTCGTGGACGTGACGGGCCTGATCATCTACTTCACAGTCGCGTCGATCATCCTCCACGGCACGCTGTTGTGACCGCCCCGCCGGTTGAATTGTCCCGCCGGCTGCCAAGAATACGGCAGATGCCCCCGCCGGCCACAGCAACAACCACCAGCGCCGATACCGCCGCGTTCGGCGCCGCGCGCGACCTGTGCCGGCAACGCGACCCGGACCTGTTCTTCGCCTCGACCTTCCTGTCGCGCTCGAAGCGCGACGCAATTTGTGCGGCGATCACGTTCTGCCGCATGATCGCCGAGGCCATTCGTCCCGACGACCAGGGCGCCGTCGAGCCGGCCTCGTCCCGCTGCTCCACGGACTCCGCCGACGGCCGACTGGCGATGGTTCACGATCGGTTGGACGAGCTCTACGCCGGCACCGTCGAGCTCCCGCTGCCGGAGTTCCGCGAACCCACGCAGCACGTCCTGCACGCGATCGGCGTGGTCGTGCGTCGCTACGGCATTCCCCGCGAATACTTCCTCGACCTGGCCACCGGCTGCCTCGCCGACGTGCGCGTGGCCCGTTACGCCACGTGGGCTTCTCTCGAGAAATACTGCCGCCAGACCGGCGGCGCCGTGGCACGGGTCGTCGCCGGCGTGCTGGGCATGACCCACAGCGACGCCGGCCGGCAGGCCGAGCAGCTCGGCATCGCGGTACGCCTGACGGCCATCCTGCGCGATCTTACCGCCGACCTCGCCCGCGGCCGGATCTATCTGCCGCTGGAGGACCTGGCCCGCTTCCGCTACAGCGAAAGGGACTTGGCCGGCGGCGTCGTCAACGACCGATTCCGCGATTTGATGGGCTTCGAGATCGAGCGGGCGCGCTCGCTCTACCGCGGCGGGGCCGAGGCCATCGGGTGGCTTGCCGGCGACGGCTCGCGGCTCGCCGCCGCCACGATCACCGTCCTCGCCGCCGGCGTTCTTTCGTCGATCGAGCGGCACGGGTACAACGTATTCTCCGCGACCGCCGGCCTCACGACCTCGCAGAAGTTCCGGCGCCTCCCCGCCGCCTGGCGGCTCGCGCGGCGCGAGCCGGGGCGGCCCATTCCCAAGATCGTTTGATGCCCACGCTCCCACTGTACGACCCCCTCGCCCCGCCCTTCGCCCCCCACCGCGTCACCGCCCCCGGCGGGTACGAGTGGTGGCGGTTCGAGGCCTCTGATCCTTCGGCCGGCATTGGGGCAAACATCGACTTCTACCAGGGCTACCCCCAAGACCCCACCTATCGGCGGCGGTATCGACTCTACCGGCTTTGGCCGACTCGCTTCGCACCGCCGGTTCCGAAAGACTACACCGCCGCCGAGCTGGTGATTTCGGAAAACGGACGGCGGATCGCAAAGTGCCTGGAGCGCGGACCGCTTGCCGTATCCGACGATGCGCTCGACCTGTCGGTCGGCCAGTGGCACGCCGCACATCGGGGTCGGGATTTCCGTGTGGAATTGCCGGTAGGTTCGCTGGTGTTTCGCCACCGCGGCGAGGTCGAGTGCTCGCCGCGGCACGCCGGGAATGGGCATTGGCAGACGCTTCCCTCGCCGTCGTTCGACGTGGATGGCGCGTTGGAAGTCGGCGGCAGGCGGATTGTGCTAAGCACGGGCGTGCTGCTCCACCGCTTCGGCACGCGTCCGCTTTGGGGAACGGCACGGGTCCCCCCGTCGTTATCAGGGCAAGTGTAAGATGCCGTCGTTGGTCGGGCGGGTCGCGGGGCGGGGCGGTTTCGGGCGGCCGGGGAGGATCGGGGCGAGTTTGAAGATTCGGCCGGAGCGTGAGGTGGGTTTCTCGGTGCCGCCGCGCATTTCCATGTGGCCGAAGTCCAGGACGTAGAGCGCGCCGTCGGGGCCGAACTTCACGTCGATGGGGCGTTCCAGGGCTTCGGGCTTTTCCTCGAGCATGTGGGCGGGGAGGCCTTTGGTGTTGCGGATGAAGTCGAAGACCTGGTGGGTGTCGATGTCCACCCGGCAGACCTTGTAGCCCACGGGCGCCTTGAGCTTCTGGCCGCTGGTGGCGAAGGGGTATCGGTCGCCGCAGAGCGCGACGATGGCGTTGCCGGCGAACTCCTTGAACGCCGGCTGGGCGGCCTCGACGAAGCAGAGCTTTGCGGCGCCGGAGAGGGAGGGGAAGACGCCCTGGATGAGGGCGATCCGCCGGCTGGCGTCGGGGCGGTACATGACCAGACCGGAGGTTTCGTGGTCGATGAGGAAGGAAAGGTCCGGATAGCCCGTGCGGGCGATGAGGTCGAGCGGCGTGGGCTGGAAGCGCGGGTCGCTGATGGGCATGAGGTCTGCGGAGAAGTCCGGCCAGCCGTACCAGGTGTCGGGTGTGATCCAGAGCAGTACGTCGGGGTCGTTCATGACCGGCCTGGTGCCGCGGAGCTCCATGCCGTCGTTGGTGGCGTAGAGGCGGTACTCGTGCCAGGCGAGGCCGCGGGGGTTGTGCAGGCCATGGGCGAAGACGCGCAAGCCACCGCCGAGCGGGTTGACGGTGTAGATGGCGCCGTTGGGCTTTCCGTTGGGGTCCTTTGGGATGAGGGTCTGGTTGGAGGTGCCGAAGGGCTGGAAGGGCCCGGTGACCGCGATGTCGCTGCCGCCGAGGAGGCCGGCGGCGGGGTTCGGGGTATCGAAACGGCGGCCGTGGAGCTTGAGATCGAGATAGGAACGGTCGCAGGTCTTGGGGTGGTCCTTGACCCAGCCGACGGCCCAGTTGTCGATGCCGACGACGCCGGAGTTGGTGGCAGTTCCGACGCCGAAGTAGAGGCGGCCTTCGTGGAGGAGGACGTCGGTGACTCCGTAATCGCCCTGGGCGGGGAGGTCGGAGACGACGGTGGTGTGTGAGCCATCGTAGCCGAAGGCGGTGATGACGCCGAGTCCGTCGGCGTCGCGGTGGGAGACGAAGACTTTTCCGTCGCCGGCGGCAATGCCGCCGACGGGGCCGTAGATGTGGAAGCCGGGCTTGACGAGTCCGAAGGGGACGAGGCGCGTGGAGGTGGGGTAGATGTCCACGCGCGAGCCGTCGGCGGGGCGGAAGCCGAAGATGCGGGGCTCGTCGCCATTGAGGCCGCCCTCGGCGACGAAGAGGACGCCGTCTTCGTCGAAGGCGATGGCGGTGGGGGCGGTGAGGTTGCGGACGAGGGGCCTGAGCTGGAAGCCGCTGGGGTATTCGACGAATCGGCGGTCGATCGGGGTCTGCTCGTTGGTTGGCAGGAGGCGTGGGCCCGGTGCGCAGCCGGGGAGTGGGAGGAGCGCAATGAGGGCGGCGAGAAGGGCCTGGAAGCGGAGGTGTCGGATGGGACTGGGGATAGACATTCGGTAGCCCGGTCGGCGGGTTGGGGGATCGCCGCCGCGGGAGTAGCGTAATGAAAAGCGATGCCGGGGACAAGGAAGGGGGGCGGGGACAACGTCCGATAATATCGGCGCAAGCTGGTGAGAAAGCAGGGGTTAAAGGAGGGGGAAGGGGTCAGCGGAGAGAGGCCAGGGCCAGGGGTTCTAGGGAATGGGGAATTTGACTAGACGGGGTTTGGAGCAGGCGCGGTTGGGTGGGAAGGGATTTATGTGCGGAAGGCTGCGGTTCTTTCCGCGGGGGGGTCAGGGGGGCGGTTCGGCCAATGCGACTGGCAACTCCTCGCTTGAGGCGGCGGCGTACGCGGATTGGAACTGCTGCTCGCTGGAGAAGGAGTTCTTGGCCAGCCGCCGGGCGGGGATTTTGAACGACAGGGTCGGAGCGTCGAACAACCATGGCGTAATGGCCAGGGCGCCGCCGGGATCGTGGCGGAGGTGGAGGGTCAGGGGGGCGGCACCAGGGCGGGGGGGGATCTCCTCGATTTGCGGGAACAGCAGGCCGGTGCAGCAGAGGGTGAGGCTGATGCGGTCAACGGCCTGGAGGAGGCGGAAGTTGACGCGGAGGTTGTCCTCGTCCGGGCCGGAGCCGGGGGCGGCCAGCCCGAGGTGCAGGGGCAGGTCGGTGCTGAGGCCGAGCTTTCGGCGCAGGTTTTCCTGCCGCTCGATCTCGTGGTGCTGGAACTTGTTGAGCCGGAATTGGAGCTGGTTGCGCTCCGGGACGGTGAGCTTTGCGGTCTGGAGGTGCTGGGCGATCATGGTTGAGAGCCCGAGCACGTGGAGGCTGACGAGCAGGGCGGCGTACGGTCCGGCGGATTCCGCGGCGCGATCGGCGGAGGCGGGCCAGACCGCCATGGCCGAGTCGATCGTGGCTTCAAAGACGTGGCAGGGGATGCCCTGGGGATTGAGGGTGGGGCGGTCGTCGTGCAGCGGCCAGCCGGCGTCGTGCAGGGAAAAGGCGGCGAGCACGGCGTCGCGCGGCTCGGGGCGGGCGAAAACGGCATTTCCGATGTGGGCGCCGAGCCGGCCGGAGAGCACGGCGTGGTCGTGCTGTGTGATGAGGAGCCAATCCTGGCCAGCGTCGCGGCGGAGCATGCCGGTAGGGTAACGGCTGAGCCGCGGGGGCGCAAATACCGCAAAGATGGCGATAATGGGTGAAAACCAACGGCTCGCTGCGTGCGGGTTTCCCAGGAGATGACATGATCGTGCCGGGCATCATGCTGGTGGTATTGGCGGCGGGGGGGTTGCTGATGCGCGCGGGGCTGGCGGCGTACGCCAGCGGCCTGGCGCGATCGAAGAACGCCGCCGGCGAGCTGATGCGCTCCGTGTGCGACCTGTGCGTGGCGACGGTGGCGTTCTGGGCGGTCGGGGCGGCGATCCTGCTCCAGCGGGCCAACGGGACCTTCGGTATCAAGCCAACGCTCCTGCTCGGGTGGGGCTTGTCGGATGCGTCTTCGGCGGGGACGGCGGCGGCGTGTTTCTTTTTCGCCGTCATGGTGCTCATCGCATCGGGAATCGTCTCGGGCGCGCTGGCGGAGCGGTCGCGGTTCTCGGCCGTGTGCGCGGCCTCGGCGCTGATGGGCGGA
>Ga0308175_100000708_pt1 | contig 22199 bp, 21 predicted proteins | sample PhyCR1_3_FD_203893 | JGI IMG/M metagenome (GOLD analysis project Ga0308175, IMG submission 203893) | Soil microbial communities from UC Gill Tract Community Farm, Albany, California, United States - DLSLS.C.R1 | ecosystem: Environmental > Terrestrial > Soil > Agricultural land | place: USA...
GAAGAACACCTGGACACCGACGATGACGAGCGTCGCACCGAGAATTGCAGCACGCTCCTCGGCGAGGCTGCCGAGGCCGGTGTCGATCCAGTGCGCGACGATCAGCGCGACGACGGTGACGCCTCCGCCGACCAGCCCGAGCCCGAGTAGCAGGCCGTGCTCCAGGCGGATGCGACGGAAGTACCGGTCGAGCCACGGATCGCTGTCGCCGAACTGGTGGACGGCGTACGAGCGCCCGCACAGGCCGAAGCCGACGAGCTGCGACCCGACGACGACGAGCAGCGAGCCGCCGATCAGCGTGTGCACGAGAAACGTGTGCCCGAACAGCGAGATGTGGGCGAAGACGAGCGCCATCAACAGCGAGCCGAGCGCACCGGAGATCACACCCGGGAGCATGAAGAGGAAGCTCGGGTTGTAGACGAGCATCAGCCGCAGGTGGCGCCAGCCGTCGCGGAACGGCGACAGCTTCGACTCGCCCTCACGCGGATGCAGCGCGATCGGGCGCTCCCGGACGTCGAGGCCTGCCTTCGAGGCTCTGATCACCATCTCCGAGGCGAGCTCCATCCCGGTCGCCTGGAGGGCCAGGAGCGGCAGCACGTCACGACGCACGGCTCGCATGCCGCAGTGGGCGTCGCCCACAGGCGTCCTGAAAAGGAGGTTGAGAAAACCCGAGAGAAGCGGGTTGCCGATCCTGCTGAGGATGGACATCGCGCCGGGCTTGACACCCTGCATGCGGTTGCCCATCACGAGCTCCGCGCCCTCGTCCAGCTGGCGCACGAAGTTGGGGATCTCGTCGAAGTCGTACGTCAGGTCGGCATCGATCATCACGATGTAGTCGCCGCGCGCAGCCTCGAAGCCGGCGAGATAGGCGCTTCCGTAGCCGCGGCGCGGCTCGTCGACGACCGTTGCTCCGGCCGCCCTGGCGACCGCCGCGCTGCCGTCGTCCGACCCGTTGTCGACGACGAGCACCTCTCCGGTCAGTGAATTCGCGGCGAGAACGCGGTAGGCGGCGGCGACGCAGCGATCGATGTTTCCGGCCTCGTTCAAGCACGGGATCACTACCGAGACGAGCGGAGCGTCCTCGAGAGCTTCGAAAGCCGGCGCACTCCGGCGAACGGTGACCGCCATTCCCTATGGATAACGGCCTTCGGGCCGCGAAACGCCCCCGCTCGGTCTAGCCTCAGCCCACAGGAAGGCTGGCTATCCGGCCGTTGAACATCGCCGCCGGGTCAGCGGAGCGCGTGGCCGGCGGCGACCACGAGATAGCGGAGCCCCAGCGCGATGACCGCGAAGGTCGCGGCCAGCACCGGGAAAACGGCGACCAGGACCGCGAGGCCGACGGGCAGATGCCGCATCGCCGGCGCCAGGAGCGGCTCGGCCAGGCCGGGCAGGGCCCACGCGAGCGCGAAACACAGCGCCGCTCCCCGGCCCGTCTTGGGGGTCAGGCGCTCGAACCTCACCACCAGCCACAAACCGGTCAGCGCCGAACCCACGGCCACGAGCATGAGGTATGCCGTCGAGCTCATCGGAGATGGAACGCACGGGCGCTCGGAAGAGGTTCGGCCCGCGGGACGCCACGAACCGGTGGCGCCGGACCAGCCGAAGCTGCGGCGCGTGGGTGAATCGCATGGGTCACCCTGCGAGTGATGGCAACAGTAGAAACGAGCGATCGGACGGTGCCGCCGGAGGCGTCGCGGATCCTCGACTGGCGTTTCGGCGAGCTCGTCCGCGCCGGCTACTCCGAGGGGCAAGCGCTCGCCCTCGCCGCGGCGCCCGACGTCGACATCCGCGCAGCCGAACGCCTGCTCGCGGCCGGTTGCCCACCGGCGACGGCCGAGCGCATCCTCCTCTGAGACGTGATGTTTCGAAAAGATGAGGAGTGTTGCTTGCGAGTTGCAATCTCACGCGGTCGCACCTACCCTCCGACGGTGAAGACACCGCCGCGTCCGTTCGCCGCGCTCACACTGGTCGCAGCCGCGGCGGTTGTCGTCGGCCTCTTCGCAGGCGGAAGCGCGGCCGGCACGCGAACGGCTCGTGCGATCCCGCCGACCCAGGTCCTCCTCGCGTTCGACACGACCGGCAGCATGTCGCCGTCGATCGCCGCGTCGAAGGCCGCCGCCGAGAGCGTCATCTCGAGCGTCGTCGCCGTATCGCCCGGCGCGGAATTCGCCGTGGTGTCGTTCCGCGACCGCTATTACCCGGGCGGCGAGTACAAGCTCGAGCAGCCGATGACCTCGAACGCAACGCCCGTCGTCGCCGCGGTCAGGCGGCTGCAGGCCGTCAAGACGCTCGACGTCACGAAGGACACCGACGCAGAGGCATACAACCTGCTCTTCCACCAGACGTACACGGATGCCCGCATCGGCTGGCAGCGTGGCGCAAGAAGGATCGTGATCGTCGTCGGCGACGCCGAACCGCACAGCGCGGGCGCCGACGGCATCGCGGGCTGCAGTGACACGACGCGCGACTGGAACGGCCTCGACGCGGCGCACGAGCTCGCGAAGATGCAGCAGTCGAAGATCACGCTGGTGATGATCCGCCAGGCGTCGACTGCGACCACGAAGCTGTCGTGCTACGCGTCGCTGGCCGCGCGTGCGTACGCGGGAGGCGCCGCCGTGGACGGCGGTACGTCCGGGTTCGCGGGGACGGTCGTCTCGCTCGTCAAGGGCGCGTACGCGCCGTTCCAGGTCACGCCGCAGCTGAGCTCCGGCGTCGCGGGAAAGACAGACGGCATCACCGTGCGCGTCGCGAATCCGAACAGCTACTCGCTCACGATCGGCGGCTTCGTCGTCACGCTCCCGCCGAACGTTGCATACCGTCCGGGCTCCGCGACCGGCTCGCTGGGTGCGCCGACCGCGGACGGTCAGACACTGACGTGGCAGCTGAGCGAGCCGCTCGCGGCGTACAGCGGCGCGACGGCGCATATCGTCGTGAACAGCGTGAAAGCCGGCTCGGGGTCGGTCGCAGGCCATCTGACGGCGACCGCGCCGGACGGCACCGCGACCCCGCTCCAGTCGGCCGCCCGCCTCGCGTTCGTCGCACGGCCGCGCGCGGTCGCGATCACCGTCGACGGCCGGAGCGGCCAGACGTCGGTCGGAGGCGCGATCTCGGCGCCGCTCGGCGCCAAGCCGGCGCGCGCAGGCTCCGGCAGCCTCGTCCTGCGGCTCGCCCGCAACCGCTCGGTGACGCTGCGGCCGGTCGCGGCAACGACGCGCGCGGTCGGTGCGCCGACGGCGCTGCAGGTCAAGGCGCGGGTCGTCTCTGCCGGCGGCCTCCCCGGCTGCAGGAAGGGAGCCGCAGCGACGGTGACGATCACGGACTCCGACGCGCTGACCGCCGGCGGGACGACCCACGATGCGCTCGCGCTGGCACTGCCGCGCGCCTGCGGTGGAAGCCAGCGCCTCCTCGACGCCGCAGCGGCCGGCTCGGTCTCGGTGACGCTCGCGTTCCACTAGGCGCCGCGGCGCGATGTGTCCCGCAGCCGACGATGTTCCTGTCGGCAACACCTTCGACAAGTACGGATCGTCGAACCCGTTCGTCCGTCTCCTCATGGCACGGTTCGAGAGGAACCTCGACGACCTCTTCGACCGGGCGGCCCCGCGCTCGGTCCTCGATTTCGGCTGCGGTGAGGGCGTCCTCACCGAACGCTGGGCCGCCACGGTCGGCGGACGGGTCGTCGGCGTCGACCTCGAGCACCCCACTCTCGCGGCCGAGTGGGCGAAGCGGCGACGCTCGGACCTCGAGTTCCGGGCACTCGACGGCCGCTCGGCGCTGCCCTTCGGCGACGCGGAGTTCGAGCTCGTCGCAGCGATCGAGGTGCTCGAGCACGTCCCCGATCCGCGCGCGACGCTCGCAGAGCTGCGACGGACGGCGGCGCGCTGGCTGCTCGTCTCGGTCCCGCGGGAGCCGCTCTGGCGGACGCTCAACCTCGCGCGGGGCGCATACCTGCGCGAGCTCGGCAACACGCCGGGACACCTCAACCACTGGTCGCAACGGGAACTCGTCCGTCTGCTCTCGACCGTCGGCCGCGTCGAGCAGGTGCGTGCGCCGTTCCCGTGGACGCAGGCGCTCGTCGCCGTCGGATAGCCCCGTAAGGTAAGCGCGTGTCCACGCCCGCGCCCGCCGCGACCGTCGTCGTCGACGCGCGGGGTTTCGAGACGCTGCTCGAGCGCTGCATCCGATCGCTCGCAGCACAGGCGTCGCCGCCGAGCTTCGACGTGATCGTCCTCGCCGGACGGCGCGTGCCGGTCATCGAGACGCACCTTCCGCTCGGCGTCCTCGAGACGCACGAGCCGATCCCCGCCGGGCTCGAGGTCGCGCCGATCTGCATCTTCCTCGGCGGCGACGTTCGGGCGCTCCCCGGCCTCGTCGCCGCGCATGTGGACGCCCATTCGGGCGCCGCGCGCCGGATCGCCGTCGGCAGGACGACGATCGAGGCAGAGCGGGACGCCGGCTGGTACGCGCGCGCGTCAGCCGCGGCGAATGCAGCCGCCCCGTCGCTCCGGCTCGACCCGGCGCTCGTCGACGGGCGCAATCTCTCCGTCAGACGCGACGCGCTGACGCTGCTCCGCTCACCGGCGACACCGGTGGCCGAGCTCGCGTACGAGCTCGCGTCGCACGGCTACGCCGTCGAGAGCGTCGCCGGCGCACACGGCATTCGTCCGGCGGGCGGAAGCACGCGCTCGCTGCTCGCACGCCGAGAACGGGAAGCGAAAGCGCACGTCGACACGGCGACGCGCCGCCCGGAGACGAGGCCTGCGCTCCTCGGCGGGTTCACCGACTCGACCCCGCGCGAGGTTGCAGTGCGCCAGCTGCTGCTCGCGGCCCGGATGCCGCCGCTCGCGCTCGCGCCGGTCGGCGCCGTCCTGAGAGACGACCGGTCGAGACAACGGTGGTTCGCCCTGGTCTCGAACCTCGCCTACTGGCGCGGCGTTCGACGCAGCCTGCCTCGTCAGGAGTGGCGCCAGCTCGCGCGCGGCATACCCGTCCTCCTGTATCACGCCTTCGGCGATGCCGACGAGGACGGGCGCTACGTCGTCGCGCCTCGCGCCTTCGCCCGGCAGATGCGTGCACTCTCGTTGCTGGGTTGGCGCGTCGTGCCGTACGACGAGCTGGCGCGAGCGCTGCGCGACGGCCGACTGCCGCCGCCTCGCACGGCCGTCCTCACCATCGACGACGGCTACGCCGACAACGCCGAGATCGCGGCGCCGATCCTCGAGCGCCGCGCCTGCGGCGCCACGGTCTACCTCGTCAGCGGCCGCCTCGGAGGCGTCAACGACTGGACGGACGAGCCGTCGCTCGGCGGGAGACGGCTCCTCGACGCGAAACAGCTGCCGCCGCTCGCCGCCGCGGGATTCGCGTTCGGCGCTCACACGGTGACGCACGCGTCGCTGCCCGACCTCGACGACCGGCGGGTCGTCGAGGAGGTGCGCTCGTCGCGTCAGCAGCTCGAGCAGGCGCTCGGGGAACCGGTGCTCACCTTCGCGTATCCGTACGGGCGGCTCGACGATCGAGCCGTGGCTGCGGCCCGCGACGCCGGCTTCCTGAGCGCCTGCACGACAGAGCCGCGGCTGGCACGGCTCGACGACGATCCCTTCCGGGTTCCGCGCATCGAGATCAAGCGCGAGGACTCGCTGCTCCGCTTCCTCGCGAAAGTGCTGTTCGGCTCTGTCTGACCGCCGCCGAATGAGGGATTCCCACGCGCGCGGCGAAGGACGGACGTGCGATGGGGGCACACGATCTCGTCCTCAGCCCCGAGCTCGCGCTCGTCGACCCGGAGCTCGCAGCGTTCGCGCGGTCGCTGCCGCAGCAACCCGCGCGATGGGATGTGACGCCCGCACGAGCCGCTGCGCCGCTGCGGGTCGCTGCGGTGGGGAAGCGTCGCCGTCCCCGGCGGCTCCTCGTGCTGAGCGTCCTGCTCAACGTCGCCTTGCTCGCCGTACTGCTCCGGCTGCCGCCTCGCGACGCGCCGATCATCGACACGACCGGACGACCGGCGACCGCGGCAGCGCCGCCGACGCGGACGATTGCGACGGTGCCGACGCCGGCTCCGGCTTCGGCTCCTGCTCCCACCGCGGCCCCCGCAGCGCTCGTCCGCGCCCAGGAACGCGTCCTCGCGATGGTGGGTAAGAACCGTCAACTTCGACGAGATTTCGTCGATCCGACGACGGGCCTTCCGTACAACGGCGTCGCCGCGCGGTGCCGCCCGCTGACGCCGACGGTGCTCGCCTGCACCGTCGAGCGGACGACGGCCGGACGTCGGATCGCGACGACCGTGCACGTCGGCGCCGACCGCAGCTGAAACCGAGGTTAGACGGTGGTCGGGGTCGTCCTAGCCGTTGGAGCGATGTTGCGGCCCCTCCTCTGAACCACCGTAAGAGACATGGCCGTGCGGCCAGATGCGACACGTTCGCGGCAAGACCGGGGAGAGGGAGAGCTTTTGACAGCGCGGGATCATCTCGGCGAGGACGCCCCCTTGGACACGGTGCTCCTCCAGCGCGCGGCTCGGGTGCACCGGGCCGGGCAACCGCGGATCAGCGTCGTCATCCCGGCGCTGAACGAGGCGGAGAACCTCCACTACGTCCTGCCGCGCATTCCGCGCGACGTGGACGAGGTGATCCTCGTCGACGGCAACTCGATCGACGACACGGTCGCGCTCGCACAGGACCTCCTCCCGGGCATCCGCGTCGTGACGCAACACGCGGACGGCAAGGGCTCGGCCCTGCGCACCGGCTTCGAAGCGGCGACGGGCGACGTCATCGTCATGCTCGACGCCGACGGCTCCACCGATCCCGCCGAGATCCATCTGTTCGTCGGCGCCTTGCGGGCAGGAGCCGACTTCGTCAAGGGGTCGCGCTTCGCGGTCGGCGGCGGGACGGCCGACATGCCCCTGCACCGACAGCTCGGGAACCAGGCCTTCGTCCTGCTGACCCGCCTCCTCTTCCGGGCGCGGTACACCGACCTTTGCTACGGCTACAACGCATTCTGGAGAGACGTGCTGCCGTTGCTGGATCTCGACGCGACCGGCTTCGAGGTCGAGACGATGATGAACATTCGCGCGCACCGTGTCGGCCTGCGGATCGCCGAGGTGCCGAGCTTCGAGCACGCCCGGCGCCACGGCGAAGGACGGTTGCGCACCTTCGTCGATGGCTGGCGCGTGCTGAAGACGATCTTCTCGGAGCGCCGGCGCTCACACCCGACGACCGACGAGCTCGCACTCGCCAGAGGCAAGAGCGGCGTCGTCGTGCCGCTCATCGACGAGCACTGAACGAGCCTGAGAACCTCTAAGACGGCGTCGGAACCTTCGTCAGCAGCGGCAGGTTGCCGAAGCCGCCGCCGGGCGCGTAGTAGGACGACGCGATTCCCTGAGCAAACGCCGTCTTCGCCGTGCTCGACGACTCGATCTCCCAGTTCCAGTACTGGCTCTTCTCGTAGACGCGCCAGTTGAACCAGAGCATCGCCTTGATCTGCGGGAAGTTCTGCGGCAGCTGCGTCGCGAGCATGTCGGTGACCCACGACGCCTTGCTGCCGCCGTACTCCTCCGACGCGACCTCGCCGATCATGATCGGCTTGGCCGGAGCAATCTGCTGCAGGGCGCTATAGCTCGACTTGAAGACCTGCGAGAACGTCATCCAGACGTTGCCGCCGCCCGCGCCCCAGTTGTAGCCGTTGAGGCCCGTCCAGTCGACGTACGCGTCGCCCGGGTACAGGCTCGACATCGACGTGAAGATCCCGCTCGGGTCGACGTTCGGAACCCAGGCCCACGTCACGTTCGTGGCGCCCGCCTGCACGAACACGTCGTGCATGTGCCGCCACATCGCAACGAATGACGCGGCCGTATTGCCGTTGACCCCCGGCGAATACGGATACCAGGTGCCGTTCATCTCCTCGTCGAAGAGCAGGAAGATCGGATGACCGAACGCGGCCATCGCCTGCGCGACCGTGCGCAGCTGCGTGTCGTACTTGCCCGCCGCGATGTCCGCGTCGGACGCGCTGCTGCTGTTCGCCCAGTCGACGGCCGGGATGTCGCCCCGCGCGACGACGGCGTTCGCAATGCCGCTGTCGAACGAGCACGTCCAGCACATGCCCCAGTGCTCGATCGAGACGGACTTGCCGGCGTTCGCGTCGAACTTCGGCAGCGGGCACTGCGTGCCGGGATCGCACCACGGCGCGTTGCTCCACGTTCCGCCGTAGAGGAAGTTGTATGTCTGGACACCCTCGATGTACGCGCCCCAGTAGATCGACTTCGAGGTCGGGGTCGACGTCGGGCAGGCTGCAGTCGAGGCGCTGACGGAGGTCACGTTCGAGTGGTTTCCGGCGGCGTCGAAGGCGTCGACGCCGAGCGTGTAGCTCGTCCCGCACGTGAGCGACGCGGCCGACGCGCTGGTCGACGTGACGCTCGACATCTTGCTGCCGTTGAGGAGGACGTCGTACCCGGTGACACCCACGTTGTCCGTCGCGGCCGTCCAGGCGAAAGCGATCGACGTCGTCGTCTTCGTCCCCGGCGTCAGGCCCGTGGGCGCGCTCGGGGGAGTGGTGTCGGAGGGCGGCGGAGGGGTCGTCGTCGTCGGCGTCGAGTCCGGCTGCGGGACTCCGGCAGTCGGCGCGGAGACGGCGACCACCGAGCCGGTGTTGTTCGACGCGATCACCTGGAACCGGAACGTCGCTCCGACGTCGGCGGCGCCGACGCCGTAGCTCGATCCGCCGGTGCCGGTCGCCTGGCACGCGCCTCCGGAGGAATCGCAGCGCATCCACTGCTGGTCGTACTTGACGCCCTTCCCGCTCCACGTGCCGTTGTCGCCCGTGAGCGTCGAGCCGACCGTCGCGGAGCCACCGACGGACGGCGGGATGAGGTTCGCCACGGCCTGCTGGCCCTGGCCTTGCCCGGAGGGATCCGGAGGCTTCGCCTGGCCGGACCCGGCGAGGATCAGGACGACGAGACTGACTGCTACGGCGGCGGCACGACGCGGCACGCCTTCGGTATCGGCCGCGCCCTCCTCGGAACGTTTCCCCCGGAAGGGGGATCGGGCACCCCCGTTAGCGGGCGAGTCGCGACGAGAGGAGCTCGCGTCCGTAGCCGACGGCGGTGATCGCAAGTCCGCCGGCGATCGCGCCCGCCCGCAGGGCCCCTGCGGCATCGGCGCCCGTCACAGCGTCGCGGACACCGCGCCCGACACCGCCCGGCAGCGTGCGGCGGACGTATGCCCGCTCGGTCGAGAGGCCGGCGTCGGCACCCACGAGCTGCGAGAGCCGTGCCTTCGAGACGCCCTCGGCATAGCAGCGGGAACGGAAATACGACCACGTCGTCCGGTCGGCGGGCACGTCGTGCACGATCACCGCGGCGGGCTCGTACCAGAACCGCGCGTCGTCGGACCCCTGGGCGGCGCGAATGCACAGCTCCGTCTCCTCGCACCCCATGCGGTTCGCGCCGACGCGCCCGAGCTCGCTCCGGAAGCCGCCGATCCGCTCGAAGACGGAGCGCCGGATGCAGAAGCAGCCGCCGTAGAGGTTGCGCACGGGGGACGACACGGTCGGCACGCCCTCGTAGGTGCAGCCCACCACCCAGAGGAACTCGGCGGGGAACCAGGCGGGCCGCTCTCCGAGCCAGCGCGGCAGGACGCGCCCACCCGCGCCGAGGACGCCCTCGCGGCTGCACGTCGCGACGAGCAGCTCGAGCCAGTCCGATGCGGCCTCGGCGTCGTCGTCCAGAAACGCGACAAGGGTGCCCCGGGCGGCTGCGACGGCGGTGTTCCGCGCCCCGGAAAGCCCTTGCTCGTGGTCGTTCGCGACGGCGACGACCTCCGGCAGCTCGGCCCGCACGCGCGACAGGAGCCCGGGATTGTGGTCGACCACGACGACGACCTCGATCGGCGCCAGGGCCTGCCGTTGCAGCGACACGACCGCGCGCACGAGGGCGTCCCACCGCGCGACGTCGTGCGTGCAGACGACGGCGGAGACCGACTCGCTCACTGGGCTCCCCGGCGCAGGCCGGCGGCGGCGCGCCTGACCGGCCGCCAGGCTGCCGCGACCGCGCGGCGCCCGCGCAGGCCGGCGTCCGACTGCAGGAGCTTCGTGAATCGCCCGAGATCGTCACCGGCATAGACGGGGATCCTCGACAGCGCGAACACGTCCTCCGCCTGCGTGCTGTGGCGATAGCCCACCCTGCAGGCGGACGCGTATCCGGCCTGTCGCACGAGCTCCCGGGTCGACCGGCGCTCGTAGCCGAACGGATATGCGAAGGTCGACACCGACCTGCCGAGCGCATCCTCCAGGATGCGCCTGCTGCGCGTGATCTCCTCGCGGGCGATCGCCGCCGGAAGCGTGTCCAGGGTCGGATGCGTGTGACTGTGGGCGCCGAACTCGATCGTCGAGGCGGGAACGGCCGTCATCTCGTCGATCGAGAGGACGCGGCGATCTCCCTCGCCGCTCGACTCGAGCCAGGCGCTCGTCGCACCGATGTAGGCCGTCGGGACGTACACCGTCGCGGTCAGCTGGAGGCGCTCGAGGATGGGGAACACGTGGTCGCTCAGCTCGGCGAACGCGTCGTCGAACGTGATCGCGACGATCCGGTCGCCGTCGCCTGCGGAGACGGCTCGGCGTGCAACGAGCTCCGGAACGGTGAGGCTCCGGTAGCCGTCGGCGGCGAGGTGCTCCATCTGCTCCTCGAAGCGGCGCGGATCGACGACGAACTCCCCGAACCGCGACGACGCAGACTCGGAGACGGCGTGATACATGAGGATCGGGGTCGCCTCCGGCACGCCGGCGAACGATAGTCCGGCGCCTTTTGCCGCCGCGACGCGCCGCTATCCTGGCCGCCTCTGTCTCGCAGCCTGCGGAAAGAGGGCCACCATGTCGAACGAAGACGCCTGATGGGCGCGAATCCGCCGCTGCGTGTGCTGATGGTCACGCCCCGTTACCGCCCGTTCGTCGGCGGCGTCGAGCAGCACGTCTACGAGGTCGGCACACGGCTCGCGAGGGACGGCCACGCGGTCACGGTGCTCACGGCGGACCCGAGCCGACGGCTGCCGAAGCGCGAGGTCGACGAAGGCGTGACCGTCGAGCGGGTGGCGGCACTGCCGCGGCAGCGCGACTGGTACTTCGCGCCGCAGATCTTTCGGACGATCGCGTCGCGCCGGAACGAGTGGGACGTCGTGCACGTGCAGTCGTACCACACGCTCGTCGCGCCGCTCGCGATGGCCGGCGCTCTCAAGGCTCGGCTTCCATACATCTTGACGTTCCACGGCGGCGGCCACTCGTCGCCGGTTCGCCAACGCATGCGCGCCGTCCAGCGACTGCTGCTCCGTCCGTTCGTCCGCCGCGCCGCCCGTCTCGTGGCGATCGCTCGGTTCGAGATCGACCTGTACGGCAAGGCCTACGGCGTTCCGCCCGAACGGTTCGCGACGATCCCGAACGGCGTCGACATCGCCGCGCACACGCCGCCCGAGCCTGTCACCGACAGCTTGATCGCGTCGGTCGGCCGACTCGAGCGGTACAAGGGCCACCATCGCATCCTCGCGGCGCTTCCGGCCGTGCTACGGGAGCGGCCGGACGCGCGGCTCTGGATCGCGGGCGCCGGCCCGTACGAAGGTGCGCTTCGCCGCCAGGCGTCCGAGCTCGGCGTCGAGGACGCCGTCGAGATCCGAGCCGTGCCGCCTGACGAGCGTCGCCGGATGGCCGCAGAGCTCGGACGCTGCGCGCTCGTGGTGCTGCTCAGCGACTACGAGACGCATCCGCTTGCAGTCCTCGAGGCCGTCTCGCTCGGCCGACCGGCGCTCGTCGCCCGAACCTCCGGTCTCGCCGAGCTCGCCGACCGCGGTCTGGCGACCGCCATCCCGCTCGAGAGCGGAGCAGACGAGGTGGCGGCCGCAGTTCTGCGCGAGCTCGACCATCCGCGCGTCGCGCCCGACGTGCATCTCGAGACGTGGGACGACTGCGCGAGATCGCTCGCCTCGCTCTATGCGGCTGTCGTGCGGGGCGATGGCGCGGACTGAGCGGACGCCCGCCAGGTCAGTCGACCTGATCCGCTCGTACGGCCGCCGCACTCCGGAGCCGCGCGTCACATCGAACGACGGGCCGGCGCCGCCGAGCGTCGGCCTCGGCGCCGTTCCGCTCCTGGCCGCGATCTCGGCACTCGGCCTGCTCGTCCTGGCGATCGGCGATGCGCGGTCGCGACAGACGATCAGCTCGAGCCAGCTCCCCTTCTGGGTCGGGCTGCTCCTGATCTACATCCCGATCGCGTTCCGGCTCGCGACGGCGCGGCCGCCGCGCGGGGAACGGTTGACGCTGGTGCTGCTGCTGGGCCTGGCGCTCTACCTCGTGAAGATCTTCTTCGCGCCGTTCGGCTTCCTGTTCGCGGACGAGCTCGCGCACGAGCCGAACGCGAACGCGATTCTCGCGACGCATCACCTCTTCCATCAGACGTCGATCCTGCCGGTGACGGCGTACTACCCCGGCCTCGAGGCGACGTCGGCAGCGATCTCCTCCCTCACCGGCCTCACGACGTTCGGCGCCGGGCTCGTCGTGGTGGGCGCCGCACGGCTGATCATGATGCTTGCGCTGTTTCTCCTGTTCGAGCGTCTCAGCGGATCAGCGCAGGCCGCAGGGCTCGGAACGCTCGCGTACACCGCAAATTCGAACTTCGTCTTCTTCGACGCGCAATTTGCGTACGAGTCGCTCGCGCTGCCGCTCCTGCTCGTCGCGTTCCTGGCGATCGCCGAATGGCGTGTCCGTGACCGCCGACACGGCTGGTCGCGCGTGATCGTGCTGATGACGGTGGCGATCATCGTCACCCATCACGTGACGTCGTATGCGCTCACGGGCTTCCTCCTCCTGCTGTGTGGCGCGTACGCGTTCCTCGCCCGCGAGCGCCTGCATGAGGCTCCCTGGAAGTTCGCCGGGCTCGCGACGATCGCCGTGATCGTCTGGGTGGCAACTGCGGCGCGGGCGACGATCGGCTACCTCTGGCCCGTCGTCCGCGGCGCCGTTTCGTCGACGTTCCACACGCTCCAGGGTCAGACCGCGCCGCGGCAGCTGTTCGCGGCGTCGGGCTATCAGCCGCCGATCCTCGAGCGGGCCACCGGGATCCTGACGGTGCTCTTGCTCTTCGGCGGCTCGATTCTCGGGCTGCGGGCGTTGTGGCGCGACCATCGACACGACCCCTACGCGCTCCTACTCGGATCCGGAACGATCGCGTTCTTCGGATCGCTCGTCGCACGGTACGCGCCTGCAGCCTGGGAGACGGCGAATCGCGCATCGGAGTTCCTGTTCATCGGGCTCGCGTTCGTCGTCGGGCTGATCGGGTTCGACGCCTGGTTCCCGCGACGGTCGCGCGCTTTTGCAGCCGCGGTCGCGGCGTCGCTCCTCGGGATCGTCTTCGCCGGCGGCGTGATCTCCGGCTGGGCGCCCGAGCTCCGGCTCGCGCAGCCGTACCGGCTCGACGTCAAAGGTCGAACGGTCGACGCCGAGGGCAGGCAGCTGGCCCGGTTCGTCGCCGCAGCGTTCCCCGGTCGTCGGTTCGCGGCGAGCGACGCGGACGCACGCTTGCTCGCGAGCTACGCGGACGCCTGGGCGATCGCGGGGAAGAGCCCCGATGTCTACGACATCCTGCGCTCCGCCGACTTCCCGTTCTGGCAAGAGGCGCTCCTCCGGAAAGAGCGGATTCATCTGATCGCGATCGATCGCCGCGACCGGAGCTTCGACAACACGAGCGGGTATTACTTCGGCCTTCGACCGCCCTTCGGCGTGCCCGACAACCTGCTGCCGCGGCGGGTGGTCACGAAGTTCGAGGACTTCGAGCTGGACAGGCCCTACGACTCGGGGAACATCGTCCTCTTCCGATATCCGTGAATCGCGCGCGCTCCTCGATCCCCGCGATGGTCGTCGCCGTCCTCAGCGTCGTCGTCGTGCTGTTCGCCCCCGACCCGATTCGAATCGCGATCGGGATCCCCTTCGCACTGGTGATTCCCGGGTACCTCCTCTCGGCAGCCCTCTTCCCCGGCGCGGACATCGACCGGGCGCGGCGGGCGATGCTGACGCCCTCGCTCAGCATCGCGGTCGTGATCCTCGTCGCGCTCCCCCTGCACCTCACCGTCGGGCTGCGGCCCGTGACCTGGGCCGTCGCTCTCGCCGTCGTCGACGGCGCGATCTACCTCGTCGCGCGGCGACGATCGCTAGCCGCGGGCGCACAATCCCGGCCGCTTCCGCGTTTCGACATCACGCGGCGCGACGTCGTGCTCCTCGCGTTCGCGGTCGTCCTCGTCTCGGCCGCGACGGCGCTCGCGCTGACGCCGCTCTCCGCCCGTCACGTCGACGGCTACACCGCCCTCTGGATCGTCCCGAAGGCGGGGGAGAACACCGTGCGCGTCGGTGTCCGCAGCGGCGAGCTCCAGCCGTTTCGGTACCGGCTCGTCGTCCGGGGGCCGCGCCGGCGGCTCCTGAATCGCGTGATCGGCCCCGTCGAGCCCGGAACCGTCGTGATCCGCACGATCCGCGTTCCGGCGGCCGGCGGGACGATCAAGGCGCTCCTCTACCGGCTGCAGCGTCCGGGCACGGTGTACCGCAGCGTCTCGATCACGGTCCCGCGGCACCGCTGAGGCCGCGTCTCACGGTCAGTGGAGCGGGCCGACCTTCGAGAGCGACGGCAGGTGTCCGAATTGGCCGCCGCGTGCGTAGTACGTGGAGCCGATCGCACGCGCAAACGCCTTCTGCGCCGCCGCCGACGACTCGATGTCCCAGGGCCACGACTGGCCGTCCTCCGAGATCCTCCAGTTGAACCAGAGCACCGCCTTGACCCGGGGATAGTGGCGCGGCAGCTCCTTCGTGAGGGCGTTCGTGATCCATGCGCCCTTCGAGCCGCCGACCTCGTCGGAGCTCATCTCGCCGATCATGATCGGCTTGTTCGGCGCCACTGCAAGGAGATCGCGGTAGCTCCGCGCGAATACCTGGTTGAACGTGAGCCACTGCTTCCGCCCCCAGTTGTAACCGTTCAGGCACGTCCAGTCGACGTAGGCGTCGCCCGGATAGAGCGCCGAATACGGTGTGAAGGCATGGTCGGGATCGACGTTCGGGCACCAGACCCACGTGACGTTCGTCGCGCCCTCACCCTGCACGACGTCGTGCATGTGCCGCCACGCAGCGATGTAATCGGCGGCAGTGTTGCCGTTCCGGCCGGCGCTCCACTGATACCACGTCCCGTTCATCTCCTCGTCGAACAGGAGAAACAACGGGTGCCCGAACTGACGCACTGCGTCGGCCCAGCTCTTGATCCCGGCGTCGTAGCGCCCCGCGGCGACGTCGGCGAGGGGCGCGTCCTCGGAGCTCATGTCGAGCGCGGGTATCGCACCGCGCCGCACGGCGAGCTGCGCCGCGTGCCCATCGAATTGCGAGATCCACGGCGGAGGCTGGCCGTAGTGCTCGATCGCCATGCGCTTTCCGGCATCACGCTGGAATCTCGTCACCGTGTTGCCGTCCCACGGCGAGTCGCCCCACGATCCGCCGTAAAGCGATGCATATGTCTGGCGGCCCTCGACGTAGGCGCCCCAGTAGATCGAATTCGTGGTGTGCCGCGGAACCCCGGCGATCGCGGCAGCCGCTCCGACGGCGGCCGCCCCGGTGCCCAGCACGATCAACAGGTCTCTACGCCGTAGCCTCATGAGCTTTTCGCGAGGGAAGCGTGGAACGCCGCACGCCGGGAGGCGTTCTGGCCCTCGGAATCAGTGTAACCCCGCCACGAGACGGCGTCGGCACGGCTTTCAGGAGCCGAGGCCGAAGAGACGCGCAGCCGCCTTCCGGGCCCGATCGAGGGACGCTGCAACCCGGCGTCCCGGGCCTCCGGCGACCCGTGACACCGGAATCCCTGCGAGCGTTCGAACGTAGCGCGCCATCCGTATTGCGTCGACGACCGCCTCCGCGGAGAGCGGCGACGTCACGTCCAGCTCGAGCGCGAGCGGAAAGAAGTCGAGCCGTCGGTGAAAGTCCAGCCCGACGGTCTCGAGGACGTCGCCCTCGAGCGCCGGGATCGGCATCGGCGGGACCCAGCCGTCATAGCGGCGGTTCCAGATCTCGATGCCGTCGAGAAGCGATCCGCTCTCGCCGGTGACGCGGCCGAGCGCTCCGCGCCGGTTCGGATGCGCGAGGATCGCGAGCGCGCGCTCGGCCCGCACGCGGCGAAGCATGTCGAGCGTCTCCGGCGCAGCGCCGAAGAACGACTCGGCTCCCCACACCAGAACGTGGACGTCGTTCGCCGCGTCCTCGTACTCGATCCCCGGGATGAGCAGGATCTGATCGGACGCGCTCGCGCACGCCGATCGATACTCGAGCCAGCGTGCCTCGTCGAACGTGCGGCTGTGCTCGGACATCAGGACGCAGCCGTAGCCGAACCGGCGAAAGAGGGCCGCGACCTCTGTCAGCGAGCACGTGCCGTCGTACGACCAGGTCGAGTGCACGTGCAGTGCCGCGCGAATCCTCACCGTCGCAGCCTCCGGAGCACAGGCGCGAATCCCGTCTGGAGGGTGTCCTCGAGGAAGACCCCTCGACATCCCGGGCGCAGGTTGTACCAGGTGTCGGAGCGACGAATCCGGGCGACGTCCGCGATCGTCCGCCTGCGCGATGGGAACGAGAGGGCGCGGGACCGTGGCCCCTTCAACACCGCCAGCGTGTGCGCGATCTCGAAGCCGAGGTGCCGGCAGACGATCTCGCGAAAGTCGGTGGAGCGCACGGGCGGCGCGGTGTCGAACAGCCGTTCACGTGCCGCCCACGCGGGGTATTCGTTGCCGAGCCGGCGCGCCAGCGCAGTGCTCCCCCACGGCCGCCCGTTCAGCTCGACGAACCACGTCCGGTCGTCGGCCCGCAGGGTCTCGATCATGAACAGTCCGCGCCAGCCGCTTCGCGCGAGAAGCGCCTTCGCCGCCGCGGCCACGTGAGAGTCGATCGGGATCGAGACGCACGCACTCGACCCGGAGCCGTGCGGATCGACCATACGGATGCGCCTGTGCGCCGACGCCGCCACGAGGTCGGTGCCAACCATCAAGCCGAAGAGGCCCTCGCCGGTGCCGCGGAGCCAGCGCTGGAGGACGACGGGCTCTCCCACCGGATAGGTCGCGAGCGCCCGGTCGAGCTCGTGCCGGTCGGCGCAGACGACGGTCGGCGCGCGGAGGAACGCACCGTCGCGCTCCGAGACGGCCAGCGCACGTTTGACGACGAGCGGAAACTCGGGCAGCCGATCCAGGTCTTCGATCGAGTCGAGCACGACCGTCGGCGGCAGGGAAAAGCCGGCGGCTGCAGCTTCGGTGAACTGCACTCGCTTGTCGAGCGCGAGGCGCGCCTGCAATCCGGTTGCGCCGATCACAGGCAGATCGTGCTCTTCCGCATGTCGTGCGCAGAGCCAGAGCGCCTCGTCGTCGAACGGCATCAACGCGTCGGCGTCGACGGCGCGGGCGAGCTCGGCGATCTGACCGAGGCACGCGCGCCAGTCGTCGCCGGGCGAGTCGACCTCGACGACCTCGAGGGGCCGGAACCGACGGATCGGCGCCCGCGCACCTCGACGCGTGAACGCCGTCAGCCGGAAGCCGGCGTCGGCGAGGCTCCACACGCTCTCCGGCGCGGCCAGCGACTCTGCGAAGCCGACGAGCAGATGCGGAGCGCCGGCCATCGTCAGATCCGGAAACGGAACCGGCGCGCATCGACGGCTTGGAGTGCACCGGACCGCGCAACGGTGTGCACATCGGTCGCGCGGGCGCCGACGTCGCGGAACGTCAAACGTCCGAACTCGCTCTCGCGATACTCCGTGGTGGAAAGCGCGTCGATCCGCCGCAGCGCCACGGCGTGACCGTAGCCTCGGAGACAGTCCTGTGCAGGTCGCACGAGCGCTCCCGCCGTCTCGAAGATCGCGCCTGCCGGCCGCGCATGCCTGACGTCGCTCACGATCGGATTGCACGGATGCGCAGACCACGGCCCCCTCGGGTCGTCGGCGAAGAAGAGGAAGAGCTCCTCGTCCGAGGGCAGCTCGGAGGCACCGGAGATCGTCATGAAGAGCCAGAGCTGCCCCTCGTGCACGAGGATCGTCGGGTCGACGGCGAGCACGTCCTCGAAGAGGACGCTGACGCGCTTCCACTCGTACGGGAACTGGACGGCGCGGTAGAGGTCGACCGTTCGGTTGGCGCGCGCCTCGGGGATCATGTACGCGTCCCCGTCGAATTCGAAGACGCACGGATAGGAGAGATGGTGGTCGCGCTCGAGCGCGCGCCGGAACCGGCCGACGGTGCCGTGGGCGTCGACTTCGGCAGCGACGATCGAGCCCTTCGAAGCGGCATAGTCGAACGACTCGGCAAACAGGTAGGTGCGCCCGTCTCTCGCCACCAGCCACGGGTCGGCGAGATAGACGCTCCGTGGAGCCGGAACACGTCGATACCCCGCGTCCCGACTCCTGATGAGGATGAACCACTCCTCCTTCATCAGGAGGTGCCGCACGAGCCGCGCGGCGAGCTGCGGCACGGCGAATGCCGCAAACCTGACCACGTCGCGGGCGGTCGGCGCGCGTGCGACCGACCGAGCGTCGGCGGTCGTCACGAATCGAGCCCGGAGAGAGTGCGCCGGAGCAATACCTCGCACCGTCGAAAAGCCGTGTCGAGCGTGTGGCGAAGCGAGAGCGGGTGTGGAGCGCCGACCGTCCGCGCGAGCACGCGGGTGTCGCGGCCGGTCAGCGCCTCGACGACGCTTTCGATCGGCGAACGTCGCCGGATCGCGTCGAGCACGCTCCGGTCTTCTCCGGCTGCCAGTCTGTTCCGGACGCGGATGAGACCGCGGCGAGCATGGTCGGCATACCCGCCGGCGTCGGCGTCGGTGCGGAGGTCGAGCACCCACTCGACGGCGCCGACGGCGTCGGACGCCACGATGAGCCGCCGCAGGTCAGCCGCGAGCGGGGCCCGATCGAGCGCAGTCACCGAAAGCGGATATGCCACGCGCTCGGCGCGGTCGTACAGCGACAAGACCGCGGCGGCAATGGGCGAACGGACGACCGGCCGACACTGCGCGTCGACCGTCACGGCGGCGAGCCGGAGGTGCGGCAGGTCCGCTGCGTACGCCAGGATCGACGAAACCCAGCGCGACGGCCGCTCGCTCTCGACGACGGCGAGAAGCGTCGGGCGTTCCTTCACCGTGCCCGACCTCGCGCGCCGGCCGAAGGTTGCGCCGACAGGATCTGCCGCAGGCTGCGCGCGAGGAGCCACGCCGCGATCGCAGTCTGCGTCGCGAGCCATGCCCAGCCGACGCCGACGATGCCGATCCGTGGGAGCAGGACGAACGACACGCCGAGCGTGCCGACGAATGTCGCCGACTGGATGCCGAGGACCATGCGTCCGTCGTGGCGGATTCGTGCGATCGCGAGGCCGAGGACCGAGAGCACATTCGGAATCGCCGCGAGTGCGAGCAAGCGCAGGAGCGTGTCGCCTTCGGCGGCGTAGCGTCGGCCGAACGCGCGCAAGACCCACGGCGCCGCTGCGACGAGCACGACGACGGCCGGCACGATGAGCCTCAGCGTCTGGCGGAGGACGCGGCGCGCGTAGTCGCCGATTCGAGACTCGTCGAACGCAAGCTCCACCATCAACGACGTGCTCGTGCTGAGCGCGACGAGCTGCACGCCGGTCGCGATCGTCCACGGAATGTAGAAGAAGGCGGTCTGCTCCGATCCGACCTCCGATGCCACGACGACCGGCAGCAGCGTCGACGAACCGAGGAGGAAGAGCGAGCCGACGTAGTTGTGGCCGGCGAACCGCGCGACGGCACGCAGGTCGAGCGTCCGCAGGTCGGTCTTGGCCACGTGTCGCGGCAGCAGCCGGCCGAAGATCAGCGCGTTGATCGGGACGAGCGAGAGCAGGACCGGCAGATTCCACGCCCAGAAGATCCCGCTCCGGCTGAGCGAGCCGACGAAGGCGAGCAGGAGCGCAATCTTCACCAGCGAGAAGATCGAGTTCTCGATCGGGACCCAGTGCGCTGCGCGCATCCCCGTCAGGGCGCTGTCCTGAAGCGTGAACACGGTCCAGCAGACGGTCGCCGCGGCGAACGCCACCGGCCACCAGCCGTGAGAGAGGAACGCGAGCCTCGGCGGGCCCCAGGTCGTGCTCGTCAGTGCGACGCCGGCGGCCGCGACGGCGGAGAGGGCACAGGTGATCGCATAGATCGCGACGAGGAGACGGCGCGTCACCGAGCCCGCCGCGGGCAGATACCGAACGACGACGGCGTTGAGACCCAGCTGGCAGACCGCCGACACGAGGATCATCGCCGAAATCGTGGCGGAGTTGATGCCGACGACGGACGGCGAATACCGCCGCGCGGCGATCGTCCAGAACAGAAAGCCGGCCATCGAGCCGAATCCCGCCCCGAGCGTGAGCAGGTAGCCGTTGCGGTAGAGCGGGACGGCGAGGTGCGTGCGGAACCGGTCCGACGCCGCAGTCATCGCTTCACCGCCTGAATCACGGCACTTGCCGTCTCGAGGTCCTCGTCGGTGAGCCCGCGAAAGCGTGGAGCGAGCTCCGACCGGAGGATCGCAGACGGCCTGGTCGCGCGTCGCACGGCGACGACGTCGAAGCCGTGCTCCTCGATCAGGCGGAGGTGGGCCGAGAGCGGTAGGCGGTTGATCGCATACCGTCGACGACCGCGGATGAGCGCCCACACGAGGTCGGAGAACGTCCAGTGCCCGTTCCAGTCTCGCGCGAAGTCATGCGACTTGAAGTCGATCGTGTGCGACATCCAGCCGCCTCGCCTCAACGCCGAGTGCATCTGCGCATAGATGTCGTCGAGATCGTCGACATGCTCGAGGACAGCCTGGGAGACGAGCGCGTCCACGGTGCCGTCGAGCTCCAGCTGGGCGCCCGCACCGGCGGCGTACAGCAGCCGTAGACCACCGACCGGGGAGCCGGGACCGCGGAGAGCCGCGCGCACGGCATCGGCACGCTGCGACGAGGACGCCTCCTCCGCGCGCTCCTCGCCGATCAGCTCCGACGGCCGAACCTCGGGGGCGACGGTCTGGCCCCCGACGCTGACCGCTGCAGGAGCGTCGGCCGCAAACAGGCCGCGGATCTGATCGACCATCGCGACGTCCCGCTCAGTCGCCGCGTAGCGGACGAGATCGACTGCCACGTACGTCGACGCGCCGGCGAGAAGCGCGGCGATGCCGGTGCCGAGGGTGTCGCCGGGACCTGCCTCGGCGACGGTCGCCGGTGCGGGATCGAGCCCGGCGGCGGCTGCGAAGTGGAGGTGACGCAGCCAGATCTCGTAGCAGTACGACGCCGAGTCCGAACCGCCGGTCGCGCGCTCGGCGAGCCGCCACAACCCGGGCACGAACGTCACGAGGCCGGCTGCGAACCGCCGCGTCAATTGCCGGGTCACGGCGACGGTCGGGCGGGCCTAGGGAACGTCGCGCAGGGAGGAAGCGCGCCGTGGGACGCTACGGTGAGAAAACCGGTCGAGGTGAGCGATCCGAGCCACAGCAGCAGTCCCGATGTTAGCGAGCGGCGACTCGAGCGCCCGTGTTCTCACGGAGCGCCGAGCGCGCCATGTCGTTGATCCGCCGCAGCATCGGGGTCGGCCGTTCGCGGCGGCTCGCCCACTCGATGTCGAGCAGTGCGTGACGGAGACGATCGAGCTGAGCGAACGCCCCCTGCTCCTCGGCGGGGGCGGGGCCGGACGGTACCTCGTAGAGAGCCATGCGGCTCCTGTCGGCTCCTCGACGGAGAACCTTTAGGCCCGTGGCCGGCCCGGATCCCGAGGAGGTGGCGGTCGACATCGTCGTCGACAACCACGACTACGGGCGATATCTCGCCCAGGCGGTCGACAGCGCGCTCGGCCAGACCCACCCGGCCGTCCGGGTGATCGTCGTCGACGACGGCTCGACCGACGACTCACGGCGGATCCTCGAGGCCTACCGCAACCGGGTCGACCTCGTGCTCAAGGCGAACGGCGGACAGGCGTCTGCTCTCAACGCCGGCTTCGAGCGCTGCTCGGGCGACGTCGTCATCTTCCTCGATGCCGACGACGCGTTGACGCCCGACGCCGCGGCGGCCGCCGCGGCCGCATTCGCCGCCTCTCCGGAGCTCGTCAAGGTCCAGCTCAGGATGGAGGTGATCGACACGGCCGGGCGAAGGACAGGGGCCGTGAAGCCGGCGGCGCATCTCGGCCTGCCGCAGGGCGACGTGTCGCGTGCCGAG
>Ga0308175_100000709_pt1 | contig 22184 bp, 23 predicted proteins | sample PhyCR1_3_FD_203893 | JGI IMG/M metagenome (GOLD analysis project Ga0308175, IMG submission 203893) | Soil microbial communities from UC Gill Tract Community Farm, Albany, California, United States - DLSLS.C.R1 | ecosystem: Environmental > Terrestrial > Soil > Agricultural land | place: USA...
AAAACATTACTCCCGTCAACCAAAGCGGCGGCCCGCCCAACAACCAAAACAGCCCGTTCAACAACCAACCCGGCGCTTTCAACAACCAACCCGGCGCCTTCAACAACCAACCGGGCGGCTTCAACAACCAAAGCAGCCCCTTTGCTAACCGTACCGCTCCAGGCTCAAACACCTCCGGAGGTCTTTCTGGTCCCGGATCCGCCTCCGGAATGGGCGTGATGCAGGGCGGCATGATTGCCGGAGTTGCAAGTAAGGCAGAGGGGACTGGCATCAAAACAGTGAACGACCAGGACCGCTATCAGCTTTGGGAATTCGTCTACGATGCGAGTAAAGATGCTGCGCGCCAGAGGGCTGGGGCGATAAACCAGACGGGAGCAGCGGCGGGTGCTCCGAATCAGGGCAATTCCGGCTTGGCGCAAGGGGCTAACCCGGGGAATTCAGGGTTCGGGAATTCCGGATTTGGAAATGGAAACTCCGGATTCGGCAATCAGTCGAATAACGCTTTGGGAAATTCGAATAGAAGTGGCTTCGGCAATTCGAGCAGCGGGTTCGGAAACTCCGCTGGTGGGTTCGGGAATTCGAATAGCGGCTTCGGCAACTCGGGCAGTGGGTTCGGAAATTCGAATAGTGGGTTCGGAAACTCGAGCAGTGGGTTCGGTAGTTCGAACTCAGGGACCTCCTCCAACAACGGGTGGTCCAACAACAGCAACATGAACACAACTTCCCAGCCGCCGGGAGCGTCGCCGACCGCAAGACCTCAGCGGTAGTACTGATCCCGCAATCCCGATCGGGTTTCCTGTGATAATTTAACTGTCATGTCTCAGTATGCGCATCCCGAAGTCCTCGTTGATACCGAATGGCTTGTAAATCATTTGAATGACAAGGCAGTTCGTATTGTTGAAGTGGATGTCGACACGGGAGCTTACGACCTAGGCCATATCCCCGGCGCGATTGCCTGGGCTTGGACCACACAGCTGTGCGATACGGTGCAGCGAGACATCCTGCCAAAAGAGCAATTGGAAGCTCTCCTGTCGAAATCAGGGGTCACTCGCGATACCACAATCGTGCTCTACGGAGACAGCAACAACTGGTTCGCCGCATGGGCCTTCTGGCAATTGAAGATCTACGGCCATAAAGACGTCCGGCTGCTGAATGGCGGCCGCAAGAAGTGGCTGGCCGAAGGCAGAGAGCTGACGGACCAGATGCCGTCCTACCAGCCGACGAACTACAAAGCTGAGGAGCCTGATCTCTCCTTGCGAGCGTTCCTACCCCAGGTGCTCGAAGCAGTGAAGAAGGGTCAAACGGCGCTTGTGGATGTCCGAAGCCCACAGGAATTCACGGGTGAGATCCTGGCGCCCCCCGGACTGCCGGAGACTTGCCAGCGGGGCGGCCACATTCCCGGTGCGCGCAGCGTTCCTTGGGGAAAGGCCTGCAACGATGACGGAACTTTCAAGAGCTTCGATGAACTGAAGGCGCTATACGGCGCGGAGGGGATCAACGGGCACGGTCCCGTGATCTCGTATTGCCGCATCGGCGAACGATCCAGCCATACCTGGTTCGTTCTGAAGTATCTTCTTGGACTTCAGAATGTGACTAATTACGACGGGTCCTGGACAGAGTGGGGCAATCTCGTCGGCGTACCAGTGGAACGAGGTGCGGCGAAGGCCGTGTCGGCATGACGGGCGAAGCCACTGCGTCCGGACGCTCCGAACATTTTTCGGAGCGGCAGATTGAACTGAATGGCTGGCCGGTGCGCTTGACCAGCTACCGTGTCGGCGAGAAGTACGTCTGTCAGGCGGACAATATCTCGCCCGGGGCTTGTCTCGCGCGGTTCTCAGCCGCTACGGCCGAAGAGGCAGAGGCGCAGGCGATCTCAAAGGCGCGGCACCTGCTGGGCAAAACGAAGCGCCACGACGTCTAAGCCAAGTCGATTTATTCCTTCGCGCGTCAATGCAATGGTGGACGAGTAGAATACGTACGTGGACAAGCAATCACAAAACGGTGTAACTGGATTGATTCTGATCGGTTTGGGAGCTGGATTGGCGGCAGCGGGTGTGGCCTTGATCGTTCCTGTCTGCGCAACCTGGTCGCGCTCGAAGCTGCGGGACGCGTACCACAGGGGCAAAGAAAGCATGGTTTCGACATTTGAGACCGCTGCGGGCGCGCTCGGGGATGTCGCGAGTAAAGCGCAGTCTCCACTGGGCGATGCTGCGAAGGCAGCCAAGCAAACCACTGCGATTGCTGCCGGCGCAATCGAGTCAGCAGCACACTACATCAAAGAACGCGTGCAATAAGCAGCTGCGGCGCGGTCCGATTTACTGAGACAGCCGGAACGCGGAAAAATTGGCAGCGGCCGTAGTGGTAGCGCGGCCGCCGCATTCCATCTGGAATGAGTTCACAAACAGGGTGAAATTGGCCTCGAACCGTTCGAGCTGGTCGGCGCGTGCCTCCAACTCCAAACGGTAACTCAGATGATCGTGGCGCGTGAATACGATCTCGTCAACCCAAATTCTGCGGTCTCGGGGATCGAGGTAGCGAACTTTGACGAACAGGCTCGGGCTAGCTCCGAGGATGAAAGCCCGCCGGTCCAGAATCTCCACTTCCTCCGCGCGAACAAACTTCTTCAGCCCGGCTAGTTGGAGATCGAAGTCGCTGTCCAGGGTCCGCGATGCCGGATGAAGGTCGCTGCCCGGAAGGGCACGGACATCCATGGAGCCCACCGGAATGGGCGAATGCTTCTTCATCCCCGCCGTGACGGCCAAACCCGAGCCGTCGTATGTCTCGCTTTTGGCCCAGCGCGATGGATAGCTGATGCAAAAGCCCGCTGTCCGGTTGAGATACGTTTTCCAGGCACGGTCAAGGCGAAGTGTCGAACCCGCTGAACCGGGGCCCGTCGCGGTCAGGGCCCCCAGGACGAGAGCACTGAGGCGGAAGGTGCTGAAGACCCGAAGCATCGAACGTAAGTTCGAATCTTAAGGCTGAACTTTGCCCAGGTAAAGAGTACTAAGGTACTGGATAGCAACTACTGTTGGGCGTCGTTCAAAGCAGGTCGGGCAATTCTTTAGCGGGTTCGAAGGAGATACGGCCGGGGTCGCGCCGACTTCCTGAATGCAAAAGTAATCATGGACGATCGCCGCAGACAGATTCTCGCCACATTGGCACAGATGGACAAGCAATTCGGAAAGGGCTCCGTTTTAATGCTTGGCTCCCGTGCCGCGCTTCCAGTTGAGGTCATCACCACCGGTTCTATCGGAATCGACAGTGCGCTAGGGGCGGGCGGATTTCCCCGCGGCCGCGTCATTGAGGTATTCGGTCCTGAGTCGTCCGGCAAAACCACACTCGCGCTGCATGTCATCGCGGAAGCGCAGAAGGCCGGTGGGGCGGCAGCGTTTATCGACGCCGAGCACGCGTTAGACGCGATCTACGCGGCAAATCTGGGCGTCGACACCGAACATCTCGTTGTGTCGCAGCCGGATTATGGTGAACAGGCGCTCGAAATCGCTCAGGCTCTCGTCGTTTCGCAGGCTTTCGATGTCATCGTGGTTGATTCCGTGGCAGCGCTGACGCCTAAGGCGGAAGTTGAAGGCGAGATGGGCGACAGCCATATGGGTCTGCAGGCGCGCATGATGTCGCAGGCGCTCCGCAAGCTTACCGCTTCGGTGTCGAAAGCGAACACCTGCCTGATTTTCATCAACCAACTGCGTGAAAAGATCGGTGTCATGTTCGGGAATCCCGAGACCACAACCGGCGGCCGGGCCCTGAAATTCTTCGCCTCAGTGCGTGTCGAAGTGCGCCGCACGGCGGCACTCAAGGACGGCGAGAGCGTCATTGGGAATCGCACGAAGGTCAAGATCGTAAAGAACAAAGTCGCCGCGCCGTTCCGTGAAGTGGAAGTGGATATCTTCTACGGTAAGGGTATTTCACGTGAGAGCGATCTGCTGGACCTCGGCGCACAAAACGGTGTCGTCGAAAAGAGCGGATCCTGGTATAGCTTCAAGGGTGAGCGCATCGGGCAGGGAAGAGATAATGCCCGCCAGACGCTGCTCGAGCGGCCGGAACTGGGTACAACAATCGAAATCGCTCTGCGCGCGAAGCTTGGATTAAACGGCGGACCCCGCAAGGCGAGCGACTTCGAACTGGCGAACGGCCAAGCGAAGATCCCCGCGTAATTAGAAAGCCAGCGCGGCTACGGCCGCACGAACATCTGCATCCAATTTCGCTTTCTGCTGGGACAGGTTGCGCTGGCGATCCCTTAACGTCGCGATCTGCGCCTCATTGGCAGCCAGATTCGACGAATAGCGGCGCACCTGCTCTTCCTGTCCACTGACTCGATTCAGACTATCGATGTTCTGGCGTAATCGTGTCTGATCACTCGTCAGATCGCGAAGCTGATTTTCGGCGGAATGCAGATCGCTCTCGGTCTGAACTGATTGGCGCTTCAGTTCGACAACATGGCTCAATTGCTTTCGCCCCGTATCGCTGAGCTGTTTGTTTTGCACCAGTGTCAGCAGAAAGTCCGGTGTGGCGCTGACCACCTCTGTCGTATTGAGGTAAACATGTTCGCCCTCCACCTTCAGCGTTTGCGTGCCGCTCGCTGGAAGCGAAACTTCAAACCGGTAAGCAGAAGCTGTGCGCTCCAATGGCTTCGGCGAAATGATCGTGAAGTCGTCAACTCCCTCCTGCTGAATGATCAGCGTCTTCGCTTTCGCGTCGACGTTCTTGATGGTGTAGGTGCGAGTCTGGTGGTCGGCGTAGCGCATTTGTAACACGCCGTTCTCAACGTGAATTTCCCGAATAGTCTGATTCGGACTGTCGAATGCAGTTGTGACACGGGTGCCATAATCCACCGCATATCCGATCAGGCGCTTGTCCCCTGCCTTTAACGTTTCCACCAAGGCCTCGCCGGCATACGCGCCGCTGTCGTAAACCGTGATGGGCCCGCCGTCGAGTGTCTTGTTCGTGCTGTTCGTAATCTCGGCCGCGTTGACAGGATGCTCGCTTCCGGTTGACGTATAGATCAGTAACTTACGAGCAGAAATCGGACCCTGCAGAAACGGCAACATCGCGGATTGACTGCGCTTAACTGTTACCGGGTGAGCGAAGTTGTATTCGAATAGTTCCCCGCGTTGTTCGCCATCTGCGCCTTGTATGGTGGATTGCGCGAGATTTGTCCCGTCTGAGCGGTTCAAACTCTGTTTAGCGGAGGGCTTCGCCGGCATCAGCTTGGCATATTGTTGAACTGCGGGGGCTTGTGCTTCGCCTGCTCCTCCCACGACACCAGCCGCTTCAGCTTTCGTGGCGTCTACGCTTCCGCCATAAACCACGGATCCGGCCGCCCTGTCTTCCGGCAATTCCGCAACTTGCCGCTGTCCGAACCGGGGAGTGTCCAATTGGCTGATAAATGAGATCGGACGGCCCGAAACCACCGACAGCTGCACATCGTTCCAATCCTCATCCGTTGTGTTGTCCACAATGGCCCAGCCTTCGAGCGTGCAGCGTTGAGGATCGAGCGCGAGCCGGTAAGACGATTTCCAGATCGCTGCCGGCGTCACGTACTGGACATGAAGGTTGCGCTGTCCACTCGCAGGAGCCTCGATATAGATGCTCCTTTTGTCGAGTGAACGAACCTCGTTCACAGCTCCGAGATATTTTTTTAACTGCGTTTGCAACTGGGGGTCAAGTAGACGCAACGATGCAACCGCGCCCAGATCGTAGGTCGCAATTTCTCCTGAATCCAGCAGCAATGAGACTTGCTCGCGAAGCGTTTTGCGGTCCCCGTCCGGTCCGGCCTGAATGGATCGAGCGCTCAAGATGGTTCCCGATACCGGATGATCTGCTGTTTTGAGCTCGATTTTTGTTCCCTTCAATCCGTCCAGAAACGCGCTGATCAGTTCCCCATTTCCGACCCTGAATGGAAAGCCGTTCAATCTCTGTTCGAGGGTTTCGTTCGAGTCGTAGCGAATTCCAAGCACGCGATTCCCGGCTAAGTCATTGACAATGATAGACTTCAGAATGTCGTTCATGTCGGTGGTCTTGAAATCGAGCCGCGCTTCTTCGCCCGGCGCTACGGTGCCCTCGCGCTCGAAGAACCCCATCCCGTGTTTATAAAGGACGACGTGCCTGACGGACAGGTCAGCTCCCATAGCCGGCCGATCGGCCGAAACTTCGGTCAACACCACAAACATCACCGGCAAACCGCTTCGGATGAAACTTCGAAAGGACATTTCAGGAGCTCCCTTGCGCGAACGCGATGCACTGCGAAAATTTCGAGCTACTCTGTTAGAGGTTTTGGACGCGTCCTGAGTTCCCGCATGGCGACTGGTACACCCCGGCAAAGCGAAAAACGTGGGGTACAGTGACTCCAGATGATTCGCAGTCCTTATGCGGTACTCTGTGCAGCTATCGCGATCGGTTTATCCGCCAGAGCAGAAACTGTTACGTTCGTCTGGCATAACGGGCTCGTTGCAACCCAACCCTATAACTCCGGCCAGTTTCTTCCGGGCGTGGACAAGAGCATCAACGACGGCGGACTAGTTGCGGGCTCCATCCAGGACCCGGCAACCTCTCTTCGCACGGCAGCGACCTGGAACGGATTGAACTCTAATTCGCTCCCACCACTAGCAGGCTTCCCGGAGAGCGTTGCAAACAGCATCAATAATGCTGGCATTGTGGTGGGCGGATCGACTAAGGCGGGTTCGATCCAACCAACTGCTTGGGTAAACGGCAGTAGCGTTGATCTTGGTATCCTGCCCGGGATTAGTGGTCCTTTCGGAGTTGTAGGCGGACTTGCGAACACACTGAACGAAAGCGGCCAGATTGTGGGGTTTCAATATTCCAATTCAGGTGTGATTCCTCTCCTCTGGCAAAACGGCGTTCCAACGGAACTCAGCAAATTGCGCGATGGCGACTCTGCCGAAGCGAGAGACATCAACGCATCGGGAACCGTCGTTGGATATTCAGGAAGTCAACCAGCGAGTTGGCAGAACGGTGTCGTCTCAGCAATTCCGGGCTGCTCAAGCGGCAATGCATATGCTCTGAATGATCTTGGGCAGGCTGTTGGCTATTGCGGCTCAGACGCTGTTGTGTGGGACCTCGACGGGATGAAAATCATCGGTCCCGACATTGCACTCGGCATTGACAACAACGGAACGGTGATCGGAAGAACATCGGACAATCCGCTGGCCAGCCAGACATTCGTATGGACGTCGAGCAACGGGATGCAAGTGTTACCCGGATTCGTGTGGTCGCAACCGTTCGCCATCAGCCCGAACAGCGGACTAATCATCGGTTATGGGGAACTCGCGCCTGAGCCATCCGCTATGGCACTGGCCATAGCAGGAGGGGCGATCTTGGTTTTGATCGGATCGAGAAGAAAACGAGCGTAACTTGAACTAGAGCTGGCTGATAGTGGAACAAAGCGCAAGGTATCAGCCAGTTCAGGCTGTCAGCCAGTCAATGATTGCCCTTTATTGCTTGGGCAGCGAATTCAAAGCTTGCAAAACTTCTTCGCTGTGAGTTTGTGGCTTCACACCAGTCCACTCCTTGACGATTTTTCCGTGAGGATCAATCAGGAAAGTGTTGCGAGCCGCTATCTTGTTTCCCCGCATCTCCATGACGGAGCCGTATTGCTCGACCACCTTTTTATCGGTATCAGCCAATAGTTTGAACGTAAGGCTTTGTTCAGCGCAGAATTCCTTGTGGCTATCAGTCGTGTCGACGCTCACTCCAACAATCACCGCGTTCGCCTGGTCATATTTGGGGAGATCGCGCTGGAAATTATGCGCCTCGATGGTGCATCCAGCCGTCTTGTCCTTCGGGTAGAAGTAGAGAACCACATACTTACCCCGAAAGTCATTCAAGCTAATGTTTGAACCGTCCTGTGACGGTAAAGTAAAATTCGGTGCCGTTTGACCGACTTGCGGCATAGTCTCAGACGCTGAAAATGCCGGCCCTGTAATCAGGCTCGTTCCCGCCAAGACTGCAATACCCGAAAAAATCCCTAAAGCGCGCATGTGCGTACTCCTCTAAGTGTTCAAAGAATGATGAAGATACTTTTGAGCATATCGCTTCCACCGCAGCGGCTGTACCGCTCAACTTCGGCCGTTGTAGTAGCGACTGAGAATGGTCGGGAGGTTCTGCGAAAAGGCGGAGCGTGCCACCACCACGTCGCAACCTTCTTCCTGCGCCGCTTGCTTTAGATCCGCCTGGACGTGCGAGACATAACCGACAAGGTTGATTCCTTTCGTGTCATCGGACGCCTTCAATTTCCTGATCGTGTCCAACGGTTGCGTCTCAGCACAATTCAGGTCCAGGATGATAACGGCGGGTGCCTCCCTGGCTCGCGCCAGAGCGTCTGCCTGCGATTGGACGAAAATCGTCTGGAGCCCGGCACGCTTGGCCGCGTCCTCAATCTTGACTCGGAACATCAGGTCGTTCAGAACTGCGACGACAGTATTTGAATTTGACATGCCAATGCGCATCCCCTAAGGAGGATGTTTGCGCCACTACCTTCGATCGGGTTGTGACACCAGTCTAGCGTGACGGACGGCCGGCGGACGCGGGGCATATTTCGGAAACTAAACGGTACCGCCAGGCATTATGATCAGAGTCAGACATGAGCGTTGCCGTCTTCCCTCCCACCGAGGAGAATGTTCTCCAGGATCCGCTGCGTTTCGAGCGTCGGGTGCCCCCCTGCGCCATTGTCATCTTCGGAGCGAGCGGCGACCTCTCGAAGCGCAAGCTGCTGCCGTCCCTGTATCGTTTATTTTTCGAACGGCGTATTTCCACCGAATTCGCCGTGATCGGCAGCTCGCGCACCCCCATGTCGGACGACCAGTTTCGCGAACGGATGCGGGAATCCGTTTCGAAATTCCTCGAAGACGCGCCGTTCGATGAGAGTGTCTGGAAGTCTTTTGCCCAGTGTCTGTTCTATGTGCCGGGCGACCTCAGCAAGCCCGAATCGTACGACGACATCCGTCAAAAGCTGGACGAAGTTGAGAAGTCCCACCAGACCGCCGGTAACGTCCTCTTTTATCTGTCCACTCAGCCGAGTTATTACGCGGAAGCAATCAAGGCTCTAGGTGAACATGGCCTGACGGAAGGCAACGGATGGCGTCGCGTGATCATCGAGAAGCCGTTTGGACACGATCTCGAAAGCGCTCGCAAGCTGAATATCGAGATCCACAAAGTACTCGACGAATCGGCTGTCTACCGTATCGATCATTACCTTGGAAAAGAAACGGTCCAAAATATCCTGGCCTTTCGCTTTGGCAACGGGATCTTCGAACCGCTTTGGAACCGTCGCTACATCAGCTTCATTCAGATCACGGCAGCGGAATCGATCGGCGTAGAAGGCCGCGGAGGATATTATCAGGAAGCTGGGGCGCTCCGCGACATGATCCAGAACCACTTAAGCCAGGTAATGGCGACCGTGGCGATGGAGCCGCCTTCGGTCTTCGATGCTGACAACGTCCGCGATGAACGGGCCAAGCTGTTGCGGTCAGTCCGGGTGATGAAGCCTGAAGACGTTCCGAAGTACGCCGTAGCGGGGCAATACGGGCCTGCTAAGGTTGGCGGGGAGGACCTGCCAGGCTTCCGTCAGGAGCCAAGTGTCAGTCCCGATGCCCAAACGGACACCTACGCGGCCGTGACGTTTTTCATCGATAACTGGCGCTGGGCCGGCGTGCCGATTTATATCCGGTCAGGGAAGCGCATGCCAAAGCGCGTGACGGATATCGCAATTCAGTTCCACGCCCCTCCGCTTGGTCTCTTCACGCAGCAAACGAAAACCGGTCTGCGTGAAGCGCGGCCCAATCTCCTGGTCCTCCGCATTCAGCCGGAAGAAGGCATCTCGCTGCGTTTCTTGTCGAAGAGCCCCGGAAGTGGTATGCGCGTCCGGCCTGTCTCGATGGATTTCAATTACGGTTCGAGTTTCGGCGAGCGTTCGCCGACAGCATACGAAACTTTGTTGCTCGATGCCATGAATGGCGATCCCACGTTGTACACGCGCCAGGATATGGTGGAGGCGAGTTGGCAGATCGTACAGCCGATCCTCGACGTTTGGGCGCACACCAAATTCGACTTCCCGAATTATCCTGCGGGCTCATGGGGGCCCAAAGCATCCGATGAAATGCTCGCCCGTCAGGGACACGTTTGGAGAATTCCATGAGCGGCGCTGCCATCTATCCGGCTCATCCGGAAAACATACTCAAAGGGCTTGGAAAGTTGTGGACCTCGCTTGGTCAGGAAGAGAGCCACCAGGGTAAGCCTACCGTCATGCGTGCTTGTGCCATGACCTTGATCGTCGCGACCGATGAACCGGACTGCGGCTTCTATGCTTCGCAGACGATTTCGGAGTTAATGCGCGAGCATCCGAGCCGCGGGATTGTACTCGCCATCGACAAGGCTGCCGAGAATAGCTTGGAAGCGCGTGTTCTCGCCCAGTGCTGGAAACCTTTTGGGAAGGCACAGCAGATCTGTTGTGAACAGATCGAGATCCTTTCGAGCCCCGATCACTGGCCCAATGTCGGCCCGACTTTGGTGGGATTGACTGTCGCGGACCTGCCCGTCATCTTCTGGTGCCGCCATAAAGGTGCGCTCAAGACTTCTGCAACGGAGCAACAGAGTGAGGGACTCGAAGTCATTCTTGATCTTTCGAGCAAGGTGATTATCGACACGGGCGGCGAAGATACTGCCTCATCATTCGCGCTTATCTCTCGTTTGCGGCGTGAAGGCCGCGTGCTCGCCGATCTCGAGTGGGCGCGGCTGACGTTCTGGCGGGAGCCCTTCGCCCAAATTTTCGATAATTCCGCAAGAACCAATCACTTGTCGGATTTTCATACGATTGAAATCTTTCACACTGATGAGAGGGTGACACCCCTTGCGGCTTACGCGGCCGGCTGGTTCGCTTCCGTGAGCAAAGCCAATATCACTGTCAGCAGTACGAAAGGATTCGGACCGGGATTGCACGCCATCCGAATGGTTTCGGAAGGAGAGACGATCACGTTCGAACGAACTGGTACGGAGTGTGCTCGCTTTTCTAGTTCCACTGGTCGGCAACGAAGCTATTCGTACGCTGAGCCTAGTTTGTTTTCCTTGCTGCACCAGGAACTTTCCATTTTGGGCGAAGATCGCGCCTTCAATGCTGCATTCGCGCGCGCCGGAGAGTTTGTCCGGTGAGTGACGGCGCTATCCGGATCAACGATGACGCCCAATCCGCGGCCTCGGCGTGTGCCGAGTTCGTACTTGCGACCCTGCGGACGGCTCTCGAAACAAATGGGCGAGCGACATTTGCCATCTCGGGTGGAAGCACACCGCGACTATTGTTCAGCCGCCTTGCCGCATCAGCCTTCGACTGGTCGAACGTGCACATCTTCTGGGTGGATGAACGATGTGTACCGCCTGAAAGCGATCAAAGTAACTACAGACTGGCCAATGAGACTCTGATCGGACCAGCACGTATCAACACCTCAAATGTGCACCGGATTCAGGGAGAACTCCAGCCGAACGATGCGGCGAAACAATACGTCGCGGAGATCACCAAATTCTTCGGGTCCGGCGAACTGCCCACCTTCGATCTCATCCACCGGGGCATGGGACCGGATGCGCATACGGCGAGCTTGTTCCCGGGCGAACCACTGATTGACAACCATGCTGACATCGCTGCCGCTGTATGGGTGGAAAAGATGAAAAGTCACCGCGTGACTCTTTTACCCGGTGTGCTTTTGAAAGCGCAGCAAACGGTGCTGCAGGTTGCAGGCGCGGACAAAGCGGACGCGCTATTCAGAGTTTTGCGCGGGCCGGAGGACGCCAAGCAATACCCTTGTCAGTTAGGCACAAGAGGATCTGATCGTTCGGTTTGGTTTCTCGACAAAGCAGCGGCCGCGAAAATTTAGTGCGGCGGCTCCTGTTGTTCGCGCTCCTGGCGGCTTCCTCCTGCGCGCCTCCCAAACCGCGAGCGGCTGACGCGGCTCATCCCGTGCCAGCCACAGTTCCGTACAACCGGCTTCTGTTTGCCGGTGACGTGATGTTCTCGCGAGCGGTGCGGCGCGCGATTCTCGCGGCCAAAGATCCTGCTCTGCCCTTTCGGAAAATTGCTCCTCTTACGTCTGGAGCGGATATCACATTCATTAATCTTGAAACACCGTTCTCGGACAAGGGGCCCTATCACGAAGACGGGCTGATCTTCCATGCGGCGCCCGAGATGATCGCGGCCCTGCAGCTAGGCGGGGTAACAGTAGCCTCGACCGCCAACAACCACTCACGGGATTGCGCGGCGCATGGCGTTGAGTATACGGTCACGTGGCTGCGGTCTCATCAGATATTGCCGGTCGGAAGCAGCGAATCGGCAGAAAAAACACACCGGGGAGTGGTCCTTGCGAGTAAGGGAATCCGCTTCGGATTTCTCGGCTACACCTACGACCAGAAGAACGGCAACTGGAAGGACGTTGACGATCGCATCGCTGTCGCCGATCCGGAAGTGATGGCGCGCGACGTTTGTTCACTCCGGGAGCGGGCAGACGTCGTGATCGTTTCCATGCACCACGGTATTGAGTACATGCCCAAGCCCTCAAAAGACCAGGTGGCGTTTGCTCATGCCGCCATCGACGCCGGTGCGGATCTGGTGATTGGTCACCATCCTCATGTCATCCAGCCCGTGGAAAGGTATCGTGGCCGAGAAATCTTCTACTCGCTTGGCAACTTTGTGTTCGATCAGTATCAGAGAGAAGCGACGCAGCACGGCGAGATTGTCGAAGTGTCCTTCTTCGGAACGAAGGTTCTTTCCACCTACGTTATGCCCGTGAAGATCACTCCGACAGGCCCGGAACTCGAATGATTCTCAGCCGCCGGTAGCACGCTCGACGTGGCCGCCGAATTTCGAGCGCATGGCTGACAGAACCTTTTCGGCGAACGTGTGTTCTGTCCGTGAGCGGAAACGCGTGAACAGCGCCGAAGCAAGCACCTCGACGGCCACAGCCTCCTCGATCGCGGCGTTAATCGTCCAGCGTCCCTCTCCGGAGTCCTCCACGAACCCTGTGAAGTTCGACAGGTTCGGATTTTCGGTCAGTGCCATGGCAGTAAGGTCAAGCAGCCACGATCCGACGACACTGCCGCGGCGCCAGAGCTCAGCGATGTCGCGAATGTTCAGCTCGTACCGTTCGTCTTGCGGCAGCTTATCCGAATTTTTGTTCATCATCACGTCGAAACCTTCGGCATAGGCCTGCATAATGCCGTACTCGATTCCGTTGTGGACCATCTTGACGAAATGACCTGCGCCGGGCGGACCGACCCGGAGATAGCCCTGTTCAGCAGTGCCTCCCGATGCTTCGTAACCCGGAGTGCGTTCGATAGTTCCCAGTCCGGGTGCGAGCGTTTTGATGATTGGTTCGATAGTGGCAAACGTATCTTCTTCCGCACCCACCATCAGGCAATAGCCGCGTTCCACACCCCAGACGCCGCCGCTTGTGCCTGCATCGCAGTATCTGATGCCGATCTTCTTGAACTCACAGGCTCGGCGGATGTCGTCTTTGTAGAAGCTGTTGCCGCCGTCGATGATAATGTCGCCTTCGTCCATGCTGCGGGAAAGGATCTGAACAGTGTTCTCCGTCGGCTTACCTGCGGGAACCATGACCCAGACGATCCGCGGCTTGGGGAGCGTCTTTACCAATTCTTCGAGAGAGCCAGCACCAGCGGCACCTTCGTCAACCAGCTTCTTGACGTTATCGGGGTTCAGGTCGAAGACTGTACATTTGTGCCCACCTTTCTGTAACCGGCGCACCATGTTCGCGCCCATGCGGCCGAGTCCGACGAGTCCAAGTTGCATTTCTCTCCTTATCGATAAGCTATGACAGGTATTGCCGTCATACATCGATCGACTATGAGATTCCACATCGGGCGTCAAGTTTCAATTCGCGCTTGGGCGCTTCCTCTCCTTGCCATTGCGTTTCTAACCTCGGGCTGCAACCGTACTCAGAGGACGACGGTCGCCGTCATCCCGAAAGCCACGGGCGATCTGTTCTGGGAAAGCGTTCATGCGGGCGCCATAAAGGGCGGCTGGGACAACAAAGTGGACGTCGTATGGGACGGACCGCCTGCGGAAACCGATATCGCGGGCGAAATGAAGATAGTAGAGACGATGATCAACCGGCAGGTGGACGCAATCGTCCTTGCGCCCTCAGACCGGTCTGCGTTCAAGATCGTTGTGAATCGCGCGAGGGCGGCTGGAATTCCGGTCATCATCTACGATTCGGGCTTGGATTCTCAGAACTATACGAGCTTTGTGGCTACGGACAACTTTCTGGGCGGGTCAATGGCAGCCGATCGAATGGGAGAGATCCTCAAGGGGAAGGGACAAGTCGTGATGATCAAAACGGTTCCGGGTGGCGCGTCCACCACGGCCCGCGAGGACGGCTTCCGGTCGGAATTGAACAAGAAATTCCCCGGCATCAAAATCCTCGATGAGCGTTATGGAATGGCGAGCCCCGCCGTGTCGCTGGCCGTTACGGAAAACATGATTACCGCGCATCCCGATCTGGACGGCGTGTTCGCCTCAAATGAGAGTGGGAGCGCGGGAGCAAGCCAGGCCTTGAAGAATTATGGAGGAAGGATTAAGTTAGTGGGATTTGATTCGAGTCCGATGTTGATTGACCAGCTCAAAGCCGGAATCATCACATCGCTGGTAATTCAGGATCCATTCCGAATGGGCGAAACGGCGGTGAACCAGGCCGTGAAGGCAATCCGGAAAGAGAGTCTCCAGAAAGACATGTTCCTCGCTCCACGGCTGGTCGATTTGAGCAATTTGAACGATCCGGCCGTGCAGGCGCAGATCAAGCCCGATCTCGAACGCTACCTTAGGGGTTCGTGATCCGGTAATAGCTCTGTAATGAATCGCCGCTCGCGGGTGCCGCCGCTGTGCTCGAAAACGTGATGACAGATCCGTTAAGTGTGTAGTCCAGATTGGGCATCATGAGGATGCCGTTCTTATACAGCTTCAGGCTGGAAACCGGATTTGGCGCGGACGGAAGCGCGAAGGAAACATTCGCGCCGTTTACTGTACCGCTCGGCGTTGCGCCGTCAACAAACGTGATCGCGCTGGTGGCCCCCACGCGGTAGGAGGCTTGCAGAACGTCGCCGGTATGTGGTTTGCTGACCGACGCGAAAGTGATCCGGTTGCTTGCGAGCGAGAAATCCGTCCCGTTTGTCTGCAGGATGCCGTTCACGAACAGCATTAGGCTGCTCGAAGGATTTGGTGCATTTGCCAATGCAAACGCCGTGTTGTTGCCGTCAATAGTTCCGAACGGGACTTCCGTGTCAATGAACCCGGGAGTTCCGGACGCGCCTCCCGGGGTGGCATTGTTGGTGATGTTGTTGACGGTGGTATTCAGATTCGATACCGACGTTCCCAGCCCGGCGAGTGTGGTGTTGAATCCGCTGTAGCTGGACGTTACCGTGTTGAGGGACGTCGAAAGTGCGTTCAGATACGAACTCAAGCCTGTGACCTGACCAATCGAGATCGCCGATGTGCCCGAAGTAGTTCCGCCGGAAGACGGCAAAGCCGTTCTTACCTGCGCCAGGGTCAGCGGGGTAGTACTCGGTCCAACCTGCCACGTTTCCACCCAGCTTGTCAGGCCATCCCGGCTATTGAATGTCGCCACGTAGAAAGCCGAAGAAGCCGAGGCAACCGACGGCACCAGCCTCACGGATAGCGCGCCACCGTAAATCTTTGCGGATGTACTGTAGGGTGCCAGTGAACTACCGGTCGTTCCACCGGTCCAGGTGATCACAACGGTCCCGTTGAAGGGAGTTCCGTCCGTGTTCAGAACCGTATCAACAATCTGTGTTGTCGCTTGGGCGTCCGCGCAAAGGACAAGCAGAGTTGCACAAATAAGAACGCCGAATAAATGCCTGAGTTTAGTCAAGTTGCCTCGCTTCAAAGCCGCCCGGAATCGGCAGCGACTTCAGTGGAGCACAGGCTAACGGTCGAAGAACGGGACTCGATTTGCAACGGAACCGTCATCCGGTCCTAAGAGCATGAAAACCAAATGCTTCGGGGGAAATCGCGAAAATGTTGTTTCGTTGTGAACGAGATCCGCAGCCGTGCAGTCCAGCTTACTTAGCGAAAGGCCGGTATGGGGTAATGCGATCGGTCTGTAAGTACGGCTGCAGGGCCTCGGGAACCAACACACTTCCGTCCGCCTGCTGATAATTCTCGACTATCGCGACCCACGTCCGGCCCACGGCCAGACCGCTGCCGTTAATTGTGTGAAGAAAATCGGACTTTGCTTTGCCCCCACGGTACCGGATCTGCGCGCGCCGGGCCTGGAAAGCTTCGTAATTCGAGCAGGATGAGATTTCCTTGTAGGCGTTCTGTCCAGGCAACCAGACCTCGATGTCGTAGGTCTTCGCGGAACCGAATCCCATGTCGCCGGTACAAAGCACCACGCGCCGGAAAGGCAGCTTCAGACGCCGCAGTACGTCTTCCGCGTCCTCGGTAAGCTTCTCATGTTCATCTTTGCTCTGCTCAGGGCGCGTGAACTTCACCAACTCGACTTTCTGGAATTGGTGCTGCCGGATAATCCCTCGTACATCACGGCCGTAGGATCCAGCTTCACTTCGGAAACACGACGTGTAGGCACACAACGATATCGGCAGCGAATCGGCCTCTAGCGTCTCATCGCGAAAGAGGTTCGTAACAGGAACTTCCGCCGTGGGTGCGAGCCAGAAATCGTGTTCCTCACACTTGAACAGATCTTCGGCGAATTTCGGCAATTGCCCGGTCCCGTAAAGGCTTGCCGAATTCACGAGCACCGGTGGCAGCACTTCCGTGTAGCCGTGCTCTCGCGTATGAAGATCGAGCATGAAATTCGCCAGGGCTCGCTCCAGTCGCGCTCCCATGTCCCAATACACGGCGAAACGTGCCCCGGTGATCTTTGCCGCTCGTTCGAGATCAAGGATGCCGAGATTAGCGCCTAAGTCCCAGTGCGGCAGCGGCTGAAATGGAAAGCTTGGTATCTCACCCCAGCGCAGGACCTCCGCGTTGCTCCGTTCATCACTCCCGACCGGTACCGATTCGTCCGGGAGATTGGGGATCTGGCTTAGGAAATCGCGGAACGAAGTGTCGAGCCGGGTCACCTGCTCGTCCAGTTCGGCGATCCGTTCGCCCATCGCACGGACCTGAGTCTGCCGCTCCGTTGTGTCCTGACCGGCCTTCCTGAGCTTCCCGATTTCAGCGGTGGCCTGGTTTCTTTGCGCTTTCAGGCCTTCGGCTTCCGTCACACTCTGGCGCCGTTCTGCATCCAGGCGTCGGAAATCGTCGACATCGAGGGTATAGCCGCGGGTTTTCAGTCGATCCCGGATGAGATCGAGATTGCTCCTGAAGAAATTAAGGTCGTGCATTCTCGAAGGAACCGGTGCAGCGAAGAAGTCCCGAGCGGCTCAGGAGCCTGGAACTTGTCACTGACGCTGATCGATAGGCACCCATTTCTGCCCGTCCGGAGCACCCGTGTACTCCGCCCGGGGGCGAATCAAACGATTGTTCCGGTACTGTTCGAGGATATGAGCGGTCCAACCGGACATGCGGCTGACGGCGAAAATGGGAGTAAAGAGATCGATCGGGATGCCAAGCGAATAATAGGTTGACGCTGAATAAAAATCGACATTCGCATTCAGGTGTTTGAGCTCGTGAACCGTCTGTTCGATCTTTGAGGACTTCTCAAAAAGCTCGACCTGTCCAGTGCGCTTGCCGAGTTCCTCGCTCAGTTTCTTCAGATGAATGGCCCGGGGATCGGGTGTTCGATACACACGGTGCCCGAAGCCCGAGATCTTGATTTTGTTGCTGAGCTTATCTTTGACGGTCTGTACGGCGTCCTCGGGCGACTTGGTCGCCAGGAGCAGCCGGATCACGTCTTCATTAGCTCCGCCATGCAGGGGTCCTTTCAATGCGCCGATCGCCGAGGTAACCGCAGAATAGATGTCGGACAGCGTGGCTGCCGTTACTCTGGCCGCAAAGGTGGACGCATTGAGTTCATGATCGGCATGCAGGATCAGGGCGATATCGAAAACCCGCTCCATCACGTCATCGGGCTTTTTCCCCGTCAGCGTGTACAGGAAGTTGGCTGCGTAGCCAAGCGATGGATCGCCGGGCACCACCTGCTGACCATTGCGCAATCGATCGTAGCTCGTGACGAGGGTAGCCACTTTCGCCATCAGCTTGGTCGCCTTTTTCACGTTGGCTTCCGTAGAGTTGTCCCGCGCCGATGGGTCGTACAGGCTCAGGGCGGAAACGGCCGTGCGCAGAACGTCCATCGGTAAGGCATTCTTGGGGACGGTCCGAAGGAACTCAATGACCTCGTTCGGCAGCTCTCGTTCGGCCACTAACGACTGTTTCAACTGAGCCAATTCAGACTGGGTCGGCAGCTTGCCGTTCCAAAGCAGGTAGATTGTCTCTTCGAAGGTAGCGTGCTCGGCTAGCGTGTGGATGTTGTACCCGTAATAGCTCAGTACGCCTTGCTCTCCGTCGATGAAACAGATACTCGAAGACGTCGCGACAACGCCTTCTAGACCTGCTCCTGTGCTCGCCATGTGTTTGTGGTTGCTCCCGCTTTGATTCTATATAACTGCGATTTATAGCCGCGTCTCCATCTTAACTTTGCGCGGCGCCCGGCCGCTCAAACCTCGACTCGTGCCTCGCGCCAACGCTCGACGAGATCGGCGCACGCACCTCGCCAGTTCGGGAAGTGGAATTCGAATCCGGCGTCCGTCAAACGCCGCGGTACTACACGGCGGCTCTTCAGGATGAGTTCTGTTTCCGTTCGGAGCAGTAGGGCGCCGATCTCAAGCATCCACCGGCTCGCAGGAAGGCCAATGTAGCTGGTGCACCAGGCCTGGCGCAAACATGACATGAACTTGCGGTTCGGCAGAGGGCAGGGAGAGGCTAGATTCACCGGCCCCGCCAGGCTCTCGTTCTCGATCAGGAACTCTACTGCCCGGATAAAGTCGACATCGTGGATCCAGGACACATACTGCTTTCCTGAACCAGCTTTGCCGCCCAAACCCCATCGAACGAGGGATAGGAGAGTATCGAACACGCCTCCGCGGTCCGGGCTCATGGTCATCGCACTTCGCATAGCCACCCGGCGTGTGTGCGGAACCTGCGCAGCGAAGAAGGCTCGCTCCCAGCTGGTTGCAACATCGATACTGAATCGCCACTTGGGAGGTACACCTGGCTCTGAACCACCCAACTCGCCTGTGACATCGTCCATTGCCCGGTCGATGCTGTGCCTGTAAATCGTGGCCGTGCTTGCGTTCAGCCAGATCGGTGGCGGATGAGCTGCCGACGCAATTGCATCACCTATCAGACCGGTAGTGATTGTGCGCGAAGTCTTGATCTCGCTTTGATTCGCAGCGTTATAGCGGCAATTAACGCTGCGTCCGGCCAGGTTTATGACTACGTCACAACCATCGATCGACTGAACCCAGGGCCCGAGATCATAACCGGTCCACGGCATGACCGTCCACTCAGCGGGCTTCGGATCACGACTGATGACGGTCACGAGGTGACCCTGCTCGTGAAAGTGACGCGCCAGTATCGTGCCGACCTGCCCGCTTCCGCCCGGTATCACGATTCGACGCCCACCGGCTGACATTCATGCGCATTCTACCCGATGGTGCCTGTCTGGGATGAGTTTAAATTCAACTTGACGTCTCCTCTATACTTCTGCAAATATCGAAGTATGGCGCCGGAACCTATGCCGAAGGCCAGGAGTGAGCCGGATGTGGCGCGGTATGCCGATATGTTTTCCGCCATGGGAACGGAGCCTCGCCTTCGGATCATGCGGCTGCTTCTCGCGGCCCACCCGGACGGGATGGTAGCCGGGGAACTCGGCGGCGAACTGGACATTCCTGCATCCACACTGTCTCACCACCTCGAAAAGCTGAGGAATGAGGATCTCGTCACCGTGCGTCGTGAAGGCACGTTCCTCTGGTATTCGGCGAAGGCGGAAGCTCTACAGGAACTGCTGGGCTTCCTATATGCCGAATGCTGTACGCGGAATAAAGCTGTCCAACCACAGGCAATTGTTCAGAGTTGTAAATAGCGAGGTAGAGACACGATGGAATTGAAAGAAACGGTCCAGGAAAAGTACGGCGAGGCAGCACGCCGGGTGACAACAGGCGGCAGCAATGGCTGCTGTGGCGCAGGTGCAGCTCTGGATGGCTGCTGTGATCCAATCACCTCGAATTTGTATGATTTGAGCCAAGCTGAACAAATCCCGGAGGCCGCCCTGAAAGCCTCGCTCGGCTGCGGTAATCCCACGGCGCTTGCAGAGCTACGCGAAGGTGAAACCGTTCTGGATCTCGGCTCGGGTGGCGGCATCGATGTTTTGCTTTCAGCCCGCCGCGTCGGACCCTCCGGAAAGGCATACGGGCTTGACATGACGGACGACATGCTCGCGCTCGCCCGCGGGAATCAGCGCCGCGCAGGCATTCAGAACGTCGAGTTCCTGAAGGGCGAGATCGAGCACATCCCGCTTCCTGACGCCAGTGTTGACGTCATCATTTCCAATTGCGTGATCAACCTTTCGGGCGACAAAGACCAGGTGCTGCGGGAGGCCTTCCGCGTGTTGAAACCGGGCGGTCGATTCGCTGTCTCCGACGTTGTCACCCGAGGGCCTGTGCCGGACCAGGTGAGAAAGAGCATGTTGCTTTGGGTGGGCTGTATTGCAGGTGCGTTAACGGAAGCAGACTACAGGGCAAAGCTGACTGCGGCGGGTTTTACCACCATCGATCTCGAACCTACCCGCATCTACGACATCGAGGATGCCCGATCGTTCCTTTCGGCCGAAGGCATCGACATAGACGCGGTCGCGCCAGAGGTGGACGGTAAGTTCATGAGCGCTTTTGTGCGTGCGACAAAGCCTGTGGGTTGCTGCGCGCCCGGTTGCTGCTCATGAGCATGTGACGGGAGTCGTCAGGTGAGGCAGCGCGTCCTGATTCTTTGTACTGCAAACTCCGCGCGTAGCCAGATGGCGGAAGGTCTGCTTCGTCATGACGCCGGCGATAGCTTCGAAGTCGATAGCGCCGGCAGTCGGGCGAGTTTTGTGCGGCCGGAAGCGATAGCGGTTATGAGAGAGATCGGCATCGACATCTCATCGCACAGGTCGAAAGACGTTCGGGAGTTCGCAGCCCAGCATTTCGACGTTGTCTTGACGGTGTGTGACAACGCCCAGGAAAGCTGTCCTGTCTTCCTTGGGCCAGCCGTTCGGGTTCACCAGCCGTTCGAAGATCCCGCGGCGGTTGAAGGCTCCGGGCACGAGCGCCTGGCGGCATTTCGACGCGTACGCGATCAAATTCGTTCTTATTTGCGGTCGTTCACAGCGGAAAGGACCCGCACTTACGAACCTGTCCGCCCGGCTTGAAGATGTTACCGCTCGCCGAATCGCCAGCCGATCGAAGCGCTGTATTCCGGTACCCAGTTACTGCCGAACTGGAAAAAGTTATTCACGTAATGCGCATCCACCTGGGGCTTGACGAAGAAATGCGGCGTCACATAGAACCGCAGGCCGGCCGCCATGTGTACCTGAAAGTGATTGGAACCTTCGACGAACTGGTTGTTGTTAGAGCAGCCAGCGAATGGATCGCAAAACTGCGAGGAATAGAAGAACCGTGTATTCACTGCACCTAAACCGCCCTGAAACTCCGGAACGATTCTCCTAGAAGGGCGGACGGGCGTGTAGATTGCATTGAAGTCATAGAAAACAGGGCGATACGTCAGCCCCGCGTAAGCGCCCTGTGAAAAGCGGAAATCCGTCTCGGCGCCGACGCCGAAATGGGGGGTGATCATCAGATCGCCTCCCACCTTGCCGAAGGCGCCGGTCATGGACGGAGTGCTAAAAGGGTTACCCGTGCCGAATGTATCGATCGTTTGTCCGTTGGAGCTGAGCTGAGTTGTTCCAACTCCGAAATAAACGCTTTGTGCAGAAGCCAAGCCTGCACCGAGACACACGGCGAGCAGAACCGGTGAAACAGATCTTAGTAATTTCAACTTACTTCTCCTAGATACACGCGGCAAGTGCCGTGGTGACGCACGCCTAAGTGAGGACTTATTTATGGTTTGGGTGTGCTGGGCAATGCTGCGGTTTACGAACTACGAGACGTGCGAGCCTGCTGAGTAGGTTTCAGCAGGCTCG